>Ga0326726_10005489_pt1 | contig 11478 bp, 8 predicted proteins | sample MHFenrmetagenome_2_FD_207603 | JGI IMG/M metagenome (GOLD analysis project Ga0326726, IMG submission 207603) | Lab enriched peat soil microbial communities from Michigan Hollow, Ithaca, NY, United States - MHF15MN | ecosystem: Environmental > Terrestrial > Soil > Wetlands > Peat | place: USA...
GTCCAAAAAAACCCCAAATCCCCCGGGGGGCGGGGCCTTTCCTTTATCGTTCTGTGCGCGGTGGCCCGCGTTCGGCGCCACGACGTGGCAATCCTTGTTGCCCTTTCTTCATTCGACGTGGTGGAATCCCGCCCGCAATTGTAGGGGCGCTCGGGCGCATGTCCACCGAAGGTCCCGTTTCATTCAGAGATGCGCCCCTACGATTGGCATCGTCTTCACGTCTTACTGGCACGGATGACAGAATTCCGTCGCCGCATTCTGTCCACGGAATGCGACGCTGGTCATGTGCACCACGTCAACCACGTCCGAGGCGCCTGAGCAGTCGACGTCGGTGCGCTCGAACGCACACGGGCTATCGCTCTCGGCCGCCTCACCACGAAACGCGACGCCAATCGTCCTGATCACATCGAGCACATCGGTCGCGTGATCACACCACGGATCGGCATGGCAGAGGCATGGCGAAATCGCAAAGGGAATCGTGACGTCCTGCGGTGAGGTCTGCGACGGATCGTTGTGCGCGATCTTCAAGACGGCGGTGCAGTGCGCTGGGAGCTGACCGGGCAACGTGTCCGCCTGCATGACAACTTGGAACGCAGTATCTAAGACCCCGGGCGCGATGACGAACGACAGCGTGTCCATTCGTCCATTCACTGACACCCACGGTTCGGCGCACTGGTCGCCGCCCGCGTATGTGATCGTGATCTTGCCGGTGAGCGGTGTGTTGCCGGTGTTTGAGAGATGCAGTGCGGTGGTGTCGGTCTTGCCCGGCTGTGAATACAGGCCGCACCCGCTCGCGGTGTCCAATGCCGCAGCGAAATGCGACTGAAACGGCGGGCAAAGATAGGGGGCATTAAGCGTCCCGCCCGGGAATCGCAGGTACATCATCGGATTCGGCTGCCACGTGCCTTCACCCTGGGGGGCTGCTCCCGCATCAAGATCACTCACGTAGAAGATGTCGATATCGGACACGTTCTCCCCTATCGAGGCATAGACCTCGGATCGGCAGACGCTGTCAGGAAATCCCGATGACGGGTTGCAGTTCGGCGTCTTGGTATTGGTGAGATTTTGCGGCGTGCTCCAATTCACACCATCAGCGGATGCAACCAGGTACAATTCCCCATTCCAATATCCACCCGCTGACATGTCGTTATACTCTGCCGCAGTCAGACCCGCGAAAGCGGAGTAGGTTACATACAGGTAATTGCGAATTGTGGTTGAGCCATTGTTGCACGCGGTCGAACCATCTCCAATCCCAAGGGAAATCCACGCGAAATCGAGTGGTGCGACAATGGGGCCCAGCCAGAGTTCCCAGTCCGCGGTCGCCGCCGCATGGATCGTTCCACTGTTTTTGTCCCAGTGTTTGATCGACACGCGCGACGTGTAATTGGCACTCCGCTGTTCGAGATAGACAATATGCAGATTGCCATCGTGATCGTACGCCGCGCTCATGTCCGGCCAAGCCTGCGGCCCGTTGGTTACTGTGTAATTCGTGATAAAGTGCTTGTTCGTTAGACCCAACTCCGCGCCGCTGATCCACCCCGCCCCGGCCGTCTGTGATTCATAGTAGGCCACGTTGTAAAGGCGCGGACTGGGGCCACCGATTGGGTTCAAGAGAATTGCGCAGTTGTCGGAATTGTGATCGGCCACCACTTGGTAACTCAGCGCATCGGTCGAGTCGATCGCCACCGGCCCCTGCCAGGCCGTGCCATCGTAGCGCCAGTACCAGAGAAACCCGCTTGCACAGATGCCGGTGTTGTCTAGTGCGAGTTCGTGAACGATGTCGGTACCACCGCTGGTGGACACCGCAATCCTCGGCCAAAGGACTTCTGAGCATGTGGAATCGGCGCCTCCAAGCTCGTCATCGAGGTGGAACGCCATGCCTTCGGTCGGCAGGAACGCGTGCCACATTCCGCGTAATGCGGGGTCCGGCGGATACGTGTGATACGCGATATGCGCCCGATTTCCGTTTCCGAGGGCCAAGTCTGCATATCCCAGCCTGCGGTAGATCTGACTGAATTGGTCCAATGCGACCCCGCCATACCCGGTGAGGTTAATCCCCTGCGAGTCTGAGAAGGCGGCGTAATTGACGGTCCGGTCGGGCACGCTGTCCGGCGGAGTCGTGCCGGGTACCATCACGTCAGCTTGCATCCAAGCGAAATGGACGATATCGGCCCCCGCCTCGCGTCCCACATGTCGACCGATCCCGGCGTTGCCCTGGTAATCGTAGTAGTTGATTGCAACTGGTACGCCCGGCGACGGTGGCGGAGCGCTTGCAGTCCCCGTCGCGAACCGCAATGGCATTGGTAGTGGTTGCGATACAACGATACTGCGATCGAATGGCCGAACCGCATCGCCGTCAACGGCGCGAAGGCGTGCTCGGCTGCTGGCGCGAGACGGCACGTCGTCCGTGTGACCAACAACCGCCAAGGCGCACAGACACACTGCGAGAACCGCCGCGGTTGCGGCCCGGTAAGCCCTTCGTTCGCCCGTCATGACCTCCTCCTCGCGTGAGGGCGTGGTCACACGTTAGTGTGGCAACAATCTAAGATAATCAGTGCTAAACGGGTCCCAAGCGAAAATGCGGAACTCGGTGGCCAACTTGATGAATTTGACACCAGAACGTGCTGTAGGGGCGCACGGCTGCCGAAGGCCACGCTTCATCCAGGGGTACGCCCGTCTCTACCAGAGGAACAGTCTCGAGCGCATGTCCACCGAAGGTCCCGTTTCACTCAGGGATGCGCCCCTACAATTGGCATCCTGATGACGTCCTACTGGCACGGATGGCAGAACTCCGTCGCCGCGTTCTGTCCGCGGAACGCGACGTTGGTCATGTGCACCACGTCCAACACATCTACCGCTCCCGAACAGTCGACATCAGCGTCTGTGACCGGGCACATCTCATCGACGACGATCGGATCACCACGGAAGGCGAAACCAATGGTCTTGATGACATCGAGCGCATCGGTAGAGCCGTCGCAGGCTGGATCGTTGTGGCAGCCGCATGGCTTCACCCAGAACGAAACCGGGATCAGACGCGGTGAATTGACGCTCGGGTCGTTGTGGGTGACGACGAGATTCGCCGAATAGATCCCGGGCGAGAGCCCGCTCGGATCGAGAATCATCTGCAGCGTCAGATCCGCTCCCGCAGCAGAAATTGAAATCGGATATGTCTGTGCGGTGTCGTTGAACCGCAGCCATGGCGTCGGTGTCAACGGCCCCGTATTGGTCACGGTCACGCTTCCGCTGAGTGCGCCATTCCCGATGTTGCCGATGGTCACGGTGAACGTGTCGCGCACCACGCCGTTGATGGAAACAAATCCGCACGGGTTTGAGGTCCCCGTGCTACTGAGTGCGATTCGCGGCGTCAGCGATGGACAGAGATACTGCGCATCGACCGTTCCGCCCGGCAGCCGCAGGTACATCATCGGGTTACGCTGTGATGTGCCTTCTCCCTGCGGGATGCCTCCTGCGTCGACATCGCCCACGTAGAGAATGTCGATATCGGAAACCGCCAGCCCGATCGAGGGCCATGCCTCGGAATGGCAAACGTCACCGGGTCGGGAGGGCCACCCCGCCCCAGTGTCGGCCAACCCCGGGTTGCAGTTTGGTGTCTTCGTATTCGTGAGATTCTGCGGCACCGACCAGCTCTCCCCTGCATCGCGGGAGATCGCCACGTAGATCTCGCCATTGAGATACCCCGCCGCCGAGTAATCGGCTCTCTCAGCGGCGGTCGGACCGCCGTACTGCGAATACACCACGTACAAGTAGTCTGTGTTTGACTCGCTGCCGCCCTGGCATCCCGTCGATCCATCGCCAATGCCCAGACTCACCTTGGCAAAATTGAGATTGAATAGGCCAGGAGTGGCGAAGTCGGACCAGTCGCCTACCGCTACGGTCGTGATGTGGCCCGGGGTGCTGCTCCAGTGCTTCAGCGAAGCTGCGAGGCTGATCTTCGCCACCTTCTGCTCGACCCAGGTAATATGGAGTCGTTCCTGGCCATCATAGGCCATCGCCAGATCCGGCCACGCCTGCGGCCCGCCCGCATCGGTGTAGGAGGTGATTACATGCCTCGAGCCCGGTCCCAACTCGCTGCCGTCGATCCAGCCAACTCCGCCCGACTGCGATTCGTGGTAGGCCACATCAAACAATGAGCCCGGTCCAGGTTGCACCTGCGCGGTGAATGCGACCGCTGCCTTCGACGAGCTATTGTCGGTGGCGATCATGAAGCTCAAATTCTTCGTGGAATCCAGGACCACTGGCCCTTGCCAGGCCGACCCGTCGTAGCGCCAGTACCAGATCAGTCCGAGTGGGCAGTTATTCAGGTTGTCGATCGCGATTTCGTGGATGATGTCTGCGCCCTCGGCATCCTGCGAGACGGCGATCTTCGGCCACATCACCTCCGAGCATCGCGGCGCAGGGACGTCCAGTTCGTCGTCAACATGCAGGCCCGTTCCCAAGAGTGGGAAATACAAGTGCCAGGGATGATACGCTGAGGTGGCATCCAGCCTCTGGTGAAGCGAGACGTGGGCGAGATCTCCATGCCCCACCGCGACGTTGGGATACCCGGAATGCGAATTCTCTGAGGCTACGGAGCTTCCGCTGCAACCAGACAGAAGCGAATCGCCCGATACGGAATAGGCGGCGTAGTTCACGTATCTGTAATCGTACCAATTGACGACACCCGTATAGTGCATCCAGGCGAAGTGCACAATGTCAGATCCGGTGTTGCGTGCAACTAGGTGCCCGATCGTCCCCTGCGACTGATAATCGTAGGTGGTCAAAGCGATTCGAGCACCAACGAATCCGGGATCGTACGGCATCAGGCACTTGGACGCGGCCATCGCATTGTCACGTTCCTCGATGATGCTCTGATCGAACGGGCGCGCGGGAGCGCTCTCATCGGGGATCGGCAGCAGTCGAGGGTCGACGATCGGAGGGTTCGCAGCCAGTGCCGCAGAGAATGGCCAAACAATCACCGCGAAGGCGACCCATGAAAATCGAAGACGATGTGGCACGATCCACCTCCGAGCGTGGAGAACAAGTTGACCCTAGAAAGATAGGACCAGGAGGAGGTCTTACATAAAGAAAGTAGGGGCGCTTTAAGTGCGCCCCTACTCTTTGACAACTCCAGTGGTTGCGGTTTAGTGCTGGCCGCCCGGCGCGCCTGTCGGCGGCAGGTACTCCGGCACTTGGTTGTGCACCGGCGGGATCGTGCGCAGAAAGGCCCAGACATCCTTCAACTCCTGGTCCGACAACTTGCCCATCTCCTCGATCGGCATCGGCGGCATGATCGGACGTCCCACTCCCAGATGCTTGCCCGAACGCATCGCCTGCATGAAGAGCTGCTCGGTCCAGATACCCAGTCCCGTCGAATCGGGCGTCAGGTTCGCGGTGTAGCTGATTCCCCACGGGCCCGCCCAGGCCGTCATCGTGGCGCTCGCCGCCGCCATCCAATTCATGTCGAGTGCGGGCGGTGGGGGCAATTTGAGACCGGACGGATGCCCGGATAGATACCGCGTCGAGTCGGGGCGCGGTCCGCTGGCTGTCATGATCAAAGGTGTGTGGCAGTCATTGCAGCCCCCTAAGAACACCAAATGCTTCCCACGATCCGCAGAACCCTTTGTTTCCGCCGCGGGCTTGCTTGTCTGCGCCGTGACCAGCCCTGCAAGACTGATCGTTGCGATTCCGACCGCCGTGATGATCCCCGCACGCAGCCAGGTGCGGTTCGCCGAAGATCTTGCTGAACTCACTTCGCTTTCCTCCGTCAGTAGTTGAACAGTTCCACGCACGCCACCCGACGTGCCCGTAAATTTGGCGTGAGTCTAGATGGGGGCTATATTCTGCGCAAGTGAAGATTGCGCCCCGTCGTTAAAGCAATGCTTTAATGGTGAAATTGCGGGACTCTGGGCCTGATTGCCTTAACGCCCGATTGAAGAGCGATTAAGGGTAGATTCTTTCTTGCGCGTGAGTCGTGCTGACTTAGCGAAGCTTCCAATCCAACAGCGAGGCCAAGAGTTCGTGGTCGGTCACATCGACGCGCAGCGGCGTGATCGAGACTTTGCCGCGGCTGACCGCCCCGGAGTCCGTCGCGGGATCGTTGTCCCAGGTCGCCTCTCCCCCGATCCAATAGTAGGATCGTCCCGAGGGATCGGTCTTGGCGGAGATGATGTCGGTGTAGGCGCGTCGCCCGAGCGACGTCATCTGGTAGGAGCGATAACCGCCGCGCGGCATCTTGGGGAAATTGAGATTCAGAATCGTCGCCGGCGGCAGATGCCCACGTAGATTGGAGACGACCCGCCGAACAAATCGTGCCGCCGAACGGAATGACCGCCCTTCGGGATCGTGAACCGTCATCGAGGCCGCGACCGCCGGCACTCCCATGATCGCGCCCTCGAACGCCGCCGCCACCGTGCCCGAATAGGTCACATCCTCGCCCATGTTCGCGCCATGGTTCAGCCCGGAGACGACGAAATCCGGCCGGCGACGGACGAGAATCTCGTGAAAGGCCAAGGTGATGCAATCGGTGGGCGTGCCGTCGACCGCGTAGGTCCGCTCATCGATCTTGCGGATGCGCAGCGGCCGCGTCATGGTCAGGGCGTGGCTGACACCGGATTGATTCTGAGTCGGTGCGACCACAAACACGTCGGCCACACGACGCATCTCGCGCGCGAGAATGCGAATCCCCGGCGCGTAGACGCCATCGTCGTTGCAAATCAGGATTCGTGGTCGGCGAGCGCGTGGCATGATCATTTGGAGGGGCGCCATTCATGGCGCCGGGTGCCCCACCGCTTGCGGTGGGTAAGATGATATTCGCGACGAAGGTTCCCACAGCAAGCTGTGGGCCACCCCTGACCCCTACGTCTTCCTGAACACGAAGCGTAGCGCCATTTTCACGAATCGAAATGTATCGCGCCAGCCGCGGATACTCGTCCCCTCGCCTTCATACAAAGTCTCGATGGGCACCGAGTCAATCCGTAACCCGGCGCGGCCGGCGAGAATCAGAAACTCGGACTCAAATTCGAAGCGGCTGCTTCGCGGATGGACTTGCTCCATGGCTCGACGCGACACCAACCGAAAGCCACATTGCGAGTCAGGAATCCTCTGCCCCGACAGCCAGGACACCACACGCGATGTGATGCGATTGCTCCATTGGCGGGGCTTTGGCATGCGGGCGGAACGGATATCCCGTCGTCCGACGACGACGTCGGCGCCACCTTCTTCGAAAGCCTGTACGAACTGCGCGATCGACTCAGGTGCATGCTGCAAGTCGGCGTCCAATTGGATCAGTGCCGCGGCCCCCTGCTCAAGCGCGGCTGCGTACGCCGTCCGCAGCGCCTCTCCCTTGCCGCGATTCTCAGGGTGGCGGATCACTTGCGTCCCCAAACCGTTGGCCAACTCGGCCGTGCTATCCGTGGAGCCATCGTCGATGATGAGAATCCCCGCCGTCGGCATCGCGGCGCGCACCCGCCTCACCAACTCGGCAAGTGTCGGCGCCGCGTTGTATGCGGGAATCGCGATCAGGTAGTCCACTCCAGAAAGAAAAAACGCGGACTAAGTCCGCGAGTCCAACTCCATTAGTGGTCGGGGCGAGCCGATTCGAACGGCCGACCTCTTGCACCCCAAGCAAGTGCGCTAACCAGGCTGCGCTACGCCCCGATCGATCCCAAATCTGACGTCAGTCTATCGCTACGGCAACAACGAAACAATCGCTTCCAATTCCCGCCGCATTTCGCCAATGAACTTCTTGACGCGGATCATGTCCGGCGGCGTCTCGTCACCGGAGATCTCCGCCTTCAGGCGCTGACGCGCCCCTTCGATCGTGTAACCCTCGTTGTACAGCAGGTGTTTGACCCGCATCACCAGATCGATGTCTTTGCGCTGGTAGGTCCGGATGCCCGCCCGGTTCTTCTTTGGGCGCAACATCGGGAATTCCTTTTCCCAGAAGCGGAGCACGTACGGCTTGAGTTCTGCCTCCTCGGCCACATCCGAGATCGAGTAATACTTGCGTTCGGGAAGTCGTTTGAGCTTCAATCGCGGGACGCCCGGCATCGGGGCATCACTGTCACCGATCGTGTCGTTCATAGGGCCTCACTGGTTGCGTCGAGCCACGCGTGTTTTCTCAGGGTGGCAGGACTTAAAGATACACTTTAACCCGGTTCGACCCAAGCGATAAGTTCTCCCCACCCCGTATCCTGTCATCGTGTGGCCATGATCCGTAGCGCCGCCGCGCGGTGGCGCCACGGGTCACGGTCCGCCACAGGCGGACGATTCGAAATCCGCGACCCACGCAATCGCCGATGGCGATTTCGCGGATCGCGGCCACACGAACATGCTTGCGTGCGTCCATCCCCTACCGTCTGATCTCAGGCTGCGCGGGGCGCTTCATCAATGCCGCCACGGCTTCCATAGCCGGCACGCCGTCGAATAACACGCCACTCACCGCACGCGCAATCGGCATATCAACCTGGTAGCGCTCGGCCAATCGCAACGCCGCCTGCGTCGTCGTGACCCCCTCGGCCACCATGCTCATCCCGGCCAGCGTCTCGCTGAGGGTTCGCCCGCGGCCGATCTGCTCGCCGACGTAGCGGTTCCGCGAGTTCTTCGACAGGCACGTCGTGACCAGATCGCCGACCCCGGACAATCCTGCGAACGTCTCAGGCTTGGCGCCCATCTTCGCTCCCAGCCTCGTGATTTCCGCTAGTCCGCGCGTGACGAGTGCGCCCTTGATGTTGTCCGCCGATTCGTATCCGAGCCCGTCGACCATGCCCGCCGCGATGGCGACGATGTTTTTCAGCGCCGCGCCTAGCTCCACGCCGACGGGATCATCACTGGTGTACACCCGCATCCGCTCGCAGCTAAACAGCTCCTGCGTTTGGTGTGCGCGTGTTGCATCATTCGAAGCCGCCACCAATGCCGTCGGCACATCCCTTGCCACCTCCTCGGCGTGTGACGGCCCCACCAACGCGACGATGTCGGCGCGCGACAACTCGCTCCCGATGATCTGCGTCATGCGCTCGCCGGTCTGGACATCAATCCCTTTGGTCATTTCAATGACGAGTGCATCGGTCTTTCCGCGCTCCGAGACTTGCATGGCCGTCGCCCGAATCGCCGTCGAGGGCGTGACGAAGACGATGACTTTCGAGTCATGCAGCGTTTGTGCCAGGTCGTTGGACACCGCGACCCGATCAGGCAAACGAATCCCCGGTAGCTTGCTGGGCAGGAGGCGCGTGCGCGCCAACTCGTCGGCGGCGCGTTCGTCGAATTCCCAGAGGCGGACTTGGTGCCCGAGCCGATCCAAGTGCCGGGCCACCGCCATCCCCCAACTGCCGGCGCCGAGTACGGCAATCGTCTGCTTGGCCACGTTGTTCATGACGGCTACACAATAGCCGTCTCGTCGCGGGAGAATCAACGGCAATCAGCGAACAATTCCGGCTGAACGGAGCGAGTTGTTCAACGGCGCGGGCAACGGTCCGCGCAACCATCGCAGATCCGCAAGGTCGGATCGACGCCGCGCACAGAGACATCAATCATCGCCACCACGTCCGCTACGGTCACCTCGCAATCGCAGTTCAAGTCGCAGCGTGTGTTACGCCCGCAGCTCGCGTCACGCATGGCGGGCTGCCCTTGAAAGGCCTCGCCGATGATGGCTGTGACGTCGAGCATGTTGCGCACACCGTCACAGATTGGATTGCCCTGGCACCCGCACGTGCACGGTACAATTGTAATCACACCGGGAGTGAATTTTGGGGCGAACATGATCGGGCCATCGCATTCCCACATGCGGAAATTTTCGTGATAGTAACAGGTGCTGTCGATGATGAAAGTCCCGGGAACGGAGGAGACATCAAAATGAAATACCAATGATGGCGTCCCCGTCGGTGGCAAGCCATCACTGCCGCCAGCCAGACAGGGGAATTCAGAAGGAAAGAGCGTGTATCCCATATAAAGGACCATGTTTGAGCTCACGAAGTCCGCGTACCGCTGCTCGTAGTAGCAGGACATGGTGTCGCTCGGCACCGAGAAATACGATTCGATCCGACTCCAGCGTTGTGTGGCAAGACGCCCAGCAGTCCGCAACGCGATCGTATCTGCAATAAATGATCCCGGTGTGAGCGAGCGAAATTCAAAGGGAAGGTACATCGTCTTGAGTGGTGGTACATTTTCGACATAGACGCCAACCTGCACATCCCGCGCACCGGCCACCACAGTCTTCGATTCGACGTACACCGAGTTCCCTGCATGAGCTACGAAGGGCAGCGTCGCACAGATCAAGGACGCCGCGCAAATTCTGGTGCGCCATTCCATGTTTGACTCCCGCAGCGGCCGCCGGTGGGTAGACGAGGGGACCAGGAGGATCGCAGATGTGGGCTACAAAGACGTCCGCTGCCCCCAAGCTATCGCGCATTCGACACCATGGCAAGTGGGCGTGGAAAGAAAGACGGCGGGATTGAGTCCCGCCGTCTCACACACTGATTCAAATTGGACCTTACTGCTCTTGCCGTCGTGCCGGGCTGCTTAACGTCGGCTGATTGCATGGATCGCAGAAGTTGACCGCGGGCGAACCGTCGCGGAACGCCACGTTGATCATCTTGGTCACGTCGAGAATGTCTGTCGCCCCGCTGCAATCGACATCGGTCGTCGCCCGCGGGCAATTCGCGTTCGAATCGGGGATGGGTGCGCCGTCGCGGAATGCCACATTGATGATCGTCGTGACATCCAGGATGTCGGTGACGCCATCACAACGGGGGTCGTGCGCGCAGCGGCAGGCGCATGCGTTGCCGGCTTTGGTGAGTGTCGCCTGCCACCGCCGGTCTCCCAGCTCGCACCAGATCGGCAGGCTCCAGAACGACGGTGCGAGGACGAACCGGAGATTCTGACCCGGCTGCTTGCGGCAACTCACGTACACGGTATCGCAATTCCTCACCGAATCCTGGTCGACCGCGGTGACGTTGAGGAAATTGCAGTCGTTGGGGACATCGAGAATCCAAACATCGGCCTTGAAGTCGGCGGTGACACGCCAGACCACACTGTCGCCATCGGCCACGTCGGCATCGTGCCACTCCGTATCGCGCCACTGGTTGTACCCTGCCGTCGCGTACCAGACACTCCCGCACACCGTCTCACCGTAGTTGATCGTCGCGTAAGTCGGCGGATTGCTGTTGCAGCCCGCGTTGTACCCTTGAGTCGCAGTCACCAGGCAGGGTTCCGATTCGATCGTCGCGCCCGGGGAACAGGTCAGCAGCCCGCATTCCGGGCCGGGGTTGATCACCGCCGTGTACTGCCACGGCCCCATATCACAGGAGTAGCGATTGGGGGCCGAGTAGGGCCAGACCACGCAGGCATAGTCCCCCGTCGACGGCGCCGTCGCCGAAACCACCGCGACCTGGCAGGGATCGACGATTTGCCAGGCTAGATAGGACCAATGGCTGCAGTCGGGCTGCAGGGCGATGATCGAAAAGACCAACGGCAGGTTCCCCT
>Ga0326726_10005490_pt1 | contig 11476 bp, 11 predicted proteins | sample MHFenrmetagenome_2_FD_207603 | JGI IMG/M metagenome (GOLD analysis project Ga0326726, IMG submission 207603) | Lab enriched peat soil microbial communities from Michigan Hollow, Ithaca, NY, United States - MHF15MN | ecosystem: Environmental > Terrestrial > Soil > Wetlands > Peat | place: USA...
GCGCTCGAGCAGCGGCCCGGTGTCGACGTACGCCCTGCCCACGACCGCACGACCGATCTGTTGGTCGATCCACCGGTGCAGCTGCTCCAACCGGTCATGCATCACGTCATGGTAGTCGTCGCCGCGCGCGTACCGCGCGACCGGACCCGGCGCCTCCCGGCCGCCGTAGTCCATTGCCACCACGATCGCGTGTGTGACGCCCTCATATGGAAGGCGGGAGTCCCGGCGCTTCTCGGCCGTGCGCGCCATGTACGACATCTCGCCCGCGTAGCCTCGCTCGAGCCACGCATCGAACGCGCCCGCCGTATCGGCTTCGCCGAGCGTGGTGATTCCCGCGAGGTCGAAGCCCAGCGCGTAGCATTGCGCCTTGATCAGCTGCTCGATCACCGGTCGACCGCCGTCCCCGACGACCTCACCGCCCACCGCGCGTAGCGCACGATGTCGTCCACCGGCGGCACCATGTGCTCGTCACCGTATGCCGTGTACATGCGCCACCGGAGATAGTCGCGCGACGGCAGCGGCAGAAAGGGAAAGCGCGCGTACCAGTCGCGTGCACGAAAGCGCCAGCCGACGCGCACGAGCGCGGCGCCGGTTGTCGGATGACGAATGCCGCTGAGCGCGAGGCGAGCGGCGAGGCCGAGCCAGGATGCCATCGTTCTGAAATATCGCCCCCGCGTCGCCGTCACGTCGAGTAGATGGAGATCGCGGTGTCATCGAAGAGATGGCGGACTCCTCCACCGGGCAGCTTGTGCGTTGCCGCGTGCTCCACGGCGAGAATTCGGGCGAACTGGTTTCGCTGCCACGTCTCGATCAAACGGTCGAGCATCCGCGACTCGTAGGGCGGATCCGCGAACGCGATGTCGTAGCTGCCGGCCGCGAGCGCGCCGGCGAAGGGAAGCGCGTCTCGCTTGAAGACTCGCGTGCGCTCGCGCAGCCGCAGCGCGGCGATGTTGGCCTTGAGCGCGTGGAGGCTGCCCGGCCGGAATTCGACGAAGTCCGCGCGCTTCGCGCCGCGCGAGATCGCCTCCAGGCCGAGAGCGCCCGTGCCGGCGAAGAGATCCAAGACGCGCGCACCCTCCACCTCGCCCGCGAGCAGATCGAGCAGCGCCGCGCGCACGTGCTCCGCCGTCGGACGCACGCGCGCATCGGGCGACGTCAAGGTCCGTCCTGCAAACCGTCCGCCGACGATGCGCATTTCTACGCGAACGACGAGCCGTCCAGCCCTGCGGGAATCGACTTGCCCAACACCGCGAGCGCGCTTGGCATCACGTCCACCGTGCGCCGCGGGGTTCCCGACACGGGGTGATTCACCAGCAGCGGCACGAGCATGTGCTCGCGATGCAACGCGCCGTGCGAGCTCACGTGCGGAATCGGCTCATGACGCGCGCGGAAGTCCCAGTCACGCGCCGCCGACAGAATGATCTCGCCCGATCGTGGCGCCAGCGCGAGGCGAACGATCTGCACGATGCCGTCGGGATAGTCCGTGTCCGACATCGCCTCGTGCGCCTCATCGGCCGCAACGCAGTGAAGATCCCGCCCGACGCCGAGGGGATCGCCGTCGGTTCGCCGGTAGAAGAAGCGCCCCTTCTCCTCCCAGACCGTCGCCGAGCCGCGCCCCGCGGCCATCACGCCGACGGACTTGCCGGACGGGAGCATCATCACGTCCACGGACGACAGCGCGAGCAGCGTCGCCCTCAGGGCCTCCCATCGAGGATCGAGCGCGCTCGGCCGCGCCCGCGATCGCACATCGAGGTAGAGATGCGCCATCGCATTGCCGCTCACCATCACGCCGACATCGGCCCGCGGCGTGAACACCCAGGGATGCGATCGTATCCGGACGCCGGCGCGTTGGACCACGCGCACGAGATCCTCGTGCTGCGCCACGCGCGAATGCCCGTGATCGCTCACCACCCAGAGCGACAGATCGCGCCACGCGCCCGACCGCTCGGCGTCGGCGCGAATCCGCGCCGCCGTGTCGTCCACGATCGCGAGCGCGTCCGCGATCATCGGCGATGACTGGCCGCGCGCGTGCGATACCTTGTCGACGCCGGTGAGCGCGGCGAACACGAACTGCGGGCGGTCGCGGCGCACGCAGTCCACCACATCGTCTGCGACGTCGCGATCGATGTCGAGCCACCCGGCGACGTTCCCCGTGAAGTGCGTGCGTGCCGCGCGGAGCGCCGATCTCGCCGTCAACGAGCCGATGCGCCGGTCGCGCGGGAGTCCGCGGCCGATCACGTTGAGCGCGCCCAGGCTCGACTCGCACAGCTCGAAGATCGTTGGCGCGTTCGCGTCGATGTCGCGGTCCACGTCGCCCAACTGGTAGCCCACGTAGCTCCGCGTGAAATCCGGGAACGTGCAGGCCGTGCGCGCGCGGTCGAACCAGCGCAGTCCGGGCAATCCAATCGGCCCCGGAAACCGTCCCATGAGGAAGGGCGCGTACGCCGGTCCGGTGACGCTCGGAAAGCAGGACGTGACGATGTGGAGCGCACCCCCGCCCTCGTCGCGCATCCGCGCCAGGCTCGGAAGCGCGCCGCTCGTCAGCGCCGCGTCGACGGTGTCAGGACGCGCGCCGTCGGCCAGAAGGATGACGACGGACACGAAGGAACGGTGAGCGTGTGGATGGCGCGGGTCTTGGGAAGGTGGCCTCTGTGCACTCACGCCTCAACCCCGTAAACTGCACGGATGCCCGACTCCAAGCAGGCCCCGCCCGCGAAGAAATCGAAATCACCACGCACCGCGGGCGGAAAGAAGTCCAGCCCGCAGGTGCTCGCCCAGGCGTCGCTCACCGCGCAGGAGGGACTCCGCGAGCGAACTGAGGCGGGACATCGAGCGGCCGGCCGGACGCCACCCTCCGAGAAGACGCCGGCACGGCAGTCGGGCGCGGCGCGAGTCATCGACGATTCCATCAGGAGCTTGCCCGGCCCGCTCACGGAGGACGAGAAGCTCCTCCAGACGGGCCAGAATCGCGAAGACTTTCGCCAGACGGACACCTGGCGCGTGATGCGCATCATGGGCGAGTTCATCGAGGGATTCGACAACCTCGCTCCGGTCGGGAAGGGCGTGACGATCTTCGGCTCGGCGCGCACCGATCCCGAAGACCCACAGTATGGAGCCGCACAGGAAGTCGCGCGGCTGCTTGCCGTCGCCGGCTTCGCCATCATCACCGGTGCGGGACCCGGGATCATGGAAGCCGCGAACAAGGGCGCCAAGGAGGGCGGCGGCCGCTCGATCGGCTGCAACATCGAGCTGCCGTTCGAGCAGGGATCGAATCCTTACGTCGATACCCTCATCAACTTCCGTTATTTCTTCGTGCGGAAGACGATGTTCATCAAGTACGCGAGCGCGTTCATCATCTTCCCCGGTGGATTCGGCACGCTCGACGAAGCGTTCGAGGCGCTCACGCTGATCCAGACCGGCAAGATCTATCAATTCCCCGTCATCCTGTTCGGCCGCCACTACTGGGCGGGTCTCATCCGGTGGCTGCAGTCGCGCGTCCTCGGCGAGGGCAAGATTTCGCCGGGCGATCTCGACCTGATGCTGCTGACCGACGATCCACAGGAGGCGGCACACGCCGTGATTCAGGCGTGGGAATCCCAGCAGCCCATCTAGCGAGACATGGCCAAGAAGAAAGACGACGCCGCCGGGCGTCCGCGCGGCGGCTTCAAAGCATCACGACACGGCACGGGCAAGGCCTCGGCGGCCGGACCGAAAGCAGAGCAGAAGCGCGCGGCCGAGGCACGCGAACGGTCGGGTGCGCGGCACGAGTCGGCGGAGAAGAGCAAATACCTGCGCGGCCCGCGCATCGATCCGCGCGCGATCGACGGCAGCGAGTCCGCGGCGGACCTGATCGACAACGCGTTTCTCGCCTACAACGCGGCAAGGCTCCGCGAAGCGTGCGGGCTCTTCACGAAGAAGATGCTCGAGCCGGACGTCACCGTCGGCATGACGCTCACCGGCGCGCTCACGCCCGCCGGACTTGGCATGGCCGCGCTCATCCCGCTCATCGAGAGCGGCTTCGTCGACTGGATCATCTCGACCGGCGCGAATCTCTACCACGACACGCATTTCGGGTTGGGGCTCGCGATGCACCGCGGCAACCCGCAGGAGTCGGACGTGGTGCTGCGCGAGGAAGGCGTCGTTCGCATCTACGACATCTTCTTCGACTACGACGTCCTGCTGTCGACCGACGCGTTCTTCCGGAAGATCATCCAGGGAAAGGAATTCCAGCGCGCGATGTCCAGCGCGGAGTTCCACAACCTCTGTGGCAAGTACGTCCGCGAGCGCGAGAAGGCGCTTGGGCTCGGGCAGAAATCACTGCTCTCGGCAGCGTATCAGGCAGGCGTTCCGATCTACACGTCGTCGCCGGGCGACTCGTCGATCGGCATGAATGTCGCCGCGCTGGCGCTCGAGGGAAACAAGTGCCTGATCGATCCGAGCTTGGACGTCAACGAGACGGCGTCCATCGTCCTGACCGCCAAGCGCGGCGGCGGCAAGTCGGGCGTCCTCATCTGCGGCGGCGGCAGCCCCAAGAACTTCATGCTTCAGACGGAGCCGCAGATCCAGGAAGTGCTCGGCATCGACGAGAAGGGGCACGACTTCTTTTTACAGATCACTGATGCCCGCCCCGACACCGGCGGCCTCTCCGGCGCCACGCCCGCCGAGGCGGTGAGCTGGGGCAAGATCGATCCGGACCGGTTGCCGGATGCGGTCGTCTGCTATCTCGACTCCACGGTGGCCCTGCCGTTGCTCACGGCGTACGCGCACGCTCGGCACAAGAAGCGGCCGCTCAAGCGCCTCTACGACCGGCGGAGCGAGATGATGAAACTCTTACGGAGCGAATTCGAGCGAGCAGGGAAGTAGAGTCATCGTGCGGCCTCCAACCGTCGCCGCACGATGCGAATGAGATTCCGGCGCGAGTACTCGCCCAGCGAGACGAAGGACGCCAGCTCTTCACCGCCGAGCACCGACTGCAAGATCTCGGCGTCGGTACGCCCCTCGGTGAGCTGGCGTGCGATCGTATCGAGCGTGTTGGCGAGCCAGTCCGCGCGCGCGAGCAGCGCGTCGACGGGTCGGGCGACCTGACCGCGATGCGCATCGAACATCCGCTCGGGCCCGAGCGCCGCGGCGCGCCGGAGACTGTCGACGATCCGATACGGATCTTCCACGGCGTGCACCAACCGCGAACGAACGCCGAGCCAGAGGTCGCCCGAGAACAGCGTCCGAGTGTCCGCGAACCATACGATTTGATGATCCGCGGAGTGGCCCGGCGTGTGAATGCACTCGAGCTCGTCGCACTCGAATCGCGCGACGTCGCCGCCCAGCGCGGGCGGGCGTCCCCAAATCAGCCGGCGATAGAGTTGGATGGAGGGCCGCTCGCGGAGCGTCGCTTCCGTGTCGGCACGAACCAATATCGAGAGGCCGCGGCTCGCCAGGAGCCCGGTGTTGCCGGCGTGGTCTTCGTGCCAGTGCGTCACCACGACGCCGCGAATCGCGGCCGACGAGAGCGCGGCGCGGAGCGCCCGGCGCGCGCGGTGGAACCCGGTGTCGATCATGACACCGCGGTAGATGTACGCGCTGACGTCGTATCCGGCGGCGCGGCCGGCCGCGCTCGACATGCGCCAGCGCGTCACGTCGCCAAGGTGCTCGACGGTGAGCGTCACCGTGCTCGGCGCGGTGTTTGCCACCGGTCGCACCTGGGGATACACTTCACGGAGTCGACGCGCCCGGCCCTCGCGGCCGGGCGCTCAGTTTTGTCGCCGCGAAAGCTCGCACCGCCATGATCGAAGCACTGAAACAGAAGCTTGGACAAGAAGTCGAAAAGCTGCAGTACGAGCTCAACGTCACGCTTCCGGCTGAAATCCGGAAGGCGGTCGAGCTCGGCGATTTGCGGGAGAACAGCGAGTACAAGGCGGCGCTCGAGCGGCAGCAGTTCGTCCAGGCGAGACTCGGCCAGCTTCGGCAGCGTCTCAGCAAGCTATCGTCCATCGATCCGACGCAGATCCCATCGGATCGGGTGGGCCTGGGCTCCAAGGTCCTGGTGCAGGACCAGAAGTCGGGTACCAGGGAAACCTATTATCTGGTCTTCGGCGACGCACTCGAATTCGAGGAAGGCCACGTCACGATGGCCTCGCCGATCGGCCGCGCGCTGCTCGGCAAGGCGGTGGGCGAGGTCGCCTTCCTCAAGCTGCCGACGATTGTGCGCCAGCTGACCGTCGTCGAGCTGCGGACGATCCACGACGTGTCGGAAGAGGATCTGTAGCCCTTAAGGAAGTCATCCCGAGCGCAGCGAGGGATCTGCAGTCGTCCAGAATCAGCTCGCCGCGGCGAGACTGGTCGGCGTCGGGAACGAGTAGACGTTCGACGAGCGCATGATGCGCTCGAATCGGGGGAAGAGGTCGGGGTCGAACATCTTTCCGGCGTCCCTGCTCATCATGCCCAGGGCCTCGTCCCACGTGAAGGCGCGCCGATACGGGCGATCGGTCGTGAGCGCGTCGAACACGTCGGCGACGCAGACGATCCGTGCGCTCTCGGCGATGTGCTCGCCGGCGAGCTTGTCGGGATATCCCGTGCCGTCCCACCGCTCGTGGTGGCCGCGCACCAGCGGCAGGATGTCCCACGGGAAGTCGATGTCGCGCAGCATGTCGTAGCCCGCCGCGGCGTGCGTCTCCATGATCGCCCGCTCGTCCGGCGTGAGATGACCGGGCTTGTTCAGGATTTCTGATGGTACGGCGATCTTCCCCACGTCGTGCAGCAGCGCGCCGATGCGGAACCAGAACATCGTGATCTCGTCGTAGCCCACGTCGCGGGCGAGCGCGCAGGCGTAGTCGGCGACGCGCTCACAGTGGCCGAGCGTGTAGGCGTCCTTGGATTCGATCGACCCCGCCCACTTCGCGACGAGGTCGTAGAAGCGTGTCTCGAGGCGGCCGATGCGCTTCTTCAGATCGGCGAGATGCGACTGCGCGCGCAGCTTGGTGTACGACTGGTGGGAGCGCGACAGCGCCTGCAGCGTCTCGCGATTCTTGCCCATCAACTCGTAGAGCTCCGCCTGCTCGCGCGACGTCTCGGCGGCGAGGACGAGATCCTCGCGGCGCGTGGCGTTCTCCAGCGCCCGCCCGAGATGCCGCTCGGCGTCGTCGAGCATGCCTCGCGTGCGGGCGATGACGCCCATGCACTTGTACGTCTCGCCCAGCGCGCGCTGATCGTTGGCGACGGTCGCCTCGAACAACACGGTGTCGCACAGCGCCGCGGCGCGCCGCACGTCGCCGCGCGCGAGCCAGAGGTCGGTCGAATTCACGAGCGCGAGCAAGCGGTTCGGCGAATCGCCGCTCGCGTCGCAATGCTGCAGGGCCTCGTCGTACGCGGCGTGCGCCTCGTCCAGGCGGTCGAGCTGCGTGTAGGCGAGTCCCATGTTGTTGAGGAGCGGACCGAGGGATTCGCGGAGGCCGGCGGCACGATACGTCACCAGGCTGGCGGCGTAGTGATCCAGTGCCGCATGGAGGTCGCCGCGCATGCTGGCGAGAATCCCCAGATTCTGGGAGATCATCGCCGTCAGCAGCGTATCGTCCGCCTCGTTCGCGTGGGCGAGCGCGCTCGCGTAGAGGCGCTCTCCCTCGTCGACGTCGCCGCGCAGCACTTGCGCGGTTGCCATCCAGTTCATCGCGTGCGCGATGCCGCTGGTCTCGCCGCGCGCCTCGGCGATGCCGAGCGCGGCGGCGAGGCAGTCGAGCGCGGCGTCCAATTGCCCTTCGTCGATGTACGAGCGCGCCACACGCCGCACGATCGCCGACGCGATGGCGCCGTCACCGTCCTGCAACAGATAGAGCGCCGCCTCGTAGCGGCGGCGGGCGATTTCGCGTTGACCGGCTCGATCCGACCGCTGTGCCTCGTCGATGAGCGTTGCGATCGCGGGCGGCAGCGCGGCCGGATCGAGCAACGACTTCACTGTCCGCCGGGCTCCGGTGGTGTCCCGTTCTTGGACGCGTGCGGCGTTCCGTTGCGCGGCATCTTCTTCGCGAGCGTGGGGCGCGAGATGCCGAGCAGTCTCGAGGCGGCCGCCTGATTGCCGCCCGTGATCTTGAGGGTCAGCGCCACGGCCTCGCGTTCGATCTCCTCGAGAAGCTTGCCCGTTCGCGGAATCTTGATCTCGCCGATTCCGTCGTCCGGCGTCGCCGCGCGCGACGTCCGGCGCTGGATCATCAGATGCTCGGCACGCACCGTCGGCGAGTCGCCGCTCAGGATCGCGGCGCGCTCGACCACGTTCTTCAGTTCGCGGACGTTCCCGGGCCAGCGGTGCACCAACATCGCCGCCACGGCGTCGTCCGAGAATCGCTTCGGCTGCTGGTGCGCGCGCGTCTCCTCATAGAGGAAGTGCCGCGCCGTGATCTCCACGTCCTCGAGCCGCTCGCGCAGCGGCGGCAGCGTGATCGAGAAGACATTGAGCCGGTAGTAGAGATCTTCGCGGAACTCGCCGGCCGCGACGACCTGCTCGAGCAACGGACTGCCGGCGGCGATGATGCGGCACTCGATCGGAAACTCCTCGAGGCCGCCGAGCCGGCGCACGCGCCGCGACTCGAGCGCCCGCAGCAGCTTCGGTTGTAGTTGGCGCGGGAGGTGGTGGACTTCGTCGAGGAACAGCGTGCCGCGGCTCGCGAGCTCGAGGAGCCCCTGCTTGCGCGAGTGCGCGCCGGTGAAGGCGCCGCGCTCGTGACCGAACAGCTCCGACTCGAGCAGCGCCTCGGGAATCGCCGCGCAGTTGATCGCCACGAACGGTTCGTCCGCCGTCGCTCCCGCGTAGTGGATGCCGCGCGCGAAGAGCTCCTTGCCCGTTCCCGTCTCGCCGATCAACAGAACGGTTGTGCGACGCGTTCCCGCAACACGCGACGCCAGCTTGAGGGCGTCGCGCAGGAGCGGGCTCTCGCCGATGATGTTCTGAAATCCGAACGATGGTTCGGCCGGGACGGCGCCTGGAACGCCAACTTCGGCGGTAGACAACCTGACCTCGGGGGGAACGGTGAAGTGCGTCCAGCCCACACGTCGGGCGACGTGTGAACTTGTTTTACAAGTATCGGCCCGTTCCCCCCGCGCTTAACCGCTCCCGGGCGCGCCCCACCCACTGCCGGGCCGACATCCGCTCGAACGCGTCCAGGGCCGCGCCCCAGGCCTGGCGGGCGGCATCGGCATCCCCCAGGTCGGCGAGGGCCTGCCCGAGCTGGTAGAGCACCTCGGCCCCGAGGACCGCGTCCTCGGCGACGGCGCTCGAGGTGAGCGCACGGCGCAGCGTATCGACCGCCTCGCCGGGTCTCCCGACCAGCCGCTGGTGGGCGCCGAGCAGTTTGAGGGCCCCGGCCCGCCGAATGTCGTCGCCGCGCCGCTCGGCGATCTCGAGCGAGCGCCGAATGCCGGCAAGCGCTTCGTTCGGCTCGCCCGCCATGAGCCGCAGCTCGGCGCGATTGCCTTCCAGGATTCCCTCGGACATCAGATCGCCCCGCGCTCGCGCGATCCCCAGCGCACGCTCGAATGCCTCGCGAGCCTCGTCGAAACCGCCTTCTCTGACGAGCAGATACCCGAGGTTGTTGAGCACCCAGCAGGTCGCCTGCGCATCCTTCGCCTCCTCGAGCATGCGCAGCGCAAGCCGGTAGTGCGCAATCGCCGCCGCCGGATTGCCGCGAATATCGGCGACGATGCCGAGGTTCTGCTGAATCATGCCGACCAGCCGCGACTCTCCGGCCTGTTGCGCGAGCACCAGGGCATCACTCAGCGAATTCGCCGCCGCGACGAGATCTCCACGCCGCAGCGCGAGCGACGACATCTGATTGAGCGCGTGTGCCCGCCCGGCTTCGTACCCGAGCCGCGTGGCCACGGCGAGACTGCGCGCGAACAAGGGCTCGGCGTCGCTCGTTCGGCCCCGGTCGCGAAGGACGACGGCCTGCCACCGAAGCACGTCCGCGAGAAGCGGCGTCTCTTCGTCGGTCTCGAGAAACGCCTGCGCCTCCCGATGCCATTCCAGCGCGTCGTCGGGTGAATCGCCGAAGCCGGCCGCGCGCGCCAGCTCTGCTAGCTGTCGCGCTTCGGCCGTCCCGCGCGGTTTGGTTCGGTGTCTTTCCGGTTTGCTCATCGTCGGCCGCGGACGCGCGCTCTCATCCGCTCGAGGTCTCGGCGGTTGTCGCCGCCGCGGGACATCAGTGCCCGCGGTCGGCGAACCATTCGGACGCGGAGGGCCGGGCTTACTGGTCCTCGAGGCCGCCGGCGAAGATGTAGCCGGAGAAGTGCGGAATCGTGGCGACGGCGGTGAGCCGGAGCAGATCGACCTGCACGCTCAGGAGCTCGGTCACGCTCGTGATGTGCGCGGGATCCGGGTAGTAGCCCAACGACAGCGAGACGTTCGCCAGCCCGCGCGCGCTCGTGTTGACGAGGCTCTGCGTCGCCACGAGCGGCACGAGGAACTTGGTCCCGTGCGGCTCCATGTCGTACGCGATGTACGAGCCCTTCCGCGCGGTGATCGAGAAGCTGGTCGCCCGCGAGACGGCGAGCGGCGGAACCACCAGGGTCAGCCCGGCCGACGGAATCGCGATCACGCCTCCCAACGGTCCGATCGTCTGCGACACCGTGACATCCGCCGCGAGCGGCGTCGACCGAAGCAACGGAACGATCGTCCTGGTGGACGTCGCACCACCGTCGAGCAGACCGCCAAGCAGACTGTGTGACGGCGCGGCTGGCGGCGCGACGGACTTCGGCGCGGCCGGCGACTCGTTCGAGCAAGCGGAGGCGGCGAACGTCGCCGTGACGGCGACGGCGAAGGTGGTCAGAAAGCGAAGGCGCATCGTTGCGATCCTCTAGTGTTGTGGCTTGGCGGGTACCGCTGGCGAGCCCGACTAAGGCATCGCGCGTGCCATCGCAACAAGTCGTTTATTACCTGAGCATTAGAGATTTCTCGTACGCCGGGACAATCGGCAGACGTCAACTTTCTTGACGCTGGTTTTCGCAGGACCGCAAAGATCCTTGCCCTCCCACCATCGCCGAACGGCGCATCCTGGCCCACCGCGGGCCAGAGTGAGCCCGGAGAGGGTTCGCGTCTTGTCGGGTAAGGTTTTCTTACAGTCGACGGGCGCAGGCGAGTGAGCGTGCCAAAGCGCCTATGCCGCTTCGGATCAACGACTTGCCCTGGGTGGACGGCGTCGGCCTGGCCGGCGGGAACGCGCGAACTGGCAATTTTCTTCATCGTCCAGGTCAAGAAACCTCGCTGCCCGGAGACCTGGGGTAACCTCGATGGCGGGAGGTTAGCGAGCCCGTTCGTGCGCGCCGTTGGCCGCACCGGCCCGCGTGGCTTGACCAATCCACGCCCACCGACCAGAATCCCCATACTTGGTACGGGGAGTGAGAGGCGTATGGCCAGAGAGCCGATGGATCTCTTGCAGGGGACGCTCGACGTGCTGGTCCTCCGCACGCTCGCGGCGGGCGCGATGCACGGCTACGC
>Ga0326726_10005491_pt1 | contig 11470 bp, 3 predicted proteins | sample MHFenrmetagenome_2_FD_207603 | JGI IMG/M metagenome (GOLD analysis project Ga0326726, IMG submission 207603) | Lab enriched peat soil microbial communities from Michigan Hollow, Ithaca, NY, United States - MHF15MN | ecosystem: Environmental > Terrestrial > Soil > Wetlands > Peat | place: USA...
CCGCTACCAGCGGGGGTTTTCCCGAAATCGATTACGCCGGTAGGAGAATGCGAGATTCTGCCGTTGCTTTTGGCCGCGACCTTGGTACAGTAATCCCGGCTCTTCCCAGGGAACTGATTGTGGCCCAATTCCACGGAACAGACGAAGCCCTTAGCGGGTTCGACCGCTGGCGTGCTCTGCCAAACCTGCAAGGGACGTAGTGTGCGTGTGCGAGCCATGGTGTTCCCAGGCCCTCCCAGGTTTTCGATCTAGACGGGTTCGCGAAGAGAAAACGGGTCCTGTGCCGGCTGGGGCGATGCCGCAGATTTCAGCGATGCTTCGGCCCCGGCGCAGTTGGCCCGCAGACTACCTATCTTCCAGGAACGTAAAAAGGAGAAGACTTCCATGAAACGTGCAATGCCCATGATCGCGGCGCTCGGCGTATTGATGGCCGCAGCCAGCATGTCCGCGCCAGTCTCGGCGGCCCAACAGGTTAACAAGGCAAGAGCCACCAACAAGATTTACATCGTGCAGATGATCCAGGCGCCAGTTTTGGGCTACACCGGCGGGGTCGCCAGGATGCCAGCGACCAGGCCGGAAAGAGGCCAGAAGATCGATCCCAGCAGTCCGCAGGTCGTCGCGTACGCCGCGTACCTGGACAGTCGTCACACGGACGCGCTGAACGCCGTCGGCGGCGGGAGCAAGGTTCGCGATTACCATTACACCTTTAACGGCTTCGCGGCCGAGATGACGCCAGCCCAGGCGGAAGCGATCAAGCACGTGGCCGGTGTCGTGGTCGTGAGCAAGGACGAGCTGCAATTCGCCGACACCTCGTCCACGCCGAGCTTTCTAGGCCTGACCGCGCCCGGCGGATTATGGGATCAGCTTGGCGGAGTCGGCCACGCCGGCGAGAACATCGTGATCGGCGACGTGGATTCCGGCATCTGGCCGGAGAGCCAGAGCTTCGCCAATGACAACGATCATCATTACAACGTACTCCGAGGCTGGACAGGCGTTTGCCAGGCCGGCGAACAGTTCACGGCCTCGATGTGCAATGGGAAGATCGTTGGCGCGCGGTTCTACAACGCCGGTTTTGGCGGCAATGCCGGCATCGACGCCACCATGCCGTGGGAGTTCAACTCGCCGCGTGATTACAACGGCCACGGGACGCACACCGCGTCCACGGCCGGCGGAAACAACGGCATATTGCCGATCGGACCGGCCGCGGTATTTGGACCGGTCAGCGGCATGGCGCCGCGCGCCCGCATCGCCATGTACAAGGCCTTGTGGTCACTGCAAGATGGTTCCCAAGCCAGCGGATTCACTTCCGACCTGGTGGCCGCCATTGACCAGGCGGTCGCCGACGGCGTGGACGTAATCAACTACTCGATCAGCGGCACGCTAACCAACTTCCTCGACCCGGTGCAGGTGGCGTACTTTTACGCGGCCGATGCCGGTATCTTTGTCAGCGCGTCGGCAGGCAACAGCGGCCCGACCGCGAGCACGGTAGCCCATCCCGGCCCGTGGTTGACGACGGTCGCCGCCGGCACCCACAACCGCAGTTTGCTGGCCAGAGTGGACCTGGGCAATAACACTAACTACACCGGCGCGTCCACGGCGCCGAACGCCGTCACGGCAGCGTTGATCAACTCCAGTAGTGCGGGTCTTGCGGGCGCAGACGCGACCGCAGTGGCGCTTTGTTTCGCGGCCATAGACAACGGTGGAGTAGCGGTGCTGGATCCGGCCAAGGTCGCGGGCAAGATTGTGGTCTGCGAGCGCGGGGTGAACGCCCGCGTTAACAAGAGCCTGGCCGTGGCGCAAGCCGGCGGCGTGGGCATGATCCTGGTGAATACCAGCCCCAACTCGCTGAATGCGGACTTCCATTCCGTGCCCAGCGTTCACTTGGCGGACACTGCCCGGGCGGCAGTTGAGGCCTATGCGGCGACGGCAGGAGCCACGGCGAAGATCAATAAGGCCTTTGCCGACTTCACCACCCCCGCCCCGTTTACCGCCTCTTTCTCGTCGCGCGGTCCGCTGCGCGCCGGCAATGGCGACCTGCTGAAACCGGACGTGATCGCTCCAGGGCAGGACATCCTGGCAGCGGTGGCGCCTCCGGGGAATGGCGGTCTGTCGTTCAACCTGTACAGCGGCACGTCCATGTCCGCCCCGCACGTCACCGGACTGGCGGCGGACTTCAAGCAACTGCACCCGGACTGGACGCCGATGATGATCAAGTCGGCGCTGATGACCAGTGCCAGTGACGTGCTGGATGGTCCCAACACCAGCCCGACCGTCATCTTCAGCCAGGGCGCCGGCCATGTCGCACCGAATAAGGCGGCCGATCCCGGCCTGGTGTACAACGCAGGCACCAATGACTGGCTCGCGTTCCTGTGCGGTACCACCACCGGAGTCAGCCCGTCAGACTGCAACTCTCTGGCCGGTGCCGGGTACTCTCTCGACCCCAGCGACCTGAACGTGGCCTCCATTGCCATCGGCGACTTGGCTGGCACGCAGACGGTGAAGCGCACCGTGACCAATGTCGGCAGCTCGAACGCCGCTTACGCGGTTTCGGTTGTGCCCCCGTCGGGGATCGATGTGGTTGTCAACCCCGCTTCGATGAGGTTAGCCCCGTTGCAATCCAAGACGTTTACCGTGAGCTTCACCAGGACGACGGCCCCGCTGAATGCCTATACCGGCGGGCAGTTGACCTGGGGCGACGGTACCCACAGGGTGCGCATTCCGATGGTGTTGCGCCCGGTAGCGCTGGCGGCTCCGGCGGAGGTGTCCGGCACTGGTGGTCCGATCAACTACACGGTGAAGTTCGGCTATACGGGCCCGTTCACAGCTACGGCGCGTGGGTTGGTACCGGCTAGCGCTAGTGCCGGCACCGTCGCCCAGGATCCTGGCCAGTCCTTCAGTCCGGGTGGGCCGGGCACCACTTCGTTCAGCGTGGTCATCCCGGCCGGGATGACGTACGCACGCTTCTCGTTGTTTAGCGCCAACGTCAGCCCAGCCAGCGACCTCGACCTGTACGTTTACCGAGGCACAACTCTGGTGGGGTCTAGCGGCGGCGGCACGTCGGACGAGGAAGTCGACCTACTCAATCCGACAGCCGCCACGTACACCGTGTACGTGCATGGCTTCGCGGTGCCGGGAGGGACGGCCAACTTCACGCTGTTCTCATGGCAACTGGGAAGCACTGCCGCCGGCAACATGAGCGTCAGCGCTCCAGCGACGGCGACCATTGGCGCCACGGGAACGATTAACCTGACCTTCAGCGGACTGGCGGCGGGGACCAAGTACCTGGGCTCCGTGGCCTACTCCGGTTCGACGGGTTTGCCGAATCCAACCATCGTTCGCGTGAACCCGTAGCAAGGAACATCGGGGCGGTCTGGCAAAGGACCGCCCACAATTTGAACTGACCGAGCCTCGGGCGCAATGCCCGGGGCTCTTTTTTGTCCGAGTTGCGCGGTTCGAACGCCGGTCGCGTGCTGCCGGGCAGAGTGTCGCGATATAATCCCAGCTTCCCGCAAGGCGTTGAGAGAGGAGAAGTGTGCGATGAGGAGATGGCTGTGCTGTGTGTTCGTGCCGGCAATGGCGATACTGGCCTGGGCGCAGAAGCCGTTGCTGTTGCATGGTCCGGCGGCGAGCGCGTCGCAACTGGTCTTCAGTTACGGTGGCGATCTTTGGAGTGCGCCTCGCGACGGCGGCGTTGCGCATCCGCTGACCACCGGAACCGGTACGAAAGACGAAGCGGCGATTTCGCCCGACGGGAAATGGATTGCGTACACCGGCACCCATGATGGCAACCCCGACGTCTACGTGATGCCCGCCGGCGGCGGCGAGCCGGTGCGGCTGACATTCCATCCCGTGGCCGACCACGTGGTCGGATGGACGCCCGATAGCAAGCAGGTGCTCTTCCGCTCTGCTCGCAACAGCTACGCGGGTTTCGGCCGAATGTTCACGGTCGCGCTGAATGGCGGACTGCCCTTCGAAATTCCGCTGCCCGAGGCGGAGATGGGCTCGTTCTCGCCGGACGGCAGGTTTCTCGCCTATGTGCCGGTGTGGAATTGGCAGCCGGGCAGGGCCTGGAAGCGCTACCGCGGCGGGCGCACGGCGCGCGTCTGGATCGCCAAGCTGGCGGATTCCAGCGTGACCGAAATTCCACGCGACAATAATTCCAACGACTTCAATCCTCTCTGGATCGGCAACAAGATTTACTTCCTCTCCGACCGCAACGGTCCCATAACCATGTTCGCGTATGACACGGGCAGCAAGAAGGTGGACCAGATACTACCCGCGACCACCGACATCAAGTGCGCGTCAGCGGCGCCGGAGGAGATTGTCTATGAGCAACTCGGCTCGCTGAACAAACTCGACCTGCGCAATGGCAAGTCGTCGGCCATCAAGGTGGAAGTCGCCGGCGACTTGCCCAGCCTGCGGCCCCACTTCCTCAAGGTCGGAGAGCGCATCGCTAGCTACGCGATTTCCCCCGCCGGAGTGCGCGCGGTGTTTGAAGCGCACGGCGAAATCCTCACCGTGCCGGCGGATAAAGGCGACATCCGCAACCTGACCAACACAACATCAGCGGCGGAGCGCGATCCGGCATGGTCGCCGGACGGGAAGTGGATCGCTTATTTCTCCGACGAAAGCGGCGAATATGCCCTGCACCTGCGTTCGCAGGACGGTACGCAGGTAAAGAAGATCGGTTTGGGGGAGCCGCCGTCGTTCTTCTACGATCCACGGTGGTCGCCAGACAGCAAAAAGATTGCGTACACGGACAAGCGGCTCAACGTCTGGTACGTGGACGTGACGAAAGGGGCGCCAGTGCAAGTGGACACCAACTATTACGAGGCGCCATTCCACACGTTGGATCCGGCGTGGTCGCCGGATAGCCGGTGGATCGCCTACACCAGGAACCTGCCCAGCCACATGCACGCGGTGTTCGTGTACTCGCTGGAGAGCGGCAGGACGGAGCAAATCACCGATGGCATGAGCGACGCGCGCTATGCCGCTTTCGACCGCGATGGGAAATATCTGTACTTCACCGCAAGCACCAACGCCGGCCCGACCAACGGCTGGCTGGATCTCTCCAGCTTTGCGCGTCCGGTGACACGCAGTGTGTACGTGGTGGTGCTGCGCAAGGACCTGCCGTCGCCAATCGCGCCCCAAAGCGACGAAGAAAAAGCGGCGCAGGAGAGCAAGCGGGACGACAAAGCGGCGCTGACGTTGCAGACGCCGGCACCAGAGGAGAAAGATGCCGGCGAGGAGAAGGCGGCGGAGACGAAGCCGGAAAAGAAGCAGCCGGTCAACGTCAAGATCGATTTCCAGAACATCGACCAACGCATCCTGGCGCTGCCCGTACCGGCGCGCAACTACAACCGGCTGGAAACCGGCGCCAGCGGCACCGTGTACCTGACGGAAGCCCCGATGATGCCGACCTTCGGTCCGGGGGGAGCGTCCCAGACGCTGTATCGCTTCGAACTGGAGGCGCGCAAGACGCACAAGCTGCTGGACGGCATCTCGGCATTCACGCTGTCATTCGACGGCAAGAAGATGCTCTACCGCACGGGCGCGGGCGAAAGCGCAAAGTGGCAGATCGCCGCCGTGCCGCCGCTGGCAAAGCCGGGCGAGGCGCCCACTGCGTCGGAGCAGGCGCCGCGCATCAGCGGCATGCCGCTCAAACTCGATGCGCTGGAGGTGTATGTCGATCCGCGCGCCGAGTGGAAGCAGCAGTACCACGAAGTGTGGCGCATCGAGCGCGACTTCTTCTACGACCCCAACCTGCATGGCGTGAACTGGCGGCAGGCGGAAAAGCAGTATGCGCCGTACATCGAAGCCGCCGCCAGCCGCAACGATTTGGATTACGTCTTCACCGACATGCTGGGTGAGATGTCGGTCGGGCATATGAACGTGCGCGGACCGCAGCCGCCGCGTTCCACGCAGCCCAAAACCGGGCTGCTCGGCGCCGACTACAAAATCGAGAACGGGCGTTACCGCTTCGCGAAAATTTATCAGGGCGAGAACTGGAATCCCGACCTGCGCGCGCCGCTCACCGAACCCGGCGTCAACGTCAAGGAAGGTGATTACCTGCTGGAAGTAGCAGGACGCGAGTTGAAGTCCGGGGACAATATCTTCAGCTTCTTCCAGGCGACGGCGGGCAAGTCGGTGGTGCTGAAAGTTGCCAGCGATCCCAGCGGCAAGGGCGCGCGCATGGTCAGCGCGGTTCCGATTGACAACGAAACCAACCTGCGCAACCGTGCCTGGATCGACGGCAACCGTCGCAAGGTGGAAGAGCTCAGCGGCGGACGCGTGGCCTACGTCTATCTGCCTGACACTGCGGTGGGTGGATACACCTACTTTAACCGCTACTTCTATGCGCAGATCGAAAAAGACGGCGCGGTGCTCGATGAGCGCTTTAACCGCGGCGGCCAGGCCGCGGACTACATCATCGACATGCTGCGCAAGCCGCTGATGAACTATTTTATGACGCGAGAGGGCCACGCCTTCACTACGCCGGTGGGTTCGATTTTCGGGCCCAAGGTAATGGTGACCAACATGTACGCCGGCTCGGGTGGCGACGCCCTACCGTGGTACTTCCGCCACGAAAAGATCGGACCGCTGGTCGGCACGCGCACGTGGGGCGGGCTGATCGGCATCTATGACTATCCGCAACTGATGGACGGCGGCTCGGTGACTGCGCCGCGGGTGGCCTTCTACAACCCGCAAGGCGAATGGGACGTGGAGAATGTCGGCGTGCCGCCCGATTACGAAGTGCCGTTCGATCCGGCGGCGTGGCGGCAGGGCCGCGATCCGCAACTCGAGAAGGCCGTGGACCTGGTGCTCGGGGAACTGAAGAAGAGCCCGCGCAAGTTTGTGGACCACCAGGCATTCCCGAATTATCACGAGACGAAAAAGACGGTGACCGGGGGCGGAAACTAGAGAGCCACCAAGCAGGTGAAACTTTCCTGAGCCCGTTGGGTTTGCACGCGTGTACCTCACCGGCGCGCATCGGGTCTTTGGCACCGTGTCATCACGCAGCGAGCTCTTCCGTTGCTAAATTCTTGAGGTGTCATGCAACCGAAACTGAGGTGGTCTTCCATTTTCGGCTACGTTGTTGTGGTCGCAGCCTTGTTATTCCCAGCCTTACTGGCGGCGGCGCAGAACCGCGTCGTGCAGGCGATTGAAAACAGCGAAAGCCGGGTGGTCGAAGGCAATGTGCACCGGCTGGCTCATGCGGAATTTGACCAGGGCAAGGCAGCGGGTTCCATGATGCTTCACCGCATGGTGCTGACCTTCAAGCCCAGCGCCGCGCAGCAAGCCGACCTGGAAGCGCTGTTGAGCGAGCAGCAGAACCCGCTTTCCCCTTATTACCAGCAGTGGTTGACGCCGGAGCAGTACGCCTCACGCTTCGGGCTGAGCGCGAGCGACGTCGCCAAGGTCGTGGAATGGCTCGAGGCACGCGGATTTGACGTAATCGAGGCGGCTCGCAGTCGCACCTATGTGGCATTCAGCGGCACGGCCACGCAGGTGGAGTCGGTGTTTGGCGCCGAGATCCACCGCTACCTAGTGAATGGCGAGGCACATTACGCCAATGTTTCCGACCCATCGCTGCCGGCGCCGCTGGCGAATGTCGCACTGGCATTCCACGGCCTGAACGACTTCCGTCCCCGACCACGCGCAATCGTGCGCAGATCGGCGCGGCCCGAGTTCACTTCCAGCATCAGCGGGAACCACTTTCTCGCGCCCGACGACTTCGCCACCATCTACAACCTCCGCTCGCTGTACAACAGTGGCATTGACGGCAGCGGGCAGACAATCGCCGTAACGGGGCAGACCGACCTGGTGATGTCGGACATCAGCACCTTCCGGAGCGTTTCCGGGCTGGCGCCGAACCCGCCGACAGTGAGGCTGGTGCCGGGCTCAGCGGATCCGGGCGTGCGGAATGACGATCTCGTCGAAGCTGACCTGGACGTGGAATGGGCAGGCGCCGTGGCGCGCAATGCCAACATCATTTATGTGAATTCCACGAATGTGTTCGGTTCCATGCAGTACGCTGTTTCGCAGAACGTCGCGCCCGTGATCAGCATCAGCTACGGTGATTGCGAGCAGAACTTCAGCACGGCCGAGATCAATTCGCTGGTCGCGATGGGCCAGCAGGCGAATGCGCAGGGGCAGACCATCGTCGGGCCCTCGGGCGACAGTGGCGCCGCCGACTGCGACTACCCGCTCAACGCGAACACGCGCCTGACATCGGCGACACACGGCCTGGCGGTGGACATTCCGGCCGCCCTGCCCTACGTGACTGGCGCGGGCGGCACTACTTTCAACGAAGGCTCGGGAATTTATTGGAGCGCGACCAACAACGCGAGCAACGGCTCGGCGTTGTCGTACATTCCCGAGGTCGGGTGGAACGACACTTCTTTTGAACTGGCGAATAACGGCTCCATCGCGGCTAGCGGAGGCGGCGTGAGCACGCGGTTTGCCAAGCCCAACTGGCAGACGGGCACGGGCGTTCCCAACGACGGCCAGCGTGACGTGCCTGATATCTCGTTCGCAGCCTCATTCGATCACGACGGCTACCTGATTTGCTCGAATGGCAGTTGCGTGAACGGGTACCGCGCCAGCGACAACACGTTATTCGTGGTGGGCGGAACCTCGGTGGGCGCGCCCGTGTTCGCCGGCATCGTGGCGCTCATCAACCAGCAGACGGGGGCGGCGCAGGGCAACGTCAACCCGCGGCTGTACCAGTTGGCGGGCACCTCGACGGATGCGTTTCACGACAGCACCAACGGCGACAACAAGGTGCCATGCACTGCGGGCACTACCAATTGTCCCAGCGGCACGACGCAAATTGGATTTGCCGCCGGGCCCGGCTATGACTTGGTGACCGGGCTCGGATCGGTGAATGCGTTCAACCTGGTCACGGAGTGGAATGGGTCTGCTGCGCCGCCTCCACCAGACTTTTCAGTGACAGCTACGAATTCGGCGGCTACAGCGCAGCAAGGAGCGACAGCGCAATACACATTGACAATTGTCTCCGCGAACAATTTTGTGGGAACAGTTGTCCTGGCCACGAGTGGCTTGCCGACGGGAGCAACGGCGGCTTTCAATCCGGGCCTGGTAAGTGTTGCGGCTGGGAGCACTCAGGCGGCAACCCTGCAGGTCGCAACCACAAGCACGACACCGGTAGGTACGTATAGCTTGACTTTGACGGCAACCGGCGGGGGACTCACCCATACGCAGACGTTATCGTTGGTTGTCACCGCCGATCCGGATTTTCAGATCGGTCTTTCGACGACAAGCATGACGCTGACGGCCGGCGGTTCCGGCAATACCGGATCGGCAACCCTGAATGTGGGCGCGCTGAACGGATTTGCGGCGACCGTGAGCCTAACGTGTACGGTGGCCAGCACCCTTCCGGGAACTAGCTGCGGTGTCTCGCCCAATTCGGTTTCGGGCAGCGGCACAGCTACCGTAACCATCACCGCGCCGACCACGCGTGCCGGAGTGCGCGCGCCGCGGTTGCTCCCACGGTTGTTCCCGTGGACGGAAGGCTCTTTCGCGATCGCAATGGGTTTGATTGTCGCCGGCAACCGCGCTCGCTCATCCAGAAAAAAGAAGCTGCGGAAGGCGATCCTGGCTGTCCTGCTGATGGTCGCGCTGGCAATGATGATTGCGTGCGGAGGCGGCAGTAGCAGTTCGAGTTCGAGCAGTTCATCGTTGAGTACGGTTCAAACCGGCACGGTCACTGTGACCGCGACCAGCGGAACGCTGACTCATACGGCAATCATCGCGGTGACGGTGAATTAGTATCCGATTGCGCAAAGAAGGCGCCGCTCACGCGCGGAGCGTGCGCCTTCTTCTTTGAATCTGCCGGCTAGAACCTGAACGTCGCTGCCAATTGAATGCCGCGCGGGCCGCCGCCCCCCAAAAACGGGTTGCCAATCCCCACATCGCCGGTGGCGCCGATTGCCAACGCGCCCGCACCGACTTCCCGGTTGCCCTTGAGCGCGAAGCCGGCCGCACCGGCATCGGCAATGAACGCCGGCAGGAATGGGCTCGCGAAGTTCGGGCGGTTCAGAACGTTAAAGATCTCGGCCTTGAGCTGCATGGTCACGCGCTCGGTGATGTTGGTGTTCTTGTAGACATTCAGGTCCCACTGCCGGAAGTTCGGGCCGCGCAGCGAATTGCGGCCGAGAGTGCCGAAGTGGCGGGTTCCAACCACGCAATCGGAAGCGGCACCGGTTGCGGCCGTGACGGTGCACGGGATGGCGAACGCGCTCAGATCGAGGAAATTGAACGGGTCGCGCTGGTGATACACGATCTTGCCCACCAGGTCAGGCCGGTCATCCCCTGTGCCGCTGCCGCTGAAATCGTCCTGGAAGTTGTAGTTGAGTTGGAAGGGCTGGCCGCTTTGCAGAGTTAGGGTGCTGCCGACGCCCCAGCCGTTTTTCAGCTTCTGCATGGAGCCGCCGAAGTTTGGCAACTGGTAACCGAAAATCCAGGTGAAGTGCTGCGGCACATCGAAATTGGACGGACCGTATTCCAGATGCGGCCGGGTGCTGTCGTTGGGCTGCGCGGCATTTGGCTCGAAGTCCTCGCCGTCGCTGGCGTTGTCGAACGAGCGCGACCAGGAATAGTTCACGATCGAAGTGATGCCCTTCCATCCGTTCACGCGCAAGCTGGCCTGTAGAGAGTTGTAGTTTGATTTGGCGGTCGTCTCCTGTTGCAGGATGTAATAGGCGCCGTAGACATTGTTGCCGAATGGGCCGCGCGGGAAGATGTAGGCGTTGATGCAGTCACATGCCCGGTCGGACGCATTGATCTCCGCCTCGGTGGGCTGGGTGATATCGCGGAAGCGGAACAGTCGATGCCCTTGCGACCCGACGTACCCAATCTGTGCCACCACCTTATTGCCGAGCTGCTGCTGGATGTTGAAGTTGTAGTTTTCCATGTACGGCGTGCGGATGTTGCGGTCGAAAGCGAAAATGTCGCACTCGGGAAGACATGGCGACGTGGCGTCGTAGACCGGAACTCCGGCCGCAACTGACGAAACCGCCGGGAAAGCGATGACTTGCGCGGGCCCGATCGGGTTGTAAGCGGGACCCGGAGCAAAGAACGGCGGATAAGGCAGGTGACCGAGCACGAAGTCCTGCGAGAAGGCGTCGTAGAAAATGCCGAAACCGGCGCGCAGAACGGTCTTCCCTTTACCGGTAATGTCCCAGGCGGCGCTGACGCGTGGCGCGAAGTTCCTGTGATCGGGATTGTAGAGTTGTTTCAGACCCGGTTGCCCTACTTGGGTCAGCGTCACCGTGCCGGCCGTCCGATCCACCGCCGTGATGTTGCTCAACAAATTGTCCTTCTCGCCGATCACTCCCAGATAATCCCAGCGCAGACCGTAGTTCAGCACCAGCCGCGGTGTGATGTGGAAACCGTCCTGGATGAAAAACCCGTAACTGTTCTGGAACGTGTGCCGGCGGGTATCGCC
>Ga0326726_10005492_pt1 | contig 11469 bp, 14 predicted proteins | sample MHFenrmetagenome_2_FD_207603 | JGI IMG/M metagenome (GOLD analysis project Ga0326726, IMG submission 207603) | Lab enriched peat soil microbial communities from Michigan Hollow, Ithaca, NY, United States - MHF15MN | ecosystem: Environmental > Terrestrial > Soil > Wetlands > Peat | place: USA...
AATCCTCATTCATGGTAATTGTCGTATTTTTATCGGATGTTTTTTTTTGTAACGTTTTCTGTGTATGCATACTCCCGCCAGAACCCAGAATGAGAAGAGATTCTCATCAGACTCTTAAATTTTTTGCCTGTTTCTTCTTTATCTTCCTGAGGAGAACATTTGCGGTGATATGAATAAACGGGGTGACAACAAGAAGAATCAGGATATGCCAGATGGTGATGTGCACAAAAAACCAATGAGAGCTTGTCAAATGTACCACATAGAGGATCTCGCTTACTAGTAAGCTGAAGAGAAGGGCACCGACCAGGAAATCAAGTTGGTCAAATGGAATCCAATCCTGTCCACGGTCCTTACCGATGCGCCGTTTGAAGAAACTCTCGATGACATCTCCAAGCAACGCCCCAAAACAGAGAGAAAAAAGAATCGGGATCATCAGAGGAAACCCTTCGAAGTTCGTCAGTCCAAGAAAACTATATTCGCTTGTGGAAAGGTAGGAGGCGACAACCGCGAGGCCAAAGCCTGCTGTCATCCCAAGAAACGTTCCTGCAAACAATCCCCGCCAGGTTTTTCCATCTCCAAGGACCCGATGACCATCCTTCCACATTTTCCCAAAATCAATAGGGGTCCCCCCACCGACGATGACTGCACTTGCGTTCGCAACATAGATAGGAACCACAATCCAGAACGCTTGAACAATGATCGTATAATCCATTGGGGCGGGAATAGTTCAATGGCTTAAAACCATTGTGAAAAAAAATTAATTGCTCTCGGGCCCAGGCTGGGTTCGTGTGATTTTTAACCCGGTGTATTGGAACTTATTCGATCGTTTGACTAACGCTTTCATGGCGGTATTCGAGATACCAAATCTCTCTGAGACTTTGTTTGCAAATGTCCCGGTATCGCCTATGAACTCATAGATGTCTTCTTCAAGTTTTTTGAATTGAAAATCATTTAAGGATGAGACGTTGAAAATTTCACTGATTTCATTGACAGGACATGAGATGTTGATGTTGAAAAGAGAGTAAAAGGAGCGGTACATCTTCTGTGGTTTCCCGTCGATGCCTTCTTCCGGTGTCGTCCATTTTGTCTCTGCCAGTTTCATTTTGTCAAAGAATTCCAAGGCTGCCTGACCGTCTTGACCGAACTTGTTAAGGATAAGGCTGCTTGGTATCCAGTCTCTTGATATCTCCATGAAAACTTCTTTTTTTGTCGGTGAATCAAATGCTCTGATAATAGAGACTAAATCAGTTGAATCATTGATGACTTTTGTCCGTATCATTCGACTAGAACCTATTTAAATATGATACCCCACCAACAGCTTCTCTCATATTTATACTTTTTGTATTTCGATAAAAATATTAAAAAATATACATTAAAATTTTCTTTTCGATTTTTTTACCATACTCTTTTTGATTATTAGCCCCTAGTTTTCTAGAAGAAAAAATAATAAAAGAAATGAAAAATAAGAAAGAAAATAAGTGGACTCGTCGGGATTTGAACCCGAGGCCTCCCCCATGCCAAGGGGGCGATCTTCCGCTGATCTACGAGCCCAGAAGACACCCTAGAACCACCACGAGCAAATAAAATTTTTGGATAAAAAACTATTAGTAAACAAACCACCCTTCATCCTTTCATCATGAAACAAAGACAACTGGAAATCATCCTACAAAAAATCCCAAAACCAACCAATCCTATCGCTTCCCTCGAACAATACATGACCCCCGCAACAATCGCAGCAGACGTCCTATTCACGGCCTATGCATGGGGAGACATCCAAGAGAAAATCGTGGTTGATTTAGGGTGCGGTACAGGGGTCTTTGCGATAGGAGCATTTCTCATGGGGGCACAACAAGTGATAGGATATGACATTGACCCGAACATCATCGTTATCGCAAAAGAGTACGCAATAAAAAACAAGTATCCGATTGAGTTCTATACGCAAGATGTCACCTCGATACAGACATCCTGTGATACCGTCCTTATGAATCCACCGTTCGGGGCGCAAAAGGCGAATCTAAAGGCAGATAGAAAATTCATTGAAAAAGGATTTGAAATCGCTTCTGTACTATATTCATTTCATTTGAAAAAGACCATCCCCTTTATGGAAAAAATGATTACCGCATTACAGGGAGAAATCACCTTTCAAAAGGACTATGAATTCCCGATAAAATGGATCTTTGATTTTCATTACAAACAAGTCGTCTCATACAAGGTCACTCTTCTCAGAATCACCACCCACCGGTGATACTGCAATAGAGTCCTTTCAAAGACCAAAATTATAATAAGAGAACAGCGAGTTCCCATCGTAGAAAAAAATAGTGAGAATGTGTATGTCACAAGGAAGAAATAAGGATCAAAGAATCGGTGTATTCGTCGATGTCCAGAACATGTATTACTCAGCAAAAAACCTGTATAACAAAAAAGTGAATTTTAAGACATTACTGAAGGAAGCGATCGCAGAACGCCAACTGGTTCGAGCCATTGCCTACGTGATCAAAGCAGATGTGAAAGATGAACAAACATTTTATAGCGTGCTTGAGGAAATCGGATTTGAAGTACAATCGAAAGACCTCCAAGTATTCTATGGAGGCGCAAAGAAAGGAGACTGGGATGTCGGGATCGCCATGGACGTCATGCGTCTTGCGCCAAAGCTCGATACCGTCATACTCATTAGTGGCGATGGTGACTTCTCCGACCTCCTCGACCATGCAACAAGCCTCGGATGTAGAACCGAGGTCATGGCGTTTGGAAGAACCACTTCGCACAAACTTATTGAAGTCGCAGACCTGTTCATTGACCTTGATAAAAATAACAAATACTTACTTCCACAGAAACATAAAAACTAGAACATTTTAAAAACTCTTCGACGATTGCCCCCTAATAAAACTATTACAGCAAACGAAGTAAGATTCCATAGAATGAAAGGGAGACAGACGATAATAAAAGAAGCGGAAAAAATAGAAGTTCACCGGTCGTGTTTCTCTTATACAGCACATCCGAAAAGATAATAATACAGTACTTTATGTGCTTTCGACTTAAAAAAGTACAAAGAAGAAATTAGAACGTGATTGATATGGCACGAACAAAGACGAAGAAATTCAGGGGATCCATGACACATGGGAAAGGAAAGAAAGGTGGCCGTGGTTCAGGATTACGAGGTGGTAGAGGAAACGCTGGACTTCATAAACACAAGTTTATGTACATGTTGAAATACATGCCTGATCATTTCGGTGTTCATGGATTTAAAAGAGACCCCAGTCTTGTCAAGGACGACCGGATTATTAACGTCGGTCAGTTAGACGAAAAGTTCCATGGCAAGAAAGAAATCGACCTCTCCAAAGAAGGATTTGACAAATTATTAGGCGGAGGAATCGTTGAACACGGGTATAAAATTAAAGTGAAATCCGCTTCTCAGAAAGCAATCGATAAAATTGCAGAACATGGCGGAGAAGTAAAAATAGAAGAATAAAGGTTTTTACTATGGCAGAAGAGAAGAAGAGCCGGTTATATATCTTACAACCCATTATTGAACGCTGGCCTGCAGTGCAAAAGCCAGAGGTCCATGTGAATTTCCGATCAAAGATGTTCTGGACCATTCTTTGTTTGATTCTCTATTTCGTTCTTACCAATATCATGATCTATGGTGTCAGCGGAACTGTCCTGGACATGTTCTCCAGTTACCGTGCTATTATGGCGGGGGCGTCAGGTTCCATCATGCACCTTGGTATCGGACCTATCGTCACCGCATCGATTATTCTTCAACTCTTCGTTGGCGCAAAAATCATTAAACTCGATTTGACAAAAAAAGAGGACAAAGCGATTTATCAAGGAAGCCAGAAAGTCCTCGTCATCGCCATGATCTTCATTGAAGCCATTCCACAGGTCTATGGATATCTCAGTCCAAGTGAGGGTTTGATTGGAATGGTCGGTAGTAGGCTAACGGCTGACCTGATTATCATATTGCAGTTATTCATGGGAGCGTACCTTGTGTTCCTCATGGATGAGCTGATCTCCAAATGGGGTATCGGCTCTGGTATCTCCATGTTCATTGCTGCCGGCGTCTCACAATCCATTTTCACAGGATTGTTTAACTGGTTGCCCACTTCGGCATCTAAACCACTCAGCATCTCAAATCCACCTGCTGGTACTATCGCCGGGACGTACTATCTCGCATCACATATGAACCTCGGTGATCTGGTCGATGGCGGGTTCCAGATCCTCTTTATCGGTCATGGTGGATTTCAGAATGCCATCGTTCCTTTAATTGGGACAATTGCGATTTTCCTCATTGTGACGTTTACGGAATCTTCACGGATTGAATTACCTCTTGCTCATGCGAAAGTGCGTGGTGCTCGAGGACGGTATCCGATTCGACTAATCTACGCTTCGAACATCCCCGTTATTCTCATGTCTGCCTTGTTAGCAAATATCAACATGTTCGCGTTATTGTTTTATACCCATCCTGGACTGCAGGGGTTACCCGGAATCGGTCATCAATGGTGGATTGGAGCATATGATACTTCGGGTGGTTCCACCATGCCGGTACGTGGAGGAGCGTGGTATCTCTCAAACCTCAATGGCGTCAACAGCTGGCTGATTCCTATTCTTAGTGGTGGGTATGGTGGTCATGCACCATGGCAATATGCCATCAAAACCCTCATTTACTTGACAATTATGATCTTTGGGTCGGTCTTGTTTGCGAAGTTCTGGATTGAGACAACAAATATGGGACCCACTGATGTGGCAAAACAAATCCAAGAATCCGGGATGGTAATGCCTGGGTTTAGACGAGACCCCCGTGTGTTAGGAAGAGTCCTCGAACGATACATTCCAGTGGTGACCGTGATAGGAGGCGCCTCAGTCGGTGCCCTTGCTGCAGGTGCAGATGCTATTGGTACTCTCGGGAACGCAAGTGGAACAGGAGTTCTTTTAACCGTGGGTATTATGATTCAAATGTATGAACAGATCGCAAAAGAGCAAGCGATGGAGATGCATCCGATTCTAAGAGGATTCTTCGGAGCAGAATAGTGAGGCAGACAATGGGAGTTATTGTCGTGACCGGGATACCCGGGGTGGGGAAAACCACAGTCATGCAAAAAGCGGCAGAAGGATTAGATATCACCTTTGTTACCTTTGGGTCTGTGATGAGTGATATCGCCAAAGACCTTAAATTAGTAAAAGATCGAGACGAGATGAGAAAACTCAGCCTGGATCAGCAGAAACAGCTTCAGATAAAAGCCGCTGAGAAAATCGGTAAAATGAAAAACGTCATCGTCGATACCCATTGTACCGTCAAGACACCGAAAGGTTACATGCCGGGGCTCCCCGAGTGGGTGCTACGGAAATTAAACCCGACCGCTATCGTTATTGTCGAAGCAGATCCACAGGAAATCTACAATCGACGGGCAAAGGATACGACACGGAACCGGGACCCTGATTCTGTTGAAAAAATTGCGGAGCATCAGATGATGAACCGAGCAGCAGCCATGTCATATGCAACGTTGACTGGTGCGACCGTAAAAATCGTGTTTAACCATGACAACGCACTTGACGCGGCAGTCAAAGATGCTGAACCGGTGATACGATGAGAAAACTTGATGATTTCGCTCAAGCAGGGCAAATGCTGCTTCTCATGCTTCTCCTCTTTGTCATGATTTTAATCTTTGGTGATGCAAACATTAGAAATATCGTTGCACTCTCCCTTAACTCCGTATTCGCCCCTCTGATAGGATTCGGCGGAGCAAACCCGCTACTCACCATCGTGCTTGCTGGAATCATTGTCGTGTTTCTTTCATCGTTCTTCACTCATTTGTTTACAAATTGGAAAGCGATGGGTCAGGCACAAGAGGCAAGCAAGGCCTTCAACAAAGAGATCACCAAAGCACGCAAGGAAGGCAACACCAACCGCATGCAGAAGCTTATGAAGATGCAACCACAAATCATGCAAATGACAACACAATCATCGGGGGGAATGATGAAATCGATGTTCTTTTTATTTATCTTCATAGCCCCGATTTTTATCTGGCTTACGTATTTTTTAGGCAACAATGTATACTATGCTTACTTCACGGTCCCCTGGGGTAGTGGCGTGTCTTTATTTGGGCGTGATGGTTTTATCATGTCAAACTGGTTTTTCCTCTACATGATATTCTCTTTTTTAGCGGGTTCGCTCATACGACAGGGCCTTAAATGGATTAGCTGGTCGAACTGGTGGCAAAATACGCGGAAGAACATCCGACCGTCTGCGAAATAGGGGAACTATGACGACGATCACGATCAGTGGTCTTCCAGGAACCGGGAAAACAACTGTCGCGAAACTTTTAGAACAGCGCCTCGGGTTACGATACGTCTATTCTGGTGAGATCTTTCGACAGCTCGCAGAGAAACATAACATGTCTCTTGAGGAATTTGGGACGTATTGTGAGTCCCATCGGGAGATCGACGAGGAGCTCGACCGATATCAACTTGGTATCTTGCGGCAGGGTGACGTCATTGTTGAGGGACGACTTTCTGGATGGCTTGCGTATCAGAACCATATCCGTGCGGTAAAGGTCCTGTTGCAGGCTGATATACAAATCCGCGTTAGTCGTATCGTGAAACGAGAACAAGGTGATATTGAGAAGAGGAAAAAAGAGATATTGGAACGGGAGAAAAGCGAAGCAAAGAGATATAAAAAATATTATAATATTGATATTAAAGACACCTCGATTTATGACGTGATTATTGATACAGGTGAAAAAACCCCTGAGCAAATCATGGCAATTATCGTAAGTCATCTTGGCGAATAAACGAGTTTTTATATTCTTCTGTTATTCTGTGAGTTGAAATGTCTGAGAAAAACACTATATTACCATCGTTACAACCAAGGAAACGATTGATTAAAACCTCTACTACGACTAATGCGCACTATGGAAAAACCCCTGCGCAGCGAACGATTCGAGAACTCTTGAATAATGGTTTTATTAATCTGGATAAACCTGCTGGTCCAACCTCGCATCAGGTTGTCGCTTGGGTGAAAGAAATCTTAGAGATTGATAAAGCAGGGCATGGCGGGACTCTTGACCCTGCGGTCACCGGTGTGCTCCCAGTAGCGCTCGGTGATGGTGCCCGTGCTTTGCAGGTCCTTCTTGTGGCAGGAAAGGAATATGTTGCTCTGATGAAGCTTCATAAGGTAATCGAAGAAAAGAGAATCACGGAGGTCTGTAACAGTTTTGTTGGAGAGATTTCTCAGATGCCGCCTTTGCGTTCCGCGGTGAAACGGGTGCGGCGAACACGAGAGGTGTACTATCTTGAGATCCTTGAGATACATGGGACTGAGGTGTTGTTCCGTGTCGGATGTCAGGCAGGCACCTATATCCGGACCTTGTGTGTTGATATCGGTAAGAAGTTAGGCTGCGGTGCACAACTTGCTGAACTGAGGCGGACGCGCGTGGGAAACATTACTGAGGATTCAGCGGTCAGCTTGCAGGATTTGAAGGATGCATATGTGTTCTGGAAGGAAGATAGTGATGATGTTGAATTACGGAAAACCATTCTCTCAATGGAACGATTATTAGAGGTTGTGCCGAAAATTATCGTGCGTGATTCTGCGATTGATGCGTTGTGCCATGGTGCAAATCTTGCGATCCCAGGGGTCGTTGAAATTGATGATATGAAGGTTGGTGAGATTGCAGCGGTGTTATCCTTAAAAGGTGAAGGGGTAGCCTTGGTAAAGATGGAGGTATCCTCGGTGCAAGTCATTGAAAAAGATACAGGTATCTGTGCGTCACTTGAGCGTGTGCTGATGAATAAAGGGACGTATCCGTCCATCTGGAAAAAAACATAAACATGAATGGTATTGCGGTCGTTGTTTTTGCCGAGGTGGCTCAGACCGGTACGGCGCGAGCCTGGAAAGCTCGTGGGGCTTCGGCTCCGCAGGAGTTCAAATCTCCTCCTCGGCGTTCCAATTTCAGATGTAACAGGAGCATTATCACAGAGAAATACTTATAAAAGTATATATGAAAATATACTCTTTTGTGATTCTTTTTATATATGTATGAAAACCCGTGGTGGCAATGATTAATATAATACTTCGACATAAACCCGCAGAAGACCATGAGCAGTTTCATCCCGCAAGCAAGCCTCTTCATCGGTATAATCCCCGCGTTAATCATCCTCTACATAGGAATAAAAGGTTACGAAGGACATTTCAAAGACAAAACTATCTTCCTAACGTTCATCGTTGGAATCATCATTGGATTCATCTCAGCAGTAATCGAACTCTTGACACAAAACATAGGCCTATTTTTCTACATTATGCTGTTTCCTATCCTAGAACAGCTTTTTAAAACCATTGTACTAAACATCGGACGATTCCAAGAGAAACAAGAGACAACAATCTATGGTCTTTGCCTCGGTCTTGGGTTTGGATCGGTGTTCACCCCAGCAGCCATCATACTGGGAAACTTCCAAGAGGTAAATCTTAGTTTTATCGCAGCAATCATCGGATCCTTCGGACTCATCCTCTTCCATGCTGGCACAGGAGTACTTATCGGATATGGAATATATGTACATAAATTATCCAAGTATCTTACAATCGCAATCCTCCTCCATTTTGTCATTACCACGGTCATAGGCGTGACGAACTTATTCCAAGTTTCATATCTACAAATAATCCTTGTCATCTATGGTATAATTATCTACTGGTACGCAACAAAAAGAATCATGCCACGGATCCTTTCCGAAAGTCAACGACGAAAACGGACGCAAAAAGAAATAGGCATAAAAAGCAAATAACGATTACCCCATAAGGAAGAGGTGAAAAAGATGGAGACATCGACCCCAAATGAAACTTCTATAAATGATTATAACCCTGAACAAAACCAACAACCAAGACAACCCAGTTCCAAACCACTCATCGCGGGCATCCTTTTAATCATCGCAGGATTATTAGGATTGTTCACATGGTCCTCAGCATTAGCAATGGATTCATCCATAATTCAGAATGTGCTTCCAGCAGATTCACCGATAACAGTTGAACAACTGCAATCGTTTCTGACAACCTGTGGTATCATCGGAGCGGTCCTATCAATCTTTACCCTAGCGGGTGGTATCGTCGCCATGAAACGAAAAGCATGGGGACTAGCAGTCATCGGGGGAGTCCTTGGACTCTTCACGATCGGCCCAATGCTACTCGGCAGCGTCCTCTCACTCATTGGCCTTATCCTTGTAGCAATCTCACGGAAGGATTTCCAATAAAGCTTCTCTAAACACTTCAAGGAAGAGTACATATTTTCAACAAAGAAGAAAAGAAAATGTATCTTTTTACTCTTCATTACCTGACGACTGTTACGGTGTATCAATTTTTTTAATAAAATGCATAGAACGAAGTTCATCGAAGATTATTCCAAGAGCCACCCCGCAAACCATCCCTGCAGGAAGACCAGTAAGAATCCGAACAACATTCGTACTCTCCCAGAAACCCAACAGCTGACCAATCCCATCAACACCCATAGGAACAAGGGAAAAAATAATCGCAATAAAAAATTTCTCGTTTAACTCTATTGAATAAAGCACCATAAACCCAAGACCAAAAGCCAACCCAACCCATATGGCTACACACCGAGAACAAAACGGCATCTCATTACCATTTAAGAACAAAGAACGTTCTGGTTTCTGATGACAGAATTGATCACCAACTGAATAAACAGCATTCCAGGGAAACGGCATCTCCCTAATAACAGCGTCGTTATCAGAGACTCCCACAACACCAGAAAGATCAGTGACACTTCCAGAAGGTAAAGCAAGTGGTGCAAGAAAGAGAAGAAGAATCCAGATCATATAGAAGATAAAAAAGACAAAAAAAAGACTCTGAAATGGGTGTATCCGACGTTTCATTGTTCAACCCTACCATCACTATGGTTCGTATTATTCATAGAAACCAGAGTAAGTCATCATTTTTAAATATAATATGTTTTTGAGCAGAAAAAACCTTGTCAGAGGATACCATTAAAATTATTACGAACCATATTAAAAATGATTGGTCAAGTTGGAGGAACTGGACGTTTTCTCCACACAATGGTACATCTCTTCCTAAAGGAAGTTGGGTCACTATAACTGCCACTGTTGTTGCACTTCCTAATAAAAAATCATATTTATCGGAAAAGTAAAAATCATCAATCTCGATAACATCAGCGACTTCTGTGAAATAAACGTGTTTCTCCAGATACCAACAAATCTGGCCATCAGATTTAAATATAATATGCTTATTCTCGATACACCTAGGCGATAACCGATGACCCGATTTCCTGAAGCTGAAAGCCGATTATTAAACAAGAAGATCTGCATGAAATGTGGCGCATCCAATGCAGTAAAAGCAGAGCGATGCCGACGATGCAGGTCAACCGAACTGCGTATAAAAGCAAAAGAAGGCAGAGGACAATAGAATTAAACCAGTATCTTTAAAAATAAGATACCTCTTTTATGTTGACACCGTGGAAAGGTTATGCCAGAGACAAAGGTAAAAAAAAGCGAGGATTTCAACGAATGGTACAACGAAATCGTTGAACTTGCCGACTTATGTGATAAACGATATCCGATTAAAGGGATGAACATCTGGAGACCCTACGGGTGGAAACTGATGAATCACGTTGACCGACTCATCAGGGATGAGATGATACAAACCAACCATCAAGAAGTGTGTTTCCCTCTGTTGATTCCTGAATCGTTCTTCAAAAAAGAAGAAGAACATATCGAAGGATTCGGAAAAGAGGTCTTCTGGGTCACCCATGCTGGCGAAAATGAACTTGAAGAACGATGGCTCCTTCGACCAACATCAGAAACCGCTATGTATCCCATCTTCTCACTATGGATCCGTTCCCATACCGATTTGCCATTAAAAACTTTCCAAATCGTTAATACCTTCAGATACGAGACGAAACAGACCCGAGCGTTTATCCGTGTCCGAGAGATCCATTTTTTCGAGGCACATACGTGTCATGTTGACTTTGAGGATGCAGAACGACAGATAAAAGAAGATAAGGAAATCGCACACCGTATCTTAAACAAACTCTGCCTCCCCTATGTTTTTAACAAACGACCAGAGTGGGATAAATTCGCTGGAGCCTATTATACCATCAGCATTGACGTATTGATGCCATCTGGTAGAACCCTGCAGATAGGATCCATTCATCAATACCGTGATAATTTTGCAAAACCCTACGAAATCTCCTATGAAACCGAAAAAGGAACTCACGCGTTCTGCCATCAAACCACGTATGGGATGAGTGAACGATTACTCGGAGCACTCGTCGGTGTTCACGGGGACAATAAAGGACTCATCCTCCCCCCTGAAGTCGCACCAGTTCAAGTCGTGATCATCCCTATAATATTCAAGGGAAAAGAACAAGCTGTACTAGAAACAAGTAATACATTATACAAGAAATTACTCCAAGAAAACATCCGATCCACTATTGACGACCGGGGAATAAC
>Ga0326726_10005493_pt1 | contig 11469 bp, 8 predicted proteins | sample MHFenrmetagenome_2_FD_207603 | JGI IMG/M metagenome (GOLD analysis project Ga0326726, IMG submission 207603) | Lab enriched peat soil microbial communities from Michigan Hollow, Ithaca, NY, United States - MHF15MN | ecosystem: Environmental > Terrestrial > Soil > Wetlands > Peat | place: USA...
TGATGTTCCTGTCGCACGGCCTGCAGAAATTCAACGTCCACATGTTCGGCGGCTTTACTCCGCCGCCTGAGCTTCCCCAGTTGACGGCGGCGGCGTGGATCGAAACCATCGGCGCTGTCCTGATCATTCTCGGTCTCGGCAGCCGATATGCCGCGTTCATCCTGAGCGGTGAAATGGCTGTCGCGTACTTCATGAGCCACGCCGGCACGGTGATGGGCCCGACGCCGCCAATACCGCCCGGCGCGCCCGGCCACAGCTTCTTCCCGCTTTTGAACGGCGGCGAGATCACCGTGCTCTACTGCTTCCTGTGGCTGTATCTCGCGGCGCGAGGGCCCGGGAAGTTCAGCCTCGACGCGAAATTGGGACTCGAATAAGTCCGTCGCCGCATAAGGATTCAGACCTGAAATAAGCGGCCCTGGCGGACGTATTCCAGAGTTGAGAGATCCACTGTTGAAAGACTCCCGGCTCTGGTACACGCTCGCGCTCGCGACCGCGGGCGTGGTCGGCGCATCAGCCGGCGGACAAACGCCTCCTGTACCGCAGGTGCCGGGCGGCGCGGCCTGCCGCGTCGAAGGCCGCATCACCAGCGGACGGGACGCGCTGCCAGGCGTCTCGGTCGTCGTTCGTGTTGGCGGGGTTCTCAAAGCGGCGACATCGACCGACATCGACGGCCGATACACAATCATCTTTTCACCCGGCTCAACGTACCACCTCACCGCCGAGCTGACGGCGTTCGCGCCGGTCGAGCGCGACCTCACGCTGGGCGCGCCGCCGTGCGACACGAAAGCTGACTTCGATCTCGCGTTGAGACCACGCCGGGAACCAATCGCGTCTGCGCAGGCGTCCGCAACGCCGAACACGGGCACGGCGCCCACAACGGCCCCGCCAACTGCACCACAAACAGGCGCCGCGGCCGATTCGGGAGCCGCGCAGAATTCTGGGCGCGGACGCGGCGGCGCCGGCCGTGGTTTCGCGAACGGCGGACGCGGTACAGCGCCAGGTCAAAACGGACAGCGCTTCCAGACGCTCGGCGTGCAGGCCGACGCCAACGGCGAAGCGACCTTGGAGCTGGCGCCGGTTGAGGACGCAGCGGACGCCTCGCGCCTGCTGCCGGCTGGATTCTCGCTGCAGAACGCGCAGGCCGACGCAGTCACCATCTCGGGCACCAGCGACGCGACTAATCTTGACCGCGGCTTCCTGAACGAACGCAATCAGGCGATCGCGCTCGGCCAGCTCGATCCGTCGACGGGACAGCTCGCGCAGGGCGCGGGCGCCGCGCAGGCGTTCGGCGGCGACGCCGCCGGTGGACTGCAGGGACAATTCGGTGGTCCAGGCTTCGGTGGTGGTGGCGGGCGTGGCGGCGGACCCGGTGGCGGCGGCCGCGGCGGCTTCCAGCTTGGCGGGCGCGGCGCGCGCGGTCAGAGCCCGTATCAGGGTACGGCCACGTACACGTTCGGCGGCTCCGTGCTCGACACGCCGCCGTTCCAGGTCAATCCGAACGTGCCTTCCTCACAGCCGCAATTCGGCCAGAACTCGTTCGGCTCGACGTTCGGCGGACCGCTGAAGATTCCGGGGATCTACAAAGACACGAATCGGCGGACCAACTTCCAGCTCAATTACACCGGCAACCGTTCCAACAATGTCTTCGATCAGTACGCGACGGTGCCGACGCAGGCGATGCGGAACGGCGATTTCTCCGGCAGTGCGGTCCAGGTGATCAACCCGCGCACGGGCCAGCCGTTTGCCAACAACCAGATCCCCGCGTCGCAGATGGATCCGGCGGCGTTGTACCTGCTCGGATTCATTCCGCTGCCGAACGTCCCCGGCACGTCGAACAACGGCAAGAACTATCACCTGTCGACGACGGCGAACTCATCGTCCGATAGTTTCAGCCTGCGGCTGACGCAGAATCTCTCGCCGACCGTGCAGCCAAACGGTCGCGGCGGCTTCCCCGGGGGACGCGGTGGCGGCGGCGGTGGCTTCGCTGGCGGACGCGGTGGATTTGGCGGACGCGGAGGCGGCCGCGGCACGAACGTAACCCTCCAGGCACAGCTCCAGTACCGCCACAACCAGACCGAAGCGTTGAACGTGTTTCCGAATCTCGGAAGCCGCGCGACAAGTACGAGCGTGACGGTGCCGATTTCGGTCAACGTCGTTCGCAACCGGTTCATCAACAACTTCAGCGTCAACATCACGCATTCCAGCTCCGAGACGACGAACAGCTTTGCGAACGTTCAGAACGTCGGCGGAGCAGCGGGCATCAACTATCCGGCCGCGGCATCGACGAGCCCCCAGTATTGGGGCGTGCCGAGCCTGTCGATCGCGGGCGGCTTTACGGGACTTCAGGGCGCGCCCGCGGCCGTCAGGACCGACACACGCATCACGACGAGCTACGTCTGGTCGCATCCGTTCGCGAAGCATCAGGTGCGGTTCGGGGCCGACTACCGGATCGATCGCGACACGAATCAGCTGAACGTCAACGCGCCCGGAGCGTTCACGTTCACCGGGCTGTACTCCGGCGCCCCCTTCGCCGACTTTCTGCTCGGCGCGGCCCAACAGGCCACGCTGCAGGTCGGAGGCACCAGCGAGCTGCGCGGTCGATCGTTCGACACGTACGTCGAAGACAACTGGCAAAAGAGCTCGAAGCTGACGTTCAACCTCGGCCTGCGCTACGAACTCGTGATGCCGTACACGGACGCCAACGGTCACCTCGTGAACCTGGATGCCGCGCCGGGATTTGCGGCCGTGACTCCCGTGCTCGCCGGCGCGAGCGGTCCGTTTACAGGCGCGTTTCCGTCCGGCGTGATCAACACCGATGCGAACAACATCGGACCGCGGATCGGCGTCGCGTACCGGCCCGTCCGCGGCACGATCATCCGCACCGGCTACAGCATCACGTACAACCCCGGGTCGTACGCGACGATCGCACGCCGCCTCGCGTCGCAACCGCAACCCGGATTCGCCGAGACCGAAACCGTCACCGGCACGGCGACGACCCCGCTGCTTGTTGAGGACGCGCTCCTGGCGTCGACAGCGACGACCACGAACAACTGGGGCGTGGACAAGGACTACCAGCTCGGCTTGATTCAGACCTGGAACGCGTCCGTCAGCCGTGACCTGACGCCGATCTGGACCGTCCTCGTCGGCTACACCGGCACGAAAGGGACCGATCTGGATCTGCTGAGCGCGCCGAATCGAACGCCGTTCGGCGGCCTGCTCGTGCCGACGGTCCAGCCGTTCACCTGGGAAACCTCCGGCGGCCATTCGATGCTCAACCTGGCGACTGCCCAGTTGACGCGGCGCCTCGCACACGGCGTCGGCGGCAACGCGTCCTACACGCTGATGCAGTCGAAAGACAACACGCCGTCGCTTGGCGGCGCCGGCGTGATCGTCGCGCAGAACCCGCTCGATCCGAGCGCGGAGTATGCGTTGTCGAACTTCGATCGACGCCATCAGTTCACCGGCAACGTCTTCGTGGAGCTGCCGTTCGGATCCGGCAGGCGCTGGCTCGACCACGGCGGCACGCTGGCCGGCATCCTCGGCGGCTGGACGGCGACGCTCTCATGGAGCCTGCAATCGGGAGCGCCGTTCACGATGCGCATCTGCGGCGCGGCCACGGACGTCGCGCAGGGCACGAACTGCTCGCTTCGTGCGGATCTCACCGGGACGTCCCCGCAACTTTCCGATCCGGGCCTGCTGGCCTTCTTCAATACGGCCGCGTTCGCGACGCCGCCGCCCGGCACGTACGGCGACTCGCCCCGCAACTTCCTGATCGGCCCAGGCAGCGATCAGCTGAACGGCACGCTCGTGCGCGATATCCGCCTCGGCGGTGTCCGCAACGTGACGCTGCAGATCAACGCGACGAATCTCCTCAACAACGTGCAGTGGCTGGGCATCGACACGAATCCCACATCTGTCTCATACGGTCAGGTCATTTCCGTCCGCGCGATGCGTGCCGCGACCGCCACCCTCAGGTTCAGGTTCTGATGCATCGCCTCACTCGCGCATGTAGTGCAGGCCTTCCCGCCTTCGCTTCGCTACGGCGAGGATCGCCGAAGCGTGAAACGCGGAGGCTGCAGGCCTGCGTCGGGGCAGGGCTGAAGTCCTGCAGTACGATCGTCCTGTTAGCGGCTCTGGCCGCGCAGCCGCTGGCACAACAGCCGCAGCAAAGCGCCCCCACGTTTCGCAGCACCGTCAATCTGGTGCTCGTTGACGTCGTCGTGCGCGACCGGAGAGGCGCGATCGTCACCGGCCTGAAGACAGACGACTTTCAGCTGCTCGAAGACGGCAAGCCGCAGCAGATCCTCACGTTCGCGTTCGAGCAGATCGGGGGCAATGCCGCGCCCGTCGAGCGCGCCTCGCTTCTTGCCGGAGCGGCGGCGAGCGTCACTCCGCGCGTCACGGCGCCGGCAGCGTCGGCGGCAAGCACGCCGGCTCGGGCGGCGGGGCCGCTGACGCCGTTGACCTCGGGGGACGTCGCCGGCCATCGCCTGCTCACGCTGCTGTTCGACACCAGCTCGATGCAGCCCGAAGACGTGCAGAAGGCGACGGACGAGGCGATCAAATGGGTCGATGAAAAGATGTCGCCGGCCGATCTCGTCGCCGTCGCGACGATCGGCTCGACGCTGCAGATCCTGTCTGACTTCACGAGCGAGAAGGAACAGATTCGCAGCGTACTGGAGAGGTTTTCGGCGGCAGACGGCACGGCGTTCGCCGCGGTTGACGCGGGTACCCAGGCCACCGACGAGGCCACCGCTTCGCAGACCGACGACACGACGACCGCCGACGTCGGCGCGCAGGAGCTCGACACGTTCAACAACGACGTCCGCCTGCGCGCCCTTAAGACGCTGGCCGAAGCGCTCGCACCGATTCAGCAGAAGAAAGCGATTCTCTACTTCAGCTCGGGCATGCAGCGGAACGGCACGGACAACCAGGTCGAACTGCGCGCGGCCGTCAACGCGGCCGTGCGAGCCAACGTCGCGATCTATCCCGTCGACTCACGCGGCCTGCAGGCGGTGGTGCCGGGCGGCAGCGCGCGTCAGGGCAGCCGCGGCGGCCTCAGTGCGTTCACCGGATCGGCCGTCAGCCAGCAATTCACGCAGCTCGCGGCGCAGCAGGAAACACTGACCACGCTGGCCGCCGACACCGGCGGCACGGCGTTTCTCGACTCCAACGACTTCGGCGAGGCGTTCGGCCAGGTGACGAAAGACATCTCGTCCTACTACATCCTCGGCTTCGCCAGCACGAACACGGACAGGGACGGACGATACCGGCGCATCACGGTCCGGCTGCGGAACAAGTCGGACACGAAAATCGAAGCGCGCGAAGGCTACTACGCCGACCGCGACTTCACGCACACCGCGAAAGGCGATCGCGAAGTCCAGCTGCAGGAGCAGCTCGCGATGCAGATCCCGGCGACCGACGTGCCGCTGTTCGTCACCACAGGATTCTTCAGGCTCGCGGCGGACCGGTACTACGTGCCTGTCTCGCTGGTCGTGCCGGGATCGGCGGTGCCGCCCGCCGCGAAGAGCACGGACAAGGTCACGCTCGATGTCGCGGGCTTCATTCGCGACGAACGGAACTTCCCCGTCGGGCGCATCCGCGACACGATGACCGTGCCGCCTGCGAGCACCGACAGCCTCTCCACACGGCAGGTGCTCTACGAAACCGGCGTCACGCTGCCGCCCGGCCGCTTCTCCGTCAAGATGGTCGTGCGCGAGAACACGACCGGCCAGATGGGCACGTTCGAAACGAAGCTCGTCGTTCCCGAGCTCAAGCAGGCGCCCGTGAAGGTCAGCTCCGTCGTCCTCAGCACGCAGCTGCAGAACGTGAGCGGACGGAAAACGGTGAATCCGCTCGTGCGCGACGGCGTCGAGCTGGTCCCGAACCTGACACACATCGTCGGCCGGAATCAGAAGCTGTACTTCTATTACGAGGTGTACGATCCGGCCGCGGACAACGGGATGCCGCAGGTGCGCACGAGCCTCGCGTTTTATCGCGGCCGGGTGAAGGTCTTTGAGACGCCGATCGTCGAACGCACGACGCTGGATGCCACCGATCGACACGCCGCCATCTTCCAGTTCGAGGTGCCGGCCGGCAGCTTCAAGCCAGGCCTCTACACGTGCCAGGTCAACATCGTCGACGAGGTGATGAGCCGGTTCGCTTTCCCGAGGCTCGAGATGTACGTGCGGTAAATGCGACTCCGTTAGATCCTGTCTGCCATCCTGCGATTCTGCAATTCTGCAATATTCAGCGGCACTGTCTGATGTCGGGCGCCATCCGCGCGAGGCGCGTCGCGAACCCCTCGACCGCCGGATTGAGCGGGTCCAGCCGTACGGCGCGGATGAAGGCGCTGCTCTCGTCGATGGGAAGCGCGGCCAGGTTGCCGCAGAAGGCCTGCCACACGCCGTCCTGACGGAGGTACTCCTCCACGTTCGACACGTAGAAGGTCGAGACCCTCGCGCCGTTGCGGCGGACGTAGGTGGCAATCGCACGAAGCGTTTTCGGTCCGGCGAAGTTGCCGACCACCGGCACCACCAGGTTCCGCCGTTCGAGATCCTTGACGAACATGAATGCCTGCTCGCTCGCCAGGAAGCTGCGCATCTGTCCGGCTTCGTCCGTCGCCACCATGAGGTCGGCGTACGTGGGCTGCACAGTTCCGCCGAAGCTGCCGAACGGCGAATACTGAATCCTGGTCCCCGCCAGCAGAAAGACGCGATGGATCGCTTCGATGCGCGCCAGATCGTCGCCGGTCAGCGGAAAGCGATGCCCGGTGACCAACCGGTCGCGGATGGTTGCGAGCGTATCGTCAGCCAATCGCTCGTTGGGCTCGACGGCCGCAAACGCGGCGAAGATCTCCACGGCCGTCGAGTTCGTCGTGAGCCCGGCCGGACGTGCGCGCGACAGCAGGCGCGACACGAAGTCGGCACGATCGGCGGAGAGCTCGAACAGCGCTTTGTACATTAAGTGCAGATCGACGTTGCCGCGGCGGACGTCCAGAATGAACGCCACCTTCGGACGCAGCGCGGCGATGTACGTGAAGTTCTGTTCCGGTCCGACGCCGAGATACACGCCGCCCGGCCTGACGGTCCGCATCAGCTCCGAGAGGACCCACTGGAATCGAATTTCGTTCGACACGAGGTTGTCCGAGCGGAAATTGCCGTTCGGCTCGGACAGATCGGTCACGAGTTTCCAGAACGCCTGGTCGCTGAGCCGCGTTGGTAGTCTGTCGCGTGCGGGCGTCTGGCTGAAGCCAGACGCTACATGTCCGAGGAACAGTGCGACGGCCGCGACGGCGAACCGGCGTCGCGTCACCGGTGCACCTCGCGGAGAAACGCAAGGAGCGCCGGATGCACGATCGCCGGCTGCTCCCACTGCGGCAGGTGGCCCGCCTCGTCCACGGCCACGAGCCGCGCCGACGGCATGACGCCCAGGAGCGAGGCGCTCAGCTCGAACGGCACGTTGGGATCCTGCCGGCCCCAGATGACCAGCACGGGACGCGGGTCGTTGCCGACCTGCTGCAGCTCGTCGCGCTGATCCGCCTCGGCGTTATTGACCGCGTCGGACAGCCGCGCCCGCCTGAACCCGCGATACTGCAGCTGCACGCGATACCTCGCGGGCCAGTCGGGGAACCGCTCCGGATGCAGGAAGTCGTTCAGCTGTCCGTCTGCCCAGGATCGTTCGTCGAGGATCGCGGTCAACACGTTCCACACGCGCGGCATCGACTCGATCGCGCTGAGCGTCGCTGGCGCCCGGAACGCCGGGTCGACGTAGACGAGCGAGCGCACGCGGGCCGGATGACGGGCGGCGACGCTGGTGATGACCGAGCCGCCGAACGACAGACCCACGAGATCGAACGGCTGCGTGATGTGCAGCGCGTCGAGGAGTTCGGTGAGCTGCCGGACGTAGAGTTCCTGCGTGAAGGGCACGTCGGGGCGGTCCGAGTACCCGCGTCCGTAGTAGTCGTAGCGGAGCACGCGGAAGCCGGCCTGGACGAGCGCGGCGAACGTCGGATCCCAGATGTAATACGGAACGGTGGCGCCGGCGGCAAGCACGACGACGGGGCCGGCCGGTGGTCCGCCGAGCTCGTAGTGCGTGAAGCCGTCGCTCAGCCTGACAAACCGGCCCGGCGCCGAATTTCTGGCGGCCTGATCGAGGTCGAGGCGTTCAGGATCGAACGCGACATACAACCCTGCGGGGACGACGCCGAAGATGATGAGGAGGGCGACGCCGTAGATCAGCAGGAGACGGCCGGGCGTGATGCCCGGCGACCTACTGTCCACCAGCCCCGCAGTCCTTTGTGTCCGCCCGCATGTTGCCCAGCTCCGAGTTGAGCCCCATGCCCGGTCCGACGCCGCCGCCCCGCACCGATCGGATGAACGTGCTCGACGCTTCGAGAGGCAGCGTCGCGATGTTGCGGCAGAAATTCCCCCAGATGCGATCCTGGTAAAGGTACTGCTCCACGTTCGAGAGGTAGAACGCGGACACTGTCGCGCCCTTCATCTTGATCCAGTCGCCGACGGCGCGGAGCGCTTTGGGCCCCGCGAAGTTGCCGACGACAGGCACCAGCAGGTTCTTCGTCTCGAGCGCCTTGAGGAACGCGAAGTTGTCCTCGTTGGCGAGGAAACTCCGCTGGGCGCCCGCTTCGTCGGTCGCGATCATCAGATCCTCGTAGCTCGGCTGATACCGCGCGCCGAATCCGCCCGTCGACGAGTAGTTGAGCGCCGGGCCGAAGTTGTAGAACGCGTGATAGACGTACTCCACACCCTGCAGATCGCCATCCGACAGCGTGAGGTGATGCTTGCTGACGAGCAGGTCGTCAATCGCCTTGAGGTTCTCCTTGAACAACGTCTCGCTCGAGGTGACATTCTTATACGCGCCGAAGATGTCCATCGCCGACGAGTTCCTGTCGAGGCCGTCCGGGCGTTTCCGGGAGAACAACCGCGAGACGAAGTCCGCCCGGTCCGCCGACAACTCGAACAGCGCCTTATATGTCAGCTGAAGATGAAGGTTGCCCCGGCGGACGTCCACGATGAAGACCATCCTGGGCCGCAGGTTCGTGATGTAGGTGAAGTTCTGTTCGGGTCCCACGCCCATGTAGACGCTCGGCGTCTTGATGTTCGAGAGGAGCTCCGGGATGACGCGCTGGAGCCAGACCTCGTTGGACAACAGGTTGTCAGAGCGAAAGAACCCGTCGGGTTCGGAGAAGTCGGTGCTCAGCTTCCAGAATTCCTGATCGGTCAACTGGGACGGCAGCGAGTCGGCCGCGCGCAGCCCCGAGATCGCGAGCGCGGTGACGCAGAAGATGGCACAGGCTGTCGCGAGGAGTCGGCGTCTCGTCGTCGTCATCAACTTGACCTCAGCTGATGAATCGTAGGAAGTCCCTGCCCCAGTGTCAAAGCAAATCCTCCAGCACACCGGCCCTTGACCTCAAGTGGCGAGCCACCTATTCTCCTCACCATGAACGTCAGACTTCTGGCATTCGCGACGCTCGTCGCCGGTGCCGGCCTTTTCGCCGCCACGCCCGTGCACGCCCACCATTCGTTCGCCGCCGAGTTCGACGGCAGCAAGCCGATGCGGCTCGTCGGCACCATCACGAAGGTCGAGTGGACGAATCCGCACGCGTTCTTCTACATCGACGTCAAAGACGACCAGGGCAATGTCACGAAATGGGCGTGCGAGGGCGGCGGCCCAGGCGCGCTCTCGCGCCGGGGCTGGAAGAAGGGCGACATCAAGCTCGGCGACATGCTCGTCGTCGACGGCTATCTGGCGAGAGACGGTTCTCACCTGATCGACGCGCGGCGCGTGACGCTGCCTGACGGACGCATCGTCTCGGGCGCGTCGGCCGGCGACGGCGGTCCGCCGGTGCCGGTTCCCAATCCGTAGAGATCCACGAGTAGTGCAGGCCTTTAGGCCTGCCCCACACGGCAGGGCTAAAGCCCTGCACTACAGGAGACTCGCCAGTGAAAACAGCTCTTTTGCCAGCGCTCGCTGTCCTGTTGCTCTGTTCCCCGTGCGTCTCCGCGCAGGATGAATTGTCGCGGGCGGACGTGAAGTCGTCGAAGCCGGCGCCGCGAACGGCGGACGGGCATCCCGACTTCAACGGGTACTGGAAGAGCATTCGCGGCACGATCACGGGCAACATCGGCAAGGATCTGCCCGGCCTCAAGCTGCCGTTGACGCCGGCCGGCGAGGCGGCGCTCCAGCACAACCTCACGGCGACGATCGATCCCGAGAGCCTCTGCATCCTCGGCGGCACGCCGCGGCACAACGCGAGCGGCCTGCCGTTTGAGATCATCCAGAGCCCGAAGAAGGTCGTGTTCCTCTACTTCTATTCGTACTACCGTGCGATCCCGCTGGACGGCCGCAAGCACACCGACGATCCGGACCCCTCGTTCTTCGGCGAGGAGATCGGCCGTTGGGAGGGCGATGCACTGGTCGTCGACTCGATCGGCTTCAAGGACGAAAAGGTGTGGATCGACGAGAACGCCAACCCGCACAGCGACGCGCTGCACGTCGTCGAGCGGTGGACCCGCCCGGACGCGGACCACATCCACGTCGACACCCTGATTGAAGACCCGAAGTTCTACACCAGGCCGTTCCACTACGGGCGCACGTGGATTGCCGGCCGGCCGGATGAGACGCTGGCGGAATATTCGTGCAGCGAGAACAACGTCGACCGCGATCACCTGGGGTTCGGTCCCGGACCGATCCGTCCCGATGGCACCCGGGGCTACGTCAATCCGGCCCCGCTGCCGCCGCCGATCACCCCCAAGAAGTAGCGTCCGGTTTTCGCCGGACGGATCACGCCCGGACGGCCGCCTGAAGGCGGACGCCCCGGATGGGCTCTTGACTAATAGTCTATAAACTCAGTAGGCTTTATAGGCTTTATGCTCACGCGTAAGGGCAAATACGGGCTGAAAGCGATGATCGCGCTCGCGAAAGCAGGGCGGGGCGGGCCCGTCCTCATCGGCGACCTCGCCGAGCAGGAGGCGATCCCGAAGAAGTTCCTCGAGCACATCCTGCTCGCGCTCAAGCACCGCGGCCTCGTCCACAGCCGCAAGGGCCCGGGCGGCGGCTACCAGCTGGGCCGCGCACCCGAGCAGATCAGCGTCGGCGACATCGTCCGCGCGCTCGACGGTCCGCTCGCGCTCGTCTCGTGCGTCAGTCAGACCGCGTACTCCCCCTGCGAAGAATGCGTGACGGAGAAAGACTGCGCCGTCCGCCGTATCTTTCAGCAGGTCCGCGACCAGACGGCGAAGATTCTCGATGGCACGACGCTGAAGGCTGCCTCCGCGAGGAGCCGATGACGCCGTCCCGCCTTTCCTGCCCTTCCTGCCCCTGTCGTTGCCGACGCTGTCGGCGCTGTTGTCAGTGCTCGTGTTGTCGCTGACCAGCGCGCTCTCACAGTGTTCGCTCAAATTCCGGAGGCCTCATGTTTCGGTCGCTTCGTTCGTCGTTCGTCGCCGC
>Ga0326726_10005494_pt1 | contig 11468 bp, 11 predicted proteins | sample MHFenrmetagenome_2_FD_207603 | JGI IMG/M metagenome (GOLD analysis project Ga0326726, IMG submission 207603) | Lab enriched peat soil microbial communities from Michigan Hollow, Ithaca, NY, United States - MHF15MN | ecosystem: Environmental > Terrestrial > Soil > Wetlands > Peat | place: USA...
CACGGCTCAGTTACCGCAACAGTCGTTCGATGTGGTTCATGCCCGGTACGTCTTGATTCATCTTCCTGACTACGAGGTGGCGTTGACGAAGATGGTCGACAGCCTTAAGCCGGGAGGCTGGCTTGTTCTGGAGGAGCCTGATTTTTCAGCCTCCCGCGGCATCACCGGCGATGAACAGGAATTGGCGTCCCTGCGCAAGGTCAATCAGGCCATCGAGCATATGTATGCGACATTGAGAATGGACTATGCGATGGGGCTGAATTTGCCTGCCTTGATGCAACGGCGAGGGCTGCAACACCTCACCGTGGAGAACGATGCACCGCTCTGTGCGGGTGGGGCCGGCATGGCCACGGTGATGAAGATGTCTACTGAGCAATTGCGGGAGAAGTATCTGGCCACAGGAGTCGTTAGACAGTCCGACCTTGAACGGTATTGTCGATTTGCCGATGATCCGAACAGCCGGGCCATCTACTATGCCACAATCGCCGTGAGCGGTCGGAAAGCCGGAGGCTGAGATGTCCGTAGATACGCCGGTGTTAGTTTTGCCCGGTCTTGGCAACTCCGGGCCGCGACATTGGCAAACGCTCTGGGGGCTGCGCCATCCTAATTGGCAGCGTGTGAATTTGCGAGATTGGGACAGTCCAGCCTGTGACGATTGGGTTCGTGCGTTGGATGTTGCCGTGAAGGCTTGTCCTTCTCCGCCCGTGCTGGTGGCTCATAGCCTGGCCTGTCTCCTGGTGGCCCATTGGGCTCATCGTTCAGCGCTAGTTCCGAAGGGCGCATTTCTCGTGGCGGTCCCCGATCCGCAGAGCGCAAGTTTCCCTGCCATGGCGCGTGGATTTGTGCCGGTGCCTATGGAGCCGTTCGCCTTTCTGACTCTCGTGGTTGCCAGTGCGAATGACTCGTTCGGATCGCTGGCCCATGCCAAACATTGTGCGATTGCTTGGGGGAGCAGCTTCGTCGCTATCGGTCAGGCAGGGCACATCAATGCCGACAGTGGGCATGGTGAATGGACCGAAGGCTATGAACTTCTGCAACGAGTCATGGCCTAGCTCGTGAAGCGTATCTCGCGTGAGGGCGGAATTGATAATGAATGGCTAATAGCGTATGGCGCGAACAGAGAAAGTTCTACTTTTTCGCACATGCTATCGGCCATACACCATATGCCTTTTTCTTCGGACGAGAGACGAACGATGCTTCGGAAACTGAAACAGGAGTGGTCATGAAGCCGGTAGTGCAGCTCGAGCGCACTGGGTGCGGCATCGCGAGCGTGGCGGCGCTGGCGGGCGTGAACTACCGGCAGGCGCAGCGTGTGGCAAATCGGCTCGGCATTTTCGCTGGCGATTCGATGTTGTGGTCCGAGACACACCACGTTCGCAGGCTGCTCAAGGAGTATAAAATTCGGTCGGCAAGTACCGAAGTGCCCTTCACTTCATGGGAGGCCCTGCCGGATCTTGCACTGCTTGCCGTCAAATGGCACAAAGAACGGGATCGTTCGTTCTGGCATTGGGTGGTCTTTTGGCGAAGGCCTTGCGGGCCTGTCGTGCTCGACTCAAAGCGCGCACTTCGTCGCCATGTGCGCACCGACTTCGGTCGCATGAAGCCTAAATGGTGTATTCCGGTTGACCTGAGGTAGAAGGCGGCTGCGTTCTTGAACCGATTGCACTGCTGATGACCAAGCATCTCCGTCCAATCTCCGATGGTAAGTCTCGCTGCGGATGGGTCGGTGGCAAGCCGCATTTCATCGCCTATCATGACCATGAGTGGGGGGTGCCGATTCACGATGACCGGAAGCATTTCGAGATGTTGCTGTTGGAATGCGCGCAGGCAGGCCTCACATGGGAAACAATCTTGTTGCGTCGGGAGGGCTATCGTCAGGCATTTGCGGAGTTCGATCCGAAGAAGGTGGCGCGATTCACGGCCAAGAAAAAGGCCGTGCTATTGAAGAATCCAGGGATCATTCGCAATCGGCTCAAAATCGACTCGGCGGTGACCAACGCGCAGGCGTTTCTCACTATCCAGGTGGGGTTCGGTTCGTTCGATCGTTATGTCTGGCAATTTGTCGGTGGAAAACCGAAAGTGAATCGCTGGACTCGTATGTCACAGGTTCCTGCCACGAGCCGAGAAAGCGACGCATTGTCGAAGGATCTCAAGAAACGCGGTTTTCGCTTCGTTGGCAGCACGATCGTCTATGCTTACATGCAAGCAGCAGGATTAGTGAACGACCACACAACTGATTGCTTCGTCTCGCGGTCGGCACACGAGTAACTGTCCTTGTTTTCTGCCAGCAGGGGAAGGCTGCCTGATGATAAAGACGATGTCGGTGCGCTGCTGTGTTGTAGGAGGCGGCCCGGCCGGGATGATGCTCGGCCTGTTATTGGCGCGTGCAGGCGTGGACGTTGCGGTGTTAGAGAAACACGCCGACTTTCTCCGTGATTTCCGGGGCGACACCATCCACCCCTCCACCCTGGAGGTCGTGCATGAATTGGGATTGCTGGAGCGGTTGCTGACGTTGCCGCATCAGAAAGCGTCGAGGATCAACGGGCAGTTCGGCGACCTGGCATTGACGGTTGCAGATTTCTCGTCTCTTTCGACGCGATGTCGTTTTATCGCATTCATGCCGCAATGGGATTTTTTGAACTTTCTCGCCGAAGAGGGGGCGCGCTATCCGAAGTTTCAGTTGTGGAGGCAGGCTGATGTGACGGACCTTATCGAAGAGTCCGGCTCTGTGGTGGGACTTCGCGCGAACACCCCTGACGGTGCACTCGAGGTACGCGCCGACCTTGTCGTGGGAGCTGACGGGAGGCACTCGATCGTTCGTGCGAAGGCCGGCCTTTCGATCGAAGAATTCGGCGCGCCCATGGATGTCCTGTGGTTCCGTCTGTCACGGCGGTCGAGCGATCCAGGAGATCCCGTAGGCCGCTTCGACGCCGGTCGGATTTTCATCATGCTGAACAGGAGCGACTATTGGCAGTGCGGCTTCGTGATCCCAAAAGGATCGCGAGATCAACTTCAGGGACAAGGACTGCAGGCATTTCGTGATGCTGTCGTACAACTCGCGCCGTTCATGGCCGACCGGGTTGATGAACTCCACGACTGGGAGCCGATTAAGCTACTGACGGTTCAGGTCGACCGGCTGCGCCAGTGGTATCGCCCAGGACTGCTCTGCATAGGTGATGCAGCCCATGCCATGTCGCCGGTCGGTGGTGTCGGGATCAACCTGGCTATCCAGGATGCGGTCGCGACGGCGAATCTCTTGGCAGCTCCGCTGCGCGACGGCCCGGTTACCACCGAAGATTTACGCAAGGTCCAGCAGCGGCGCGAGTGGCCGACCCGCATGACGCAACGAGCGCAGCTCGTTATTCAGAATCGCGTCATCAGGCGCGTACTCACCAATAGGGACAGGTTTTCGCCGCCGTTCGCCATCCGGCTATTGGCGTTGATTCCATTCCTCCGTCGGATTCCCGCCCGGATGATTGGGCTGGGAGTTAGGCCGGAGCATGTGCATACTTCTGACACAAAGATTACACCTGCATCAATGGAAGGCGCATCGCACTAACAGCGGTTTTTCTGGTTCATCTGGTGGATCTTTTCTATCTTGTTAGTTTGGTTCAGCCAAACAAACGGGATAAATCAGATGAACCCACCGCCGCTTCTTAGTTGGAGCTTTCCGACGAGCTGACAAAGGCTTTGCGGTAGCCGGTCACCTTTTCCAAGTAGTGGCGGGTTTCTTCGTAGGGCAGGCTTTTGCGCAATTGGTCATAGACGCCGGCCGGTTGGAGGCTGTTGATCTGGTTGACAGCAGTGGTGCGGTCACGCGAAAAGGTGCGGAAGACGTTGCTCGGGCCGGTATTGTAAGCTGCAATTACGCAGTACTCGCGTGACACATTGTGGTCCACGGCTTCCAGCTGATTAAACATCAACACGTTCAAATAGGCGGTTCCCAACTCGACGTTGTTGGTGGGATCGAAGAGGTAATCCCGTGAGGGGGCCACGTCCTGGCCTTTCGCCTTTCGGTAGGCTTCACGGCCCCCGCTGGTGGGAACCAGTTGCATGAGCCCGTAGGCCGGGGCCGAGCTGACGGCATAGGGATTGAAGTTGCTCTCTGTGCGGATGACGGCGAAGACCAGGCTGGGGCTGATGCGATATTGTTCTGCAAACTGGTGAACTAGCGTACGGTATTTATCCGCCTGCTTCATCGGGAGATTGGACACCATCGCGATTGTGACGTAGTGGACCGTCTTCTTGGTTCCATCCTGGTCGACCGTCCGCGTGCCGGATTTCTTTTCAAGGAGATAGGCGGCAAACGGCTCGGCGTCCTCCGGCGTGCGCATTGGTTTATTCTGCTGATTGAGAACGAGGCCAAAGAGGTAGGGATCCTTGTCGCCGGTGAGAACTATTTCTTTGTCGGAAAATAAATCGACCGATCGGGGATCTTGCGGGGTCAGGATCGTCGTGATCACGGCATTCTTGAGGCTTCGTTGAGGGTCTTGATCGTCCAACGTTTCGACTAGAATTTCGGCTGAATCGAAATCGACGATCGCCCGGCTCTTGTAGTTTTGCGTATACTTCACATATTTTTTGCGCTCGGGCAGTTGGATTTCCTTCTTCCCCCAGGTCTTTTCGACATTCACCCCAAGGACGGCGAGGATGGTCTCAAAGTCTTTCTTTGCCTCGCGCAGATCTCTGAGCAGCGCTTCGGGATCGCGTGCGTATTGGTCGAGACGCTTCTTGGCGATCTGTGCCGGATCTTTTCCCGATGCGAGATCGATGATGGCCTTGCCGGTCTGGCCCTTGGTAACTCGCTCAGCAGCCGTGAGGACCCGATCAGTTGTTTCACAACCGGAGGTGATTAGAACGAAGGCGACGATCAACAGAGAGGTGAGCGAGGCTGATGGGCGCATGGGTGTATTCTACAGATTTTGTCGTGTCTTACAAGGCAACCGGCTGGTTTGTTTGGTTTGTTTTGTTGAACCAGATCAACCGGACAAACCAAACAGACCAAATAAACCAGATGAAACAAATGAAACAGAGCTGCTAGGGTTGGCCGGCGGACTCCGTCTGTTTTCCTTCGAGTTCTGTCCAGCGGTTATAGAGCCGCTCCGCGGCTATGCGGGCTGCATCCAGCGCTGCAGATCGTTCTTGTAGCGCCGCCGCGTTGGAGGCGACGGTGGGATCTTCCACTGCGGCTTGACAGGTGGCGATGGTCTCCTCGGCTTGGAGGATTCGCTGCTCCATCTTCGCCCATTCCTTTTGTTCACGATAGGACAGGCCAGTCTTTTTGGCCTTCGGAGTCGATTCCGATTCGGCTCGGGATGGCTTGGGAGGGCGTGATATCGAGGCACGAGTCTGTTCTTCCGCCTTGCGTTCTTGCGCCGACTCCCATTGCGCATAGTCGGCGAACCATTCGGTCTGGCCTGTGCCATCCAGTGCGAGCAGCATGGTGGAGACCCGGTCTAAGAGCCACCGGTCGTGCGTCACCAGCATCAACGCGCCGGGGAACTCCACCAGACTGTCCTCCAACACATCGAGTGTCGGAATATCCAAGTCGTTTGTCGGCTCGTCGAGGATTAAGAGGTCAGCCGGTTGTAACATCAGCCGTGCGATAAGAAGACGCGCCTGTTCGCCTCCGGAGAGGCGGGAGACGGGGAGGTCAAGCTGTTCAGGCCGGAAGAGGAACCGTTTTGCCCAGGAGACAAGGTGCACCGAGCGGTCTTGATAGACGACCGCGTCGCCATGAGGGGCGAGGGATCGGCGGAGCGAGGAAGATTGGTCGAGTGATTCGCGGTGCTGCTCGAACGTGACCACGCGCAGCTTGTCCGCGCGTGCGATGGTGCCTGAGTCCGGCTTCAGTGTGCCCGCCACCAATCTCAGAAGTGTACTCTTTCCGCTCCCATTCGGGCCCAACAACCCGAGCCGTTGGCCCGGTCCGAGCAGGAGATCGAGATTCTTCACGATCGGCCGTCCGCCGAGCGATTTGCAGAGTTGCGTGGCCTCGACCAACTGTTTCGATCTGCGTCCCGATGAGGTGAAGTTGATGCCCGCCGTGCCTTGGTCTTTCCGGGCGTCGGCGCTGTTCAACTCTTCGATCAAGCGGCCGGCTGAGTCGATCCGCGATTTGGCTTTCGTGGTGCGGGCTTTGGGCCCGCGCCGGAGCCACTCCACTTCTCGGCGGACACGGTTGGCCAATGACGCTTCATAGTTGGCTTGCGCGTGCAGTGCGGCATCCCGCTGTTCCAGGAAATCACTATAATTTCCTTTAGCCTCGAATACTCCGGTGGGATAACTGCGATTCAGCTCAATCATCCGCGACGTTACTGCTTCGAGAAAACGCCGATCATGGCTCACGACGAAGAAGGCGCGGGCTTCGGCCCGCAACAATCGCTCCAGCCACAGGATGCCTTCGACATCCAAATGGTTGGTTGGTTCGTCCATCAGCAGAACATCCGGCTCCAGCATCAATGACCGGACGATGGCCAGGCGTTTCTTCCATCCTCCGGAGAGCGTGGCGATGGACTGGTCGGTTGCGGGAAACTCTCCCAAGCTGAGTGCCGCGGAGGTGCGACCACTATGGTCGTGGGGGTCATGACCGTCATCGATCAGAACCTGTGCGAGTACTTCCTCGATCGTCTGCGTTCCGTCGAATGACGGGTCTTGCGGTACGTAGCCGATGCGGAGTTGGCGGCGCATCGATCTGGTGCCCTCGTCCGGCTCTTCGAACCCTGCCATGATCTTCAGCAAGGTCGATTTGCCGGAGCCGTTAGGCCCGACCAGTCCGACATGATCGCCCTCGGCTAACCCAATCGACAGATCGGCAAACAGTGGTTTCACCCCGTAGCTTTTGCTGATGGACTCGCAGCTCAAGAGAATTGTCGGTGGCATAGCTCTACCGTACGAATGACTCAATGATTGATCAGCTGGTAAACGATCGGGCAGGACTGTTCAGGCCAGGCTGGATCGCGAAGGACTCAGTGTACGGGTTGGAGGGGAGAACTGCAAGAGGGAGGGGAAGGGATGGGGGCTGATGATCTTCTATGCTCGCGCAACGCGCGGCCTCAGAAGGCCCTCGTTGAACGCGCGCAGTGGAAGATCAATCAGCCCCCATCCCTGAAGAGAGAAAGAGCGAGCTTGAAGGGATCACCTGTAGCTTCGTTCGATGCACGCCGTGAAGGCTATGAGGTCGAGCGGGGTACTTTCCTGCTCGATCTCATGCGGACTTACTGCGTGGAGCTACTTGGGGCGATGATCTCAAGGAGTTCGATTTCGAACACTAATGTCGCACCAGGCTTGATAAGGGGGGGGCGGCCCTTGTCTCGATAGGCGAGACTGGACGGGCAGACCAACTTGCTCTTGCTGCCGACTTTTATCTGCTGCATCCCTTCCACCCAACACTTGCTCATTTCATTCACTCTCATCATGGCCGGCTCACCCAGCTTGGTGGAACTATCGAATACTGTCCCGTCGATCAAGGTTCCTTGATAGTGCACCTTCACCATATCCGTGATTTTCGGGGTGGCACCGGTCCCTTCCTTGATGGTCTTGAGGATCGCGCCGGACTCGGTTTTCTTGGCGCCGGGTTCTGCTGCGACTTTTGCAAGGAACGCGGCGCCTGCTTTCTTCTCGGGTTCTGCAATGACCGAGGCGCGGGCCTGTTGCAGTTGTTGAATCTTCGGGCCGAACGTCTGGAGGTCCACTTTAGAGGGGCGTTTGAATACTCCATCGGTGATGCCGGCTTTCACGAGCTCGAGCTCGGCCTCGCTCAGGCTGAAGGTGCCGATCGATTGGCTGATGGTTAATCCTATGGCATAGAGGGTTTTTTGTTCATCGGTTGTGGGCTCTGGGGTCGCTGCGAATGATGCAGTGGTTCCAAGGCTGAGTACGGTCACCAAGCAGGAGACAACGAAACGCATGAGCTGCCCTTTCTTTGTATGTGACGGCGATGAATTCGGTGTCGCAAGGCCTGAAGCTGTACAAGTTATGCGATGTTGTGCATGGGGATCAAGACAAATTTGTCAGCCTGGGAAGCGAGGGCAGACTAGATGGTCTCCTGTGCTCGTGCAAGGCACGTTCTCCGAAGATCCTCGCTCGGGCTAATGGCACGTCCCCGGGAAATCGATTGCGAAGCAATAGGAGGGTAGGGCGGGTGAAAAATGTTTGCCAGTGGGTGGACGGGTGAGAAAATTGCGCGCAGCGGGAGACCGTCTAGCCCGCCCTCAAGAGAGAAGATGGAAGAACGTGGTTGCTTGATGCGTGCGGAAAAGGGCACGAGGCCGAGCGGGACATGCGCCCGCTCGGCTTTATGAAGGCTTCAGTGGGGGGCTTCCTTGGTCACGATTTCAAGGAGTTCGACTTCGAACACTAACGTCGCGCCGGGCTTGATCATAGGGGGGGCGCCTTTGTCGCCATAGGCGATACTGGATGGGCAGACCAACTTGCTCTTGCTGCCGACTTTCATCTGTTGGACCCCTTCCGTCCAACACTTAATCACTTGATTCAATCCGAACGTGGCCGGCTCGCCCCGCTTGACGGAACTGTCGAATACCGTCCCGTCGGTCAGGGTGCCGTGATAGTGCACCTTCACTGTATCCGTGGCTTTCGGGGTCGCGCCTTTTCCTTCCTTGATGGTCGTAAGGATCGCGCCGGACTCAGTTTTCTTGGCGCCGGATTCTGCTGCGGCTTTCGCGAGGTACGAAGCCCCTGCTTTTTTCTCCGCATCTGCAACGGCCGAGGCACGGGCTTGTTGCAGCTGTTGAATCTTCGGGCCGAATGTCTGGAGGTCTACCTTGGGGGCCTTTTTGAGGACTCCATCGGTGATGCCTGATTTAACGAGATCAAGCTCAGCCTCGCTCAGGCTGAAGGAACCGAGCGATTGACTGATGGCTAATCCCAAGGCATAAACAGTTTTCTGTTCATCTGTCGTAGGCTCTGGGGCCGTCGCGAATGCCGTAGTGGTCCCAAGGCAAAGCAGGGTTACCAAACAGGAGACAATGGAGCGCATGAGCTGTCCTTTCTTTTGTGTATGACTGCACTGGACCTGATATCGCAAGTCCTGGATCTGTCCAGGGTATGCGATGTTGCGGCGGGGCTCAAGACAATTATTTATAGGAGCCTGTCTCGTTCATTTGGTTTATCTGGTTTTTTGGTTGATGAAACTAACCAGATGAACCAAATCAGCTAGATAAACGAAACAAACCAGTTGTTATCAACGGTGGCCCCGGTGGCGTGGTCCATAGTAGTGTGGGCCGTAGATGTGGGGGGATAAAAAAGTGACGGTCCGTAGATCCAGGAATGTCCCAAAGAATAGCCAAATCCCACAGAGGGATAGGCGTAGAGAGGTGGGATCGCTTGCACGACAGCGGGTGGTTGTGCCAATTGCTGTTGCAGCTCGGCGCTCGCGGACGCCTGACGGTCAAGCTGGTCTTTTAAGAGCTTGACGGTCTCTTGTTGGGCTTGCAACTTTCCTTGGAGTGCTGCGATCTGGTCGCGCTGCGACTCGACAAATCCCTCTAAACAACGGGTATGGGCGTCGCCGGTATAACTCGAACATTCCCACAGTGCCTGCGATTCACTCGCCTGGGCCGGTACCCAGGCCACCACCATCGCTATTCCGATCGCTCCGAAGAGGAGCTGTGGCCACAGCTCCTCTGTCTTTCTAGAGGATTCTCGACGATGGAAGTTGTGATCGTTCATCGGCCTCCACCCTGGTAGCGACTGCTATCAGCCTACCACGCAATTACCCGTGGAAACAGGGGGCTAGCTGAGGTCTTTCTTGTTTATCTGGTCTGTCTCGTTTGTTCGGTTGAACCGGACAGACCGGACAGACCGGATAGACTGGATAGACCAGATCAACCCTCCGACGTTGCGCCCTTGCCGGAGCCTAGCTAGAATTCGCCTATACCTATGCCTAAGCTGTATTCATGGTTCTAGGATTCGCCATTCTCTATTTGCTCCTCTCGGTGGGGATCGGACTGGCTGCCGCTAGACGGGTTCATACCACGAAGGATTTTGCAGTGGCCGGTCGGAGCTTGCCGCTGCCGATCGTGATCGCCACGGTCTTTGCGACCTGGTTTGGCGCAGAGGCCGTACTTGGAATTTCTGCCACATTTGTGAAGGAAGGGTTACGTGGCGTCGTCGCCGACCCCTTTGGCTCGAGTCTCTGCTTGATCCTGGTGGGGCTATTCTTTGCTCCCCGTTTCTATCGGCTGAACCTCCTGACCGTCGGCGATTTCTATCGTCTGCGGTACAATCGCGTCGTCGAGGTTCTCTGCGCTGTATGTATTGCCGCGTCCTATCTCGGATGGGTGGCTGCGCAGTTCAAAGTGTTTGGATTAGTGTTGAACGTCGTCACGGATGGCGTAGTGAGTCAGCCGGTCGGGATGGTGATCGGCGCGGTGATTGTCCTAGTCTATACGACCTTCGGTGGCATGTTTTCCGTCGCCATTCTGGATTTTGTCCAAATCTCTGTAATCATGGGGGGGCTGCTCTATATCGCTTCTGTCGTCAGCGGGTTGGTGGGGGGAGTGGGTGTTGTGATCGACCACGCGGCTGCAGCCGGTAAGTTGGATTTCTTTCCACCGGCTACGTTTGCGGCCTGGGTCCCCTTCATTGGCGCCTGGATGACGATGATGTTGGGGTCAATCCCCCAACAAGACGTATTCCAACGTGTCACTTCGGCGAAGGACGAACGTACGGCCGTTAGAGGATCGCTGCTGGGTGGCATACTCTACTTCTGCTTCTGCTTTGTGCCGATGTTTTTAGCCTATGCGGCGACGTTGATCGATCCGGCTCTGTTCAATACGCTCCTCGCGCAGGACTCTCAGCTTGTGTTACCGACCTTGATCCTGCAGCACACGCCGGTCTTTGCGCAGATTGTATTTTTCGGGGCGGTCCTTTCGGCGGTGATGAGCTGTGCCAGCGCCACCCTGTTGGCTCCGTCGGTGATACTGAGCGAGAACGTGATTAAGGGGGCCCTGCCTGACCTCAGCGATCGGGAATTTCTTCGGGTCATGCGGCTGGTTGTGGTGATCTTTGCCGTTCTGGTTTTGACGATTGCTCTGAGCTCCAGTTCCAGCATCTACCAGCTCGTGGTGGGTACCTATGAGGTGACGTTGGTAGCGGCCTTTGTTCCACTCTGTGCCGGGCTTTTTTGGCCTCGAGCGACAACGCAAGGGGCCTTGTGCGCCTTTGTGGCCGGGCTGACAACCTGGATAGGGCTGGAACTGTTCGGCCCGTCAGGCTCGATCTGGCACCCTCAACTGGTCGGGCTTCTAATGGCGGTGGCAGGGATGGTTGTCGGCTCGCTCTTGCCTCAGAAGATCGGAACTCGATCATGAAGAGACCTGCCCGGTTGGTCACATATGCGAGCTTGGTTCTGGCAGGCCTGGTTGCCGCATTTTGCCTTGTCGGTGTGGTCTATGGCGCCTATTTGGCGACCTTTCTTGAACTGCCCAAGAGCGATGATCATCCTC
>Ga0326726_10005495_pt1 | contig 11467 bp, 9 predicted proteins | sample MHFenrmetagenome_2_FD_207603 | JGI IMG/M metagenome (GOLD analysis project Ga0326726, IMG submission 207603) | Lab enriched peat soil microbial communities from Michigan Hollow, Ithaca, NY, United States - MHF15MN | ecosystem: Environmental > Terrestrial > Soil > Wetlands > Peat | place: USA...
GCGGATCCCGGTCCGCCCCATCGGGGATCGAACGCGACCTGCCAGCCGCCCGCGATCTCCTGGGCAACGACGAGCCGGGGAAAATTGCGGGCCGCCGTTCCCGCGGCATCACCCGAGACCGGATTCCAGAAGACGACGAACAGCGATTGCATGGGCGCGAAATCCAAGGGCACGAAGGTCCTCCCGCCGTCCTGGCGGAAGGAGGCGGCGGCGCGGATCTCTCCCGAGTTCGGGTCCCAGATCTCCGGCCTCCTTCCGGCGACGCGGAAGGCGCAATCGGCGGAGACCGGGTAGCCGTTCCGGTTGGAAACGAAATAGATCTCGGCGCCTTCGGCGATGCGGTGGATGAAATCCAATCGGTGCTGCGGCCCGCCATCCGGGGATGCCTCGAAATCGGGCGGCACGCCGTCCGCCGCCAGGATCTCGCGCGGGGTCTTGCCCCAGATCACGCGGCCTTGACCATAGCGATGCTCGGTGCGGGTCCGGCCATCGCAGTCCCCCCAGACCTCGTCGACGATCGCCCGGAGCTCGTCGTCAGCGCGGGGATAATCCTTGAGCCCGGAGGCTTTCTCAGGCTTGGGCCCGACGACCGTCGCCCCGGCCCGGACGAGATCGCGGATCTTGCGGACCGCCGCGAGCGGCATGGACGGGGAGGGAACGGACGAAACGGGAAGGGACAGCGCGTCGCCGATCATCTTGGACGTTTCAGGGGAAAGGGACGTGCAATTCTGCAGAACGAGGAGACGATAGCTCAGGCCATCGGGAAGGACGATCCGTCCGCTCTCGACCGTCATGCGGGCGAGAAGGACCTCGGTATTGGCGTAGTCGAAATCGAAGCCGGGGCCGAGCCCCGGCATCTCGGCCTTCGGCGGGGCGATGACGGGCGGCCGGTCGCCGAGGTCATAGCAGACGTCGGCGGCGAAGCGCCCCTGCTGAAGCATGTATTGGCAGCGCGAAAGATACGTGAAGAAGGCCGGGGACTGCTCCCACCAGGTGCTGTTGGCGTTCCAATGCTGGCCGGCGCAAAACTCATAGCCGGGCTTGCCGTCGGAGGGCGGCTGGCAGGTGGCCTGGTGCAGCATGATAGCGTTGATCCCCTCGCCGAACGCCGCATCGACATAGGGTTTGAGGTCGGCCGGCGAGAGGGACCAGTGTGTCCGGTCGCGCTCTTGCTGGGTGAACGACTCGGCCATGGCCTGGGGCTTGCCGTAGACATGGGCGGCCGAAGCGGTCTGCTTGAGGTTCAGCCGCATAGCGGGATTCGCGTTATAGCCGCCGGGGAAGTTAAAATGGCCGTTGACCCAGAATTCGCCGGCCGGCAGATCGCAGCGGCCCTCGTTCTTCAGCGAATCCATGGGCGGGAGGTCGCCCGGGCCGGCCGCCTCGCTGCCCATGCGGACGCCGCGCGCGTGGCAGAGCTCGGCGAAATGGCCATAGAAGTTCTCGGCCAGGCCATCCTCGATGGTGCGGTCGAAATCCTCCTTGAACCGCGCCGTGACATCGGCGTCGACGACGGTGCGGCCGGCCAGGGCCGGCAGATAGGGCTTCAGGTCGTAGCCCCGGAAACGAAGGAATTGAGCGGGAAAGTCGTGCGTCCAGGTCAGCTTGCCGCATTCCCAGCTGTCCGACCAGAGATAGTCCAGACGGCCGCCGGCCTTGGCCGCTTCGTCCAGGACGGCCTCCCCGAGATGACGGAAATGGTCGTCGAGCGCGGCGGGATCGAGGTAATCGATCTGATAGCCGGCGCCCTCGGCGAACGTGTCGCCTTTGGGGTAGGGATCCCAGCGGCTTCCGGTCAGCGTGTATCCGGTCCGCAGGATCGTCCAATCGCCGGCCGGGACGTCCCAATCGAAACGTCCGTCCGCGGTCATCCGGCCGGTCACGTCGACGACAGACCGCAGATCGACGGCCTGACCCGGCGCCTCCGGGAACGCCTGGACCCAGACGTCCTTATAGTAGCCGTCGACGGCCGGAGGGGCGGGCAGCGCGCCGCGGAATCTTCCCGGGCCCCGCACGCTGAGCTCGGACTGCGTGATCTTTTTCATGGCGTTGTCGGGCGTGACCCAGGGGCCGATCATGACCCAGCCCCCGGCCAGGTTGAAGCCCATTTCGATCTTCAGACGGGCCGCTTCCCGGACGGCGTGGCGGAAGAGCTCGCGCCATTCCGGGCCGAGGAACTTCACTCCGGGAAGGGGCGCCAAGCCGGCATACCCGCCGGTGCAGATCAGATTGACGCCGCCGATGCCTTTGGCCTTGAACTCCTCGAGATCCCGGGTGATGGCCGCCTTGTCGACGCGGTTGAAGAGCCACCACCAATAGACGCGCGGTTTGGCCGTATCGGGCGGATGGAGGAAACCCGCTTCAAGCCCGGAGACCGCGGGCTTGCAGGCGGCGAGGCATGCGGCGAGGGCGATCACGGCCAAGGCCAGCGGATGCCGGGCCCGGAGAAAGGATTTAGGGCAGGACCGGACCGGCAAGTGCGGCATGGAGATTTCTCCTTCGCTCGATGGCCTGATCATACTCGCGCCTAGCATACCGAGGAACAGGACCGCGAGGCAAATGCCCGGCCGCGGACGGTTTCGCGGGGCCGCCGATCGTCCGGATCCGTATGGTCTTTGACCGGATCCCGGAGCCGGGCTATCATGGTCCCGACCTGGATGCGAGCGGGAGGAGGCGCCAATGACTGATCAGCGGCGGATCGTTGAAATCATGGATAAAGGATTGAGATCGGGCGGGCCGGGGATGGCCTATATCGTGGCCGACGCCGCGGGCCCGATCTTCGAGCGCGCCGGCGGCTTGGCCGACATCTCCGGCCGCGTCCCCCTGGCGCTGACCACGACCCTGGCCGCCTTTTCCATGACCAAGACGCTGACCGCGATCGCCGTGCTGCAGCTCGCCATGGCGGGCGCCCTCCGGCTGGACGACAAGGTCAGCGAGCATATCGCGCACCCCTATGATCCCGGGATCACCATCCGGCAGCTCATCACCCACACGTCGGGTCTTCCGAACCCGATCCCCCTTCGCTGGGTCCATGGGGCGGACGTCCAGGCCGGTTTCGACGGACGAGCGGCGCTGGCCGCGGTCCTGGCCAAGCACGGCGGCCAGAGATCAAGGCCCGGGGACCGGTATCTCTATTCGAACATCGGCTATTGGCTCCTCGGAGAAGTCGTCGAGGCCGCCTCGAAGCAGGATTATGCCGCGTTCGTGCGGGCGCGAGTTTTCAGCCCCCTCGGTCTGAGCCCCCAGGATATCGATTTCGCTATTGCCGAACCCCGAAACCATGCCAAAGGGTACCTGGCCGCCTTCTCGCCGATGAACTTCCTCAAGCGCTTTCTGCTTGACCGCGGCGTGTGGGGCGATTACGAGGGGAGCTGGCTGCGGATCTGCGACGTCTATCCGGACGGGCCCTCCTTTGGCGGCGCCATCGGCTCGGCCGCCGCGTTTAGCGTTATCCTTCGTGACCTCTTGAAGGAGGATCCGGTCCTGCTGTCGAAGGCGTCCCGGGCGCTTCTCTTTGAGCAAGCCCGATTGAATTCCGGACGGACGATCGATATGACCCTGGGATGGCATATCGGCCGGATCGAGGGGCGGCCATATTATTTCAAGGAGGGCGGAGGGGCCGGCTTCCATTGCGAAATGCGCATGTATCCGGCCCAGGGTCTGGCCTCGGTCATCATGGTCAACCGGACATCCTTCAATTCGAACAGATTCCTGAGCCGGCTCGATAGGGAATCCGCGGACATGATCGGCGAGTCGGGCGATCACGCCGCCGGCTTCGAGTCCGGAGGGGCCTCGCGTTCCCAGCAGCCGTGAAGCCCCTGGCGGAACTTTTCCCGCTCCTCCGGCGTCATCCGTTCCCACCGCTCGGCCATCCTCCGCCTCGTTCTGGAGGTTGAGGCCTTCATCGTTCCCATTCCTCCGAACAGGATCCGGCAAAGGGCCAGCAGTCCGATGGCCTGCCAGAAGGTGATGGACCGCCATCCGAACAACGCCGGCGTCAGCCAGTTCCACAACAGCCTCACGACTTCGCCGCCGATGGCGATGAAGACGGCCAGGCCCACGATCGCCGCCGGAGCCATCCAAACCAGTCTCTTCAGTCTCTTGCTCATGGTGTCTTCCTCACATATCCCTGAACTCGTCATAGATCCGCCGCAGCCGTTCCCGCAGGCGAAGCACCGCGTACCGCTTACGCGAGAGAAGGGTGTTGACGCCGACGCCGCTTTCCCGCGCCAGGTCTTTGAAACGGCGCCCCTCCAGCTCGTGGGCGACGAAGACGTCACGCTGCTCATCGGGCAGCTCCTCCAGCGCCAGCTCCAGCTCGTCCAGCAACAGGCCGCGGGCGTAGAGCGCTTCCGGGCCGGCGTCGGGCGATGGCAACAGATCTTCGATCGTCAGCCGCTCGCCGTCTTCGTTCTCGATCGTCGCGTCGCTGAAGATCTCCGGTTTCTTCCTGCGGAAAAGGTCCGTGATGCGGTTGCGCGCGACGCGAAAAAGCCAGCCGGTCACATGCTCGATCGGCATCAGCAGCCGATTGGCCTCCGCCAGCTCGGTGAAGACCTCCTGGACGATGTCTTCGACATCGGAGGGGTCGGGCACGCGCCGGCGGATGAAATTGCGCAGCCGGGACCGTTCTTCCGCGATGATCTCGGAGGGCTCGCGGTTTCGTTCGGTCATCGCGGTGATTCTCTACGGCTCATCCTATCCATTCCTGTAGACGGACGGCGGCGGGAAATATTGTCGAGGGCCTCTTTTCGGGCGAATTTCCCCTAGGGCGATATCCCCGCCTCCTGGCTCTTCCCTTCGCGCATTCAGGATAGCCCCGCCCATGGCGGGCGTCAAGAACGGGGACCGGGAGCGCCAAACCGCCCGGACTCCCCGCTCCCCTGTTCTCCCCGTCCGGCCCCGGATGCCGCCTTGACAGCCGTCTCCATCTGTGCGACTTTGACGGGACGATGACGATATTGCGCCGGCTGGGAGCGTCCGATCTCATGGTCTCCCCGATCGGGCTGGGCTGCTGGCAGTTCAGCCAGGGACACGGGTTGGCGGGCAAGTTCTGGGGGATGATGACGGACGATGAGGTCCTCGAGGTCGTGCGTCTCTCTCTCGAGGGCGGGATCAACTGGTTCGATACCGCCGAGGCCTACGGCTGGGGGGCCTCGGAGAGGGCGTTGGCGAGGGCGCTGAAGGCCCTCGGCAAGGCTCCCGGCGAGGTGGTCGTCGCGACCAAGTGGCATCCCCTCTTGCGGACGGCCCGGTCGATCCCGAAGACGGTCGGCGCCCGGATCGAATGTCTCGGCGGCTATCCGATCGATCTCTTCCAGGTCCATTCGCCCTTGTCGTTCTCGTCGATCGAAGCCCAGATGGCGGCGATGGCCCGCCTCGTCGAGGACGGGATGATCCGGTCCGTCGGGGTCAGCAACTTTTCGGCCCGCCAGATGCGAAAGGCCCACGCGTCGCTCGCCCGGCGGGGGCTGCGCCTCGTGTCCAATCAGGTCCGGTACAGCCTGCTCGACCGGGAGATCGAGACGAACGGCGTCCTCGACGCGGCGAAGGAGCTCGGCGTTTCGATCATCGCTTATTCTCCTCTCGCCCAGGGGATCCTGTCCGGCAAGTTCCACGCCGATCCGTCCCTCGCCCGGAGGAAGCCCGGGTTCCGGAAATACATGGGCGCTTTCAAGCCGCGCGGCCTGGAGAGGAGCCGGCCGTTGATCGAGGCGCTCCGGGGCGTCGCGGCGAAGCACGGCGTGACCTCGAGCCAGGTCGCGCTGAACTGGGTGGTCGCGGTCCACGGCGACTCGGTCGTGGCCATCCCGGGGGCGTCGAGCCCGGCCCAGGCCGCGGAGAATGCCGGCGCCTTGGGCTTCACGCTTGCCGGCGAAGACATCGAGCTTCTCGACCGGGCTTCCCGGCCGGACAAAACCTTGCCAAACGGCGCCGGCTGAACTAATCTGATAGCCGGAATTTGCGGCTTGGGGATCGATGTCCGGTCCCGAAGCCGCGCGGCCAGGGACCAGGAGTCCTCAAATGAACTCTCGAGAGCGTTCCCGATGATTCTGGCAAAACCCGAGCTTCTCCGGCAGATCCATGACGGCAGGATCAAGATAGATCCGTATGACGCGGCCGCGGTCGGTCCCGCATCGATCGATCTGACGCTGGACAGCCAGTTGCGGGTTTTCAATACCGACCAGCACATCACGCGGGCGGACATCGACTACAAGACCCTGGCCAAGCTCATCGACATCATGGACGGCTATCTGTTGGAGCCGGGTGAACTGGTGCTGGGGATCACTAAGGAGAGGATCACCCTCCCGGCGGACGTGTGCGGGTGGTTGAATTCCCGCTCGAGGTTCGCCCGGATCGGGCTCATGAGCCATATCGCGGCGCCGTTCCTGGCTCCGGGGATCTCGAACAGGCAGATCCTGGAGATTTACAACGCCGGGCGGAATAAGATCAAGCTCATGCCGGGAATGAAGATCTGCCACGTCGTTCTCCAGGAATGCAAGGGCGCGGCGACCTACACCGGGGCCTGGAAAGACCAAGAACTCTAGTTCGAGCGCCCGGAAATCCCTATTTGGTCTTGATCATCCCGGATTTGAAGGCGTACAGAACGGCCGCGCCGATGCCCCCGCCGATAGCGCCTTCCAAGAGCATCAAGAGCACGGCGCCGATATCCCAGCGGAACATCAGCTCACCCAAGCCGTGATAATGGATGCTGATGGCGATCCAGCTCACGATGCCGTAGACCAGCCCGACCACGGCGCCCAGGATGGCGCCGTTGACGACGACGTCGAGGATCGCCGGCTTGGCGCCCGCTTTCGAGACCCTGTCCGCGTACCAAATGCCCGCGAACACGGCGAGGGCCCACATGAGGATCCCCGGGATGCCGCGAAGAGAAGCGATCAGCCACAGCAACCCGCCCACGACCGCGACAATGATCGGAACCGCCCCGGCCTTGATCAGATTCGTTTTGTCGACCTTGACCTGCATCTGTCCTTCTGCCATGACTCCCTCCTTATGACCAAGATGTCTCTCTCTATTCGCAAGAGGAACATCGCCCGGGTGCTCCCCTCTTTCCGGCTAGTAGAGCGAGCCTTATCTTTGGGAAGAATCAAGATTCGTGCCAGGTCGGGGGGGGGCCAGCTCGCGCCTCGGGGAGGTAAAACCCAGGCGGGCGCTCATTCGAGGATCGGGACGATGGACCCTGGCCGCGTTCAGGACCTGCCCCATAACGCGAAGTGTCCTGCCGGACTGGACGCTCGTCGCCGGGCCTCCTCGTCGTGCCTGCAAGCGCCGCGGCTGACGACGAGTTTCAAGGCCTTGACAGGCGGAAGGAACGACGCTAGAGTGGCGGGAATTAAGGAGGCCGCCATGGGTATTTCTCCGTGTTCGTTTCGCACGATCGCCCGCCACGGGCTGGGCTTGGTCCTCGCCGCGGCGGCGTTCGTCGCCGTCTTCGCCATCCCTTCCGCGGCCCAAAACAAGGGAAGCTGTCCCGAGATCATCGCCTCGCTCCTTCCGAAGAGCGGGGCCATCCGGGGCGGCACGTACTCCGCGTCCGGCCCCATGGGCATGGGCGGAGGGGCCGCCGACCTGCCCTTCGAGCACCCCTGCGTGAAATCCACCAAGTACCCGGCCCGGGTCAGCATCTCCGTCACCTACTACGGAGGCGAGATGGTCGAGCTCCTCAAGATGCAGGGGGATTCGGCCGACCAGCAGACGATCCTGAGCGCGACGAGCGAGCTCGAGAAATCCAAGAACCCCGTCAAGACGGAGAACTTGGCGGGAGGCCAGATCGTCTATTGGGACGACAAGTCCGAATGCCCGGCGGAGGGCGCGGCCGGAAGCGGGACCGTCAACAGGCCTCCGATCCCCAACATCCGGCTCAGGGGCGTGGCCCGCACGTCCAACGCCCGTCTCGAGATCACGCTCGAAGGCCAGATCAGCACCGACCTGGCCAAGGCCGCCGTTGCCGAGGTCTTCGAGAACCTCAAGAAAGCCGATTTCGAGAAGGCCAAGTGAAGGGGATGATCGCCCTCGTCCTCGGTCCGGCCGGCCCCGGGCGTTCCGTCGATCGGCCTTGAAAGCCGGCGCCTCTACCCGTTATGATCTGGGGAAGGAGACTCCCGATGCCGATCCCCGCCTCGCCATCATCTCCGCATCAGCTTTCGCCCCGGCCAGACGCCATGACGCCGATCCCGGCAGGAACGAAGCAGAAGGCCCTTCTTCTCCTGGTCCTCTCCATCTTTTCTTGCCAGGGGGACATCCGGACGCGCGCCGGCGAGCCCCCTGTCCGGGACCTCGGCTGGTTCCTGGCGAGGCTGAGGTCGGTGGACCATCTCCCCGAGCTCGAGGACTCGCACACGGCGATGTCGAGCACGTGGGACCGCGCCGGCGGCAACGCCGATGACGCCGATTTCAAGCGGATCGAGGCGGACGGCCGGAACATCCTTCTCGACGTCGACGGCCCGGGCTGCGTCCATCGGATCTTCGTCGGCTCCCTGTCTCCCGCTCTCGCGGCGACGCGCATTCAGATCTTCCTCGACGGGGCCCGGACGCCCGTCTTCGACATGCCGATCACCCAGTTCTTCGACGACGAAAACGGCCCTCTGCCCTATCCTCTCGTGTTCTTCAAGAGCTATCCGGGGACGCTTTTTCCCATCCCTTATGCCCGGCATTGCCTGATCCAGCTCATGAACCCCGATCAAGGCAAGCCGGACTTCGACCGCCGTCTCTGGAGCAACTATTGGCAAGTCGTTTATACCGGCTATCCGCGGGAAACTCCGGTCCGCAGCTTGGTCTGGCCGCCCGGCCCTGGGGAAAGGGCCGAGATCGAAAAAACGTGCCGGGCCTGGCTTGACGCCGAATCCCGGTCGCCGGATTTTCCGGAGCGCCCGGCGGTCGATGAGACTTGGACCCTTGACCCTGGCGAAGACCGCGAGGTCCGGCTCGAAGGCTGCGGCGTCGTGCGGCAGATCCGTTTTCTCGCGGAACCGTCCACGGCCGCGGTCCTTCGCGGGCTTCGTTTGAAGATCTCCTTCGACGGGGCGCCCTGGCCGAGCGTCGATGTCCCGGCCGGCGATTTCTTCGGCACCGCCTTCGGCGAAGGCGGCAAAGACGCCGTCAGCCCGGCCGCGGTCCTCGGCAGGCGGCCGGCCGGCCCCAGCGTCTACAGCTCGAACTTCTCGTCCCTTCTCCTGGGCGCCTCCGGCGCCGAAGCCTATGCCCGCTTCCCCATGCCTTTCGAGCGCGGCGCGATCATCCGTCTCGAGAACGGGTCGGGCGCGGCCTCGGCCAAGGTCCGGATCCGGCTCGACGTCGAAAAGCGAGACCGCCTCCCGGCCGGTTGGGGCCGGTTCGCCGCGACCTGGTCGGAGCACCGCGCCGCCACGGAGGCCGTGCCCAAGTTCGGGCCGCTCAACGTTCCTGGGAACGTCGTGCTTGACCGCCGCGGCCGGGGGAAGTACGTCGGCGTGATGCTCCATCTCGACTGGCCATTGGAAACGTGGTGGGGCGAGGGCGATTGGCTCATCTGGACCGACGAGAGCGACTGGCCGCCGAGCTACCACGGAACGGGAAGCGAGGAGTATTTCAACAGCGGCTGGTGCCAGTTCGACCGCAAGGCGGTGTCCGGGTTCGTGACCCTTCGGCCCGGCCATCCCATGGTCTACTCCTTCCACCTGAACGACGCGTTCCAATTCCGGAACAACATCCGCGTCGTCGAGGAGGAGATGGGCAACGAGGCCGAAGCCGTGAGACGCATCGCCGAGCAGCATCCCGCCTGGGGTTCGACTGCGTATTGGTACTCGGAGCACGCCAGCCCGGCGGAATCGAGCGGGATCCTCCTGCCGGCGACGCCCGTCCGTCGTTGACCGTCAGCGGACGGCCCGGAAGGAGATCATCCCCGGGGACCGCGATGATGCGGCGAGGGAGAGACCGGGTTTTGGGCGTCCGCTATAATAGAAGGTCGGAGAAATGAAAGCGACCCATGCACCGCAAGAGAGTCCTATTCATATCGCTGGCTTTAGCCTTGGCCTTGCTGACGGGCCGGTGCCGATATGGCGTCGAAAAGGGCGGATATGACCTGTCCCGGTTCCGCGACGACGCGACCCTCGTCACGCTGCCGGAGGAGATGCGGGGGATCGTGCCGACGAACCGCGAAGCCGCGCGCGCGATCCAGACCGGGCGCGACGGCCGGCCCCTGAGGTTCGTCATCATCGGGGACACGGTCTCCGACCACAACGAGACTTTCAAGGGTTTCCTCCGCGAGATCGCGGCGCTCGACCCGCCGCCCGCGTTCATCGTCCATCTGGGGGACCGGGTCGCTTCGCCCGTCGCCAAGTCCTTCGGCGCCTACCTGAAAGTCATCGAGGACCCGCCCTGCCCCATCCTCCATGTCGACGGGAACCATGACGTCCGGGAGGAAGGCGAGCGGCTCGCCCGGGCTTTCTTCGGCGAGCGCGACTTCTATTTCGACTTGGACGACAAGCGCTTCGTGTTCATGGGCAATTCGCGACCCCACGGCAAGCACGGCTTCAGCCGCGAACAACTGGACTGGCTCGAGGCCGCCCTCGGCCCCGCCGCCCCGGCCCGGAAATTCTTCTTCGCTCACGTCCCGCCGCGGGCCCCGTTCAAGAGGATCGACCCGGGCCTGGCTTCCCTGGTCACTCCGGCGATCGAGAACGAGAAAGAGTTCCTGGCCATTCTGGCCAGACATCACGTCGTCCTGGCGGCGTTCGGCCACCGGCATGTCCACGCCTCGCTCGTCTACAACGGCGTCCTTATGATTATCACGGGGGGCGGCGGGCAGCGGAACTTCATGGACCCGGACGTCAATGAGCCCCTGTTCACAAAGAAGAAGCACTACACGCTCGTCGACATCCCCGGATCGGGGCCCGGCCAGCCGCTCCAAGGCGTTCTTTCCTGCGTCGGGAGACGGCATGAGAGGCTGTTCGTTTCGTCGTTCAGCCAGCCGGGCCTGCTTTCGGGGGTCGCCGATCTCGCCGTGGCCCTCCGGCCTTACCCGGCCTCGGATCTCGTCATGTTCCGGCCCGGCGATCCGGCCGCGCCCGGCCTGGCTGTCTCAAGCCGCATGCCCTAGGGCGGTTCGGCCAGCCGCGATCGCGGCGGTCTGTACCTTTGCATTCGTGGCTCCGGCGGGTGAACGGCTCGCCGGCCATATTCCAAACAGAGTCCCTATTTGATCTGGGCGATGTCCGCAAAGAGCTCGGCGGCCCTTCTGGGGTCAAGCTGGCGAAGCTGACTGTGCACCTGCATGGCTTCCGGTTTCTTCCTCATGCCCACGTAGGCCTTGCCAAGCCATAATAAGGCTTGGCCGAAATCTGGCTTTAGGCGGAAGGCCTCTTTAAGGGCGGCCACGGCTTGAGGGTAGTCTTCCGTGCCAGGGGCCCCCTGCTGGTAGGCATAGCCGAGTTCGAAAAGCACTTGGGGATTCTTGGGATCGAGGCGG
>Ga0326726_10005496_pt1 | contig 11467 bp, 11 predicted proteins | sample MHFenrmetagenome_2_FD_207603 | JGI IMG/M metagenome (GOLD analysis project Ga0326726, IMG submission 207603) | Lab enriched peat soil microbial communities from Michigan Hollow, Ithaca, NY, United States - MHF15MN | ecosystem: Environmental > Terrestrial > Soil > Wetlands > Peat | place: USA...
ATGCGATGATTCCCAGGATCGCCACGGAATTTTCGCTCGGGGGCGGCGAAGACCAGGGGCCCGGAACATAAAGCGCGACGAGCAGGCCGACCATCGCCCACCAGCCAATCGTTCCGATGCGGTCCCTGCTTCTCGTGGCTTGCGCGTAGAGCGCGACCCCGGCCGCAAACATCAAGCCTTCCACCGCGAAGGTAGCGGGTATCGACTGCCACAAGCCCAGCCCCAGCTTCTCGCCGCCCCCGGGGTAGAGCGGCATGTCGGGGCGGTGGCTGACGAAATCGAGTACCCAGTGGCTCGCCACCAAGATCCCTACCCATACGGCTCCGACGCGGTCGCGATTCAGCCCGAAGTAGCCGAGTGCGATGAGCAGGGACCACGCGATGGTCATCAGCAGGCTGTGCGACCAGGGGTAGTAGACGAAATCGAACGGATTGTTCGCGGTGAATCCCGGTACGATGCGAAAACGCTCGATCCCGAGCAACACGAGGACCGGCCAGACGACATCGAGAAACACGGCGGCCAGGACCAGCGTGCCGAGCGACACCTTGGGCGCGACTTTCTTGGCGGCGAATGCTACGGCGAAGTGGCCGATGAACATTTCACCCTCCCTGCCCGAGCAGCGCCTTTTTCAGGCTGCCCGATACCGGGTTGTCGCCGAGCCAGATCCTGAGCAGCGCCCGGTAGAAATCCTCACCGGCGATGGCCCTGCCCCTCGGCTCGCCGTTCAGCATGATGCGGGTTCCCGACCCGGGCACCCAGTCGAGTGCAATCACGTCGCCTTCCTTCGCCGACTGCAGCGCGTTCATGACGGCGGTGAGCTCGGCCAGTCGCCCCTTCAGGGGTTCCTGCTCGGCGACCGGCGTGTTGTCACGGAAGCCTTCGTCGAGCGCATCGGTCAGCTGCTTCGCGCTGAGGTCGCGCATCAGGCGCATGGAGATCCGCTTTGCGCCGGGCAAGGCGAGCACGTCGTCCGCGTTCGTCTTCTTCGCCGCGAGATAGAGCCCGGCAACGTACACTTTGAAGAAAGCCTTGGTGCGCAGCCCGGCGCCGTTTAGCACTAGCTCTTCCGATTCGAACTTGATGCGGTCGTCGACTTTGATTCCGGCGACTTCCGCGGCAAATGCCGAGGCAGCGAGAAGCGCGGCCAGCACCAGCGCATTGCGCATCAGGCGCTTTCGTAAAGACGGGTAAGCACAAACTCCCGGTGGCCGAGCGCCTCGGCAGCGGTGAGCCTGCCGTTGGCGGTGCGGAACATCATCTCGAGCAGCTTGTCGCCCGCCTGGTCCATGTTGATTTCCCTGCGTGTGATTCCGGACACATCGACGTCGAGGTGCTCGGCCATGAGACGGACGGTGCGCGGATTCGCGCAGATCTTGATCACCGGCAGGATTGGGTTGCCGATGACGTTGCATTGGCCGGTGGGGAAAAAATGAACCACGTAACCACTCGCCGCGCACAACGTCACCATCTCGGCGGCCGCCGACGAGGAATCCATGAACCACAGCCCGGGACCCGTAGGCGCTTCGGCTTTGTCGAGCACGCCGTCGACCATGCACTTCTTGCCGATCTTCTGGATGTTGCCGAGCGCCTTTTCCTCGATGGTGGTAAGGCCGCCGGCAATATTGCCCTTGGTCGGCTGCGAATCCATCAGGTCGCTGGTCTTATGGCGGTTTACCACCTCCTGGTAGCGATTGAACATGCCCATGAAGCGCTCGCGCACCTGGGGAGTGCGGCAGCGCGCGGCAACCAATTGCTCCCCACCGGTCAATTCGGTCGTTTCGCCGAATACCAGCGTCACGCCGTGCGGATAGAGCTTGTCGAAGGCGTTGCCGACGCAGGGATTCGAACCGATTCCCGAGGTCGTGTCCGATTCGCCGCACTTGGTGGACACCCACAAGTCCTTGAGCGGTCGCTCCTCGCGGCGCAATTCCGAAGCCCAGTGCATGTATTCCTTCGCCTGGCGCGACGCACGACGTATCGTCTCCATGTCGCCATGGCCTTCAATGCCGAAGAAGGACACCGGCTTCCCGGTTCCGGCGATGCCGTCTGCGACCCGCTTCGCCCAGCCGTCTTCGATGCCGATCACGACCACCGCAGCGACGTTGGGGTTCGCCCCGGTACCGATCAGGGTGCGGAAATGCAATTCGAGATCCGCACCGAACTGCAGCCGCCCGTACGGGTGAGGGATCGCAAGAGTGCCCTTGATGTTGTTCGCCACCGCCTCACAGGCGGCGTTCGAGAGATCGTCCACCGGCAGGATGATGACGTGGTTGCGCACGCCGACGCGGCCGTTCTCGCGACGGTAGCCGTGGAAAGTGGCGTTCTTCAGGTCGATTGCCATGTGCTCACCAGCGCTTGGTCTTGATGTTGTGTACGTGGGCGTGCTCCCCCACCTTGATCGGCGCCACCGCGCGCCCGATGTCGGTGCTGTACTTGATCACCGTATCGTCGGTCTTGAGTTCGCGGACGGCGAGCTTGTGCCCGATCGGAATATCGTTCTGTGCGCGGACCTTGATCTCGCGGTCCTGATCCATGATCCACCCGGTCAGCTCCTGGCTGGCCTTCACGCCCTCGACGACCACCACGCCCACCGAATCGCCCTCGTCATGCACAACGAAATGAATCATGAGATGTCCCCGCGATTTCCGCTAACGACAAAGCAGATTGCCGGCGTTGTAGTCGATCGGCTTGGTGCAATCCTGGACGTTGATCGCGCGCGCAGGGTCGGGCTCGGGCGCCCGGTACATCGGCGACTTGCCGTCGGGCCCCATGCTGTAGTAATGCACGGCGTCCGCCGCCATGACGCCGAAGACGACGGCCGTTGCGACCGGAGACACGCTCGACACGCTCACACTGGCGGCAGCCGCTCCGCCCCCGGTGTTCGAGGAAATCCTGACCGCGCAACCCGACAGGTCGATTGCAGCCAAGAAAAGCACCACGGTGGAGAGGGCCCCGCGCACGGTATTCAGGCTAGCACGCACCGGTGCGCTTGGCTAGAATCCGAGTCTTCCCTGCGAGCGGGCAAGGCCCGCTGGAGTCTCCGCCATGAACAAGCTCGTCGAATCGCTGCCGGCCGAGAAGCTAGAGTACCTCAAGAGCCGCACCGACAAGTATTTCACCAAGTCGCGGAGCATCATCGAAAAATTCGGAGATCGTACCGTCACCTACGGCGTGTTCCTCCGGCGCGGCGTGATCTGCGCGGTCAACCCGGCGATCGACGTCCTGCGCACCTACTACTCGGCCGAGGCCGAGCCGCTCAGGATCACCCGCCTTTACGAGGAGGGGGCCTTCGTTCCCGATCGGAAGGCCATCTTCACCTACACCGGCTCGTTCGCTGCCCTGGTAGAGCTCGAGACGCTCATCCTTCAGCGCGTCGGCGTGGCCTGCGTCTCGGCGTACAACGCCTACAAGATGGCGATGAATCTCAAGAAGGTCGCATTCATCGACATGCACGCCCGTCACTCGCCCGGCGACGATTTGTCGCTGCTCGCCGCCTACGGTGCGTCAGTGGGAAGCCGCATGGCAAAGCTGGGCGGCGCGCTCGGCTTCATCGGTTCGTCGCAGGACCTCACCGCCCATTTCTACGGACAAGCGGGCGGAATCGGAACGATGCCGCACGGGATCATCGGCTACGCGGGTTCGACCCTGCGCGCCGCGCAGATGTATGTCGAGGCACATCCCCAGGACAATCTCACCGTGCTGGTCGATTATTTCGGCAGGGAATATTCCGATGCGCTCGAGGTCTGCCGCTGGTGGTACAACGAATACCTGCCGCGGGACGTGACGGGCTCGCGTGTGCTCGCGCTGCGGATCGACACTCACGGCGAGCGCTACACCGAAGGGCTCGACTACGAGAAATCCGTTGAGGTCGTCGTAAACTGGCTGCACGTGCCCAACGAGTTCGAGGCGGTGCGTTATATCATGGGCGAGGAGGCGTTCGACGCGGACAGCCTCAACATCGTCAAGGACCGCGTGCGCAAGGTGCTGTTCGGTACGGGTGTCTCGGTCGCATCCGTGATCCAGCTGCGGCAAACGCTGGACGCGCAGGGTTTCAACGCCGCGAAAATCGTCGGCTCCTCCGGCTTCAACCTGTTCAAATGCAAGATGTTCGCGAACGCCCGAGCGCCCCTCGACGTGGTAGGCACGGGCTCATTCATCCCGGAGAACTTCCCGGACACCTTCGCCACCGCCGACATCTACCTGTACGAAGGCAAACCCGGCATCAAGCTGGGGCGAGAGAAGCTGTTCCAGGGCCTGAAGGCGTAACCGCTCTTGCTGTTTCCCACGACCCTGGTCGGCAGCTATCCGCAGCCCGATTGGCTGATCGACCGGAAGAAGCTCGCGGGGCGCTTTCCGCCGCGCGTTCGCGCGATGGAGCTGTGGCGCATTCCAGAGCCGTTCCTGGCAGAGGCCCAGGACGACGCAACGCGGCTCGCGATACGCGCCCAGGAGGAGGCGGGCCTGGACATCATCACCGACGGCGAGACCCGGCGCGAGAGCTACTCCAACCGCTTTGCCACCGCGCTCGAGGGTGTGGATATCGATAACCCTGGAACGGCGCTCGATCGCTCGGGCCATCCCAACCCCGTCCCGCGTATCGTCGGAAAGATCCGGCGCCGGCACGCCGTCGAAGTCGCCGACCTCAAGTTCCTGCGTGCGCATACGGAGCGGAAAATCAAGATGACGGTCCCCGGCCCCTTCACCATGTCGCAGCAGGCGCAAAACGATTTCTACAAATCGGAGGAGGAGGCCGCGATGGACTACGCGGTTGCGGTGAACGAGGAGATTCGCGACCTCTTCGCCGCCGGCGCCGACATCGTGCAGATCGACGAGCCCTACATGCAGGCGCGGCCGGAAAAGGCGAGGGCCTACGGGCTGAAAGCGCTCAACCGGGCCCTCGAAGGCATGAAAGGTACGACCGCGGTGCACATCTGCTTCGGCTATGCCGCGGTGATCCACGCGCGCCCTTCCGGCTACTCGTTTCTCGGCGAGCTTGCGGGCTGCTCATGTCGACAAGTGTCGATCGAGACGGCTCAATCCAGCCTCGATTGCTCGGTGCTCAAGTCGCTTCCCGGAAAGACAATCATCCTGGGAGTGATCGACCTGAACGATATGACCGTCGAAACCCCGGAGAAAGTGGCGGCGCGCATCCGCCGCGCCCTGCCTTTCGTTGCGCCGGAAAACATCATCGTCGCGCCCGACTGCGGGATGAAATACCTGCCGCGCGACGTCGCCTTCGGGAAAATGCGCGCCATGGCCGAGGGCGCGAGAATCCTGCGCGCCGAACTGGGCGCCGCCCGGTAGGCGGCCAAATGTACGCGCCATGTCCCCACACTTGGGGCAGGCTCGGGGGCTGCCGCCCGAGCCCGAGGGGGAAACTCCCGCCAAGACTATCGACGAACGGGAACAGCTCGTTTTTTCTACTAATAATCAACGAGATACGGCCTCTAGTAAATTCATAAAATTAATATTATTATCTATCGTGTTGGGCTCTAAGGGGTAATCGCATAGCTCACGCCCGATAGTTAAGGGGCAGTATCAGAGTTCACTGACACTGCCTCTGATTTGGCGGAGGAGTAGTTTTTGTGAGACTCGTCAGTCCCAAGCGGCACTTAGCGAGAGGCATCATGAATGAACTCGGCCGATCGAACGTTGCAGCACTTCTATTCGCGAGCGCGCTCGCGGTGGCCGGCTGCACGTCGGATGACACGCCTTCATCGGGTAGCATGTTCAACCCAGGCGGCACCACCGGCATTGGCGTAGGCCCCGCCGGGCAGGTGGTGCTGGTGCGTCTGGGTACCGACAATCTGGTCGAGTCAGATCCTCCACTTTACAAGAAGATCTGGGTCGCGGTCGTCACCGATACCAACGGACGCGCGATTAGCGGGGCAACGGTGACATTTGCTTTGCGCTCCGGGATGGCTACGAACCCCGGCGGGTATCTGAAGGGTCGCTATGTTCTGCCCGGCCCGGCGCCAGCCCCTCAATTCTGGACCCAATCCATATCCGCAATCTGTCCCAACGAAGATGCCAATTTCAACGCGGTTCTCGATCCGGGCGAAGACCTCAACGGAAACGGTTTGCTTGAACCGCCCGGCGTATCCGACGTGAACCCCATCGGCATAACGGACGCGAACGGCGTCGCCCAGGCCATCATCACCTACCCAAAGAATTACGCAAGCTGGGCCCAGGTGACGCTCGAGGCCAGTACCGGGGGTGCGGGTAGCACTCCCGCCACGGCGACATTTTTTCTGGTCGGTTTGGCAAGCGACTATTCCGACCTCGGCGTTGCCCCGCCGGGTGATATTAGCCCGTTTGGCCAGAGCGGCAGCTGTGCGAATACGTTTTAGTTCCGTCTGCACGGCGGGTGGGCTGCGAGCTTAGAACCCGGTAGAGCCGGCCTCTTTCACAGAGCGGCTGTGGATCGCGCATCCTGCGGGCCGTGCGTCAGCTCGAGCGCAGCCGTTTGAATCCCGCCTCGAGATCCGCGATCAGGTCGTCCTCGTTTTCCAGGCCTGCATGGATCCGGAAGCACGGCCCCTTGTGCGGCCACTGCGTCGCCGTGCGCGTCTCGCGTGGATCGAAGGGCACGATCAGGCTCTCAAACCCGCCCCAGGACGAGCCGATGCCGTAGAGTTCCAGGCCGTCGATCATCGCGCATAGCGCGCGATCGCTGATGCCCTCCTTGAGCACCACGCCGAAGAGGCCGCAGGCGCCCGTGAAATCGCGCTTCCAGATCGCGTGTCCCGGATTCCCGGGTAGCGCTGGGTGGAGCACGCGCTCCACCTCGGGCTGGCGCGCGATCCATTCCGCGAGCGCGACACCTGCCTTCCAATGCTGTTGCAGGCGTACCGCGAGCGTGCGCAAACCGCGCTGACCGAGATAAACATCGTCCGGACCTGCCGTCTGGCCGAGCTCGTGGGTCGAGCGTCTCAACCTCGTCCAGGCTTCCTTCGTACAGGTGATCGCACCGAGCATGGCGTCGGAGTGACCGACGATGTACTTGGTGGCCGCCTGCACCGAAACGTCCACACCGTGCGCAAAGGGCTTGAAGTACAGCGGCGTCCCCCAGGTGTTGTCGGCAATGACGATGATCCCGCGGCGACGGGCGGCTTCCGCAATCGCCGGGACGTCCTGCACCTCGAAAGTGAGCGAGCCGGGCGATTCGAGATAGATCACCCTGGTTTCGGGCCGGATGAGCGACTCGATGGAGTGCCCCGCGAGCGGATCGAAAAACGTCGTGCCCACGCCAAAGCGCTTGAGAAATCCATTCGCGAATTTGCGTGTCGGGCCGTAGACGGTGTCGCTCATGAGCAGGTGATCTCCAGCGGACAGGAAGGCGAGCAAGGCCCCGGCGCAGGCGGCGAGTCCCGAGGGGTAGATCACCGTGCGGTGCCCTCCCTCGAGTGCTGCGATCGCCTCCTGGAGCGCCTCGATCGTCGGCGTACCGAAGCGCCCGTAGTAAGTTCCCGGCTGCTCGAGCAGCCAGTCCTTACGCCTGCGCCGAAACTCGTCGACGGTCTGCGAGAGGATCGTCGAAGCATGGAACACTGGCGGATTCACGGCGCCTTCATGCCGCTCGGGGTGAAGTCCGGAATGAACGATCTTCGTCTCTTCGCGCATGGAGATCCTTTCTCGCTCGCCTCAAACGGGAACGGATATTCTGACAGCAACGGGACATGGCGTAGTCCCACGTACAATGTCAGTTCGGACGGACACAAGACGCCGCTCAACACAAGTGGGCGCTGCGGCGACTCAAGCGCTTGGCGCGAGGCCGTGCCTTACGACAGGACCAGATCATGATTTCCGCCACGCGAAGAACGGCCAAGGCTATTGTTCGCCTCGCTTGGCCGGTCTTGGTTGCCCAGCAGGCGGTGATTGCGAGCGGCGTGCTCGACACCGTGATGGCCGGACGCTACGGCGCAGTGGATCTCGCCGCGGTCGGGATCGGCGCGAGCGTCTACTTCAGCATCTTCATCGGGCTGACCGGCGTGCTGCAGGCGCTCTCGCCGGTGGCGGCGCAGCTCTTCGGCGCCCAGCGCTACGGCGAGATAGGCGAGGCGACGCGGCAGACGGCCTGGATGGCCGCCGGACTCGCGGTGATCGGCATCTTCCTGCTCGGCTTCCCCAATCCCTTCCTGCAGTTGTTGGGCGCACCACCGGAAGTCGCGCTGCGCGCCCGCGCCTATCTTGTCGGCATCGCCTGGGCGACGCCGGCGATGCTGCTGTTCCGCGTCTTCTTCTCGCTCACGACGGCGGTATCGCGGCCACGCGCGGTGATGTTCACCAACCTCGTCTATCTGGCGCTGAAAATCCCGCTCAACGCGATGTTCATCTACGGGGCGTTCGGCGCGCCCGAGCTGGGCGGCCCGGGCTGCGCCGTCGCGACCGCCATCGCGAGCTGGACGACGTGCTTCATCGCCTGGATCTACTGCGGCACCCGGCCGTTCTACAAGCCGTTCGGCGTGTTCGCGCGCCGGTCCTGGCCCGACCCGCGCGCCATAGGGACCCTTCTCAAGCTTGGCGTGCCCATCGGGCTGACCTCTTTCGTCGAAGTGACCTCCTTCACGTTCATCGCGTTGTTCGTCGCACGCCTGGGCGCGGCGACATCGGGCGGCCACCAGATCGCATCCAACATGGTGGGAATCGTCTACATGTTCGGCATCGCGGTGGGCACGGCCACCGGTGTGCTGACCGCGCAGGCGGTTGGTGGGCGCGACTCCGTCAAAGCGAGACACACCGGCTTCGCAGGCATGATGATCATGGTCGCGGTTTCCGCGTCCCTGGGTGCTGCGATACTGCTCGGAGCGCCGGCCATCGCACAGGCTTACACGAAGGACGCGGCAGTGCAGAAACTGGCGGCGCAGCTGCTCGTCTTCGTCGCCTTCTACGAACTCTTCGACACGCTGCAGCTCGTGATCGTCAACGCGCTGCGCGGCTACAAGATCGCAGTCGTGCCCATGCTGGTCTATACGGTCGCGCTCTGGGGAATCGGGCTGGGCGGCGGCTACACGCTGGGCCTGACTCGTCTGGCTGGCGCCGACATGCTCGGGCTCGCGACGCCCATGGGTGTTACGGGATTCTGGCTCGCGGGGGTCGCGAGTCTCGTCGTCTCGAGCTTGATCCTCCTCGCCTATTTCGCATGGATCAGCCGGCCTAAGCGGCTGGCCGAGTAAGAGCCGGCAGCGGCGGAATCGTTGCGGCAGCACGTCCCGGATCAGGCCGCACGTTCGCCTTGCCAGCCGCTTCGGGCAGCGCCGCGACATCGCCGGAAATCTCGCCACCTTCTTCGATCGCGAGCTTCCCGTAGCGGATCTTGCCCGACACCTTTCCGGTCGCGCAGATGAGCAATTGCTTTCGGGCGGTCAGCTCACCTTCGAAGCACCCGCGGATCTCGGCGAGGTCTATCCCCGCCTTGCCGGCGAAGACGCCGCGCTCGGAGATCTGGATGACGCGGCTGTCCATCGAGGCCTCGACCCGCCCTTCGACGATCAGGGTATCGCAGTCGGTGATTTCGGCGCCCTTGAGCTTGATGTCGGGGCCCACGATGAGCTTGCTCGTCGTCGCGTCGTCGGACCGGGACGGCTTGCTCTCCTCGCGCTGGATCGGCGGGTTGGGTTTAGGGGGGTCGACTCTGAACGCATCGGGCTTGCCTGAATCCCCGCCGACCGGGGTCAGGGCCTCCTGAAGGCGGCTATATGGCGACTGCACCCGCGGGGATTGCGGAATATCTCTCTTGCGAAAATTGTCCAACACAGATTGCTCCTTTTCCTGTGGCTAACCGATCACTCGCGGACAAGGCCCGCGATTCGATTTGGACAACGCGTAGCAACGCGCGTGCCACGCGCAAGTCACGTTCAAAATCATTCGATTGCTGAAGGGATATACGAACGCCGCAATTGCCCCCGTCGCCTGCGAGCGACGCGGCACCGGGGAAAATCTATTAAGCGGCTGTTTGCAATGAGGATGGCTCGTCGGGCTCGAACGACGAACCGGACGCGCTGTGTCAGCGCGCCGGGCGAACGCTACATCGTGTTGCGCTCGGCCGCTCGATCCTGCGCGGGCTTCACGAATTTCAGCACGAATTCGTCGACCGGGGTCTGAGGGCGGAAGACGATCGCGTCGCGTAGATCGCCGGGATTGCGCAGGAAGTCGGCTTCCGCGATCAATTTGAATCCCGCCGCTTCGATTTCCCTGCGCAGCGTGGACTCCTCGATCCGGTGCAGTGTCTTGACGACGCTCGTGCCTGCTCCGGGCTGCGCCGAATGGTCGGTCACGACGAGGACACCGCCCGGCTTGAGCGCATCGAACAGGGCCCGGTTCATCTTTGCCCGATCGACCGCCATGAACGCGGTGTCGTGATACGCGAAGAAGAAGGTGACGAGATCGAGATTGCGCACGTCGGGCGGCACCGGGTCGTCGTACTCGCGCAGGACGCGAACCGCGTTCCTCATCGGCGGAGTTTTTGCGCGCTCGTCGAATCGTTCCCGCGCCCGCGGGGACGCGGTTGGGGATTCCTGCGCATAGACCCTTCCATTCGGACCGACGGCCCGGGCGAGGAGCTCGGTCGAGTAGCCCGCTCCTGCGCCCATGTCGAGCACTTTCATCCCTTGACGAACGCCCGTAAAGGCGAGCAGCAATTCAGGCTTGCGCCTTGCGTCTATCTGCCGGTCGGCCTCGGTGCGATCCGGGTTCGCGACGATTGCGCTGTAGTCCGGTTGCTCACTGCTGGTCATCCCCGCGCAGCCGGCAAGCACGAGCAAAGACAGGCACGCATTTCTGGAAAACATATTCACCCTATCCTCCAAGCCGCGCTCAGCGGCCCTTGAACTTCGGTGCGCGCTTCTCGTTGAACGCGCGGATGCCTTCTCTGCGGTCTTCGGTCCCGACCAGGCGATTGTAGGCTTCGATCTCGAGCTGCATGGCCGAAGGGAGATCCCTGTGCAGGCCCTGCCGAATCGCGTGCTTCGCCTGCCGCACTGCGAGCGGAGCAAGCGAAGCCATGCGCTCGGCAACCTGCAGGGTTTCCTGCACCACCTTTCCCGGCTCGCAGACCCTGTTCACCAGACCCCAGGCGAGCGCTTCCTCCGCGGAAAACGGCCGGGCCGCCAATATCAGTTCCTTCGCGCGCCGCTCGCCGACGACACGGGGCAGCGTCTGCGTCCCGCCTCCGCCCGGCATGATCCCCAGCGAGACCTCGGTGAGAGCAAACTTCGCCGCAACCGAAGCGTAGGCGAAATCGCAGTGCAACACGAGCTCCAGTCCGCCGGCGTAGGCTGCCCCGTTGACGGCGGCTATCACCGGGATCGGACAATCGCGCACGGCGCAAAACATGCGCTCAAAAGTCTCATGCTGCGAGCGCCACTGATCATCGCTGAGCGAGTTGCGCTCCTTCAGATCGGCACCGGCGCAAAACGCCTTGTCGCCCGCTCCGGTGATGACTACGCAGCGGTAACGCTCTTCGGCC
>Ga0326726_10005497_pt1 | contig 11466 bp, 9 predicted proteins | sample MHFenrmetagenome_2_FD_207603 | JGI IMG/M metagenome (GOLD analysis project Ga0326726, IMG submission 207603) | Lab enriched peat soil microbial communities from Michigan Hollow, Ithaca, NY, United States - MHF15MN | ecosystem: Environmental > Terrestrial > Soil > Wetlands > Peat | place: USA...
GGCGCCGCATCACCGGGTGGCCAATCGGACGGGGAGAGGCGACCAGCGCGAAACGGGGGCCTTCGACGTCGCGGCCCAGCGCCTCGATGAACAGCGACCCGCGGCCGTAACTCTGGCCGTTCACGGACGACCGCGCCATCGTCTTGGCCGACTCCAGGTCGCCGCCAACCGCCGCGACGAGCCGGATGTCACTTCCGCCCGGCAGACGTACGAACACCACGGCCGCGTCGGCGGACGCGGCCTCGAGCATGGCCGTTGCCGTCTCGCGCCCGAGCAGATCTGGAAGGGCCGCGGCATCGACGATGCGGCGCACGATCGCATCGTCCGCATCCGCCGGTGAGATGACGTACTCGCCGGTGCCGACGACGGTGAGCAGATCGTGGGCGGCCCGCGTGTCGCCGGAATCGCGCCGGGCGCCCAGCTGCTCGAACACGCCCTGCGCCAGCCCGAGATGGCGCTCGGCGACGGAGCGCGCGCCGGTCTGGGCGACGAGGCGGCCGAGCGCGAGATGGCTCAGGGCGGCCTGGTAGCGTTCGCCGAGCAGATCGAGCAGCGCGGCGCTTTGCGCGAAGTCATGATACGCGTCGGCCGCGCTGCCGCCTTTGGCGTGCAGGCTGCCACGGAGCCGGAGGTATTCCCCCCACGCCGCGGGCGCGGTTTTCGGATCGATCGTGTCGGCCACTGCCGTGAGGCGCTGTTCCGCCTCGGACAGGCGGCCGGCGAGCGTCAACGCCTCGGCGGCGATCAGCGTCGCCTGCAGGGAATCGAACGGCGGCGCGCCTGCCTGAAGAATCTCGTCGGCCAGCGCCACGGCTTGATCGAGGGCGCCCCGGCGCAGCGCGAGCCGCGCGCTCAGCACGCGGACCGACCATTCGTACCACTGGCTCGTCTGCCGTCCGTACGCGCCATATGCCTCGCTGGCGCGCCCCAGAAAGTCGGCTGCGGTCTCGTAGTCGCCGCGGATCATGTGGACCTGGGCCAGCGTGTCGAAGACCGCGCCCGTCGTCTCGTGAAACTGAATCGGGCTGCGGAGCTCGAGCGCGCGGTGCAGGATGTCGGCGGCCCGATCGAGATCGCCAAGGCGCACGCAAATCTGACCAAGGTTGCCGAGTGCGACCGCCAGCCCGTGCCCCGATCCGTGCGCTTCCTGGAGCATCACGCTGCGCTCCGCGAGGGCGAGCGCCTGTTCGTACCGGTGCTCCATCACCATGATGGCCGCCTGGTTCCCGCAGATCGTCGCCAGGACATCGTCGGCGTGGACCACTCCGGCGAGGCGCTCGGCTTGCCGCAGGGCGCCCATCGCCTCGTCGTACTCACCGACCTGGGCGAGCAGGATGCTGGAGAGCGAATGGACGAGCGCGAGGTGCCGTCTGTCGCCGGCGGCGTGGAGGGCCGATGCCGCCTTGGAGATGTGTTCCCGGACGATCGCCGTGTCGCCGACGCGGCGGTAGCACTGGCCGAGTTCGTAGTGGGCGAGCCCGATGGCTCGCGAATCATGCGCGGCTTCCGCCTGCTTGAGCGCGCGGCCGTGCATGGCGATCGCGCGCGATTGATCGCCGCGGGCGGACGCCAGCCGTCCGTGGAGCCGCCACAGCGTCGTCAGCCGCCCGGGCGCGATGGTGTCACGAAATGTGTCGGGTGGCCGTCCGAGCGCGGTCGCGGCCTGATCGAGATCGTCCTGGAGCAGCCACGCTTCCGCCAGCGTCGATCGGAGCAGCAGTTCGTCGTCTCGCGTCAGCGTCGACGAGCGCAGCGCTGGCGTGAGCAGCTGCGCGGCATCGGCGCCGTGGCCGCGCTCGAGCGCTGCACTCGCGCGGGCCAGCAGCGCCTGCAGGGAAGACGAGGGCATTACTTTCCGGCGCGGAGCACGTCGAGGAAGGGGCGGCCTCGAGCCGCGAGGCGGGCTTCGAGCCGCTCCGTGCAGTCGCATTCACTGCAGGACCAGGGCTCGGTGCCGTTCAGATCCTTGCAGCGGCTGCGCGCATGCGCATCCTGCACCTTCTCGAGATCGAAATATTCGTCCCAGTATTCCCGCTCTTCGGCCAGCGGGGTCGAGCAGTAACAGACCTCGACCCACTGCACCCGGCCGTCGTCGCGGGCGCGGGCTTCGGACATGTTGCGCTGGTATTCATCGCCGGCGACCGAACCCCGGCCCAGGCTGCCGTCGTCGATCGCCTCGGAAAGCGCCTCGGCTTGGCCTGCCTTCACCCGCGCCGTCACCAGGTAGCGCATGGCGTTATTGTAAGCCTATGGCCGACGGGAGATCGCGGCCGCAAGCTCCTGAATGTACCGGCGCTCCCGTGCCGGCAGGTGAGCGTGCACGACGCGCCGGCCGGCTGCGTCGAGCGACGCGAAGTCGCCGAGCGCCTGCGCCTGTTCCAGCGTGCCGAAGGTAAACGATTCGCCGGGGATGTCGACGTCGGCCTCCGGCGCGCCAGTGATCAGCAGGAAGACGCCAGTCGCCGGGCCTCCCTTATGGAGTTGGCCGGTGGAGTGCAGATATCGCGGCCCGATGCCGAGCGTCGTGGCCACGTGGGCGCTGTCGCGGACATCACGCCGCAGCGCTGCGACATCGGCGAGCAGATCGGAACCGGGTGGCAGATACGCAAGCAGCGCGAAGTAATCACCTTCGGCAAGCAGGCTCAGCAGCTCGTTCACCGGCCGCCCGGCCAGCCCTTCTCGTGCCTTGCGGCTGGCGGTCAGCGTCACGCCACCCGGCAGCGTCAGATCCGGAGCAGAGCGGGGCAGCGTGCCGTTCGACTTGTACTTGCCAAGCAAGTCCGCTGTCGCGTCCTTCGCCTGCTGCACGTTCGGCTCGTCGAACGGGTTGATTTCGAGGAGCGCACCGGCGATCGCGGTCGCGATCTCCCAGCGCACGAACTCGGCGCCGATCGACAGCGGCTCGGCCCAGTCAATCGTGGCGACCGGATATCCCGCGGCCTCGAGCCGGCGGACGGCTGAGTCGTCTCGCGCGCTGTCCCGATCGTGAACGATCCGGACGAAAGCCCTGTCGCTCCCGTACGACGCCGCATCACCCAGTGGCTCGCCGGTGATCGGCACGACGCCGACGCCATGCTTGCCCGTGCTCTCGGCGACGAGTTGCTCGGTCCAGAGCCCGAACGGTTCGAGTGCGGCCGGCATCAGGAGCGACAACTTGTCGCGTCCCGCCCGCGCGGCCGCGCCGATGAACAGACCGAGTGCCGCCGCGGGATTTCCGGCGAGGTCGCCGGCGTTCGGATCGGCGGCCGACAACATCTCCTGTCCCCAGGCCACGATGGCGGCGACGTCCTGTCCCATGAGCGCGGACGGCACCATCCCGAAGAACGAGAGGGCCGAGTAGCGCCCGCCGATATCCGAGGGGTTGATGAAGACGTCGCGAAACTTCTCGTCGCGCGCGCGTGCCGCCAGCGCGGTGCCGTCGTCGGTGATCGCGACGAAATGGTCCGCCCAACGCGATACGCCGGCATCCTCGAGCGTTCGCCGGAAATGGGCGGCCAGCATGTTGGGCTCAATCGTCCCACCCGACTTGCTCGCGAGCAGGTAGAGGCTCTGTCGCGGCGGCGTGGCGAGGGCGCGAACGGCGTCGGGGTCCGTCGAGTCGAGCATGTGGAATCGCGGCCAGCCTGGCGCAACCCCGACAATCGACCGCAGGACTTCGGGCGCGAGGCTCGAGCCTCCCATGCCGAGCAGCACGATGTCGGTGAACCCGTCACGCTGGATTCCGGCGGCGAACGCACGCAACCGGTCGATCGATCGGGCCATCAGGGCCGGCGAATCGAGCCAGCCGAGACGATTCGCTATCTTGGCCTGCACGTCCTGTGAGCTGCTCCAGGTGGCCGGTTGTCGATGCCAGAGGCCCTTCAGGCTCCGCTCAGCTGCGGAAACGCCTGCACGCAGGAATTCGTGAGCGCGATCGCTCGGCAGCTGGAGGCTGCTCCTCAGGGCGGACATGTGTGGCATCACTGATAACATACTATTCTCAGCACCATGGCCAGAGGTTTCGAGAGCAAAGACGTCGAGTTCCAGCAAGCCGAGGCGGCCGATCGATCGCAGATTCCGCGTCGATCGCTGACGCCCGCCGAGCGCGAACACGCGGCGCAACGGCGTTCGGTCGAGCTCGCGTTGACGCAGGCCCGGTGCGACCTCGCCGCTGCCACATCGCCCATCCACCGGCACATGCTCGAGCAGGGAATTGCCGAACTGGAACGGCAGCTCGCCCAGTAGGTTGATGGTCAAACCGGCCGCTGTTGCCGTGTTGCTCGTCTCGGTGTCGCTCTCGTGGGGCTGCCGCTCACGCGAGGACGTTCGTGTCGACGATTCGCGCAGCCACGTGGAGGCGACCACTCCCGGGCCGCTGGCGGCAAAGACGGCCAAGACGGCCAGCACGGCCACGCGTCCCAGGATCGTCGCGCTCGGCGACAGCCTCACGGCCGGACTGGGTCTGGATGCCGCGTCGGCGTATCCGTCGCTCCTGCAGACGCGACTTGCGGCCGAGGGTTTCAACTACGAGGTGATCAACGCTGGTGTGTCGGGCGACACCTCGGCGGGCGGCCTGTCTCGTCTCGACTGGGCGCTCGACGGCGACGTGCGGGTGTTGATCGTGGCGCTCGGCGGCAACGACGCCTTGCGCGCGCTGCCTCCCGACGAGTTGAAGCAGAATCTGGCGACGATCATCGAGCGGGCACAGGCACGACACATCATGGTCATCCTCGCCGGCATGGAAGCGCCGCCGAACTTCGGCCGCGACTACGTCGTCAAGTTTCACCGCGTGTACCCCGAACTGGCCAGCCGGTATCGACTGGCCTTCGTGCCGTTCCTCCTCGCGGGCGTGGCTGGTTCCGAGACGTTGAACCAGCGTGACGGCATTCATCCCACGGCAGACGGCGCGAAGATCGTCGCCGAGAACATCTGGACCGCGCTCAGACCGATCGTCGCCACCCACCCATGATCCAGCTCCGTGACGTTTCCAAAACCGTAACGAGCGGCAGCGAACCGCTCACGATTCTCCATCCGCTCTCGATCGACGTGGCTCGCGGCCGGTTTCTCGCCATCGTTGGACCGTCGGGCAGCGGCAAGTCGACGCTGCTCGGTCTCATTGCGGGCCTCGATGCGCCCACCTCGGGCGAGGTGGTGATCGACGGCGTGAACATCACCCATCTCGGAGAGGACGCGCTGGCGCGGCTGCGCGGCGAGAAGATCGGGTTCGTCTTTCAGTTCTTCCACCTGATTCCGTCGCTGACCGCCTTCGAAAACGTCTCCGTGCCGATGGAGATCGCGGCCGCACCCGACGCGCGCCGCCGCGCCCAGGCGCTGCTCGAAGAGGTCGGCCTGACCGGACGCGCCCATCACTACCCGTCGCAGCTGTCGGGCGGAGAGCAGCAGCGCGTCGCGCTCGCACGCGCGCTCGCGAACAACCCGCCGATCGTGCTGGCCGACGAACCCACGGGCAACCTCGACAGCACGAACGGCCGGCACATCATGGAACTGCTGCGGACCGTTCACCGCACCCGGGGAACGACCGTGGTGCTGGTCACGCACGACGCGGAACTGGCGGCGCTGGCGGACTCCCGGCTGGTGCTCCGGGACGGCCGCGTCGTCGAATATCTATGAAGGCGAGTGCCGCATGAAGTTCGTCCTCGGGATGGCCGTGCGCGAGACGCGGTCGTCGTGGCAGCGCCTCGTGTTCTTCTTCATCTGCATCGCCGTCGGCGTCGCCGCCATCGTCGCGCTGCGCTCCGTCATCCGCAGCGTACGCGACGTGCTTGGCGGCGAAGCCCGGTCGCTCATTGCCGCGGACGTCCTCATTGCGACAACGCGCGAGTGGAAACCGGAAGCCCGGGCGACCATCGATCGCCGGCTCGCCGACGCCGGCTCGACCGGCCACACGGAAACCGTCGAAACGCCGACGATGGTGCGGCCGGCCGACCCCGCCAAGTCCGTCGCGCGCATGGTGGAACTCAAGGCGATCCAGCCGGGCTTCCCGATCTACGGGACGATGACCATCGAAGGCGGTCAGCCGTACTCGCATGCGCTCCTCGAGAATCACGGCGCACTCGTGCGGCCCGAACTGCTGGCCGCGCTCAACCTGAACGTCGGCGACGGGCTCACGATCGGCACGTCCACGTTCGCCATTCGCGGCGTCGTCGCGAACGAACCGGGCCGCAACCTGGGCGGCTTCACGCTCGGACCGCGCGTCTTCATCGATTTCGACGACATGCCGTCAACCGGCCTGCTGTCGTTCGGCAGCCGCGCCAGGAGGGTGATGCTGGCGCGCGTCCCCGATGAACGTCTCGACGGCCTGGTCAAGGCGCTCGACGACGACTTCAGCGAGGACTACATCAACACGCGCTCGTACCGCGCGACCGACGACGCGATTGGGCGGGATTTCGATCGATCGGAGAACTACCTCAGCCTCGTGGGCCTCATCATCGTCATCCTCGGCGGCATCGCGGTGTCGAGCGTCACCCGCGTCTTTGTCCTGCAGAAGATCCGGAGCATTGCCGTGCTCAAGTGTCTGGGGGCCACGAGCGGCCAGATCATCGCCGTCTACATGCTGCAGGTCATGTCGCTCGGCCTGGCGGGGAGCCTTCTGGGCGTGGTGATCGCTCGCGCCGCAATCGCGGCGATTCCGCTGGCCATCGGCCCCTCGTCCACGTCGATTCTCGCCACGGTGCACTACACCGTGAACTGGCGGATCGCGCTCCAGGGCGTGGCGATCGGCGTGCTGATCTCGCTGCTGTTCTCGATTGTGCCTCTGCTCGAGGTACGGCTGGTGAAGCCGTCCCTGCTGCTGCGCGACGAGACGAAGAGCCCCCGTCGCGACCCGTCGCGTATCGCGGCCATGGTGTTCGTGTCGGCCGCGCTCGTGGCGGTGGCGGCGTGGCAGGCCGCGTCGCTGCGGGTGGGCCTCGTCGTCTGCGTGGGCTTCGCCGTGCTGGCCGGCGTGCTGGTGCTGGCCGGACGGCTGCTGGTGAAGCTGATCGCCCCGCTCGCGAACGCGCCGTCGTTTCCGCTGAAGCACGCCGTCCTGCACCTCTCGAGGCCGGGAAACCAGACACGGGTCATCCTGCTGGCGGTCGGCCTCGGGGCGTTCTTCATCGTCGGCGTGCGATCGCTCCAGGCGAGCCTCCTCGATGAGTTCTCCCTGCAGGTCGGCACCGACTCGGCGGACATGTTTCTCCTCGACGTGCAGCGCGGCCAGGTCGACGGCATGCGGGCCTTCCTGAACGATCCGGCGAACGGCGCCGGGACGTCGCGCCTTATCCCCGTGCTGCGCGCGCGAATCACCGGCGTCAGCGGACGGGTGACCACGCTCGACAGTTTCGAGGACGTTCGTGCTCGCGGATCGCTGGCGCGCGAGTACACCGTCACGTACCGCGATCACCTCGAGGCCAACGAGCGGGTCGTCGAGGGATCCTTCTGGCGCGGTCCTTCGGCCGAGCCGGAGATCTCGATCGAGAAGGGCCTTCACCAGCGGTTCGCCATCGGCATCGGCGACGTGGTGCGGTTCGATATCCTCGGACGGACGGTCAGCGCGAAGGTCACCAGCGTTCGCGACGTCGACTTCAAGGACGCCAGGGCCGGCGGATTCGTGTTCGTCTTCCGGCCTGGCACGCTGGAAGAGGCGCCGCAGACCTTCATCGCTCCTCTCAAAGGCCCGAACGGTCCGGCGGCGCGAGCGAAGTTTCAGCACGATCTGGTCGGCCGCTTCCCGAACGTCTCGGTCATCGACTTCCACGAAATCCTCGAGACGATTCGCGACGTCATGTCGAAGGTCACGCTCGCCATCACGGTCGTGGGCGGCCTGGTGCTGTTCAGCGGCGTCCTCATCCTCGTGGGGGCCGTCGCCATGACGAAGTTTCAGCGCGTCTACGAGGCCGCGGTGTTCAAGACGCTCGGCGCGAATACGAAGACGATTGCGGCGATGCTGTTCGTCGAGTACGGAGTGCTGGGTTCGCTCGCGGGTCTGGTCGGATCGGCCGGCGCGGTCGCGCTGACCTGGGGCGTGAGCCGTTACGCGCTCGACATTCCGTGGAAAGTGTTTCCCGGCGAACACGTCGCGGGTGTCGGATTGACGGCGGTGCTCGTGGCGGCGATAGGCGTCTTGTCGAGCCTCGACGTGTTGCGGCACAAGCCGCTCGCGACGCTTCGAGCCGAGTAGCGGGACATCATGCTAAGATCCGCTGTTCAGGCGGCCACGATGGCCGCGCAGGAGTGTCCAGCGCCGATGGACGTGCAGACCTTCAAGGACGCGCTTCTGAAGAAGCGCACTGAAATCCTCGGAACCGGCGGTATCAAGCCCCTTCAGGCGTCGATGGAGAACAACACGCGCCAGGGCGACATGGCCGACCAGGCGAGCGGGAACAACGAAGTTCACATTCAACTGAAGCTCAAGCAGACGGACGCCAAGATCCTGCAGGCGATCGAAGACGCGCTCCAGCGCATCGACAAGGGCAGCTACGGCGTCTGCCGCGACTGCGGCGAACCGATTGCCGAGGCGCGGCTCCACGCCATTCCGTGGACGCGTGTGTGCATCAGCTGCAAGGAAAAGCAGAATTCGTGACCGCACACGACGAGGCGTCGCCCGCCACGCTTCCGCTGCTGCTCGAGTTCTACACGGACAAGCTGGGCGCGCTTCTGCGGCATGAGGCGCACGCGCGCCTCGTCGGTCAGTACGACGCCAACAACACGTATCAATACATCATCAATCGCGAGGAAGTGCAGCTGACGTGGGTGTCGGCGGCGATTGCCGATGCCGGCGCCGCGTTGCCGGAGGTCGCCGCGCCTGCGGACGAGCCGCGTCGTGCAGCCGGTGCGGACACGGCCCGGAGGATTTTCGAGGCCGATCGCCTCGACGCTCAGACGTTCCTGGATCGCTGGCGCCCCCGCGTGGAGACGATGACCAACGCCCGGCATCGGGGGATGCTTCGCGTCATCCTCGGCGAAACCCGCGAGCAGCAGCGCTTCTTCGAGCAGGCGCTTGCCGGCCGTACCGATCTTCTGGGCCGCCGGGCGGGCGTGGACGGCGAGGCGAGCGGAGAAGTCCTGCCGGCGCGATGGATTGAGTAATCTGGTCCTGGCCGCGGTTGCGCTCGGCAGCAATCTTGGCGACCGCGGCGCTCATCTCGACTTCGCTGTCTCCCGCCTGAAGGCATCGCTCGCCAACCTCAGAGTCTCGCGCTATCACGAAACCGCACCCGTCGGCGCCCCTGGCCCGCAGCCGCTCTTTCTGAACGCCGCGGCCGTGGGCGAGACGGCAGCGTCTGCGAGGGAGATTCTGGCGGAGCTCATGGCCATCGAGCGCGAGCGCGGCCGCGAACGTCCGTTTCAGAACGCCGCGCGGACGCTCGATCTCGACTTGATCCTGTTCGGCAGTCTCGTGATGGAGGAAAGCACGCTCACCGTCCCGCATCCGCGGTTCCGCGAGCGCCGATTCGTGCTGGAGCCGCTGGCTGAAATCGCGCCGGACCTGGTGGATCCCGTCACGGGATCCACGGTCGGTGAGTTGTTGAGGCGCGCCGGTTAGGCGCGCCCTTCGCCTTCGCGCAGGGCCACGTGCGACGTCGCGTGCGCGTGCGGCGCGCCCACCGGCTGCACGATCGGCGACGTCCTGCGGCCGGCCAGCCACATCCGCATGTTCTCGATGTAGACGTAGTACACCGGCGTGATGTACAGCGTCAGCAGCTGCGACACGATCAGGCCGCCGACCACGGCCAGGCCGAGCGGACGCCGTGATTCGGCCCCCGCGCCGAGCCCGAGCGCAATCGGGAGCGTCCCGACCAGGGCCGCCATCGTCGTCATCATGATCGGACGGAAGCGCACGAGGCAGGCTTCGTGGATCGCCTCGGCCGGCGTCTTGCCGGCCTTCTGCGCCTCGACGGCGAAGTCCACCATCATGATGCCGTTCTTCTTCACAAGACCGACCAGCATGATGATGCCGACAAACGCGTACAGGCTCAGCTCGGTCTTGAAGATGAGCAGCGTGAGCAGCGCGCCGAAGCCCGCCGACGGCAGGCCGGACAGAATCGTCAGCGGGTGCGTGAAGCTCTCGTAGAGGATGCCGAGCACGATGTAGATGACGACGATCGCCATCAGCAGGATGAGGCCGAGCCCCTGCAGCGAGTCCTGGAACGCCTGTGCCGCGCCCTGGAAACTCGTCGACACGGTCGAGGGCATGCTGGTGCCGGCGAGCGCCTTGATCTGATCGACCGCGTCGCCGAGCGCGAAGCCGGGCTTGAGGTTGAACGAGATCGTGACGGCCGGCAACTGGCCGTAGTGGCTGACTGACAGCGGGCCGACGTCGGTCCTGAGCTTGGCGACCGACTCGAGCGGGATCAGCGTGCCGTTGTTCGACCGGACGTAGAGCAGCGACATCGCGGCGGGATCCTTCTGGAATTCCGGCGCGACCTGCAGGATGACCTGGTACTGATTGTTCGGCGCGTAGATCTGCGAGACCTGCCGCGTGCCGTAGGCGTTGTACAGCGAGTTTTCCACCTGGTTCGCGGTGAGGCCGAGCGTCGACACCTTGTTGCGGTCCATGTCGACGGTGACCTGCGGGTTCTTGAGCAGCAGGTCGCTGCTGACGTCTTCGAGGCCCGAGATCCCGCGGATCCTCTCCTCCATGATCGGCGCGTATTTGTACAGCTCGGCGGTGTCGGTGTCCTGCAGCGTGAACTGGTAGAGCCCGCGCTGTCCGCCCTGGCCGGAGCCGAGGTTGATCGGCGGCTGATTCGTCATGAAGGCGCGGATGCCGGGAATCTGCGAGACCCTCGGCCGCAGCTGCGCAATCAGCTGGTCCACCGAGACGTTCCGTTCGGCGCGCGGCTTCAGCTCGACCCAGATGCGGCCCGTGTTGAGCGCGCCGCCGTTGTTGCCGATGGCGCCCACCATGACGTTCGCCATGTACACGTTCGGGTCTTTGGCGAGGAGCGACGCGACCTGCATCTGATGCCGCGACATGTCGTCGTAGCTGATGCCCTGCGCCGCTTCGGTGTTGACCATGAAGCGGCCCTGGTCCTCGCTCGGGAGGAAGCCCTTCGGCACGGTCGTGAAGAGATAGACGGTGCCGATGAGCAGCAGCACGGACGCGAGCATGGTGGCCGCGCGATAGCGCAGCGTCATCCGCAGCGTCACGTCGTACAGCCGCAGCCACGCGTCGAACATCCGTTCGAACGCGTTGTAGAACCAGCCGTGCTTCTGCGCGTGCGGCGGGCGCAGGAAGCGGCTGCACAGCATCGGCGTCAGGCTGATCGAGACGAAGCCCGACACGAGAATCGCGACGCCGATCGTCACCGAGAACTCGTGGAGCAGCCGTCCGACGATGCCGCCCATGAAGAGCACCGGGATGAAGACCGCGGCCAGCGAGATCGTCATCGAGAGAATCGTGAACGCGATTTCCTTCGACGCGTCGTAGGCCGCCGTCATCGCGTCCTTGCCCATTTCCATGTGACGCACGATGTTCTCGAG
>Ga0326726_10005498_pt1 | contig 11461 bp, 11 predicted proteins | sample MHFenrmetagenome_2_FD_207603 | JGI IMG/M metagenome (GOLD analysis project Ga0326726, IMG submission 207603) | Lab enriched peat soil microbial communities from Michigan Hollow, Ithaca, NY, United States - MHF15MN | ecosystem: Environmental > Terrestrial > Soil > Wetlands > Peat | place: USA...
CGAGCGTGCTGCCAACCAGTAGATGGCCATCCCGCCGCGGCACAAGGTACAAACCTTCCTGCAGGATAATATGATCAAGCGGATGACTGCCCGGGGGGTAGAGCAGCATCTGCCCCCGGATTGGCCTTACATGGGGCACTGAAGGCAGGTTGCCCAGGGGGAGGGCAGACCAGGCTCCGGTCGCCAGCACAAATCGATCGGCGGAAAAATCACCCTGGCTGGTTCGGGCAGAGCGGACATGGCTATTCTCCATAACCAGTTTCAAGACCTCACAATCCGGCAAGATTTTCCCGCCAAGCGCGATTAGGGTTTCCTTCATGGCTGCGAGCAGGCGCGGGTTGCGTGCCTGAGCGACGTTGGGCAGCCAAAGGCTGTTACCACGAAGCTCGACCGGAAAATGGTGGCTCTGACACCACGCGAGCGCTTTCTTGTGATTATTCTCGTGACGTACCTCCATGCCACAGACCCAAAATTCCGGTGAAGTTCTCGCCTGCATTTCGAGACGGGCCACCCATTCGGGCCAGGCCGACATGCCCGCAAGGGCAAGCCGATTAACCTCTTCAGGGTAAGCCCACGGGGGAAGTGGGGACAAAATCCCCGCCCCTGCCCAGGAAGACCTCCCCGGCTGATGACCGCGATCCGCGATCGTAACGCGCACACCATGCTCGCTCAAGGCCAGGGCAACACTCAGGCCCATAACACCCGCACCGATGACAAATGCTTCAGTCTTCATGGGGTGCAAGATAACGGCGAAAGCAAAAACACTGTAAACCTATGCCTTTCGTTATATGGATTTTTTTCTCCAAATCGGTAATTTTGTCTTCAGCAAAATCAAAGAACGGGAGGAAACATGAAACAACAAGGCCTAACACTGGTGGAATTACTAATAACCATAGCCATTAGTGCCATTTTATTGGGGATTGGTGTACCGGGCTATTCATATCTGCTGAACCACAGCCGACTCGTGGGGATCACCAACGAAATGGTAGGCGCGCTTAGTCTGGCTCGTTCAGAGGCCGTCAAGCGTGGCGTTCGTGTGACAGTATGCAAGGGCAACCCGATGATGCCCATGCCGTCTTGCCAGCCATCTGCAACCTGGGAGCAGGGATGGCTGGTATTTGTTGATACTGGAATACCAGGAGAACTGGATGGAACGGATGAAATCATCAGGGTTCGGGAAGCCATGGAAGGAGAAGCAAGCATATCGACGAGTAATTTCAGCAAATATGTGAGCTACATGCCTAGCGGGGTGAGCAGGGGGCCCAATAACCTGCCAAATGGCAGCCTGAGTATCTGCCTGGGGGGCAACTTGCGAAAGATCGTTATCAATACCACCGGGCGGGCACGTCTGGAAAAAGGGGTTTGCTGATTAAGCGACCACCAACCCCATTCCCCAATCACCTCCACCTGTCTCAAGCCCACCCCTTTTTAGCCGATAAACAATGTGATTTGACTTTGTTTTTCTGGTAGTTGGCACCGTTGGTTCCGGGAAAGATGCCCCCTGTCGTATTTGGCTGGATTGGTGCCGCGATCCAACTTAGGCTAGAAGCGTGAAAAAACATATAAACATTTCTCTGATCCGGAAAGTGCAGGGTGTGACCCTGATAGAACTGCTGGTCACCTTGGTGGTGCTGTCCATATTGCTGACCATTGCAGTGCCTGGATTTCAGAATTTCATGCGAAGTAACCGATTGACGTCAGTCGCCAATGAAATGGCATCGGCGCTTAACCTGGCCCGGTCCGAGGCGATTCGCAGGGGAAAAACAGTGACGGTATGTAAATCGAACGCCAATGCGTCGTCACCGTCTTGCGATGGGACAAACTGGACAGACGGCTGGCTGGTGTTTGTAGGGACATCCGGAGCAGGTGATGCAGTCTCGGCAAACCATATCAAGGTTGGTCAAATCAACGCAACCGGTGTGCAGATTTCCACCGGGACTTCTGCCTTCGACAGCGGAGTCAGCTTTTCGGCAAATGGGGCCAGCAATGCCAGCGATACATTCTCCATATCGATCACCTGCAACGGTGACGATCAGAATAAAAAGCGCGAAGTCGATATTGGTAATACTGGGCGTGTGAGCGTCAAATCGGTGTCATGCTAATGAACGAAATGAAAATTCCCGCTATTGCGAATCGTCGGAGCCAGCAAGGCACCAGCCTGCTGGAAGTGTTGATTGCCATCATTGTGGTTGCACTGGGCTTGCTGGGTTTCGCCGGCTTGCAGGTGGCCTCGCTCAAGAGCAGCAATACGGCGTACTACCGCAGTCAGGCCACCATGCTGGCCTATGACGTCATTGATCGCATGCGGGTTAATAGAAAAGCAGCGGTAACTGATGGGCTGTACAACATAAATTATGGTCAGGCGGGAACCGGGGATGTGACTGACTGGAGAACCAATGTCGTGAATTCCCTGCCTGGTGGTAATGCCAAGATCCTTGTTAACAGTGTTAATGGAAACACAGAAATCGACTTGAAATGGGACGACGGGAGTGGAGAAGTTACCGAATTTACTACCACCACGAATATATGAACAACAGTCCAATCACCTTCTTTAGGCACCCGCTTCCTGGCAGATCGCAGGGTTTGACGCTGATCGAGCTGATGATCTCGCTTGCGCTGGGCATGCTGGTCATCCTTTCCGTGGGTTATGCCTACATCGGCAGCCGGACAACCTTCAGGCAGCAGGATGCGCTGGGACGCATGCAGGAAAATGCGCGCTTTGTGTTCGAGACGCTTTCCAACGATATCCGCATGGTGGGGTACGCCGGTTCGCTGTGCGGGTTGCTTGATACCGATGTGGTCAATGCCCTGCCCAGTCCAACCAACTGGGACAAGGATATTTTTAGCACTCTCCCGCAAAATGGCATCCCGCTAAGAGGTTATGAAGACGCTGCGACCACTGCCCCTGACGTGTCAGGAACTGTTTATGCAGGTACCTCGTCCGATGCCCTGTCCGTACTCCATGCGGATAGCACCAGGGAATATGTGGTGAATGCGGCGGCGGCGGCTGGGGCGGCGATTTCATTTTCCGGCACGGCCCCGGCCAATGGCAATGTGGTGGTGACGGACTGCGGCAACGCCAAGCCGCGCCAGGCATTTGCGCTGGCTAGTAACGTGAACGCCCTGACGACCCCCATTGCTGCCCAGTCGAGAATCATGCCGCTTATCGCCAATCTGTATTTCGTCAAGGCCAATGGTGATGGCACCCCTTCGATATACAGGAAGTCCGGAGCGGCTATCCCTCAGGAACTGGTGGAAGGAGTAGAGGACATGCAGATTACCTACGGCATAGATACGTCACCTGCTTGCGCAACAAATGATGGCGGCGCGGACCAATATGTCACGGCCAAGGATATCGAAGACAACACCGTCGCACTTGCCTGCACAACCGCAGAACGTTGGAAAAAGGTCCTTGCCGTGCGCGTCACCCTGTCCATGCGCTCGGTGGAGGATGGCATTACTACTGCCGTCCAGCCGGCAGGCGACCGGCGCCTTCGCAAGACCTTCACCACCACCATCGCGGCAAGGAACCGGCTATGAATTGCTATCACGTCTCCTCGCGGCCCGTTCCCATGTTGCGCAAACAGCGCGGCGTGACGCTGATCGTCGCCTTGATCTTCCTGGTTATCCTGGCCTTGCTGGGAGTAACCGCTGCACGTAACAGCGTCATGGAAGAGCGCATGGCCGGGAATACGCGTGATCGCGATCTGGCTTTTCAGGCGGCGGAGGCGGGACTCAAAAAGTTTGAAACAGATACCTATCCGCCGGCTGGTTTCGTCATGCCTTCCGGCAATGGCTATTACGACAGGAGCAATTGTGCAGTTCCGACCAGCCCCAGCTGTTACCTCAGTCATCCAAATGGAAATGATGACTACTGGAACAACACCACTCAAATACCCCAGGCCAATGGCCAGTGGACTGCTGCGGTTTCCATGGCGGGTCCGGACATTGCCCAGCTTGATATCGATCCGCGATACATCGTGGAAAAACTGCCCGATAGCGGTGGCTTTCAGCGCTACCGAGTCACCTCGCGCGGGGTAGGCAAATCGAGTGCAACAGTGGTTATTTTACAGGCCGAATATAAGTACAGCCCCTGATTCAGGGATGGAGACACGCATGAAAAAATCTTTCTACATACTTGGTTGTTTGCTGCTGGTTTCGGGTGTTGCTTCAGCGGCAGAGCAGACGATTGAGGGCAGGCTGGACTATCTGGTCAAGAAAACGGCGCGTATTAATGGCCAGTCATACGAGTTCAATGCATCAAAGGCCAAATGCAGAACACCCGATGGGGCCGTAACGTGCGGAACGCTGCTTGGGGTGGGCTATGCGGACTGGGTGAGAGCCACCATTTCCAATGATGAAGTCATCGAGCTTGAAGTGATCAAGCTCAGTCAGTAAAGCGGGAGAAATATGATGAACACAAATAAACTGGTTTCAATGGTGGTATTCCTGGCAATGTTATTGGCAGGACAAACCGCTCACGCCACCCTGAGCATATATCAGACCCCGCTTTTTCTGACGCTGAAAGCAGACCCGAACGTGCTGCTGAACATGTCGGTGGAAACGCCAATGGGCGGAGCCGCCTATTCCGATCAGGCGGGAAATCCGACGGGTTGTACGGGCAGAAAAAATATCGGCGGTACTGATTACGGTACCTGCTACTTCCCAGCTACGGTGTACCTGGGATACTTCAATCCCGCCAAGTGCTACGTCTACACCAGTAGCCGATTTGTGCCAAGCAGTGATGTTATATCCTCTATAACCCATACCTGTAGCGGCAAATGGAGCGGGAATTTCCTCAACTGGGCCACCATGACGGCCATCGATGAGTTTATCTGGACTATGACCGGGGGTAACCGTGTAACTGGACAAGATACGACCTCGTTGACGGTCATCCGCCGCGCCAGAAAACAGAACAACGACAGCTGGTTTCCTCCCAAATACCTGAAAAGTAGCGTTAATGTGGCACCGAGTACGGTAACCCCATATAGCGACTCCACGCTTTACATCACCAATACGGATTGGGGGTTTAATCTCGGGACAAGCTCGGGTGGTAGTGAAAAAGGCACTTTCAATGTTGATATTGAAGTGTGCAAACAGGGAATTGGCCTGCTCCCGCTTGAGTCCAACTGCAAAAGTTACGTGACTGGTTCGGGTGTCACGTATTACAAGCCTGAAGGCCTGGTGCAGCAAAACGCCGACAAAATGCGTTTTGCCGTAACCAGCTACTCATTTGACAATTCCCAGTCAAGGGATGGAGGCGTGTTGCGCTCCAACATGAAATATGTAGGACCGACCCTAACCAATCCTTCAGGGCCGGTTGCCAATCCAGCGAAGGAGTTTGGGTCAGATGGAATTCTGATCAACAATCCGGATGGGGCAACAGGAGGAGACAACAGCGGAGTCATCAATTACATCAATAAATTCAGTACGCCTGGCTATAAGAGCTACGACCCCATAGGGGAGCTGTTTTACGAAGGGATACGCTACTTCAAGCACGAGGGCCCCACCCCGGAATATTCGCATTCGCCTGACCTAACTGCTGCACAGCATGGCGGATTTCAGGTGCTGGACACCGCCGCTAAGTGGACGGACCCGATTCAGTATTCCTGCCAGAAGAATTTCATTGTCGCGATAAACGACGCCAACCCATGGCTGGATAAAAAGCTCCCGGGTACCTATTTCACTTGTGCCAAAAGCGGCATGACAGGTTTACCGGCTTTCATCGCTGGCGATTGCGGTGAGCCCTCCAATGCCGATACATCAATCAATGTTTCCGCGTTGACCGATGCAGTCGGTGACATGGAAGGGCTGAACGGCGCGGGCTGGTCTAATACCGGAACATGGACAAGCGGATCGGCGAGTGGACTCAATGATTCGGTAGGGTATGTGGCAGGCACTGCTTCCAATGCTGGTAGTTGTGATTCTCCTCCTACTTTTACGAAGACGGTAAACAAACTCAGTCAGGTCATGGGCACCTGTCCTTACCCTCCCAAGCAGAACTCCTATTACATTGCCGGCCTGGCTTACTATGCCAACACAACCGATCTCCGACCTGATAATTCAGTTTTTCCAGGGATACAAAATGTTGAGTCCTATTTTATTGACACCCAGGAATACAGCGTTAATCCCCTGGACGGCAACAAGAACATGCTCTGGCTGGCGGGCAAGTACGGCGGGTTTGTCGATACAAATGGAAATGGCAAACCTGACCTGGCCAGCGAATGGGACAATGATAGCGATGGGGTGCCTGACAATTACGTGTTCGCCTCCCAGCCTCAGAAGCTGGTGGATGGACTGAACAAGGCCTTCAGTAATATTGAGAATAAAACCGCATCGTCGGCCGCGCTTGCTGCCAACTCGACCAGTAAAACCGTTGATACCATTCTATACCAGGCAAAGTTTGATACTGCAGAATGGACAGGGCATTTGTACGCGATGCTGGTCGACGACAATGGAAAACCCATAACAACTTATTGGGATGCGGCAGACAAAATGCCATTGCCTGCCAGCCGGAATATTCTTACCTACAACGGAGCCAGTGGACAGACCTTTACCACGTGTTCCAGCCCGAATCTGAACGCTGCCGAGAAATTGGCGCTTGATACGGATAGTAGCGGTACGGTTGACAGTGCTTGCACCAATCGCCTCAACTGGATACGTGGACAGAGCGTTGCCGGGATGCGCAGCCGCACATCGATATTGGGAGACATCATCAATTCCGATCCTGCCTATGACGATAAATCCAAGAACTTTGGATACAAGGATTTGCCAACTTCAGAGCCGGAGCAGGCTGGTTATGAAGGCTTTGTGGCTGGAAAAACGCACAAACCCATGGTTTATGTCGGGGCCAACGATGGCATGCTGCATGGATTCCGCGCGGATACAGGGGATCTGGTTAATTCAGGTCGAGAGTTGCTGGCCTACGTCCCAGCAGGTGTTTACAACAACTTAAGCCAGCTAACCTCATCGTATTACCAGCACAGGTATTATGTCGATGGTGCTCCAGTGGTTGAGGACGCGTATGTCAGTGGAACCTGGAAAACGGTCCTGGTCAGCGGCCTGGGTGGTGGGGGCAAGTCGGTGTTTGCACTGGATGTAACCAACCCCGAATCCTTTACTGCAGCAAATGTGATGTGGGAGTACCCGAAATCGGCAACCCTGCCAGCAGAAATCGCTAACCTGGGGCTTACCTATAGCCAGCCGCAAATTGCCAGGCTGCATAATGGCCAGTGGGCAGCGGTCTTCGGCAATGGCTACAACAGCTCAACTGGCGCGGCCTCCCTGTACATCGTCAATCTCCAAACGGGCAACTTGATCAAGCAAATTGATACATTAAGCGGCCCGAACAATGGCATGTCCACGCCGAAACTTTATGATTCCAATGGCGACAAGATTGTCGATTATGTCTATGCGGGCGATTTGCAGGGACATATGTGGAAATTTGACCTGAACGATACCAATCCTGCCAACTGGAAGGTGGCTTTCTCCGGCCAGCCCTTATTCACCGCGCGTAATGCAGCGGGTCAGGTTCAACCCATTACTGCGCAACCGCAGGTAACCGCGCATCTGAGTGGTGCCCTGGTTTACTTTGGCACCGGTCAGTATCTCCAGTATGCCGATGTTAAAAATCAGCAGGTGCAGAGCTTCTATTCGATCTGGGATAACGGCACTGCCGTTGCGACCACAGACAGAAGTCAGCTGCTTGCGCGGACCATCGTTTCACAATCAACTGGCGGAACCACATTGGTCACGCAGAGCGATGGCTCTACGGCAACTGTCAAGCTGGACACGCGTGTAACCAGCAACACGCCCGCGGCTGTTGATTATACGGGTGGACAGCGAGGGTGGTATTTGGATCTGGTGCCGCCGTCAGGCCCTGCAGGTGAACGCGTCATCTCAACACCGCTCTTGAAGTATGGTCGGGTCATCTTTGTCACGCTTGTTCCTGATGCGAATGACCCTTGCAAGCCGGGTGGTGACAGCTGGCTGATGGAGCTCGATGCCATCTCGGGTGCGGCTCCCTCCAGTTCCGTGTTTGATTTCAATAATGATAATAAATTTGATAGCTACGACAATGTGCCAGGAGGCAGTGCGTCAGGGGTGAAATCGTCTGTGGGCATAACTAAAACCCCTATCTGGCTGGATTCTAGTGATCCCGGTATTGGTTTCAAGGAAATGTCGGGCTCAAGTGGAGACATTATGTCCCTGAAGAATAAGGGTGGTGGTACGCCGCCACTAGGCGGGGGCGTTAGTACTTTCAAACGCATCTACTGGATGCAAATCCAGTAAGGCCTGGACTACGGGAAAGGAATGGTCATGAAGCGTGAATCAAAGGGGGTAACGCTGATCGAGCTGCTGGTGGTGGTGAGCATCATCGGCATACTGGCAGCGATTATGTATCCGTCTTACCGGCAATACACAATGCGCGCTCATCGTTCAGAAGCCAAGACCATATTATTGGAGAATGCCCAGTTTCTGGAGCGCAAGTTTACCGAGACGAACACTTATGTTACGGCCATACCGTTTGGCCAGTCACCCAAGGACGGTACAAAGGACTATACGATCACAGTCGCTGCAGATGCCACCACCTTTACCTTAACGGCGGCGCCGGAAGGTATGATGGCAGATGATACGTGTGGGGCGTTAACCTTGAACCAGGCCGGTCAAAAAGCCTCGGATGGCGATGTGGCCACCTGCTGGAACAAGTAATTTCTAGAGCCCCTTAGGCAAGGGAAAGTTAACTCTTTCAAGTAAACCTTCTAGTGGGGCCACTTCGGTGGCCCCGAGTTTTTTAAGGCGATCGATCACTTCCTCGACCAGGATTTCAGGTGCCGAGGCGCCAGCGGATATGCCGATACGATGCCTGCCAGTAAGCCACGCCGGATCAATATCACCCGCACTGTCTACCAGATAGGCAGTCACTCCAAGATTTTGTGCAACTTCCCTCAAGCGGTTCGAGTTGGAGCTATTGGGTGAGCCGACCACGATCACCAGGTCACATTCCGCAGCCAGTTTCTTGACGGCATCCTGCCGGTTCTGGGTGGCGTAACAGATATCGTCTTTCTTGGGTCCGACGATGTTGGGAAAGCGTTGTCTGAGCGCATCGACAACACGGGCGGCATCATCGACGGACAGAGTGGTTTGCGTGACGTAGGCAAGCTTGTCGGGATCGGTGACGTTCAGGCTCTTGACATCGTCCGGTGTCTCTACCAGATACATGCCGCCCTGCGCCTGGCCCATGGTGCCTTCGACTTCCGGATGGCCCTTGTGGCCGATCATGATGATCTCCAGACCCTTCTCATGCATTCTGGATACTTCGAGATGGACCTTGGTAACCAGTGGGCAGGTGGCATCAAACACATTCAACCCGCGTTTGGCCGCTTCGCTACGCACGGCCTGGGAAACGCCATGGGCACTGAAGATGACGGTGGCTCCGGTCGGCACTTCGTCCAGTTCCTCGACAAAGACGGCGCCCTTGTTTTTTAGGTCATTGACTACATAGGCGTTGTGCACGACTTCGTGCCGCACATAAATCGGCGCGCCAAATTTTTCCAGCGCTCGTTCGACAATAGCGATGGCACGATCCACACCCGCGCAAAAGCCGCGCGGGTTGGCAAGCAGGATGGTGCGGTTCGTGATGCTCATGGTTATTACTGGATCGACTCGATTTCTACTTCAAATTCAATCGGACAATCGGTAAGTGGGTGGTTGAAATCAACCTTGATTCCTTCAGGCACGACCTCAAGAATGCGCCCAGGGAGCGTTTGCCCGTTGGGCAGGGAGAACTCTACCAGTTGATCGACTTCGATATCCATGTCCGCAGGAATATCTTCGCGTGCAATTGTCTGGACGAGTTCGTCGTTACGACTGCCAAACGCCTGCCAGGGTTCCAGCAGGAACACATGCCGCTCGCCGGCCTTGATGCCGATCAGCCATTGCTCCAGGCTCTGGATCAAGGTGCCGTCACCCATCGTCAATGTGTCCGGCTCGGGCTCATCGAAGTTGGAAATGATCTCGGTGCCGTTGCGCAGACGGATCGCATAGCGCAAGGTCAGCGTATCGCCCCAGGCGGCTTCGGTTTTGCTACCCATGTTTGCGCGTATTAAACAGGCTTTCGAGAATCAGCAGGGTGGCGCCTACCGTGATTGCGGAGTCCGCGAAATTGAATGCCGGGAAGGTAAAAGACTGGTAGTGGAAGTAGAAGAAATCGACAACGAAGCCATGCCACAAACGATCAATGATGTTGCCGATGGCACCACCCAAAATCAGTGACAGGCTGATGGCCATCAAGGATTCGTTCCGATGCTTGTTAAGCAGGTAGAACATGAAGGCGCTGGCAATCAGGCCGATCGCCAGGAAAACGTAGCGTTGCCAGCCTGTCTCATTTGCAAGGAAGCTGAAGGCAGCACCGGTATTGTGGACGTGAACCAGGCTGAAAAAAGGCAGCACCGGGATTGCCGCCTGGTATTCCATGCCGATAAAAACCGCCCATTTGGTGACCTGGTCAATGGCGATGACCAGCGCTGAAATCCAAAGCCATTTAAGCATGAGTGCGTTGCTCCCCCTCGCCAAACAGGTTGCTGTGGCAGCGGCCGCACAGCGTGGGGTGATCCGGATGGATTCCAACATCGGCGCGGTAATGCCAGCAACGCTCGCATTTTTGCCGGGTGCTGGCACTGACATTCACCAAATCCTGGCTGGCCTGGGTAAGTGTTGCCGTTGAGGTGATCAACACGAAGCGCAGGTCGTTTCCGAGAGGCAATAACAAGGCATAGGTATCCGGGCTTGCATTGATGTCGACTTCGGCCTGAAGCGAAGAGCCGATGCTGCCGGCAACGCGCAATTCTTCCAGTTGCTTTTGCACCTGGGCGCGGAAGGAACGGATACGACCCCAGCGATCCAAAAGAGTAGTGGGATCAGTGATGACAGGGAGTTCATACCAGGTGTGAAAGAACACGCTCTCACCCCCAGTGTTGCTGGCTAGGGCGTGAACCTCTTCTCCAGTAAACGACAGTATGGGTGCGATCAGCCGGGTGAGCGCATGAACGATATGGTAAAGCGCGCTTTGAGCGGAACGCCGCGCCAGTGAGTCGACCCCAGCGGTGTAAAGGCGATCCTTGAGAATATCGAGATAGAAACCGCCCAGATCTTCCGAACAGAAACTTTGCAGTTTCTGCGCAACCTGATGGAACTCGTAGTTTTCATAATGGCTGATAAGTTCGTCCTGCAACTGCCGGGTAAGTGCCAGCGCGTAACGGTCGATTTCAAGCCAATTCTCAACAGGGACAGCGTCTTTTTCCGGGTTGAAGTCCGCGATATTTGAGAGCAGGAAACGCAGCGTATTTCTGAGCCGCCGATAGCTTTCCACCACACGCTTGAGAATTTCATCCGAGATGGACAGCTCACCGGAATAATCCGTGAGCGCGACCCACAAGCGAAGAATGTCGGCGCCATACTG
>Ga0326726_10005499_pt1 | contig 11461 bp, 10 predicted proteins | sample MHFenrmetagenome_2_FD_207603 | JGI IMG/M metagenome (GOLD analysis project Ga0326726, IMG submission 207603) | Lab enriched peat soil microbial communities from Michigan Hollow, Ithaca, NY, United States - MHF15MN | ecosystem: Environmental > Terrestrial > Soil > Wetlands > Peat | place: USA...
AAACATCTTGCGACCCATATCCAGACCGAAGACGTGGTGCGCTGGGATGGACAACAGCAGGCGGTCGTCGCGCGCCGCGAGGAACGCTTCGGCGCGCTGGTTCTGGACAGCAAGCCGTTGACCGACGTGGACGCGAACAAGATGCGCGCCGCGATGCTCGACGGTGTTCGCCGTCTGGGAATCGAGGCGCTTCCCTGGACGCGCGAGACGCGCGAATGGCAGGCGCGGGTATTATCGTTGCGGCAGTGGCTGCCGGCGGAAAACTGGCCGGATGTTTCGGATGAGTCATTGCAGGACACGCTGGATGACTGGCTTGGGCCGTATCTGGACGGTGTCACGCGCCGCGATCATCTGACGCGACTCGATCTGTCCGCGATTCTGAAAAATCTGCTCGATTGGGAGCAGGGCCGGCATCTCGAGGAAGAGGCGCCGACGCACCTGGAAGTGCCGAGCGGGTCAAGCGTGCGGCTTGAATATAGTCCGGGCGAGTCACCCGTGCTCAAGGTGAAGCTTCAGGAAATGTTCGGATTGGCGGACACCCCGCGCGTGGCCGGAGGCAAGGTGCCGGTGACGCTGCACCTGCTTTCGCCGGCGCAGCGGCCGATTCAAGTCACGCAGGACCTGCGCGGTTTCTGGGAGCGGACCTACCCGGAAGTGAAAAAGGAATTGAAGGGGCGGTATCCTCGGCATCCGTGGCCGGACGATCCATGGAGCGCAACACCGACGCGGCGCGCCACGAGGCGAAAATCGTGAATCAAACCCAGCGCACATTGCTGTCGATCATCGAGCTCGGCGGCTACCCCAATTTTACACCGCTTTACCAGCAGGCGGGCTACGCCGTGGAATCGGTGACCTCGGTGCGCAAGGCACTCGGCTTGCTCAAAAAGATCAATCCCGACGTGATCGTCGCCGAGTTTAATTTCCAGTCGGATTTCCGTGATCGCACCAGCAGTCTCGAGTCGTTGTTAGCCGTCGTACGGCGATCGCCAAATACAAAAGTGATTGTCTTCTACGAAAAAGACCAGGCGCATCAACTCGTCAAGCTCCAGGCGCAGTTCCCGATACATGCCGCGCTTGCCTATCCGATCGACACGCATCTGCTCGAGGCCAGCCTGCGATGAACGCTTCTCCCGGCTAGCGGCCGGAAACCGGTATCGTGGGACTGCCCGGCGCGGGCTGGCTTGTTTCCGGAACCAGGCGCCATTCGACACGCCAGCGTTCTTGCGAAGAGGGCATGACGCTGTCGCGGCTCTCAATGATGTAATGGCGGTCGGCCACCGGCCCTGGAAAGCGCAGATGCTGAGATACCCGGCGTAGCCCGTCTTCACGGTACACTACCCGGCTGCGCACGACGTACGGCACGAATTCGGCGAAGTGGTCGTAGTCCGTGATCACCGAGAACAAGCGCGCTGGCGGGACCTCGATGCGGACGCGCGCCAGGGCGGCGGGTATGGCGGCACCCGGCACGGCGCGGTTATAGAGTCGCAGGCCGCCCCGTTCCGACACCGGTTGCCAGCCGGCCTTCAGGAGGGGGTCTTCGTCCGGGGCCGTTGGTCCAGCGGATTCCGCCGTTGCCACCCCTGTGCCGATGAGCGCCAGGAACAAGAATACAACCCGCATGTCGAAGCAATCACGACGCCTGCGAACGTCGGTCAAACCACAAGGAGGCTTCATGGAGAAGCATAATAAGTCAGAACGCGGGGGACGACGCAAAAGATTTTCAGTCATTTTCGCCTGTGCATTGCTGTTTTCGGTTCCGCTCGCGGCGTCTGCCGCGGATGCCGAGGCTCAGCAAGTCACAGTCCACCTCGGTGATTACCGTTTCCATCCCGATACCATTGAAGTCGTTGCCGGCCGTCCGGTGGAACTGACGCTGGTGAACGACGACAAAATCACACCGCACAACTTCACGCTGAAGGAACCGAATGCCGGCATCGATCTGGATGTGGCGGTATCGGCGGGCAAATCCACCACGCTGCAGTTTACCCCGCAGACGGCCGGCAGTTACATTTTTTACTGCAATAAAAAACTTCCTTTCATGAAAAGTCACCGTGAACACGGCATGGAAGGAAAACTCACCGTCCGGCCCGCCTCGTGAGCACGGCATAGAGAAGCCCATGCGGGTTCTCCTGGTTTCAGCGAACCGCGAGCGGATTCCCGATCCGATCTTCCCGCTGGGATTGGCCTATATCGCCGCGGCCGCGCGCCAGGCGGGAAACGAAGTGGCCGTGGCCGATCTGTGCTTCGGGCGGCATCCACTCGCTGACTTGCGCCGGCAGGTGAACGCGTTTCAACCCGACGTCGTCGGCCTCTCGATTCGCAACATAGACAACGCGGCCTATCCGCTCACCGTGGAATATCTCGATCAGCATCGCGAGGTCGTGGATACGCTGCGCGCCGTCACGCACGCCCCGATCGTCCTGGGCGGGTCCGGTTTCGCAATTTTGCCGGGGCCGTATATGCAGGTCTTGGATGGCGACTGGGGCGTGGCAGGGGAAGGTGAGCAGGCGTTTGTGGAACTCCTGGCGGCGCTTGATCGCGGATGGAATCCAACCGGCATACCGGGCGTGATATCCCGCCGCCGCACTTCGGGAGATACGCCGGCCTCCGCCGCGCCGGTGCGACGTCACCTCGATTGGGCCGCAGGGCTGCGTCCGGCGCGCGATCTATTCGATTACCCGCGCTACATACGCCGCGGCGGCATGGGCAACGTCCAGACCAAGCGTGGATGCGTGTTCAAGTGCAATTACTGCACCTATCCCTTGCTGGAAGGAAATCGCTTCCGCGCGCGCGATGCCGGCGACATGGTGGACGAGCTCGAAGCGTTGATAGCGGATTATGGACCGCATGACGTTTTCTTCGTCGACTCCATCCTGAACTTCCCGGTCGGCCACGTGGAAGCGCTGTGCGAGGAAATTCTGCGGCGTCGGCTGCGGCTGCGCTGGAGCTGTTATGCGACGCCCGTCAAGCTGGGCCGTGAACAGGCGAGCCTCATGGCGCGCGCCGGCTGCGACGGGATGGAGCTCGGCAGCGACGCCGTCGATGATGGCCAGCTGGAACGCCTCGGAAAATCGTTCGATGCCGAGGCCGTACACCGCGCCAACGCGCATGGCCTGGAGGCCGGACTGCGCGTCTGCCATACGGTGATCTTCGGCGGGCCGGGCGAAACCGAAGCCAGCGTGCGCGCCACCTGCCGCGCCCTGCGCGCCATGAAGCCAACCGCCGTGGTCGCCATGACTGGCGTGCGGCTCTATCCCGGCACGCCGCTGACCCGGCAACTGGTCGCGGAAGGAAAAATTCAGCCCGATGAAGCGGGACTGTTGCCCACGTTTTATGTCGAACCGGAGGTGAGAGATTTTCTGCCCGGCTATTTGCAGCACCAGGCGTTCGAGGCGGGCAACTGGGTGTTGCCGGGTTTGAGTCCGCCGTTGCTGCCCACCAGTCAGCGTGTATTGCGTGCCCTGGGAATTTCGGGTCCGCTGTGGCGGCTGTTGCGGTTTTCCGCGATGCGTGCCGCCAGTCGCACCAAGTTTCTGCGTCCCAACACCAGTTGGGGTATCCCTAACCAAAGGAGGAAAGTCCTATGAATCTGCAAAAGTCAGTCGAAGACAATGGTTATCGCCAGTCCATGGGCCAGTTGCTGATGCTTTACACCCAGGTTGACCGGCTCATCATGGAAGTCTGCGCCCAGCGTCTGACCGATGCGCCCGACGAAGACGCGGAGCTGTCGTTGGCCAAGCAGGTGGGCGACGAGAGCCGCCACGTTTCCATCCAGCGCCAGTGGATGCGCCAGTTCGGCGCCGCCCCCACGCCGCTCATCACGTCCGAGCAGGAGCAGATGATCCGCGAGTATTTCCAGGCCTTGCCTTGGATCGATTTTCTCGCCGATCTTTATGTTTGCGTCGAGGCGCTGGGCAGCGAAGCGGTGGAGCGCATCGTGCCGCTCGCCGATCCTGGTACGCGCGAATCCTTGCGGATTCCGCTGGCAGATGAGCTGGATCATGTCGCGTTCGGCATTTCACGGCTCCGGAAGGAGCTGGCGCGTTTGCCCAAAGCCGAGCGTCAGACCTTTCTGGAACGGCTGCCCGCGCGCATCGAAGCGTTGGCAGACGCCTTCCACGGTTTCGGCTTTTCCGTGCGCGGCATGTTTGAGGCCGTCGGCGCGGATTACGACCGGCTGTGCCGGATGTTGGAGGCGCGCCAGAAAGAGCTGATTGACGAGCTGGCGTTCGGGAGGCAGCCGTCGCAACCAACACACGCAACAGCGGGGGCTCCGGCCTAGAAGTAGGGTGTGCTGAGTATCAGCGAAGCGCACCGCACGAGCTTTCGTTTATCATCATGCCCGCTTCCGCGGACATGATGATCGGCTGGAGATTGCTTTTGAATTTTGTGCTAAATTCTTAAGGAAAAATGGGGTCAGAGAACAATTACCGTTAATATTAGAAACAATTGTTCTCTGACCCCGATTTCGTACCCTTGTCCGTGATGAGGCCGAAGACAACGGCGATGACAAAGCCGACGATAACCCACAACGCCACGATCCAGAAGATTATGTGCATAGTACGTCTTCCTTTTTTAATACATTCGCCGGCGCGACCCGTTCTCGAACTCTGCGACCCGCCCATCCCGAAACGTCACGGCTAAGGTGCCGCCCGAAACCCGAACCTTCTGGGCGTTTGAACAGTAGGAACGTTGGCACGAGCCATCCCGATATTCTTCGACCCGACCGTCTGCCGTAACGACGGCAACGATGCTGCCATCGGTATCCGCGTCTTCAATGCATGACCCATAAGAGCGTCGATATGCGCCGTTCTCATATTCTTCAACCCTGCCATTGACTATCTTAAGCACAAGCCCCATCACCGTTCTCCTTTGCTCATGTGGCAACCGAATGCCGCGCTGGCGGTGCCGACGACGACCGACCAAATTCCTAATAACAGCAACCTAGAAAGGCCAAGATTCTGCTAGTTGCCTGGAAATTGACGCAAGCCGATTCTAGCGAGCAGCGGTTGTTGCAGGTTGCAGATCGATAGCAAATATCACAATGGATACTCTTTCATTGACCTACATCAAGAGCTAGACATAAGTGGTTATCCCGAAGCGCCAAAAAAACGAACTTCCCTGTATTTTTCCCGTTGCAGGGAATTTTCTGCAGAGAAAACGTCCCGCTTCCGGCCGTTTTCAGACTTTCAGCGCAATGCATTTGCAACGGAAATAGGGTCAGGTAAATTAACCAATTCCTTCAGTTCCTGAAGAATTTTCCGGAGGCCCCATGCCCCTCGTGCGAATTTCCCTGATGGAAGGTAAGAGCGCCGAATACCGGCGCAAGATCGGTGACGTCGTGCACCGGGCGATGGTGGGCACGATCAATTGCCCGCCGCAGGACCGCTTCCAGCTTATCAGCGAGCACATCAGGGGAAATTTCCTCTACGCGCCGGTGTACTTGGACATTCCGCACACCGACGAGCTCGTCATGATTCAGATCACCTTGAATGAAGGCCGCACGGTCGAGCTGAAGAAGGCGCTGTACAAGGCCATCGCCGAGGGGTTGCAGAAGGCAATCGATCTCAAACCGCAGGATGTGTTTATCAGCCTGGTCGAGGTCCGGAAGGAAAACTGGTCGTTCGGGAATGGCGTGGCGCAGTACGCCGGTTAGGGAAACACTGATTAAGTTCGTTCGTGGTGAGCCCGTCGAACCACGAACGGATGAATCGCCTGTAATTTACAGCAATTCCCGTTTACCCTTCAACAAGCTCAGGGCGACGGAAGACTTAATCAGAGCTTCTCTTAGACATTCTCCGTTCGCAGCTCGTAGCGTTTCAGCTTGCGATAAAGCGTGCGTTCGTTGATGCCCATGATGTTCGCGACGATCCGGCGGTTACCGTCGTGCTGTTCCAGTAGCGTGGAAATGTAATGCCGCTCCACTTCCGCGATCGAAAGTTTGGAACCGTTGGAGGGCACGACTCCTCCCGCCTTGCCATGGGCGTGGCCATGCGTCGAATCCGCCGCCGCATGATCGATTCCATGATGCTCGTTGAAGTGGATGTGCTTGGCTTCGATGATGTTGCAGTCGCAGGTGGCGAGCGCCTTTTGCAGGATGTTTTGCAATTCACGGATATTGCCCGGAAAGGAATAACTGACGAGGCGGTCGATCGCACCATGGGTGAGCCGGCAGAGATTGTGTCCGGGTTTGCACAGACGTTTGATCAGTATTTCCGCCAGAGCCGGTATATCCATGCGCCGTTCGCGCAGCGGCGGGATGCTCACGTTGATGCCCGCGATCCGGAAATAGAGATCCTCACGGAATTTTCCCTGCGTCACCATGGCCATCAGGTTGCGGTTGGTGGCGGCGATCACGCGCACGTCCACCTTGATCAGAGTGTTGCCGCCGAGGCGGCGGAACTCGCCGCTGTCGAGGACGCGCAGCAGCTTCGCCTGCATCGTCAATGGCAATTCCCCGATCTCATCCAGGAACAAGGTGCCGCCGTCCGCCAGCTCAAACAGACCCTGCTTCAGCCCGGCGCAGCCGGTGAACGCACCGCGCTCGTGGCCGAACAGTTCGCTCTCGCACAAGGCCTCGGGAATGGCCGCGCAGTTCAATTCGACGTAGGGTTTTTTCTTGCGCGTGGATTGTTCATGCACGAATTTGGCCGCCAATTCCTTGCCGGTGCCGCTCTCGCCGTATATCAGCACGGCGGCATCGGATTTGGCCGCCACGATCAGGTTTTCGATCAAGGCGAGGAAGGCGGGCGAGTGCCCCACCATCTGCATGTCCTCACAGCTTAGGTTGGTCGACGGCGCGAGCCGGTTGATGACCTCCAGCAAATAACGGCCGCCATCCGGGTCGTGCAGCGGATGCGCCTTGATGCGTACCCGGTCCGGCCGGTTGGCGTAATCATAATGCGTGTGCAGCACCTCGAACGGCTTGTCCGTGCTGAATACCTGCTTATGAGGGCAGTCCTCGCCGTTCATGTGGCATGGCACCGCGGAGTGATGTGAGACCTCGTGACAGCGGTGATTGACGACCTTGTCCGGATCGATACCGTAAGAAGTGCAATACGCCTGATTGGCTGCGACGATGCGGTAGTTTTCGTCAATGATGACGGCGGGTGAGTCCTGGGCGTTGATCAGGGAATGCACGTCGATAGCCGGTTTATTCATGGCAGTGTCTCCTCGTGGTTTTCTTATATAGTCATGTCGCGTTTGTATTTATGCTCTCATCCGCTGAAGCCGATGCGGACCTGCGACAATTTGTCATGGCAGAATATCATGACAAATTTGATCTATGTCAATATTGCTAAAAAATATCTATCAAAAACAATATCTTAGTTTTCAGTAATTCTGGCACCGATTTTGCTGTACCTACGTGCGACACTCTGCCGCAACAGAATCCGTTAAGGATCAGAAACCGGCAGGTTCTTCGTTGTACCCGACAATGAATAAAGCTAGGAGGAGATCCAGATGACCCGAATGAAACTGTTGAACGCCGCGTTGGCGGCAACGCTGGGTTCCAGCATGGTCGCCGTTTGTGACAGCGCTCAGGCCTGGAACGACGGCCCGCCCAAATATCTGATCGTATGGACCTCGGATCAGTATATGGACGGCAGGAACCAGAGCCCGCTCGATGGCATTCTGGGCTTGCCGGCGGGCGCTTTGCCGGACGCCGATTTCCTCGCGGTAATCGACGCCAACCCGGTTTCGCCTACCTATGGCCATGTCGTGAACACGGCGGAAGCACCCGCGGTATATGGTCAGCACTTGTTGTCGGTGACGGAGAACTTCGTCGACAACGCGCTCGGGGCCCTGGGGCTGCCGAATCACGGCGTGCTCGACGACGATATCCTGGGCGGGGTACCGAACTTCAATTCCGCGACCAACGGCCTGCCGCCGGTCGTGCCGGCGCCGTCGTCGGTGCTCAACGAGGCGCATCACCACAGCGTGGTTCCCACGGTGCAGTCCGATGGCAAGATCACCACATACTACGGCGGCCTGATCAGCGCCAATATCTTCGGGTGCGACATTACCGACCCGATGAATATCCATCCGGCGCCGCACAGCACGCTCGAGAACATCCCGCTGCACGCGAGCGCGACACAAAACCTGTGCGGCCTGACCGTGAGCGGCGCCGTGCATGACAAGTTCAGCGGTACCGACGATCTGGAGTGGAATCCCGTCAACGGCCATTACTACACCACCATGATGGGTGATGGTAACAGCCGCGGAGACTTCGGCGGGGCGTCCGGCAGCGTTACAGCCAGCCTGCCGCCAGTGCTCACCACGCCCGGCGGCATCCAGGAGCTGGATCCTTTCACCGGCGCCGTAGTCGGCGAATATAGCGCCGTGCCACAAGCGGCGGTTCCTGGTCATGGCAAGTACGTCAACGGCACCGACATGCTGGGACCGAAGCGCTATGCGCCGCGCAAGCAGGTCGTGTTCGGCGGCGTGGATGGTAACGGCCAGTGCACCGGCCAGCCGCTGTGCCTGCCGGGCGTGGCGCCGTTCAACCAGATCGGGCATGACACTGGCGCGGTCAATCTGGATACAGGTGTCAACCAGGGTCCCGACACCGGCCTCTTGGCCCATCCCCATGGCATCGGTCTGCGCACCGACCTGACCGGCACCAAAGGCGACAAGAACGGCAAGAAGGTCGGAACCACCAAGGGCGGCATCCTGGTGACCTCCGACTACGCCGATCCCGTCAGCCTAGCGATCACCGGCTCAGGTTCGGGTCCGGAAACCTCGGCTCAAGATCTGGGCACGACCGTGCGGTTCTGGGACGTGGGCAAACTGAGCGCTGGTCCCTACGCTGTTGCGCAAATGCCGGACGGGCCGCGCCACGAGGAAAATCAGATCCACGAGGAGCCGGAAGGCCTGATGGCGATGCGCGTCTTGCACAACCACGGGCACAAGGGCATGTTCGCCGCCTCCATGTGCGGCGGCGCGGTGTACTACTCGCCTGACATCACGGTCATGAACCCGAAGTTCACGCTGGTGTACGACTTCGGCGCCTGCACCGGCGCCTCGGTGTTCACGGTCACGCAGGACGACAACTACATCATCATGCCGGTGTCCGGCATCCAGCGCCAAGGCGATCCGATCTATAACCGCGATTACACGGGTGAGCATAACTCACGCATGGCGGTGCTCGACATCCGGGCGTTAGTCGCCAAGGACGGCAGCTTCAGCTGCAACGCGGCCCCGGCGGCAGCCTGGAATAACACAGGCGCCACCACGCCGCTCGGCCAGAAGGCGACGGTTGGTCCATCCGGCATTGTCTATAACAATTCGGGCGACATGCACAACGGCGGGGTGTTCTGGCCCAACAACGGCAAATCGGATTGTCCGAAGCTGGTAGACCAGGTCGATTTCAGCGGAGCGGGCCAGGACGGCATCGCGGGCACGGCCGACGATCACCCGGACACTGTGACCAGCCGCGGCGGACCGCACTTCGTGGTCCACGACGGGTTCGATCGCTACATCGCGAGCTCGCTGTACTTCGTGGATTTGCGCAAGTACGCCATCAAGGACGTGGACAACCTGTTGACCGCACTCGGTCTGGGTCATGCCTGGCACACGGGAGACGGACCGCAAACGCATCCGAACTCCTATCCGCCCGGTGGTCCCAATCCCGGTGACCATTCCGCGGGTGGTCTCGGTGCCGCGTTCCAGCTGCTGGATGACAACAACCTGCTGCCCAACAAGACGGGCGGTTGGCAGAGCGTCCTGCCGGGAACGGGTTCGGTCGGCGACGACACCGTCTGCATGATGCGGTGGAACCGCTGGACGGGTAGCCTGGATCTGGACAGCCGCTTCAACGCGAACGATCCGGGTTCGCCGACAGGTTGCCTCGACATGGACTTCGGCGATGCCGGCAAGCAATGGCCGGCCAACGGCACACGTCCCGTGAACGCCGGCAACGCCCAACCGCACGGCATGTCGTTCTACACCGTGGGTTCGTTCCGGTTCTTCAGCAATGGCGAGATCGGCCCCGGAACCAATTACACCCCGGGACTGGGATTGTCGTCGGAGCAAACATTCTGATCCGTTCAGGTTAGCGGGCTCCTCCCTGCGCCGCGATTATATTTCGCGGCGCGGGTCCGAGACCCGGCCGTCACGGGCCGGGTCTTTTTTTGATGTACAGGATGCACGAATGTCGCGAGAGCGCATGGATGAGCGAAGCGGCGTTGTGCGCCAGTTTCGACGGAATGTGTCATGTAGCGTTGGGTGGATGTCGGCTGGGCAGATAACAGATATTATTCTGCGATTCCACACCCGTCGTTGGTGAATCGAGTTTGAGATTTATGCATCGCAGAATCGTGTTGTTGTGGATGATCGCCCTCGCTGTTGCCTTTGCCGCCGGCTTTGTCGTAAATCGTTATCTTTCTCCCGTTAACCGCGCGCCTGAAACCGCGGGTGTGGGAACCGTCCCCGGGCACGATCACGCGTACGCGGAAACGACCTACGTCTGCCCGATGCATTCCCAGATTATTTCTAACAAACCGGGCACCTGCCCGATCTGCGGAATGGCGCTCGTGCCGGTGAAGCCGGCCGCCGCGGAAACCGCGACGGGCGCGGACGGTGAGCCGGTGGTTCGAATTGAGCCGGAGGTCATCAATAATCTCGGCGTCAAAGTCGCGCGCGTGAGCCGCACGACGCTGGTGCGGCGCATCGAGACGCCCGGTTTCGTGCAACAAATCGAGCCTGCCCAGCATGTGCGCGTGCAGGCGCCGTTTGCAGCCAAGGTTGTGGCGCTGCATTTCAAACCCGGGCAATGGCTCGAGGCGGGAAAGCCGTTGGTGACGCTCGAATCCGAGACGCTGCGCACGGCCGAGCAGGCGCATATCGCCTTGCTGAAAGAAAGCGCGCCGATGGAGACCAAACCCCACGACCCCATGCCGCCCGCCGCGGCGGAAGCGGACCACGGGATGACGCTGGATGAGTCGCGCGCGCAGTTGGCGCGCCTCGGGCTTACCGACGCCGCCATTCAGGAACTCGAACAGAAACGGGCGCCGTCATCGAAATTGACGCTGTATGCGCCATACCTAGGCCAGATCACGAATCTGCAAGTCGCCGCCGGCGATTCGGTGAAGAACGGAGCGACGCTGTTCGAGCTGTCGGGAATGGCGCGCGCCTCGGTGCTGGCCAACGCGTTCCAGCGGGACGCGGCCTGGATCCAGAACGGCCAGGCGGTCGAGGTCAGGCTGCCCCATGTATCGAGCCAGATGTGGTCCGGCGTGGTCAATCAGGGCGCCGTCTCCATCGATCCGAGTTCCCAGAACATCGGCGTGCGACTGTCCTTCACCGCGCCCGCGCATCTGCTCAAGAGCGCCATGTATGTCGTGGCCACGATCCACGGCGACGCCCGCCCAGGCGTGCTGGCGGTGCCGCAAGAGGCGCTCATCCGCACCGAGTCGGAAGACCGGGTGATCGTCGCGCTCGGCGGCGGGCGGTTCAAGCCCGT
>Ga0326726_10005500_pt1 | contig 11461 bp, 5 predicted proteins | sample MHFenrmetagenome_2_FD_207603 | JGI IMG/M metagenome (GOLD analysis project Ga0326726, IMG submission 207603) | Lab enriched peat soil microbial communities from Michigan Hollow, Ithaca, NY, United States - MHF15MN | ecosystem: Environmental > Terrestrial > Soil > Wetlands > Peat | place: USA...
CGTCTCCCTGGCCGTGCGAAAACGGGCCGGAGAGAATCTCGTGCGGATCGCCGGCACGGTGAAGCAGTTCGTGGAGGAGGAACGCGGGCAGCTTCCCGGCGGGATTACCATCGAGGTGACGAATGACCAGTCCACGTTCATCAAACGGATGGTGAATGAGCTCGAAAACAGCATCATGACGGGGATGTTTCTGGTGGTCCTTACGCTCTTCATGTTCTTCGGCTTCAAAAACTCACTGCTGATCTCCACGGCCATCCCCCTCTCCATGTTTATCGGGTTCATCGTCATGTCGGCCTTCGGCATCACGTTGAACATCGTCGTCCTTTTTTCCCTTGTCCTGGTCCTCGGCATCGTCGTGGACGACGCCATTGTCGTCATCGAAAACACCTATCGCCACCAGCAGGAATTCGGTCAGGATCCCGCGAAAGCGGCCAAGCAGGCCGCCGGCGAGGTGTTTATCCCCGTCCTCACCTCCACCATAACCACGCTTTCGGCGTTCTTTCCTCTCCTGTTCTGGCCGGGCATTGTCGGCGAGTTCATGAAGTTCCTTCCGTTAACACTGATCATAACACTCAGTGCCTCTCTCTTTGTGGCGTACGTCATCAGCCCGGTACAGGCGGCACAATGGATCAACTACCGGAAGGAGATAAAGAAAGCAAAGGCAAGCCTCGATCACCCGCACTGGTACAGGAAATACAATCCGCTCACATTCCTGTATCATGAGGTGGATACCAGGTTTTTCCCCTGGCTCCAGGCGGGATATGTCAGGACACTCAGCTGGACGATGAGCCAGGAGCCGTTCTGGAGCCTCACGCTGGGCCGGCGTTCCTTCCTGCTCTCCCGGCGGGGGTTCACGATTCTTGCCGCGAACCTCCTGCTGGTCTTCTCGTTCATCGCATTTGGGTTTCTCAACAACGGTGTGGAGTTCTTCCCGAACACGGAGCCGTCGCAGGTTACGGTGACCATCGAGACGCCGCCAGGAACGTCGCTCGATGTCACCAATGCAATCGCCAGCATCGTCGAGGACCGGCTGGCACAGATACCTGGCCGCAAGGACGTCGAATTCGTCGTGGCCAGCATCGGCACGTCGGACGATCCGTTCGATTTCGGCGGACAGGGGACGTCGAACAAGGGACGGATCGCCATCAACTTCTATGAAAAAGCGAAGCGTGAGCAGAGCAGTTTCACCACTCTGGAAGAGGCGCGAAGAACCACTGTTGGCCTTCCTGGCGCTGACCTGCGCGCGCAGAAACAACAGATGGGCCCTCCGGTCGGAGCCCCGGTCAGCATCGAGATTTCGGGAGATGACTATGACCAGCTCGCATCGCTGAGCCGTACCGTTCGGCAGGCGATCAAAGATGTCCCCGGCCTGGTCGATCTGAAAGACGACTATAACGTCGGCCGACCTGAGATCGAGGTGGTCGTAAACCGGGAACGCGCGGGGATGTTCTGGACCAGCACCGGCCAGGCAGCCGGCACCGTCCGTGCCGCAATCAGCGGCATCGAAGCCTCGAAATACCGGATCGGCGAGGATGAATACAAGATCCGCGTCCGACTCCAGGAAAACCAGCGTACATCTCTTGAAGACCTTCAGAATGTACGGATCAACTTCATGAACCGGCGCGGGCAGCAGCTTTCCATCCCTCTCTCCTCCGTCGCCGACGTCCGGCGCACAGTCGGTGTCAGCGACATCCGCCGGAAGGATCAAAAGCGCGTCATCACGGTCAGCGGCGAGGTCGAGGGACGCGTTCAATCCGCCGTGCTGAATGAAGTCAAGGCGCGGCTTTCCGGCCTCGAGCTCCCTCCCCACTACGGGATCAAGTTCACGGGGTCGGAAGAACAGCAGAATGAATCCTCAGATTTTCTTCAGCGGGCCTTTCTCATAACCCTGATGCTGGTGTTCCTGATCATGGTGATGGAATTCAACTCGACGAAGATCCCCTTCGTCATCATGCTCTCCGTTCTCCTCTCGTTGATTGGTGTGATGTTCGGGCTGATTGTGACCCGGACGCCGTTCAGCATCATGATGACCGGTGTGGGCGTAGTCGCACTGGCGGGGATCGTGGTCCGCAACGGAATCGTGCTGCTGGATTTCGTCAAGCACAACCGCGCGGAAGGGCACATGGACCTGCAGAAAGCCCTGCTTGAGGCAGGGAGGGTTCGATTGCGACCGGTGTTGTTGACGGCGGCAGCCACCGTGCTCGGCATTATGCCCCTGGCCACGGGGATCGATTTCGACTGGCGCGCCGGGCATCTCGTTGTGGGCGCGGAAAGTGCCTCGTTCTGGCGACCAATGGGAGTGGCCATCATCTTCGGCCTCACGATTTCAACGTTCCTGACGCTCGTGGTCGTTCCCACAGCCTATGCTTTCCTCGAAGAATGGACTTCCCGTGTCGGTGGCTGGGTCCGCGCGAAAACCCGGTGGGGAGGGAAAGAAGAGTAGCGGGAATCACCGGCTGAATTGCATAGCCGAGGGTGGACGAAGCCATGGCAATGCGGCGATGAGAGCTTCGGGGACAGGTCCTGTTCACCGAACCAACACAACCCTTCTTACCCAAACACCTCCCGAAGTCCGGAGAGAACAGTAGTATGTCCCGGAGGAAAGTGCCGTTCCGTCCAGCACAGCTTCATGCGCCCCCGGCTCCTGGATGCCTTCAGCGAGCTTTCGAACCTCTCTCCCGAGAATGTCGCGGATCGCAAGCTCGACCTCCGAACGGACACCAAGCGTATAGTGAATAGTCGCGGCGGGATTGAACGGGTTAGGCCAGATCTGCAGGGTGCCTGTTTCCGCGAGACCCAGCCGCGACACAACGAGAATGGTCGCATCCACCGACACCTCAGGGGAATAATGGACTGTCCCATCGAGATCCACCTGCCGCAGTCGGTACCAGAGTTGCGCAGGGGCCGGTGACGGGTCCATCCAGGAATATGCATGGGAAACCGACGTCGTACCGTTTCCAGGAACGAAGGCGCCGGGAATGTCTGCCAGGCTTCCCACCCCCTGTTCAGAACGCTGTATGTAGAACCCGAAGTTGTTCACTTCTGAGAGTGTCGCCCAGTCGAGGAGCACAGCCGGCGCATCGATCGTCGCGCTGAATGACACAAGCTGGACAGGGAGGGGCGGATACTCCCCGTTCCGCGGTGTGGGCGCGGCAGTGATGAAATCGGCCTGGTTGTCCTGCGTGTCTGTCTCCCCTCCGTTTTTTCGCATGGCAGCCACTGTGTTACCCGGAGCCGGCGCGGCTCCGCTCCCTTCAAAGCAGCTGGCTGAGCCATAACCCACCAGGTCTTTGATTTCGACGGCCGCCGGGCATGCTCCAGACAGCGCCACAGTCCCCTCCACAAGTGCTACCTTCCCACTCGTTGCCGCCATCGCAATCACTCCGATCGCGTCCGGGGCCGGCAGATCCGATGTCCCGCCGCTCCCTTGCGCCTCCCGAACCAGGTAGTAGTAGCCGGGCGCCACGATCCCCGCAAGGGGAGTAACCTGCCAGGTTCCTCCCGCCGCAGGGGCATACTGGATGGACCAACCGGCCAGATTCACCGAATCGCGGCCGGCATTCAGCAATTCCACGAAGTCGTTCCTGTAAATGGAACCCGCGTTCCCCCCTCCGCCGTAGACCTGGCTGATCACTGCCTGTGACAGGGCGGTGTGCGAAAAATATGAAAGCCACCCGCACATACCGGCTGCGAAACAGAGTTTTTCAAGGCGCATCGTGCCCGGCCCTCCGTCTTCAATACACCGACAGACGAGAATTTCCGAGCGCGCACAAAAAAAGTGACACTCACCTTCAATATTCCTGTTGGCGAGTGTCACTTTCGCGGAGGGGGAACAACAGTCGACCGCCCCGCTGAAGGCGGGGCGGTCGAATTCTGAGTCCTGAATTCTTAACTCAGAATTCATCCTCCACGCACCAGGGCGACTCCCCACTCAGCGAACGACAACTGGCATCGGAACCGACAACGAGCCTCCGACCTGTTAGGTCGATAACGCCCGCTCGTCCTGGTACCGGCAATAGGCTCCGTTATCGTTGAACTGGACCAGATTGCCTTTCACAAGGTCCCGGGCATTCTGGCCGGATGCCGCCGCCCCGAAGAGGGTAAGCATTGCTGTGGTAGGGAGAATATTGCCAGCAATCTTCTTGGTCCTCATCAGCGCTATCTCCGGGTGTTACGAATCCACGATCTTCCCTCTTCGATCTTCCATTCCTTTTTCCTCACTTCTGATACACCATCTTCATCCTCTCCACAAATCCCCCTGCGCGCAGCTCGCAAAAATACACACCGCTCGCGAGTCCTTCCGGCCTCCATTGGAGTTCGTGAATTCCCGCCGGAAGGTTTCCGTCCGCCAGGAGCTCGACCTGCTCCCCGGTTACACTGAAGACCCTCACTGTCACATGATCCCCGGACGGCACCGAGAACCTGATCCTGGTTGCTGGATTGAAGGGATTGGGAAAGTTCTGACACAGGTCGTACGCAAGGGGGATAGGCGGCGCGGGCTGATAATCGACAGATGTAACCAGATCAGCGCCGTCTCCGACCGGCTGGATCTCTGCCATCTGATTCGTGCCGGCCCCTTTCCCATGGAGGAGGTCAAGGTAATTGTCGCACTGTCCGCCAGCGGGGAGAGCGATCGTTGCGGCTTCGGGATTATGTCCCATCAGGTACGCGGCAATGCTGTCAGCGGCCACCGGTTCCTTCCCCGCGATCAACACGTGGTCTGCCGCCAATCGGAAGGTCGGATTCCAGACTCCCTCGCCCCCCCGGGCATTCTTGATGCCATCGATGACGGCGAGATGCACAGGGCGGGCAAGGGCCAGATCACCGATCGAGCGAGGCAGGTGCGCAGTCGATGACCCACCGTCCTCCGCATGGAGCTTCGCCCTCCGCCCCGTGTCCGTGGGGATAACATACAGTTGCTTCGGAACCATTCCTATCTGGTTCTTGAGCGACGCCGTAACGCCAGCTTCGTAATGCTCCTTCATTTTGGGGATGGAGACATAGACGTCGATATCTGCGAGGATCTGATTAACGGTGAACGAATCATAGTAAAACTTATTGGGTCCAACGGCTTTTTGAACAAATGCCGAATAGGGAGCGGTGTTGTTCAGATCCACCATCTGAGCGCCAAGATACGTCTGGACATCGCGGTACCCGAAATTGTTGTACGAGGCAGTATCCCAGAGTGCCTCGACAAGGTAGATACTGTTGCCGCTCACGCCGCAATCAAGTATCAATTCCCCCACTGCACGGACAACCTCGGGATGAGTCCACATTGCCTCGGTGATGGGAAGCCCCCCCAATTTCGTGCTGCCTGCCGAACCTGATCCACCCGTAAGATTAAGTTTGATCCCCACTTTCTTGCCAGCGGAAAAAAGATCGCCAATACCGCCGAGCGACTCAAAGAGATGTTGCACGCGTTGCTTTACCAGGGTTCGGTCATAGCTGCTGGCTCTGGTGAGCGCAACCTGTGTGAAGGAGGATCCAGCAGCGTCATGCCCAAAGGCAAGGAGGCGGGATGATCTCAGGTAGGGGGCCATCAGCAGCCCTGCGGCCGATGCACCCGCCCTGGTCAGGAACGTTCTTCTTGTCGTTTTCATGATGCCCCTGTCTGTTAATTCCCCAACAGCAGCACTTCAGCACCGGCCAGGAGGACGGCACCAATGCCATGCGGGTCATTGAGCGGTGTCGGACGCTTGTAGTAGTGTGCGAAGTCGTCACCCACTCCGGTTCCGGCACAAATCCCTTCAATCTGTCCATCAGGCCGGACCTTTGACTGCACACCTTCCCATCCACGTCGGGCGTTTTCCGCGTACCGGCTTTCGATGTACCCTCTGTTGACCGCCCTCGCCATAGCATAGGTGAACATGGCGCTGCATGATGTTTCCAGATAAGAGTCTTCCCTGTCGAGAAGCTGGTGCCACAGCCCCTGGCCGACCTGGCACCGAACGATTCCCCTGATATGGCGCCGGAGCAATGAGAGTAACGTATCTCGCAGAAAATGGTTCTCCGGAAGGCGGTCCAGCAGATCAACCTGGGCAAGCAAGGCCCAGCCATTCGCGCGTCCCCAGAACGCCACCCCGGGACGTTGCACATCCGAGTACCAGCAGTGATACATGAGACCTCGTTCCTGATCGAACAGATACCGGTGAAAGTTCACCACTTGCCGGGCCGCATCATCGAAGAACCTCCTCTCTCCCGACATTTCCCCCAAACGCGCGAGGAACGCTATGCCCATATAGAGATCGTCCGCCCAGAGCGTCCATTTGCGGGGAAACGATCGAACCAGGGTGCCATCATCGAGACGGCTCTGTTTCGCCTGAATATGAGCTGCAGCGCGATCGATGTACTCCCGGTACCGTTGTTGCGGATCGGCGCGGAAGACGTCGATCGTGGCCGCGCCCATGGCACCGCAGTCATCCAGTTCTTCCATCATGAAGTACTGGCCGAAGGGGTACTCCCACTTGCTTTCGTTACCGTGCCGTTCCTGGAAGTATCCGCAGTTGTCGAACGCAAAGGTGATATTCTTCCTCGGGAACTCGGCATAGCTGGAGTCTCCGAGCTGATCTCCTAATCTCGCCATGGCGATGTTCAGTACGCCGTTCCAGTAGCGCCAGTCATTGGAGGAGCTTGCCACACGGAGTGCTGCCCCCAGAGGCGCTCTCTCCGGATACAAGTACCGGCGGCCGTCATGAAGATCTTCGAATTGAAACGAGGCATCGTTGTGCACACGATCAGCAACCAGCCGAAGTGTGCGCTCCGTCTCCCGCGGTCCCTGGGCATCGGCCGGCATGGAAAGCAGCAATGCCGGGAATATCACCATGATGGGGCCTGGATTCCATCTGCGTTCCACCGTCGTCACCAATTCAGAAGGATGTTTGGCAGAGGTACATGATTCACCTGGAACCTTTCTTTGAACAGCTCTGGATGCCACTGACAAATGCCTGCACGTTTTGAGAACTGACGCCAGGCGGCATGCCTCCTCCGCACGAAGGGATGGTCCTGGAGCGATTCTTGAGTGATGTCACGAGGTCAGTCGCTGCTTTTCTGACATCGTCCGGGGACCCGTTCGCCAGCACGTCGCGCGGGGGGATATTGCCAAGCAAGGTAACTCTGTCCTGTGTCAGTTGCTTGAGCTCGTTCAGTCCAATGTCGAAGCCCATATTGAACAGGTTTACCCCCATCTCCGGCAGAAAGGGAGCCGATACTCTGCACGGGGCGTCGTTGTGGAGGAACTTGACCGAGACATCGGCGGCAAACAGTTCTGTGAAAAACGGAAGACCAAACCTTCGGAAGTCCGGCTCTCCCATGAAACCGATAATGTCGTCCAGCATCATGATCCCGTCGATTGAGGGAAATGCCTCCCTCTGTGCAAGGAGCCACGATTTCACGAAAGCGGTGATCTTTTTCAGCAGCGCTTCCGCCCTGTCCGGATCCGTCATCAGCAGGGTGAGGAATTCCGTCATCCCCATCAGATAGCTGGCTATATTGAGCGGCCCCCGTGATACGGCGAACCTGATGCTGTGCCCTGCCGCCTCGATTCTGGGTTGTGCTCGCTTCAGCCGGTTCAGGACAAATGGGAGAAGGCCGTCTTTCCTCGGATCCGGCACTTCGAGGGAGTCGATCGCGTCGGTCCCACCGGGGATTGGATGCGCATGGGGAAACTCGTCGGCCGGGAATACACACCGGGCTCCGAACGCCGACGGCTCCGTACACATGCCGAATTCCGACCAGAACCCGGGCAAAAACATCACCTCCGGAAAGTCCCGGATTGCTTTCAGATTCGCTCCGAGCCAGACGTCATTGTCGGAGAGATAGTCGAGAATCGTGACTCCGTACCATCCTGGAAGCCAGGGACTATCAATGATGAACCCGACCGGGAGCGGTTCGACACTCTCTCCCCGCACGACACTCTGCAGCAGGTTCCATTGTTGATGCGTCATTCAAACTCCTGAACCATGTAATGAGAATTTGAACCGGGCCTCACCGAATTGGCGCCATTTCCCGTTTGTACACCTCATCGTCCCCGGCGTACTCAAACCAATCGAAGTACGCCGTGTTCGTCGTCTGCTCCCCAAGGGAAGTCGCATACAGAGCATACATGCACCCCACGAAACCACCAGCAACCTTCGTGCTGAGCACCCTGGCATCGATACCCTCTTTCAACACGTGCCAATCCCCGCCAGTGAACCCAAAGAGAAAAGAGTATGTTCTTCCATGCGCTTCGATTTTCAGATGCAACTCCTTTGAACTCTCACCACCATTCATTGCATGCGAAGCGATCAACTCCATAGGATTTTCAGAGCCCGACTTTTCGCCGGACCTGTAGAGTTGCACTACCGGCTGATTTCCTTTTGCAGATTTGCAGAGGAAATAGAAGTGGGTTTCGTTCTGGAAGATGAGCATACCGGCCTTCTCCTTTTCCGACTTCGCGGTAAAAGCCAGTGCCGTGCTCGCGGATCCCTCAAGATGTTGCTGTCGGTGACCCAGGAAACTCGGGTTCATCGCGCCGGAGCACGTTTCGGGCCGCAACCTCATTGCAAGAAAACCCCTCTTCGATTTCAGTTCATACCACTTCTCGTGCGGCGTCCTGAGGAATACCCATGACATATCCAGCGGTTCTTTGTCGAAGTCATCCCTTTCTGTGAAATTACCGCTGGAGTGGACCGGAGGGAGAGCGGCCGGTTGAGTGGGATACGGATAGTGATACTGTACCTTCTCAGTGCCGGCAGTGACGATGGGCCAGCCGTCACTCCACGTTACCGGGGCAAGGAAAGTTTCTCTTCCGGTATTATAATATCCTTCATCGAAAGGAGGGTAGGGCCTGCAGCCCAGAAAGACCGCCCACCAGTCACCACGTTCTGTCTGAACAAAATCGGCGTGCCCCGCCGACGTAATCGCCGATTCTCGTTTGGGATCCAGGTGCCTCTGTGTGAGAATCGGATTGCGCTCAAACGCAATGTATGGCCCTCCAATCGAGAGGCTTCGGAAGACAACCTCCGAATGCTGGTCACCCGTTCCACCTTCTGCCGCAATGAGATAATAATACCCGTCCTTCTTGACAAGATGCGGCGCCTCTATCCACACAGGTTTCCGGGAAATGTCCGTCCCTCCGTTGATAAGGACATGCTCATCGCCCGTCACCTTGAGAGTTCCCGTATCGAACTCTCGCATGCGGATGGTCCTGTGCCCCTCATAGAGCGGCCTGTCATCAGGAGCGATGCTGTTGTAGAGGATGTACGCCTTGTCATTATCGTCAAAAAACAGGGATGGGTCAATCCCGTTGATCTCGGGAATCCAGACCGGATTGGACCATGGGCCCTGTGGCGATGTCGCGGTGACCACAAAGTTCCCCCCGATATCCACCAGCGTGCAGGTCACGTAGAACACGCCGCTGTTGCAGCGGATGGTCGGTGCGAACAAACCCCGTGATACCCCCTGTGTATCCAGATTCAACTGTTCCACGCGATCCATGACGTGGCCGAGGAGTCTCCAGTGCACAAGATCATTGCTGTGGAAGATCGGCAAACCCGGAAAATACGAGAACGTCGAGTTCACCAGATAGTAGTCGCCGCCAACTCTGCAAACGCTCGGGTCCGGGTAGAAACCGGGAAGGATCGGATTCGAGAATACCCCTCCTGTTCTCTCCCCCCGTAATTCACCCTGACCAAAACTCTCCTGCGGCCCCAGGTAGCTTGGCTGCAATGGGCCGGTTTCCACCACCAGTTTCTGTAGAACGACGCCCGGGTCGACCATCCAGAACTTCAAAACGTGCTCTCCCGGCTTTTCAATGGAATGTTGAGAGGTCATTATTCTGATGTTCTCGCTTACAGTCTTTTTCCATAGTGCGGGGTACTTCCAGTCCGGTATGGTATCATTCTGGTGCATGCCGACGATTTGCGGTTTTTCTTCATCAAACGAGGTTGCATAACATAATCCTCCGCCGGGCCGTTCGGAATCGGCAAGGAAATTCAACGTGGGCGAGAGATACGCGTGAACTTTGACTTTTCCGGCCCTGAAGAGATGCATGCGATACTCCAGGCGAGGACTCCGCCCTCCAGGTGCAACGGCTGTCGCCGTCACAGGCATCGGCGTCATCGCCGAGAGTGTGCGGCCCAGATCGGGAATGCGCTGCCAGAAAAAGGGAGGTGCATTTACCGCTACAGTGTAATGCTCTGCCTCGATGGAGACATATCCGTTGCTCTCGACAAAACCTCTTACTTCTTCACGCTTCGGTGATGCGGGATTATTGATCACTGCGTGGATGACGACGGGATCGGTGCGGGGACCTGAAATGGTGAGAGGAACACGATAGATCCCGATCGGCGCCTTCCGCCAATCGACACCTACATGTATCCGCTCCTCCGCCTGGACGTTCCCCTTCTCCTGGCTGAGCGTGATCCAGGGTTCCGGTGCCTGCACGGAGTATGCAAAAGGGATCGTTCCGCGGTTGAAGATCTCGATGAAGTACGACTGTTGAGTAAAGGGATCGAACTCCGGCAATACCCCTGCCAGCGTGTCATCCGGCCACGAACGATCCGACCCTTCGATCGCCACACCCATCTCCGGCCCATCCGGCAGGACAACGGATTGCACGGCCGGCATGACGTCTCTCTCGGGTTGTTGCCAGGAGGTATAGCCAATGTGCGTCTGATCCATCATATGGTCCCACTTTCCGCCGGCAAGGATCCTGTTGTAGTAATGGCTCAGCGCAGAATCCTTTGCGAACAGCGATGCGGCCCTCGCGGCAAGAGTGTTCGTCGCTGCGCGCCTCTGTCTTGCGTACAGGCGATTCCGGCCCACGGTGACGTACAGTTCGTTGAGATTGGCGCATGCGAGCACAGGATGCAGAACAAGCTCGTAGAATGCATCCTTCAGTCTGGCAGGCATCAACCGGTGAAGTGTTCGGGCTTTCGCGGCGAGTGTCGTGTAGTCCCGCACAATGGTCTCCGCTTCGCGGTAGTGGAGCTGGCTGTATGTGTCAGGCGCGAGCAACTCCGGTTTTCGACGAGAGTTATACGTTGTGTATGCCGTGAGGAGTTCGGCAATGTCGGCCGCGAAGCGTTTTCCGAACTGCTGCTCTGCCCATTGTCGCGTGTACTCAGGTATGCGTTCCGCCGGCCAGAGATCGGGATTCCATGCATAGTCGAGGAAGAACTGGGTCGGCAGTTCCAATGGTTTGATGTCGCCGACGTTGACGATCCAGATCCGGCGCGCACCGTACTCGTAGGCGAGGTGCATCTGTTCCCACACACGCGAGACCTGAATGGTGTTGATCCACTTGTAATTCCTTGGTCCGCCGACATAGTCGAAATGATAGTATATACCATACCCTCCGGCACGCGGCTTCTCCGTGAGGCCCGGAAGTTTCCGAAGGTTGCCCCAGTTATCGTCGCAGAGCAAGAGGGTCACATCATCGGGCACCCGCATGCCTCTGTCGTAGTACTCCTGCACTTCTTTG
>Ga0326726_10005502_pt1 | contig 11459 bp, 7 predicted proteins | sample MHFenrmetagenome_2_FD_207603 | JGI IMG/M metagenome (GOLD analysis project Ga0326726, IMG submission 207603) | Lab enriched peat soil microbial communities from Michigan Hollow, Ithaca, NY, United States - MHF15MN | ecosystem: Environmental > Terrestrial > Soil > Wetlands > Peat | place: USA...
CCAGCCCGCCGACGCGGTGACGAGCACCGTCAGGCGCAGCAGCGTGCCGAGCGGCTCGGGCACGTCGGCGAACATCTTGCGACGCGGGCGCGCGGGCGCGGCGCTCATCGCCGGCGCGCGCACCGGCGGCGGCGGCTTCGCCTTGGCGAGCAACGCCATCACGTCGCGCGCGCGCTGCGGCCGGCGATCCGGCTCCGGATCGGTCATCGCCTCGAGGGTGGCGCGGAACGCCGGATCCATCGCCGGCAGGTGCCTGGCGAGATCCATGCGCAGGCCCTTGCGCGGCACGTCCTCGGGCTCGACACCGCCGGCGAGCGCGACCATGGTGGCGCCGAGCGAATACAGATCGGTCGCCGGCTTCACCTGGCCGTGCAGTTGCTCCGGCGCCATGTAGCCGTACGTGCCGACGATCGTCGACCCGCCCTTGTCGCGCGCGTTGTCGAGCACGCCGCCGAAGTCGACGAGCGCGATCTTGCCGTCGGGCGCGCGCATGATGTTCGACGGCTTGATGTCGCGGTGGACCACCGGCGGCGTGCGCGTGTGAAGGTAGTCGAGGATCTCGAGGCACCGCACGAGCACGTCGCGCAGCTCGGTCTCCGACAGCCGCCGGCGCTTCACGAGGTCGCGCAGGTTCTCGCCCGGCATGCGCTGCATCACGAGGTTGAACGTGCCGGGCGGCTCCTCGAGCGTCGCGAAGTGGCGCGGCACGCCGGCGTGGCGGAGCTGCGACAGCACCTTGGCCTCGCGCTCGAACAGCTCGAACGACTTCCACGTGCCGTGTGGCGTGAGGCGCTTGACGAGGACCTCGCGATCCTCGGCGCCTTTCGCCTTGTCGTCGCGCGCGAGAAAGATCTCGCCCTGCGAGCCTTTCCCGAGCTTGGGTCCGAGTCGGTAACGGCCACCGATCAGCGGACCGTCGAAAGGCATAGCGGATGCTTAGCATGTGTATCATCACGCGATGGCTGAGGACGATCAGAAGCGCGAGGTCAAGCTGCCGGCCGCCTGGGGCGCCGCCAAGGAAGGCCCCAAGAAGTGGAGCTCGGGGGCGCGGGGTGACGATCCCACGGTGCGCGTCACGCACGCGCCGCTCGCCGAGGGCATCGGGACCGGCAAGGCCTTCTTCTTCGTGTTCGGGTTCAAGCGCGCGGCGCCGCGCGATCAGGAGATGTTGAAGGACGAGCTCGCGCAGATCGACGACGACATCGAGACGCTGCGCCGCGCCGGCTACACGGTCGTGGTCGATCCACAGGCCACGAAGGACGACTTCGTGCAGATGGTGGAGGGCCGCGCCGACGGTGCCACCGGGCTCGCGCCGGCCGGGTTCTACTGGAGCGCGCACGGTCATGCCGATGGCGCGGTCGAGTGCTGCGACGGCGGCACGGTCCGGCCGACCGACGTCGACCCGGCGAAGGTCCATGCCGGGCTCCGGCTCGCGATCTTCGGCGCCTGCTACGTCGGGTCGCGGTCACGGACCTGGCGCGCGGCGCTGGGCGGCAAGGCGCTCGTCGTCGGCTGGGGCCAGCCGGTCACGATCGGTCGCGCGGTCGACTTCCTGTCGCCGCGCGCCGACACCACGACCGATCTCGACGATCTGATCCAGCGCTGGCTGCTCGTGGACGGACCACTGCCGCCGAACATGGGGGATGCCGGCGACACGGCCCTGCCGATGCTCGCGACCGGCCGCGGCCGCATCGGCGCGCTCGTGGACCGCATCCCCGTGGTCGCGCAGATGCTCGGCGCGAGCTGGCACGAGCACGACAACCACCTCGATCTCGAGGTCCCGCTGCCCAACGATCGCTCGCAGATGGTGCGCGCGTTCCTGTGCGACGCCGCCGATCCGTTCTGCGAGGGCGAGACCCTGTTCGGCGTCGAGTCGATCGTCGGCGAGATCACCGCGCTGGTCGATCCGACGCTGCTGGTCGGCGAGCTCGGCCGCGCCGCCTACGGCCGGGTCGCGCTGGTGAAGAGCGAGACCGACATGCCCTGCATCGTCACGCAGTCGTTCGTGGCCGCCACGCGCGCGACCGATAACGATCTCGCGGCCCACGTCTATCAGGTCGCGCTGCGCGCCGATCAACTCGAAGACAAGCTGTTCGGCGGCGACGCTGGCTAGACCGGCTTCCCCCATAGGGACAGCTGTCCCTATCGACAAGTTGTGCACGAATGCCCACGTAGGTCGGGTTTCGCTGGCGCAGCGCTTGCTGAAGTACCGGGCATCCCATGTCGATGCTTCGCCTAGGACTCGCAACCGCTGTACTCGGTCTCACGTTTGGCTGCTCGCCGATGATCGGCGGTGAACCGGCGCCCAACCCCGGCGGCGGTGACGACCAGGGTGGCGGCCCCGACGCGAGCTGCCCGGCGGTGCACTTCACCGCGTCGCAGACGAACCCCTCGGTCCAGCTGCTGATCGATCGCTCGGGCTCGATGAGCACGAACTTGCCGAACACGAACACCAGCCGCTACCAGGCGCTGCACGACGCACTGGTCGGCTCCACCGGAGTGGTCGCGTCGCTGCAGAGCAAGGCGTACTTCGGCGCGTCGTTGTACTCGAGTGACAACCCGTGCCCGATGCTCTACAAGAGCCAGCCGCGCCAGATGCAGAACCTGACGTCGATCAAGTCGCTGATCGAATCGCAGGGCCCGAACGGCAACACACCGACGCCACCGGCGATCGATGCGACCGTCGCCGACTTCGCGGCGCACCCGCCGCCGCAAGGCTCGCCGCCGGTGATCGTGCTCGCGACCGACGGCCTGCCGAACAGCTGCAACGACGGCAACCAGGACACGTCGGCGCAGTCGGTGACCGCGGCGAAGAACGCCTATGCCGCCGGCATCCGCGTGTTCGTGCTCGGCATCGCCGGCGTCAACGACGCGTTCCTGCAGAACGTCGCCAACGCCGGCGCCGGCGTGGTGGCGAACCAGCCGAACGCGCCGTACTACACGGCGAACAGCCCGCAGGCGCTCAAGGACGCGTTCACCGCGATCATCGGCGGCGTGCTGACCTGCGACCTCGCGCTCAACGGCACCATCGATCCGGATCAGGCCATGAGCGGCACGGTGAACCTCGACGGCACCACGCTGACCTACGGCACCGACTGGAAGGTCGTCAACGGCAACACGATCGAGCTCCTCGGTGCCGCGTGCGACACGTTCAAGAACGCGTCGAGCCCGATGGTCGATGCCACGTTCTCCTGCGGCGCGACATTGTACTAACCGGCTCTCCTCGGCCGGACGGCCTCGGGCCCTTCGCCTCGGTACTAGAAGTCGTCCGAGGCCGCGTAGCTCTCCTCGAGATCGTCGGCGATGTGGGCGAGCACGTGGAGCGGCAGCTCGAACTCGTCCGGATCCATCGAGTCGAGCGGGACCGAGTAGAGCAGGCAGTAGTCGCCGTCCTCGTCGAGCGCGAGCCCGCCGATCGCGAAGTCCTCGTTCTTGCGCAGCGCGACCTTCAGGTCCATCTGCGACTCCTTGCAGACGTACGACCGGAACTCGATCCAGTCCTTGTCGAACGCCGTGAAGTGGGTGATGCCGATCTTCTGCGTGCGGTCGTTGTCGAACTCGAAGATGAGCGAGAACCCGTCGTCGGTGTCGTCGTCGAGCACGTACTTCGACCGGGCGTATTCCTTGACCTCGTTCCAGCTGGGCATTGGGTCGCGACTATAAGATCACTCGTCGTAGGGCGAGAAGGTCGCGGTCGATTTCTTGCGCGCATTGAACGCCGCGAGCTCGGGCTTGGTGTACGCGTCGCTCCCGGTCAGGCGGGCGCGGATGATGCCGACGATGAGCTTGCGCGCCGCGCGGCCGCCGCCGACGAGGTCGTCGGCACCGGTCTCGGCGCAGTCATCCCACAGCTCGAACAGGCCTTCCTTGCGCGCGCGGAGGTCGGTGGTTCGCGACCACAGGTAGTCGATGTTCTTCATCGCGAGCTGCGCCGACTTGCCGAGCAGCTCGTGCTTGTGCTGCTTGCCGATGCGGTAGCGCTCCTCGCGCGTGTCGTCGAGCCACTTCAGCTTCTTCGAGGCGTACGGATCCATGCCGTGGCTACGCATCAGCGCGTCGGTGGCGTCGAACGTCGGCTTGTCCTTGAGGTGCGTCGTGCCGTCGGCCTCGATGTTCGCGTCGTACGGCGTGTCCTTGGCCTGATAGCCGGTGCCGTGATGGCGGATACCGTGCGCGTCGGTGCCGTGATCGATCGCGGCCTCGTCGGCACGCAGCGCGAGGGTCTCCGGATCGAGCGGTTTCGTGTTGTCGAGGAAGCGATCGAGGAAGTCACCGCTCACGCCGCGGGTCACCTTGGCGCCGCCGCCTCGCATGCCCATGTACTTCGAGTGCCCGCCGGGCTCGGTGTGGCCGACCTCCGGGCCGGTCGAGCCCGTCGAGATCTTGTCGCCGGGTGGTGACGGCGACGTGCCGTGATGTGCCGGGGCGACCGCTCCCGAGGTGCCCCGCGATCGTGACGCCACCTGAGGGACATCCTTCACGGTGTGGTCGTCGAGCAACGCCACGGTCGCCGGCACCACGTCGACCTCGATCGGAGGCGTAACCGGGCGCAGCGCCTGGAGGTCGACGACCTTGTGGGCGTGCACCCACGCGATCGCACCGGTGTGCAGAACCACCGAGATCGCGAGCGCTGCGGGCAGGATCCGCATACCGTTACGACTCGGATCCTCTCGAAATCGTTGCCAGGCCGCGGAGCCTCAGACCGTTCGACACCTGGCGCATGCTCGCTGACACATGCAAGCACCATGACTCTGCTTGGAAGGCTATTTCGCTCCGGTCCCGGCGCTCATCTGCGCGCCGCCCAGAGTGGCGATCGAGCGGCGATCGAGCGGTTCTACGACGCCCACGTGGACGGACTGTACGCGTTCGTCTTCTACCGCGTCGGCCGCGACACGACGCTCGCGGAGGATGTCGTCCAGGAGACGTTCGCGCTCGCGCTCGCGAAGCAAGCCGCCTATGACCCGGCACGCGGCTCGGTCGGCAGCTGGCTCGCGGTGATGTCGCGCAACGTGATCCGCGATCACCTGCGCGATCATCGCCGCTCCGATCAGCTGCAGCAGACGTGGGAGCGCATCGACGCGACGCTCGCGCAGACCTTCGCCGCGATGGCCGAGCGGCCGCTGCCGGGCGAGGTGCTCGAGCGCGCCGAGACGCGCGATCTCGTCCACATGGCGATCGCGAACCTGCCGGATCAGTATCGCACCGCGCTCACGCGCAAGTACGTCGACGGCGAGAGCCTCGAGACGCTCGCGGGCGAATTCGGGATCTCGGTCGACGCCGCCAAATCACTTCTCGCCCGGGCTCGGCGCGCGTTCTCGGGCACGTTCGCGACGCTGTCGGTCCACTTCTCGGAGGCTGTATGAACGAATCATCCAAGAACGTTCTCGAGCAGAACGTCTCCACCCTCATCGAGACCGGCGGCGAGCCGCCACGTCTCGCCGACGCCGCGCGGACGCGGATCAAGTCCGACCTCGTCGCGAAGTTCGCCGCCGTCGCCGCGGCACCGGCGCCCGCGCGGCTGCGCATGCCGATGATCGCGGTGGGCCTCGGCCTCGCCGCGGCCGCGGGCATCGCGGTCGTCGCGACGAAGCTCGTCGGGAGCAGCGGCGGTGACGCGACGGTCGCGACCACGTCGACCACGCTCGCCGACGGCACGACGTACATCGCCGAGGCCGGCGCGAAGGTCCGCGTGCTCGGACCGCGGCGCATCCGCGTCGACGGCGCGGCGCTGCTCGACGTCGCGCCCGGCAAGGGCACGTTCGTCGTCGAGACGTCCCGCGGCACGATCGAGGTCCTCGGCACGAGATTCCTCGTCGACGGTCAGGCCGATCGCACCACCGCGGCCGTCGTGCGTGGCGAGGTGAAGCTCGCCACGTCGAACGGTGACGTGGTGCTGCATGCCGGCGAGCAAGGCGTGGCCGAGCCCGGTCGCGCGCCGACGCGCGGTCCCGCGCCGCGTCTGTCGCACCTCGTGTCGTGGGCGCAGCAAGCGCGCCATGCCGAGGAGCACGACCTGCAGCCGATCCACCACGGCTCGCTGTTCGCGCGCGACCCCGGCGTGCGGTCGCATCCGCCGTGGGGCGAGGAGTATCCGCTGCCGATCAAGCAGCTCACGCTCGATGTCGTCGTCGACAACCAGGTCGCGCGCGTCGCGCTCGATCAGACGTTCCACAACGATGCCACGCAGGATCTCGAAGGCGTGTATCGGTTCGCGATTCCGCCCGACGCCGCGCTGCAGCGGCTCGCGATGTACGTCGATGGCAAGCTCGAGGAATCGGCGGTCGTCGAGCGCATGCAGGCGCGGCGGATCTACGAGGAGCTCGTCTACCGGCGCGTCGATCCGGCGCTCCTCGAGTGGGCCGGTAACGGCCGGCTGTCGCTGCGCGTCTATCCGCTGCCGGCGCAGCAGGACAAGCGGCTGATGCTCTCGTACACGCAGAGCCTGCCGAAGCTCTACGACGACTGGACGTTGACGGTGCCGCTGCCCGAGGTCGACCAACCGGTCGGCGACATGGACGTGGCCGTGCGCGTCAAGGGCTGCGCGGGTTGCGAGCTGGCGTCGACGAGCCACCAGGTCACGATCGAGCGCACCGGCGACGACGCGATCGTGAAGTACCACCACGGCGGCGAGAAGCTCGGCGACTCGTTCGTGCTGCACGTCCGCGACGCGCGCCACCTGGCGACGGTTGCCGAGAAGCGCGAGGGCGACGAGCAGTTCATGATGGTGCGCGCGCCGCTCGAGCTCGGCCACACCGCGCGGGCATACAAGCCGCGCACGTGGATCGTCCTCGACGACGTGTCGGCGTCGCGCGGCGTGCCCGAGCTGCGCGCCCAGCGCGATCTGATCGACGCGTTCGTGCGCGAGCTCGACGAGAACGACAAGCTCGCGGTGTTCGCGTTCGACGTCCAGGCCCGGCAGAAGCTCGGCCTGACGCGCGTGATGGACGTGGATCGGAAGGGGCTGCGCAAGGCGCTCGGCGCCGAGGGCGGCGTCGGGGCGACCGACTTCCAGGCCGCGCTCGATGCGGCCACCAAGGCGCTCGCGGGGATCGCACCCGAGGACGCGATGATCGTCTACCTCGGCGATGGCCTCATCACGAGCGGACCGCACAACCTCGACGCGCTGCGCGCGCAGATCGCCGGCAAGGCTCATTTCATCGGCGTCGGCGTCGGCGATGGTCCGGATACGCAGACGCTCGGCAACCTCGCATCGGCGACCGGTGGTTACGCGACGACGATGGATCTCGCCGACGATCTCGGCTGGCGCGCGTTCGATCTGATCGCCGCGCTCCACACGTCGCGCGTGACCGGCCTCGAGGCCAAGCTCGTCGACGCCGGCGGCACGCTCGTGCCCGCGACGGCGTACCTCGACAGCCAGCAGCTCGCCGACGGCGAGGAGCTCGAGCTCGTCGCGAAGCTCGCCGGCACCGGCACCCCGGTGGCCGTCGAGCTCACCGGCACGATGGACGGTGCGGCGTGGCACCAGCGCATCGCGCTCGGCACCAAGGCGACGGGGGATACCGGCTACCTGCCGCGCCTGTGGGCGCAGCGTCACATCGCGGCGCGCTTGCTCGTCAAGCACGAGCCGGTCGCGCTGGCGCCGTGCGCGTTGACGAAGGACCCGAGCGGATGTCCGTCGGAGGCCGAAGCCCGCGAGGCGCGCGACGAGCAGATCCGCCGCGAGGTGGTGGGCCTGGGCAAGAAGTACTTCCTGCTGTCGCGCCACACGTCGCTGCTCGTGCTCGAGAACGACGACATGTACAAGAAGTACGACGTCGTGAAGGGCTCGGGCGAGACCTGGGCGCGGTACGCGATGCCGGCCACGATCCCGGTCGTGAAGACCGCGGCGCCGGCCACCGGCACCACGCCCGCGAACGTGGCCACGGATGCCGAGCTCGTCCGCACGCCGCTCCAGGTCTTCTACAACAACCGCGTCACCGTGATCGACACCGCGCTCGCGGATGGTCCGTTCCAGCAGAACATGCAGTTCCACACTCGCTTCGGCGCCGACCTCCAGCAGCGCGAGCATGCCTCGCTCGACTCCGCCGAGGACACGTTGATCCCCGTCTCGGGCGAGACGGGGGGCGCGAACAAGTGGGGCACGCTCGAGGATGCGAAGGCGCAGATCACGGTCGCGTCGCAGCCGATGGGCGCGACCGCGACCCTCACGAAGGACTCCGAGCGCCGGATGATCTCGACCGACGAGATCATGTACGGCGTGGGTCATCGCGGGATCGACCGCGACCGGTGGGGCGTCGGTGGCAAGGGCAGGGGCGGCGGCGGTGCCGGTGGACTCGGCTGGCTCGGCGACGGTCAGCTCGCCGTGTATCGCCTGACCTACCCGAACGACGTCGCGTTCGACGACCTCACCGGCTTCGTGCCGGGGCTGTTCGCCGATGGCGCCGATGCGCTGCGCGCGCAGCTCGGACCGAGCGCGACCCACGTGATCGACGACGCGGCCCGCACGCTCCTCACCGACGCGCGCAAGAAGCTCGCGACCGGCGTCTATCGCTGGGGTGACCGCGAGCTCGCGATCGACGACGCGCGCCACCTCGGCTGGCGCCGCACGACCGACGATGGCCTGCTCGAGACCGCCTCGTTCGACGGCGCAACGCTGACGCGGCGTTACGCGGAGCTCGGCCTCGATGTCACGCGGCCGATCGCCGACGACGACGTCGCGCTGTCGCTGGCGTTTTTGCCGGTGTGGATCGCGGATCCCGCGCACTACGCGAAGTTCTTCGACGTCAGCGCGCACGGCCGAGACGTGACGCTGTCGACCATGAGCCACGGCAAGGCGCGGACCGTGTTCGTGCTGGCGTTCGACGATCAATCGCGGCTGGTGTCGATCCGCGACGCTCGCCACGCGATCGTCGAGATCGCGTGGACCTCCAACGGGCCGATGTCGGCGCGCGTCAACGGCGAGACGATCTCGATCGGCTTCACCGGCCAGGCGATCGCCGATGCCGCCGCGTGGGCGCACCGCGACGCGAAGCCCGGCACGGTCGTCGAGCTCCCGGGCCACCTGCTCGAGTACTGGCAGAAACGCGTGGCCGCCGAGCCCGAGGGCACGCCGGCGTGGCGTCATGCCCAGCGCCAGCTGATGGTCAGCGCGGCCGCGACCCAGAATCGCGGCGCGGTGTTCGCGGCCTACGAGGCGCTGCGCACGCACGGCGGCGTCGAGCTCGGTGATCTCGTGCTCGGCTCCGGCGGCCTCACGAGCGCGACCGATGCCCAGCTCGCCACGGCGCTGGCGCCGTTCGCGCAACAACCGGTCGCGCGCTACCTCGCGGCCTCGCGTGCCTACGCGAAGCAGGCGAAGCCCGCCCACCTCACGCCCGAGACCCGCGACGGGTTCCTCGGTGCGCTGTGGCAGCTGCGCTCGATCACGGCACGCCTCGCGGCGACCGATACCAAGGGCGCGACCGACGAGCTCGCGACGATGACGACGACGGCTCCCGAGCTGCGCATCATCGCCGCGAGCGCCGCGAACAACCACTACGAGCTCAAGGTCGAGGATGCGGTGCGGATGTGGGACGCGGTCGCGGTCGGGCCGTACAAGAACGTGGCGCGCGCGATGGCGGCGCAGATGCTGTTCAATCGCGGCCAGTACGAGGCCGGTGCGGACCGGCTGGCGAAGCTCGTCGACGACCTCGACCTCGACGCGACACCTCCCCGCCTCGAGAACATGCAGTACATGTTCAACAACACGCGCCGCGGCACGGCGGGATGGGAGATCGTGTACGCGTCGCTGCGCAATCGCGTGCTCGCCGGATCGAGCTACGCGCACGTGATGGCGCTGTTGCCGCTCGCGGCCGCGAAGAACGAGCTGCCGGCGGTGCTGGCTCGCGCGGCCGACCTCGCCGGCGACGACCCGGCGAAGCAGCTCGAGATCGCGGCCACCGCCGTGATGTACAACCAGACGGCGTTCGCGGACTCGCTCGTCAAGCCGATGCTGGCGAAGACGCCGACGCGCGAGCTCTATCAGCTCGCCGCAGCGATCGCGCAGCGGGCCGGCAAGCTCGAGGACGCGCTGGTCGATCTCGAGCACGCGCAGGATGCGGGGTCGGACGAGCCGGCCGGCATCGCGACCGTGCGCGCCGAGCTCGGCCAGATCATCGCGACCGCAGGCCAGCTCGCGATGCAAACGCGTGGCGTCGATCGCGACCGCGCGATCGAGCACGCGATGACCTGGGGTGGCCGCTGGCGTGCGATCGACCCGGGTAACACCGAGATCGATCGCCAGCTCGGCGAGATGCTGCTCGCGATCGGCGATAGCGCCGGCGCGTGGCGCCAGCTGTCGTCGACGATCGAGCGCGACCCGTGGACCGGCACCGGCTACATGACGGTCGCCGAGGCGTTCGAGCGTCAAGGCAAGGTCGCCGAGGCGCTGCCGTTCTGGCAGCAGGCGATCGTCATCGACCAGACCAACCCGACGCCGCGGCTGCGCAAGGCGCAGGCGCTGATCGCGCTCGGTCGCAGCGCCGAGGGTGACCAGCTGCTCAAGGACATCACGAGCCAGAAGTGGCACGACGTCTGGAGCAACGTGGTCTACCAGGCGAACGATCTGATCCAGCGCGGCAAGCAACCGCGGCCGTGATCACTCGCGCGCGATGCCGATGCCGTGCTTGCTGCTGGTGAGCAGGAACACGTGGTGCGGCGGGGTCTCGATGCGGCAGCCGGCCGCGGCGCGCGTGATGGTCGACTCGTGCAGGCCCGTGGCCTCCGCGAGCTCGCGCAGCGGGACCGGGATGAAGTGCTGCGGGTCCTCGATGGTCGCGAGGTTCGGGCGGCTCGCGAGCAACGCGCCGACCAGGCGCTCGTAGGTCTTCGCGCGCTGGCGTAGCCCTCGGATGAACCACGCGGCTTTTTGTGCGTCGTCGGGGGAGGCGTGCTCGGCGAGCCGCATGTGAGGGAGTGCTTCGCGGCAGGCGCGCGCGATCGGCGGGTCGCCGTGGATCCAGACGTCGGCGCCGGCGGTGAACCCGGGTGGCCGCGGGAGCTCGAACTCCCACACCGGCGTGCCCTCCTCGGCGGCGACCGCGCGCTCCTCGTCGGACGCCTCGAGCAGGGGATCGACGTGGCCGGTGGTCGACTCGAGACCGTGGAGGTCGTCGAGCATCGCGTTGAGGTCGCCACTCGGGGTCGACAGCAGACGGATTGCCAGCTGGAGCTGCGGCGTCATCGTGAGTTGCTGCGCGAGCTTGATCTGGTCCTTGACGTCGTCGGCCATGGCTCGCTGATGGTACACGTGGTTGGTGGCCCCCACGGCTAGCGACGGCGAGCTCGAGCTCGCGTTCTACGACAAGTTCTTGTTCAGTCAGGGGCTCGAGCCATACCCGGTCCAGGAGCAGGCGATCTCGGCGATCTTCGCCGGCAAGAGCGTGCTCGTCACGGTGCCGACCGGGACCGGCAAGACGCTGATGGCGAAGGCCGCCCTGTTTCGCGCCTTCCACCGCGGC
>Ga0326726_10005503_pt1 | contig 11458 bp, 12 predicted proteins | sample MHFenrmetagenome_2_FD_207603 | JGI IMG/M metagenome (GOLD analysis project Ga0326726, IMG submission 207603) | Lab enriched peat soil microbial communities from Michigan Hollow, Ithaca, NY, United States - MHF15MN | ecosystem: Environmental > Terrestrial > Soil > Wetlands > Peat | place: USA...
CAAATGTTTTGACGAATTCATCCGCCGCGACGGGATTCCGGGCGCGTTCGCGGAAAAAGTTCGGAAAATCCGTGTAGTTGGGAATACCGGATGAGTGCGTGAGCAATTGATGAATCGTGATCCTGCTGCCGTTGGCCTTCGAATATTCGGGAAGATAGTCGGAAACCTTGCCGTCGAGTTTCAGTTTTCCCTGTTCTATGAGCTTCAGAATGAGAGTCGCGGTGAACTGTTTGGTGATCGAGCCGAGCCGGAACTTCGTGTCTGGTTGGTTCGGGACTTTCAATTCCATGTTCGCAAAACCGAATCCCTTTTTATATATGACACTTCCATGCTCCGCAACGAGCACTGTGCCATTAAACTGACCGTTTTGAGAGACGGTGTTCATCAGTGAATCGATTGCCTGGACTTTTGTCTGAGCCGGGACGGAGCATTGTGCCGCAATCAGCAGGATGAAGACCATCAATAGGGGAGAATTCTTCGGCTTTGTAATCTGTCGTTCCACGGGAGGCTCCATGTTGTGAAATTGATAGGGGCTAATGGCGGCAGCAGGGTTTCTTCGCCGGCCTGGACAGGGATGCATCGCACTCGAGGAACAGAGTAAGCATAATGAACTTCAGTTTCAGCGACTGACATGGCCCGATGCACATGACAGATTGGGGCCAGGCGTTCAATGTTCGATTAGCCAGCGCAACACCTTCAATTTTGACTCGGTATACGGAGGCACCTTGAAAAGCCAGGGTTCGATCCATGTTCCCTTTTCCATGACAGCTTTGTAGTGAGAAAAACACTTAAAGCCGTGCTCTCCGTGGTAGCTCCCTATCCCGCTCGTGCCAATGCCGCCGAAGGGGAGCCGGCGGTTGGCGAAATACAACACGGTATCATTGAGCGAACCGCCGCCGAACGAGATGTCTCTGAAAAGGGCATCTGTGATGGCCGACCGTTTTCCAAACAGGTAGAACGACAGAGGTTTTTCGAGCGCCCGCACTCTCGTGACGACATCACCCAAATCGTCAAAGCGGATTACCGGGAGAAGCGGTCCGAAGATCTCCTCCTTCATGATCTGGTCATCAAACGATACGTTGTGCAGAAGCGTCGGGCTCAGGTAGCGCTCTTGTTTGTTCATCGTGCCTCCGAAATACACCTTTGCAGGATCGATCAGCTTCGTGAGACGGTCAAAGTGTCGATCATCGATGATGGCAACGTAGTTCTCGCCGATGGCCCCGTTCTTGAAATGGGCTACGAGAAGCCGCCTGAGTTCTTCCAGCACGCGCTGTTCAATGGATGAGTGGACCAGAAGATAGTCAGGTGCCACACATGTCTGCCCTGCATTAGAAAATTTTCCCCAGACAATCCGCTTTGCCGCAATGCCGATGTTGCATGTCGGCAAAAGAATCGCCGGGTTCTTGCCGCCAAGCTCCAGAGTCACGGGAGTAAGATTTCTCGCTGCAGCCTCGTAAACAATTTTGCCCACAGCCGAACCGCCACTGAAAAAGATCTTGTCGAACCGTTCCCGGAGGATTGTCCCCGCGACATCGGTACCGCCCTCGACTACGTGCACATAGTCCGGAGGGAAATTCTCGTTTATGATGTTGGCGATCATGCGGGAGGCGTTAGGCGCATATTCGCTCGGCTTGACGACGGCGGTGTTACCCGCTGCAAGGGCGGAAACCAAAGGGAGAAGCGTAAGCTGATAAGGATAATTCCAGGGCCCGGCGATGTATGTCACACCGTACGGTTCAGGGAGGAGGTAGCTTCGCTGGGGAAAGTTCAACAGGTTCCCCCGCACACGCTGTTTTCGGGACCAAGCAGGGAGGCAGCGGATGGCGTTCCGGATCTCTCCGTAAATAAGAGAAAGCTCCGTTGCCGTGGTGTCGTAACGCGATTTCCTCAAATCGGCATATACAGCGTCGAGCATCGCCTTTTCGTGCTTCTTCATTGTGCTCTTCAGGAGCTTTAACTGCGAAATCCGGAAAGCAATATCACGCGTGGTGTTCGTGTTAAAATAGATTCGCTGCTGACGGACGAGTTCAGGGATTGTCATGGTCGGAATCCTGGTGTACGGCTATCCAGAAGTGTCACGTTACGTGGAGACGGGTTGAGGCATGAACAGGTGGCTGTCGCTAATATACGACGGTTGCTAAGCCGTTGTCAACAAGCGAAGGGATTGGTGTTGGTGCTCGAGTCCGGCGGCGCACCAACAGCGTTCAGAGTCCTCGTGGCAGCATTGCGGCATATGCCGCAATGAACGGGGGTAGGAGGATCTTCAGCTCTTTTTCTTTTCGCTATCGAGCCATTCCATTTGTGCCGTCGGGTATCGTTCGCCGGCGGCGGCGGCAGGAGGAATGGCACGCTCGATCTCCTGCAAATCTTTTGCTTCAAGCCGCAGTTTCAAAGCTCCGAGTGATTCCGTGAGCCGGTCGCGCTGCCGGGCGCCCACCAGAGGAACAATGTCGGCACCACGGGACAGCACCCAGGCGATGGCAACCTGGGCCACGGTCGCCCCCTTCGCCTCTGCGACATTCCGGAGTTTCTCCACAAGCCCGAGGTTGTGGTCAACGTTCTCGGCGGAGAATCTCGGACCGGTATTTCTAAAATCGTTGGGTGCGACTTTACGGTCTTTCGACCAATGCCCACCGAGGAGGCCGCGGGAGAGTACGCCGTACGCCGTAATGCCGATACCCAGCTCACGACAAGTCGGGAGGATTTCGGATTCTATCCCGCGCGACAATAGTGAGTATTCGATCTGGAGATCCGCAATGCTGTGCACCGCGCTTGCCCGTCGTATCGTCTCGGGTCCCGCCTCCGAAAGGCCGATGTGCCGCAAATACCCCGCTTTCACCATATCAGCAATGGCGCCCACAGTTTCCTCGATGGGCACAGCTGGATCTACTCTCCCCGGGCGGTAGATGTCGACATAGTCGGTCCCGAGACGGTGCAATGTGTGGGCGAGAAAATTCTTCACCGCAACCGGGCGTCCGTCGTATCCCAGCCATGCTCCCCGGGGGTCGCGCAAAGCTCCAAACTTGACGCTGATGAGGACGTCTTCACGCTTGCGCTCCTTCAGTGCGCGGTGTATGAGCAATTCGTTGCGCCCGACTCCGTAATAATCGCCAGTGTCCAGGAGATTGATTCCGGCATCCAGCGCGGCGTGAATTGTGGCGATGCTCTCTTTCTCATCAGCCGGGCCGTAAAATTCGGACATCCCCATGCATCCCAGTCCGATGTCAGATGCAGTCGGACCGCCCTTACCAAGTCTTCGCATACACCCTGCTTTCAGTCTGTGAGGTGCCGCGTATCATTTGAGGAGAACCAGTTTTCTTGTCTCAGTGAAAGAACCCGCACGTCCGCCGTCACCCGATCGGGCCTGCAGCCGGTAAAAATATGCGCCGCTGGCAAGATGCGATCCATCAAAATGCACGCTGTACGTTCCCGGCTGTTTCACTTCATGGACCAGCGTCGCCACCTCCCGTCCGAGCATGTCATACACCACCAGCTCTACCTTGCTGACCGCTGACAGCTGATAGCTGATCGCTGTCGTTGGATTGAACGGGTTCGGATAGTTCTGATCGAGAGCGAACTGACGAGGTGTGACCATCGAAGGGGGTGGAACAGCCGTGATCATCTCTGAAAGCGGTCGCCTCCAGACACTCTGGTACAGCGTCCCGGCGAGAAGGTTGTTACCGGCGACAGCAAGCGCTTGCACGCGAGGATCTGCCAGTCCCGAATCGACTGGTGCCCAGCTAGTGCCGCTGTTGGTGGAAAGAAACACGCCATCGCCGTATGTCCCGGCAAAGAGGTTGGTGCCGGCAGCGGCGAATGATCCTACGTAAAGACCGGTCAAGCCCGCATTTTCCGGAGTCCAGGTAGCGCCACCATTCGTCGAAAGGAATATTCCACCACCGCTGGTCCCGGCGAATACGTTTCCGCCGGATACTGTCAGTGCGCGAATGTCAGTTTCTGTAAGACCTGTATCGGGATGCGTCCAGGTCGTACCACCGTTGGTTGTAAGAAAGACACCGCCATTTGCGGTTCCCGCGAAGAGATCCGTTCCTGAAACCACGAATGTCTGAATCTGGCGATTGGTCAGACCGGAGTCGACCGGAGTCCAATTTGAACCATTGTTCGTGGAAACAAAAACACCCCCGCCATAGGTGCCTGCGTAAAGAGTCGAATTCAGAAGTGTAAGCGCGAAGACCGATTTGTTGGTCAGGCCGGCACTGCTCGGTACCCAGTTTGCACCATTGTCCGTGGAGCGAAAGGCCCCGCCATTTTGAGTCCCGGCAAATATCTCCGTTGGCGAGGCAGCCAGAGCAAAGACCGCTTTATCTGTAAGGCCCGAATTGACTTCTGTCCAGCTCGTGCCGTCGTCTGTAGATAAGAAAGCGCCACTGAAAGATCCGGCGAAGAGATTCGAACCGGATGTCGTAAATGTGCGAATCCATGTGTTCGTCAGACCCGTATTGACCTCGGTCCATTGCCCGCCCCCATTACTGGAGTAAAATATGCCGCTGTTCTGAGTCCCCGCATAGAGCTCGCTGCCGGAGGCAGCGATGGACTGGAAGTATGGAGTAGTCAGACCGGGGTTGATTCCGGTCCAGATTCCTCCGCTGTTGGTGGAAACATACACACCGCCATATATTGCCGCATAGACATTTGTGTCTGAAGCAGCGAGAGCATACACGAGAGGAAAGTCCGGCATGCCGGAATTCACTGCCGTCCAGCTTGTACCGTTGTTGGTAGAGACGAAGACGCCTTCCAGGGTGGACCCTGCAAAAATGTTTGTGCCGGAGACTGCGAATGTGGCAACCTCGCCCGGGAATGTCATGCCGGTATCGGCCTCAGTCCAACTTGTACCGCGATCCGTGGTACGGAAGACGCCGCTCTGTGTTGCTGCGAAAATTCCATTTCCAAGAACAGCAAGCGCTGCGATATAAGTATCCGGAAGATTGCCGTTGACCGGATCCCACGTTGCACCGCTGCTTGTGGAGAGGAACACGCCTCCGCTAAATGCTCCGGCGTAAAGATCCGTGCCCGAGACGGCAAGTGCCTCAACACTGAAGGAACCCAGGGCGGGAGAGTTGGCTTCCTTCCAGGAAGTGCCGCCGTCGGTGGAACGAAAGATCCCGGCGTCTGTTCCCGCAAAGATATCTGCGCCCGAGATGGCAAATGCGTAAATGTACGGATTGGTAAGGCCGGAACTCATCCTTGACCAGTTCGAACCATTGTTGGTGGAAACGAAGACTCCGTTTCCATTGGTCCCGGCGAAGACGCTGGAGCCGGAAACTGCAAGACAATTGGCGGTGCCGCCATACGGGCCGTTTGTTTGAGTCCATTGGGCGATGACAGGGCTCGCATTTGCAAAGGCAAAGACGAGAACGAAGAACACCTGGCCTCCAACATTCATGCGCACTGCTCCTTTCAGACAGAGTGGATGGACAGATCCGGCTCATTTCCGAAAGTCCATGCGTGAGGTGGGCTCGAGTGCTCACGACGGAGCAGTACGCACCGACGGGCGGAAAAAGCTTCCGCTTGCCGGCACGAGCTGCGGCGGGAACAATCGATACCCGCCTCGGGACTTTCGGGAGTCAAGTTTTTGCGTCCGACAGCAACAAGTACTATGCGTTCTTGGGTTTTTGCGCGTGCCCCGTGGATCTCTTCATTCGCATTCCAACGGCGGCAGGTCTCCGACAACTCTCCAGAATTTACAGAGGAATCTCCGCCAAGCTATACAAAAAACCGGCAAGATGTCTTGTCATCCACTCGGCTCAGTGACACCCGGCTGCGCAGTGACAGAATACCACCGACAGATGGTCCCCTATCGGGGTGCAATATCCCCCCAGTACTCTTTCATGCATTCAGGACAAATCCCGTGCGTGAAGGTCGCCCCGCTTCGATCATGAATGTATTTTTCGAGCTCCTGCCAGTTGTTGTTTTCGTCCCTGATCTTCTTGCAGTGGCTGCAGATCGGGAGGAGCCCTTCCAGGAGCGACATTTGCTTCGACATCGTGCGCGATTGGATTGCCGTACGGTCAATGACGGTAGCAAATGAAGACAACACGACAATCCTTATAACAGCATTGATGCCCGCGTCGGCAAGGGTCCAGGGGACTGTCCAAAGTACTGCGCTGAAATAGAAACGAACCAGAGGCAGGACGACTGCAAAAATCAGCCCCCAGCGTCGGCCGTGAAACCATGCCACCAAGGCAACCGGCAGCAGGTAACTGATCGGAAATTGAATGAACGGGCCTGCGAAGTAATCGGCTATGACAAGCAGAAGAGATGCCGAGAAGCCGTAAAACAGAATGAGGGAAGGCTTCATCAGCGGACTGGTTGATTCAACTATGGGTTTCATGGATTTTTCTTATTCGTATTGGAGTGCATCAGGCTGCATTTGGACTAGCTGAAAACTTGAAACGAGACTGCCGGAGAAAAGGGGCCGTCGAGCCTCTGCAGCTCATGCATGAGTCATTGGTTGCCAGTCTTCGTCCCCTGATGGAAGAGCATCTGCCAACGGCCGTTCCGTTTTTGCCAGATCGAACTGCGCATCGACGCTACGCGTTCGCCGCGCGCGAAGGACTCTTTTTCCTCCGAAAAGATTGCCAGAATAATGTCCGGCGCAATCTCCGTCGCCCGGAAATCGTACATGGCGTGTCGATCTGCTGGTTCTTCGGGCAAGAGTCTGATGACATCGTCTTTCGTGTAGCGTGTGCCGGAAGCGCCAATTTCGAAGAAGTCGTCGGCGAGCAAATCATTCAATCTTTGCGCCGATTTCCGGGTATCGCTGTGGAGCAATTCCATCTCCAGATCCCTGATCTGGTTAATGAGTTCGCTATCCATTAACGTTTGACGAATTCCTCCTTGCGGACTGGCTGGGAGGGATCATGCCAATTGTATGGCGCCTCCAGGTTGATGTGTTGACTTGGAGAAGGGTAGCCAGAGCTTTCTCCCTCGCAGATCCCTGACTCACAGTTTCTGTAACAAGGCATTCTGGAAAGCAGAGGGGTTCATCGCGGTCATACCCCGGGATGAATATTTGAACGTTGAGGTTATCTCTTTTTTCTCACTATTGCAAATTCACAAAAGCGGCAGAAAATGGACGAATTTATGGGGTAGCAGCAGGATCTGCCCAATTTCACCGATTGTTATACGCTGTGAACAATTGTGCACCGCTCATCTCATCAGATGACGGGTCACGCCTCACCTATACATATCCTTTGACAGCCCATGCGCGTGCTGTGAGATCAATGGCTCCATCCGGTGAGACCGGCAGGTCAGAAAGAACCCGGCGCTCCAGTTTCGACTGCCGGTGCTTGCTGAGTGAGGCCACATAACTGGGGGCGGGTCCCTGGCCTGCAAGGAAAGGTGTCCAGTAATCCTGAAAGTCAACAAAATGGGTCCGGACGTCAATGGGCCCAACATGCACGTCGTGAAGTTCCTGACTGATGAACAGTGCTTTGAGTGTTTTCGGGTTGCAGAGCGGAAAGCGCTTCCCTTCGTCGAGCACGGCAGCCCGCGAATCAAGTGCCACTGCCGCATTCCAGAAGCGGCGCAGGATTTCCATTCTGCCTGCATAGTCCCAGACGTAGGCGCCCACGACACCGCCCGGTTTGGTTACCCGCTTCATCTCCGAGACGACTCGTTCTGCTTTGGGGACGAAATTCAAAACGAGGCCGGAGACGACCGCATCGCACGAGGTTGACTCCACCTTGAATGATTCCGCTGATCCAACCTCAAACGTTGCCCGGGGATCATGAATATGGTTCGTCGCAAAGGAGACAAACCCCGAGGCCAGATCGATTCCCCGGACTTTCAGGGGTTCGGCATACTCCAGGATAGCCCGACTGAGGACTCCCGTCCCACAACCTGCATCCAGCCACGTGCTTCCTGCGGGTACTGAAAGCCATTGCAGGAACTCTTCCGCTACCAGCCGGCTCCAGCGCCCCATGAAGGATTCGTATGCCCCGCCACTCTCCCAAACATCCTTCACGTTCTCCCGCGGCCGCTCTCTCACGGAACCTCCTCGGTAAGATGGAACACAACGATTTGCCCTTTCATGAATCGCCCCCGCGACAAATCCTGAGGTTTTAATAACATCACTTTTCTCCGCTGCCCGGCTTTCCCCCTGAACTCAAATGCAAGTTGCTCAAAAGCCGATTTATAGCCCACACCGGTAACTTGGCGAATCGACAGTCACCGGATAAGCTTCTACGTATCTCGCCCAGTACTTTCTGCCGGTCCCGACTTTCATCCGGCGCCACACCATACACCAGCAATTGTACGGTCCGCCCCTGCATTCGAAAATACTCTCCCGTCCTTCCAGTTCTTTCTGTCCACAGGGTCAAAGGTCAGGCCGGGTTTCTTCACAACCCCATGACCGGATTTGCATGCCATATTCCAGCGGTGTTTAAGTGTATTACTTCATCTTCTTTTCGAAACACAAACTGTTGTCAACTTTGGCATATTGTCCATAGTTCGGAATCAGAGTATATCCGTTCTTTTTGTAGAGTGCAATTGCTTCCGGCTGTTTCTTTCCTGTCTCCAGTATGCACGTTGCATAGGAGAGTTCTCGCGCCCACGCCTCCAATTCGGCGAGAATTCTCGACGCAATCCCCAGGTTCCTCTTCTGTGGTGGGACAAACATTCGTTTGATCTCCATTGTTCCTGGCGCATACTCTTTGATCGCTCCGCAACCAATCGGTTTTTCGTTTTCATATGCCAGGACCACATGTTTGATCGTGTCAATCTTGTTGTACTGTGCATAGAAAGGATGGTCTTCACCGTCCCTGATTGCGAGATCCGCATCAAGGAGTTTCACTAGTCCCTGGAAATCACGATTGTCAGAATCGGTTCGAATTACCTTGATCATGAAGACGTGCCTTTCACAATGAACCGGAGAATCTATTTCAAACCTTCGTTCTTCCTCATGCGTGCCCTGATCAGCTTCTTTACAAGCCCAACGGGAAGAGTTTCGTCGAGAGGAAAGCGAACGGTTGCCTTGGCCACCACATAGCCTTTCAGCTCACGTTTGTGTTCCTCTATGACGGGTGTGGGCACATAGAGGCCAATGTGGTTCTTGAAAATCGCGAAATAGGCCAACCGTCCCTTATAGGCGTAATAGGGCATCTGGTAGCTTATGCGTTCCTCGGCAGTCGGTGCCGTCTGTCTGATTGCTGCGCGCAATTTCCTGAGTTTGCCCCGCACGTGCCTGGGAGCCGCTGCAATGTAGGCGTCGACGGTTTTTGGCGTTAGCATCTTTTTCATACACGACTCATCGGTCACCGTTGGTGAGAAGAATTGTCTGCAGTATTTAGGCTACGCTTGATCCACATCCCGATCGGTTCATGTGCCATGATGAGTACCGAAAGGTGCTTCGCGTTTGGAATACACCGCGCCTCCGAACGATTACGGACGGAAGTTGCCAAGTCAGCGAACGCCAGGACCCTTTCAGGTGAAAAGAGCTCGTCCTCTTCGCCGATCCAAAGTCCAAACGGACGATCAAGAGCCGCAAATTGCTCATGCGGCGCAGTTGGAATGAGGGCGTGTGACATGCAAACAGTAATTGCCGGGACTAGACCCGCATCCGCCTCCAGCACGCTTGTTGGGTAATTAAAACGGACTGCAAAGTCGTGGCCATGTGCCGCGCCTCCACTCATGGCATAAGCAGCAAAGGCATCACCGTCGACGGAGACAAAAGGTGCGGGGATGGAAGGTCGATCGATGCGGGCGCGACTGCCCAGTTGAGGAGAAAGAAACAAATATCCGTCGACCGGTTCGCGGTTACGTTGACTCGAATAGTTAAGTACTAAACCCGCGCCTGATGAGTGGCCACCCAGAAAGAGGGGAAGTCGGGGAAATTCCGCGCGTATGTGCCGGAGAATCGTTGTTATATCGTCCCAGACTTGGTCCGGATTTGGTGCATCGCCCCTCGTCCCTCCCGACGAACCATGCCCCCGGATGTCGGGTGTGTAAACCACGGCGTCAAAAATTGTCTGCAGACCGCGTCCAACGTATTGATACCCCGCCCCGCTGTGTGCACCGCCTCCGTGAAAGAAGAGAACGGCCGCCCGAGGTGCAACAGGAGCATATCGTCGATACGCCAGCGTGATACCATCGCTCGCGGTCAGCTTGTCCGGGGCGGCCAGCAGGACTTTCTCTGCAGCCTGCAACTCCTGAAAAGAGAACGAAGTCACCGCCATAATTCTCCCCGTCTTTGCTGAGTGGTCCAGTTCTGCAGGTGGTCTTCGGTCGCGCGCGAACAACACGTCTCGCTCAAAGACTCTCCTGGAGGAGGAGCATAGCTTGGAAAATAGAAGATGCCTCGGGGAGATTCAAGCAGTAGAGGAGAGATTCGCAACCTGGGCGAGAGTAAAGCACGTTTCATCCGGGTGCTTCAGGGGGAGGATCGGCAAGGAGGCACTATGGTCTAAAAAACGGGCGGGAAGGGCCGAGTCCACTCCGGTGGCCAGGCCACCCGGACGCATAGTGCCCACTTCTTATTTTTCTCACAAGTCGTTTATTTCAACAAGACCAGCTTCAGCGTTTTGTGGAATTGTCCCGCCTCCATCCTGCAGAAGTATGTGCCGGACGAGAATCCGGATGCGTCCCATTGGACCGAGTGTGTTCCGGGCCGTTGCTCCCCCTCCACGAGCGTAGCCACTTTGCGGCCGAGCACGTCGTACACGTTGAGTTTAACATCGCTGACTGCTGACAGCCGGAAACTGATGACTGTCACCGGATTGAAAGGATTGGGATAGTTCTGTGAGAGGTTGAACTCTTTGGGAACATCACCTGACAACGGTACGGAGGTAATCATCTCCGACAAGGGGCGTCGCCACACGCCACCGCCACTCGTCCCGGCGAAGAGGTCCGTGCCTCTGACGGCAAGAGACGCAACAGTTGAGTTCACCAAACCGGTATTTGCCTCTGTCCAGAGTGTACCGTTGTTGGTTGACAGGTAGACACCTCCGCCGTTTGTCCCGGCGAAGAGATCATTGCCAATGACGAAAAGGGACAGCACATCGGTGTTCGTCAGGCCTGTACTTGCCTCCGTCCAGTGTGTGCCGTTATCAGTGGAAAGAAAAACACCGCCCCCCCTTGTGCCTGCAAAGAGGTCCGTGTTACTGACGGCAAGTGACAACACAAGGCGATTGGTCAAGCCTTCGTTTGTCGGTGTCCAGTGTATACCATTGTCGGTCGACAGAAAGACGCCGCCGGCGGTCGTTCCGGCAAAGAGGTTCGTGCCGATGACGGCGAGAGACGTAACGAGGGTATTCGTCAGATCTGAGTTTCTCGGTGTCCAGTGTGCGCCGTTGTCGGTCGACAGGAAGACGCCCCTTTCGAACGCCCCGGCAAAGAGGTGCGTGTCGATGACGGCGAAAGACGTAACGAAGGTATTGGTCAGATCTGTGTCTCTTGGTGTCCAGTGTGCGCCGTTGTCGGTCGACAAAAAGACGCCACT
>Ga0326726_10005504_pt1 | contig 11458 bp, 13 predicted proteins | sample MHFenrmetagenome_2_FD_207603 | JGI IMG/M metagenome (GOLD analysis project Ga0326726, IMG submission 207603) | Lab enriched peat soil microbial communities from Michigan Hollow, Ithaca, NY, United States - MHF15MN | ecosystem: Environmental > Terrestrial > Soil > Wetlands > Peat | place: USA...
TTGAAGGCTCGCAAGACAATCATAGAACAATTGTACTACCTACAAGCCGAATTACTCGTGTACAGATTTGATCAGATTTTCGGTAACAGTTTGCAGCCCCCCAGGTAAAAAAACTTGGGGGCTTGGTGGCTTCCTGCCGCGTCCCGGAGGAGGTAGACGAAGAGGATTCCGAGCCGCCCGTGCGCCAGATGCCACTCTTTGAGCCGGGAACTGAAACCGAAGTGGGAGGTGAAGTATGCACCGCCTGATCGATGAGCCGTTTGAAAGGGAAAGCGTCAAGGAAGAACTGGCCTGGATGAACGGCCGTAACGCGGGAGCAAACGGCTCTGGCCGGAAAAGAAAACGTCCGAGGGACAGCTGTCCCTGTTCGGCTAGAGGGTGAAGCCGGGGGGTACCGGGGGAAAAGCGATGCCAGTACGACTGCTTAAAGGGTACCATAAGGGGTCTATTAACTGGTCACCGCTAACCGTAAAACCCCACCGCTCCCAGGCTGATTAACTACCCCTTAATCAAATCATTAAGTTGAGGCAACAGGAAGGCCCCAGAGGCGCTATAGGCGTGCCAAACACCCTACGGGATGTGCGACGCTCAGGCCTTAGCAAAGGGCTTCCTGTTTCGATTCCATTTTTTCACAAGGAGGTGAAATATGACAAGAAATAAGAAAGACAAACCGGCCACCACCGGGGACCAGGCAAAGCTGTTCGACCTCTTCAACCTGGGCAAGGTCGTGGTAATGGAGGAACCCTCCCCTGCCCCCGCTCTGCCGGAGGGATGGGCACAGGAAGATATTAACTTTCTGCTCCGCGAACTGGAAGGTGGGCCGCTGCTGGTGGCGGATACTTCACTGGGCATCCCCACCATCCACAGCAATTTTGGGGCCGAGGTCGTCCATCTGGGATTCGGCCTGATGCGCGTGAAGACTGCGGAGTATGCGCTGTTCTTCGACGCCGGTGGCGCCATGCAACGCACGCCGTCCGGCAAGGGATGGACGCGGTTGAAGATCGAAGGCGCTTATCAATACGACCTGCAGTCGGTGCGCGAAAAGCTCCGGTCCTATTTACCGGAAGACAATGCGGACCGGGGCGATGGTCCAAACCCGTCCGACTCTCCATGCGACACCGATCTTGAAGAGCCTGACGGGAAACACATCAAACCGGGAACGGTCGAGGACCAGGCCGGGGAATTTATGCGCAGCCTCGGGCAGTTCTGCGGCACCGCGGAGTGGCACCGCCATCCCGCCCCGTGCCCTCACATCGTCCTGCTGACCGACGGGGCCAGGTTCGTGGCGGAACACGGCGGTGAGGACGGCGGCACGGCCTACTGGCTGTTCGACGCCATTGCCAGCTACCAGGGCGAGGCGGCGCTGAAACGGATTCCGTTCCAGGTATGGACCCTGTCTGTCCACCCTCTGCGGCACGCCTCGCTGGTCTGCACGGATGGGAACGACCGGGAGCTAGTGCGGCAGGAGATTGAATTCACAGACTTCCTGCCGGTCGGGGAACTCACCCTTTACGCCTCGGTCGAAGACCAGCCTGATATCAGCCCCCAGCGTAAGACGATGATCGTCCTGCTGCCGTCCGAGTATTAGACAGTAATCCGATCCGGTCAAAGAGGGCGTCTCGAGGCGCCCTCTTATTTTTGCATTATAGGCTGGGAAGTGAACCGTGAACCACTCCTCCCGCCCTTGCACACACACCAATAATGATATATACTAATAATATATACCGAAAGGGTGCTATGGAAACAGCAAAACTATTTCAAAATGGTAAAAGCCAAGCCGTACGCTTGCCAAAAGAATTCCGCTTCAAGAGTGATCGCGTCTATCTGAAACGCATGGGCAACGCGGTTATCCTTCTCCCTTATGGTGCACCGTGGCAATCCCTGGTAGATAGCTTACCGCTCTTCTCCAATGATTTCATGCAGCAGCGGACTCAACCTCCCACCCTGGAACGCGAAGACGCCTTCTCATGAAATACTTGTTGGATACCGATATCTGTATTGCGCTCATCCGTCAAAAACCTGCCGCGCTACTCCAGCAACTGACATCCCATGAACCAGGAGAGGTGGGCATTTCAGCCATCACTTTGGCTGAACTTGTCCACGGTGCGGAGAAAAGTGCACAGTCAGAGCACAATCTGTCTGCATTACAACAATTTCTTCTTCCACTTGAACTCGCCGATTTTGATCAACAGGCCGCGCTCGCTTATGGAAAAATCCGGGCGGAACTAGAACGCGATGGTCAAATCATTGGTTCGATGGACATGCTCATTGCAGCGCACGCGATGGGTCTTGGCGCCACTTTGGTCACAAACAATGTGCGGGAGTTTCAACGCGTAAATGGCTTGGCGTTGGAAGATTGGTTATCAAAATCCAGTTAGCTAAAAAACAAATCCGGGAACCCCGATTGTTTTCCGGGTCAGCCCACGTGAATGCAAGAACAGGAGCAGTGTAGAAACACCTTATCGAAAATGCCTGAGCCATTACAGCACAGGCATTTTCATAAACGTATGCAGCTCGTGCTGGACCAGGCGCGGGAAAAAGACATCACCGTCAACCCCAACCCCACGGCGCTCAGCCCGAAGGAAGATTGAATGCCTATCTGAATCGAGGGAGGCTGCTATGAAGGCAGCCTCCCTCTTCAGTAAGCCCCTTGATCTTTTCCGCGAAAAACCACACCGTCTCACTTACTTAAAGGGTAAATTAAAGGGTATAATAAATATCTCGGCCAACCGTAAAAGCCGGCAGCTCCAGGGTTGATTAACTACCCTTTAACGGGGTTATTAAGGCAATTCAACAGGAAGCCCCGGAAGACCCTGGAGCCGCGCCAAACGCCCTGCGGGATGCGGGACCGCCCGGCCTCCGCAGAAGGCTTCCTGGTGCGGTGCCTTGAAACTGGATGGGAAGCGGAAACCGAAGAAATTAATCACCTGCAAAAAGAGGAGAATGCTTGAAAACAAAAACGCTCGTTGTCGCTTCCCAGAAGGGGGGCATCGGCAAGACGACCACCGCTGTTTCGCTTGCGCACGGCCTGGCGCTGCGCGGGAAAAAAGTCATGCTGGTGGACCTGGATACGCAGGCCCAGTGCTCCACCATGCTGGGCAAACCGCAGGAGCCCGGCATCTTCAGATGGCTGAGTTTCGAGCTGATCGAAAAGAAACCCCTGACCTTTGACTATGTCCGCCAGTGGCTGCGCCTGACCGGCCGGGATAACCTGGTCCTTCTTCCGGGCGACCAGAGCACCGATCTGGTGACAGGCATGGCCATCTCCTCCGGGCGTGATTATCAGGAACACTTTAAACGCTGCGTGGCCCCCTTGCTCAGGGTGGGGCTGGACTATATTGTGTTTGACACGCGTCCCTCCAGGGGCCTGATCCAGGACGTTGCAGTCTGGACCTCGAACTATGTCATGGTCCCCGTGAGCATGGAGTTCGCCTCGGTGGAAGGCGCCCTGGCGCAGTACGAGATCCTGAAGGAATATGTGAAGACCGGGAACTGGGAAGGAAAACTGGTCGGGTTTCTGCCCACCATGCTGGAGGGGGACGTCGTGGAGGAAAACGACAGGCGGGTCGTCAAGGGAGGTCCCCGGGACGCGCGCATGAACTACGAAGCCCTGCTGGACACCTTCGGGGATAACATGATCCTCGATCCCATTCACCGGGCGATCGCCTTCCGCGAGTCGGTGTCGGCAGGAAAGACCATTTTCGAGATGCCCCTCGTGGATGAATACGTCAAACGTGCGCAGGAAGACTATATGCGCCTGGTGAAATACCTGCTCAGTGTCGATTGAGTTCAAGGAGGCGAATCATGCCGGCGAAAAAACAAACTGTCCAGCCCCGGGTTGCCCCAAAGCCGCGCCCTGCGGGAATCGACCTGCCGGTCCCGGCCGTTTCGACCTCCCGGCGGGACGGCCTGGATGATTTTTTTGCCCCGCCCGAGGCGACGACCGCGGACGGCGTTCCGACCGTTGCCCCGAAAGCCAGGCGGCGCGGCAGAGCCTGGGAGCACGAGCATGGCTACGGCAAAACGTATTCCGTCTTCGGGGTGCGGTCGGATGTGCGCAAGTGGGTGGCCGACACCGCCGGCCGGCTGGACGTGCGGACAGGGGAGGTGGCGGAGTCTGCCATCCGGTATGCGGTGGAGCTGCTGCTGTCCGGCAGGTTGAAGATCGTGCCGTATTTGAACCCCAGGGGCAGGCGTCACACCCTATACCCGGAGGATCCCTCCAGGAGGACCAGGCGCGAAAAAAAGGTGATCATCACCTGGTGGCCGTTCGACCAGGACTTGAAGAAATGGATCGCCGAGGCGGGCGAGGTGAACGATATCGCCCAGGGCGAGCTGGTCACCTTCCTGCTCGAAAAAGCCCGCGAGAGGTATGAACGCGGGGACCTGAAATTCAATTTTCAAAAAGAGAGTATCGGCCGGGCCGAGTTCAGGCTTCCGTAGCCGGTTACAAAATGTAACCGACCGAAGCACACAAATAACAGGCACAGGGCCTCATAAGAGAGAAAGGTCCTGTGCCTGTTATTCAGATTAGACTTTTTTAATTGGGAAAAATTTATTGGGTTCTCAAGACACTCCGGAGCATCAGGCTTCCTTGGACTCGTCGGCGCTGTCGGGCAGGGGCAGTTCCGGTGAGGCGGGTTTACCAAGTTTTTTTCTTTTAACCTCGAGCTTCTTGATGCTGTCGGCCACCGGCAGATCCTCCGGTTTGGTACCACCGAGCTCCTTGATGGTATCCCTGACCTTTTTGCCGACGATGTAATGTGTCATGTTGGCGGCATCTTTGCCTTTCACATTGTCACGCCTAAGTTTTTGCTCAGTCTGGGTAGCCCGGAAGAAGTTGGCTGCCAGCTCTGCGCTGCCCATATGGTCCAGAATCTTCTGGCTTTTCTTGAGACCTTTCCGCCGGTGGATATCGGCCATATTAAGGCCCCCATACAGGCCGCGGTAACCGTGGTTCTGAAAAATCGCGTAATCCATGGGCTCGACAACACCGGCATTTTTGGCCGCGTCGGCCAGCTGCACATTGTGCCGGCGAATCTCGTCGCGCAGGCGAAGCCGTCGCTCTTCATCGAGTTCCGCCTCCTGGATTTCCTGCAGCCGGGTCTGCACCGCAAAGTAGGTCTGCCCTTCGGCAACGATTATCTTGCGGGGATCCGCGTTTTGGATGATCAAGTAGCAGGCATATCTTGAGAGCAAAACCGTCTTGATTTCCCGCTGAGCGCCCTTGCCGAGTGTGATCATTTTAACGGCGTCGTTAAAATGATCATCGACCTCATGCCCGCTGTTGAAGCAAGCCAGTTTCGCCTTCTCGATGACGGCCTCGAAATGTTGATAACTGTTGTAGTCCAGCACCCTGGCGAAATCGCGGCTCGACCAGTACTCCGCGCCCGTGTCGGGATCGGTTTGCTTGATCTCCTCGAAGGGGGAGAGGTGGGAGGGGGCGTTTTGGGTCATGTCGTGCTCCTTTTCGTTGTCATCCTAGATTCTACTCTATGCTTTATGTGACACGGCTTGGAATTATCATTTTGTCGGCGTCGCCGAAATGATCGGCCTGCCGCTACCGTTTGCGGCGTTGGTGAGCGCCCCTCAGACCGGAGGCGAGGGACTCGAACATCCCTGCCGCGGCGTCGGCGCCGTCCGGGCCCAAGAGGGTGGACAGTTCCGAGGCGACTCCGCCCAGATCGCCCTGCTGGAGGGCCTGTTTTTCCAATTGCCTTAGAAGCGCCTGGGTGCGCCTGGCAAGGTTCTGGTCTGCCCGCTTCGCCGTTTTGGCCCCGGAAGACGGACCGGCAGCGGCGGATTCCGGGAGCCCGGAGTCGCCCGCGGGGGCCAGGCGTTCCTCGATGGCATCCAGCACCATCCTGCGCTGACGCTCCCGGGGCGATGTCACGATAGCGCGCAGCGCCGATTCGGGCAGGCGGTGCAGGGTGGCCAGGTACAGCAGGTCGTCGTCCAAGGAGAGGATGCGCAGGTGCCGGTACAGCACCGGGCGGGAATAGCCGGTGACCCGCTCGATCTCCGGCCAGGTATTGGAAGGCAGGCGCTTGATCTGCAGCGCCCGCCGGTAGTAGGCCACCTCGTCCTCGCGCTCCAGCGGGTAGATGTCCAGGCTTTCGAGGATCATGGTGGCGACGGCTTTGCCCATCTCGACCGCGCACAGGTCCTCGCGCAGGAAGTTCTCGACGACCTGGCGCTGCCGGCTGGTGCCGGGTTCGGGCAGGACCCGGAGCAGCGGTTCCTCTTTCATCCGGCGTGCGACCGCCTCCAGCGCCAGGGACCAGAACCGCCTCTCGCCGGTCTCCAGGAAGAACAGGGGCTCCCCCTCCGCCTCGATCCACATGCCGGTGGCCGGTTCGATCTGGCGTTCGTTCAGAATCGACTGCCCCAGCAGGCGCAGCTCGCCCACCATGCGAAACAGCCCGGGGTCGCCTTCGGCGGCGACCAGCAGCCTGCCCGCCGCCTCGTAGCAGTCGATCCGGCCGGCAAAGAATGCATTTTTGAGGTCGGGGGGGAGGGCCAGGCGGGCCTGATAACGGTCCGGCAGGATGCGGCTGAGGGGCACAAGCTCAACCTGCGGGGGCTGCTGGAACGGGTCTGCGTCCAGGGCTTCGTCGAGCGGGAGGGAAGGGGAGTTATTGGTCATTCAAGTCCTTTGGCTCCAAGTAGTCCAATTGGAACACTTTGAAAGGAGAATGGTTGATATTTTTTGTATTTTACCATAATCCAAAAAACGAATCAATTGTTGCCAATATATTGACTTTCCTGTCAAAATGGATAAAATATAGAGACGGAGTTTAAAAATGAACACATTAGTCTCCAACCCGTTCCGAACCGAGCTGGCCCGGCTGGGGCTGCAGGAAGATCCCTTCCAGCTTTCCGCAGACCCGCGCTACCTGTACCTGGGCGAGGAGCACCAGGAGGTCTATAAGATCGTCCAGGGTGTCATCCTGCGGCGGCGCGGGCTGGCCCTGGTGGTGGGGGAGCCCGGCACGGGCAAATCCTCGCTGGCCCGTTATGTCTACGACCGCCTGTACGGGCGGGACGGGATCGACGTGGCCTACGTGGACACCTCCAATTTCGACACGCGCGCCGCGGCGGCCCGCAAGATCTCCCAGTCGTTTGAGAACATCCATGTCCCCTTCGGCAGCTCGTATGGGGTGCAGATGGAAAATTTCAAACAGCAGCTGGTGACCGTTTATAACGAAGGGCGCATTGCGGTGCTGCTGCTGGACGATGCCCAGAAGCTCCGCCGGCCGAGCCTGGAGATGCTGCACGAGCTGTACAACTTCGACTTCGGCGAGAAGGTGATCACCGTGGTGGCCTTTGGCGAGGTCCCGGCGGTGCAGAATTTTTACCGCTATCCCTCCATCGGCTCGCGGTTGTACACCATCCAGACCCTCAAGGCCATCTCCTATGAAACCACCCTGCAGATGGTGGCCTTCCGCCTGCAGGTTGCGGGCTGCTCAAAGTCCATGTTCGACGAGGAGGCTTTCCGCCTGCTGTACCAGGCGACCGTCGGCAACCCGCGCGAGGTGGTCATCCTGTGTTCAATGACATTGGATGCGCTGGTCGAAAACGGGGACGAGCGCGTCGACGGGAAATTGATGGACCAGGTGGCCAGCCAGTACACCCGCATAAAAAAGCAGAGGCTGAATGAGTGACAAGTCCAGGAAGAACAAGCCGGCGGAGCAGCCCGACCAGGCGGCCTGGCTGCAGATCTACAAGGCGCAGAAGACCCGCATGCCGCAGGCGGAACCCGCTTCGGCCCGGGGCCGGCCGGCGCGCATTGCCGCCCTGACCCGCATCAACACCATGATCTCCGCCAGCGACAAGGCGCTGCTCATGAAATGGCAGGCCATCTTCAAGATGAGGACGGGCAGGTCCCTGACGCTCGGGGAGGTCGCCGGGCTCCTGGCCCATATTTGCATGGCGCGGATGGAAACACTGGGGCTGGCGGATAGCTTCCTGCCGGAGAGCGTGGATGAGCTGGTGGCCCTGCTGATCGGGGAGGGTGAGGGGAGGGCATCTGGTGGATAAGGCTAATGGGCTGCGTGTAGTCGAACTATACTTCTGTGCGCATAATAATACGCGAATTTTGTGCGCACAAAAATAGGGTATTTTTATACACACAAAAATCGACGGGATTTTTCAGGAAATGGGCCCGGCAGCGGCCCTGGTTGCGAGATCGTTTATCTGAATGAAGCTTTTCCGCGTGCGCGCGGTGAGTGAAAAGTAAATTAAAGCAAAAACGCCCGGCCAGGGGCGTTCGCTAAAACCTTTGAGTAGAGGTTGCTATGTTTGTATTTAACCGGGATTATAGCCCAACAAGATTCGGTTTGTCAAGGGCCATGGGCCGCTCTCGCAGGGGAGAGGGGCGCGGCTTGCGTTGAACGCGGGGCAGGCCTGGCAATCCGTCCTTGGACAACTACAAAGCGAAATGCCCAGGGCATCCTTCGATACCTGGGTGCGCGACACCGAGGTGATATCCTGCGAGGACGGGCGCATGGTGGTCGGGACCACCAGCACCTATGCCCGCGACTGGCTCGAGTCGCGCCTTTCCAGCACGGTCAGCCGCCTGCTGGTGGGGGTGATGAACCAGGCGGTGGAGGTCGAGTTTGTCGTGGTGGACCCGCCGGCGGCCGAGGCGGGGGAGGAGGCTCCCGCCGAGGAAAGCATCGCCGTGGAGCAGGCGGACAAGACCCGCTATGCGCTCGAGGTCCAGCCGGACCGCGTGGTGGTATTCCCGGGGTACGCCCTGCGCCTGCTCGAACAGGGGGACCTCTCGCCGATCGAGATGTCCCTGTATGTCTCCCTCCGCCAGGGCGTCTATTTCAGCTGGAAAAAGGGGCAGGGCAATATCCGCAACATCCCCAGCCGGGAGGTCATCCGCTTCGCCATGATGAGCCGCGCCACCTTCTTCCGGGAGATCAAGAAACGCACCCTGGAGGGCGGCCGGGAATACCTGGCCGGCGGCATGGTGGAGGTGGTCCCCGATTCCAGCAGCCCGGCCGTCCCGTTTGAATACACGGACCGCCGGTATGCCAACGCGAACCGCTACCGCGTGCAGATGCGGCCGCGCCTGACCCGCCGCGACTGCGCAGTGATCGAGAAGATCCTGTACGCCGAGGCCGCCAAGGCGGTCACGCAGAGGGAGGCGCGCGACCTGGTGCTGGCCGCCCTGGTCGACCTGGCGGGCCGCAGGCCCGACTCCTACCTGGACGACCGGGCGGAGACCGACGGGCGCTGGCCGCGCGATGTTCTGGCGATCGTGCGCCGCGTGCTGGACATCGAGGGCGACGTCCCGACCGACCTGGCCGACGCCTCCGAGAAGGTCGGCGACCACATCCTGGACGCGTACGGCAATGTCATCGTGACGCATTACTTTCTGACCAGGGTGGTGCCGGCGCTGGGCCTGACGCACCCGAAGGCCTGGGCCATCATCATGCTCAGGGACCGCTGCTGGTTCAACTACGACACCCGGGTGCAGCACAGCTTCGCCATCGTGCGCGGAGGGCTGGATGCGCTGGCGGGCTGGGTGGGGGTGACCCGCAAGGCGGTCACGGGCTGGATGGCGGATCCTGTCTTCACCGCCTTCGTCCGCCAGGCCGACCCCGGCCGGCTGGATCTCCCCGAGGACTGGCAAAAAAGCAGGACGGCCATCTTCCTGGTGATGCTGGACGAGCCTGATTTATCTCAGGAGACGGAGGAAGGGCCGTCTTCCGGACCTGGAAAAAGTGAGACTCTATCTGTGGAAAAAGTGAGACTCCACCCCAGAAGAAATGAGACTCCATCCGGGAAAAAGCGAGATTCATCTTTGGAAGAAATGAGACGGGTTCCTGGAAAAAGTGAGACTCCACCTGAAACAAAGTGGGACTCGTCTTTGGAAAAAATGCGACTCGACCTGGGAAAAAGTGAGACTTCTTTAAATAACCTCATACAGCCTCTCCTAGCCTCCCACAAACCTCATCCATCCCCAGCCACCCCCGCCAAGGACAACGGCAAGGGCAGGGGGGCGGGGGGGAACCAGGTCTACTGGGATTTCGATTTTCTGACCGCCAGCTTCGCGATCAACCCGAAGAGCCGGGGGAATCTCCTCGGGCTGTGCAAGACTCACGCGATCCCCCTGGCCGAACTGTCCCGCGCCCTCGCCGCCTGGCTGCTGTACACGCACTCGGTCCAGGGCGCCCGGATCGACGACCCGGTGGCGGTCGCGGTGGCGCGGGTCCGGGATAACCAGCCGGTCCCGCAGGACTTTGCCGCGCTGGCCGCCCTCAGCCCATATGAGCTCCGGGACCTGTTCGAGAGGGACCTCTCGGGCCGCCGGCTGCCGGACATCCCAGAGGCCGCGCTTTACAGCGTGAACTTCGACGGCGTGCCGGTTGATCTGAAGAATCAGTTACAGCGGCGGCTCTTTGGTTAGTTGCCAACGTAGCGGCAGTACAGTCACCGCTGGACCGTATTCGTCTCGGGATTAAACGCACCATGCTCGTAGAATCATGAGTTGGATGGCTGTTCCACAATAAAAGAGGGGGCTGGAAAATAGTATCGCGCCGTGATATTATTGTCTCATGATCGAATCGTTCGCTTCCGACGAAACCAAGAAGATCTTCCTCGGCCAGCTCTCCTCCAAATTGCCGAAGGACATTCAACGCACTGCTCGCCGGAAATTGATCTACCTCGATGACGCCGAAGACCTCCACGACTTACTCGCGCCTCCAGGTAATAGGCCTGAGAAGCTGAAGGGAAAACGTGTTGGACAATACAGCATTCGCATCAACGACCAATGGCGCATCTGCTTTCAGTGGGTCGACAACAATGCCCGAAATGTCGAGATCGTCGATTATCATTCGTAAAGGTAGGTAACCATGGACAACACACTCTCCCCCATCCATCCCGGCGAGGTCCTTCTCGAGGATTTCATGAAGCCGCTCGGCTTGACCCAGTATCGCCTGGCGCATGATATTGGCGTCACACCCATCCGTATCAGTCAGATCGTCAATGGACAACGTGCTATCTCCGTTGATACCGCCATGCGCCTGGCCCGCTATTTCTCCACCAGCGCAGCCGTCTGGCTTCGCATGCAGGTCCGGTACGATCTGGAAGTCGCTCAGGGGCAATTGAGTGATCGCATCAACCGAGAAGTGAAAGTCTTGAACCAGCCAGCAAATCGCGTCTAGCTGGGAGCGCAACCCAACACCGGCTCAGCGGAGGCTCTTTGGGTGATGAAATGGATGCCTGGGCCACATCCTTCCCGGGCTGGCAGAAAATTTAGTTTGCGAAGAAGAAGTGTCTTTGTCCCGTTATTTCATTACTGTTGGAGATTTCAATGCAACAGTATTCGTCTTGGGATTAAACGCACCATGCTCGTAGAATCATGAGTTGGGCGTTTGAGAGTTACCCAAATTCCCTGATTTGAGAGGAGACTTTATACATGAAACTGACAACTACCACTCAA
>Ga0326726_10005505_pt1 | contig 11456 bp, 9 predicted proteins | sample MHFenrmetagenome_2_FD_207603 | JGI IMG/M metagenome (GOLD analysis project Ga0326726, IMG submission 207603) | Lab enriched peat soil microbial communities from Michigan Hollow, Ithaca, NY, United States - MHF15MN | ecosystem: Environmental > Terrestrial > Soil > Wetlands > Peat | place: USA...
AGAATCGTCGCCACCTGGCGCGCCAGCTTCTTCGGCGAGAACGGCTTGGTCAGAAACGCGGCCGCGCCCAGCGCCCGGGCGCGCTCCGCGTACGCGGACTGCCCGGCGGCGGTGAGCACCACGAACGACACCTTGCCCAGCGCGGGGTCCGCCCGTGCCTCCTCCAGCACGTCGAGCCCCGAGCGGATCGGCATGTTCACGTCGAGCAGCACCAGGTCCACGTCGGGATGGGCGCGCAGAAAGGCCAGCCCCTCGTCGCCGTCGGACGCGACGGAGACCCGGTAGGGGCCGTGCTCGAACTCCAGCTGGACGATCCGGCCGATGAAGGGTTCGTCGTCAATGACCAGGAGGTGGTGCGGTCTCGCGACCACGCTACAGCAACCCGGCGATCTCCGCGCGGTGGCGTTTCAGATCGTACAGCAGCGGGCCGAGGTCGGAGCGCGGGCGCAGCAGCACGAGGAGCTTCGCGTCACGCGAGAGGTTGGCGACGATGGCGAAGCCGGCGGCGTACTCGATCACGCCGGTGGTCACGGCCCCGCGTCCGGCGTGCTGGCCCAGCTCCTCGCACGCCTGGAGCACGGCCGGCAGGTGCGCGGCGACGACCTCCGGGTCCACGCCATCCACGGTCTGGCTGTCGATCGGCAGCCCGTCGCTGCCCAGGATGACGACCGCATCGACCCCCTCGCGGCGCGCGAGGGCCTGGACGACGTCGCGGATGGTCGGCATCGCTCTCCCGTGGGGTGGTGGCGGCTGCAACGTAGGCCGCCCCCAGGGCGGTGTCAAGCACATTCCGCCGTTGACACTGGCCGCGCAACTGGCCTATTCTTCGCTGGTTAGCTGATGTCCCGTCCCCTCGCTGCCACCGGCTTCGCGGCGCTCTGCGCGCTCGCGCTCGCCGCCGCAAATGCGGCGTGCGACAACCCGTTTGCGCTTCCGCCCGCCACCTCGATCCCGTTCGATACCGTCTACACGCTGTGGTCGCTGACGGGATCGCCGGTTTCGAGCCCGAGCGCCTACGACATGGTGGACCAGCTGCTGATTCGCACCGACCGCAGCTACGCGTTCGACTTCGCGGTGGACATGCCCGACTCGCTGGGGGACAGCGTCCCGCTGCTCCTGCCGCCGGGCGCGTTCGGGCTGCCGCGCGACGGCGGCCTGCAGATCTCGAAGTTGCCCTTCGATTCGCTCAATTTCGCACCCGACGGCGGCTACGATCAGGTCGCGGGGCAGAAGCTGGCCGTGGGGACCGTGGTGCTCGCGTCGTCGCGCACCCAGTCGTGCAACTACAACATCGCGCACCCGTACTACGCGAAGCTGAAGGTTCTCTTCATCAACTCGGCGGCCCGCTCGGTGACCCTCCGCATGCTGCTCGACCCGAACTGTGGGTACCGGAGCCTGAAGGCCGACTCCTTTCCGCCGTCGAACTAGCGTGCTCGATCCCCGGCTGTTCCGTGACGCGGAGGCCTTCGCTGCCCTGCGCAAGCGGCTGGCCGCGCGCGAAGCGGGGCCCGAGCTCGACGCGTTGCTGGAGCGGCTGCGCGCGCTGGCGGAGCGCCGCCGCGCGGCGATCGGCGAGGCCGATGCCGCCAAGGCGGAGTTGAACGCCAGGAGCCGCGAGGTCGGGGAGCTGAAGCGCCGGGGGGAGGACCCTGCGGCTCTCCTCGCCACGCTGGGCCCCGTGTCGGCGCGCGCGGAGTCCGCCGGCGCGGCGGCGGCGGAGGCGGACCGCACCTTCGCGGATGCGCTGCTCTACGTCCCCAACGTGCCGGCGGAGGACGTGCCGGCGGGCGACGCCACGCACAACGCGGTGGTGCGAACGTGGGGTGAACCCGCGGAGCCGCAACCCTGGCATCAGCCGCACTGGGACTTGGGCAAGGCCCTCGGGTTGCTGGACCTCGAGCGCGGCGCGCGTTTGGCGGGCTCGGGCTTCCCGCTGTTCGTGGGGCGGGGCGCGAAGCTGGAGCGCGCGCTCATCGCTTTCATGCTCGACCTGCACACGCGCGAGCACGGCTACACCGAGGTCGCGCCGCCCTTCCTGGTGACCCGCGAGACGATGACCGGCACCGGCCAGCTCCCGAAGTTCGAGGAGGACCTGTACCGCACCTCGGACGATCTCTTCCTCGTCCCGACCGCTGAGGTGCCGGTGACCAACCTCCACCGGGGTGAGGTGCTGCTCGGGGAGGAGCTGCCGAAGCGCTACGTGTCCTACACCCCGTGCTTCCGGCGGGAGGCGGGGGCGCACGGCGCGGAGACGCGGGGCCTGACGCGGGTGCACCAGTTCGACAAGGTCGAGCTGGTGCGCATCGAACGGCCGCAAGCGAGCGCGGCGGCGCACGAGGAGCTGACCCGGCATGCGGAGACGGTGCTGCAGCGGCTCGAGCTGCCGTACCGGGTGGTGCTCATCGCGGCGGGGGACATGGGGTTCGCCAACCACCGCCAGTACGACCTGGAGGTGTGGGCTCCGGGCGCGCGGAAGTGGCTCGAGGTGTCGAGTTGCAGCACCTACCTGGATTTCCAGGCGCGGCGGATGGACATGCGCTTCCGGGCCGCGCGCGGCGCGAAGCCGGAGTTCGTGCACACCCTCAACGGCTCCGCGCTCGCCCTCCCGCGGACGGTGATCGCGCTGCTCGAGGCCGGCCAGCAGCCGGACGGCTCGGTGCGGGTGCCGCAGGCGCTCGCGCCGTATCTGGGGGCGGAGCGTCTTGAAGCCGGCGGGGACTGAGGCGCGCGGCCGCGCCTGGTTGCGGCGGCCTTCTTCGGTGTGGGTCCTGGCGGCTGCGGCGGCGGCCCTGACACTGGGCGCGGCGTGGCTGGTAGCGGGGCACCTGACGTCCGACGCGCGGCGCGCCTCCCAGCTCTACGCGCGGGTCTTCGCGGGGCTCGCCGATCCCCGTGAGACCGGCGCGACCGAAGCCCTGCTCGCGCTCGCCGCGGAGATCCGCCGCCAGGGCATCCCGCTGGTCGTCACCGATGCGCGCGGCGTCGCGACCGACACCGCCAACCTCCCCCTTCCGATGGCGCTGGACTCGCCCGAGCTGCGGCAATTCGTGGCAACGCTGGACCGCGACACGCCGCCGCTGTCGGAGCCCAGCGTGGGAACGATCCACGTGGGAGCGACGCCGCTCCGGGCGCGGCTGCGCCTGGTCTTCGCCCTGGAGGTGGCGACGCTGGCCGCGCTGGCCGGCGTGGCGGTCCTGGCGCACCGGGCCTCGCTCCGCTCGGCCGGCGACCGCGTGTGGGTCGCGATGGCCCGCGAATCCGCGCACCAACTCGGCACGCCGCTGACGTCGCTGGCGGGCTGGATCGAGCGGCTGCGCGAGGGCCGCGACAGCGCGGCGGAGATCGCGGACCACCTGGATGACGATTACGCGCGGCTCGACCGGGTGGCGCGCCGCTTCGAGCGGATCGGGCAGCCGCCTCGCGAGGAAGCGGTGGACGTGGCGGCGGTCGCCGACGCCGTGGCGACCTACTTCCGGCCGCGGCTCCCGACGCTTGCCAACCGCGTGGAGCTGCGCCTCGAGTCGGGCGGCGGGGCCGCGGTCGTGCACGGCGACGCGCTGCTGCTCGAGTGGGCGCTGGAAGCGCTGGTGCGGAACGCGGTGGACGCGCTGAAGGGGCGCGCCGGCACGATCACGCTGGCGGTCTCTGACGAGCCGGACAGCGTGGTGGTCGTGGTGTCGGACGACGGCCCCGGCGTCTCGCGGGAGGTGCGGCACCGGCTGTTCCAGGCGGGGGCCACCACCAAGGCGCGCGGCTGGGGGTTGGGGCTGGCGCTAGCGCGCCGCATCGTCGAGGAGGGCCACGGCGGCCGGCTGACGCTGGAGCCGGCGCGCGTCGGCGCCCGCTTCGCCGTGCGCCTGCCGCGCGACCGCGCCGACGGATGATCGCCGTACCCCTCAACGACGCGCAGCGGGAGGCCGTGTCGCACGTCGCGGGGCCGATGCTGGTCCTGGCGGGCGCCGGCTCCGGCAAGACCCGCGTCCTCACCGTGCGCCTGGCGCGACTGATCGAGGAGCACGGCGTCGAGGCGCGACACATCCTCGCCGTCACCTTCACCAACAAGGCGGCCGGGGAGATGAAGGCGCGGGTCTCGCAGCTGCTGGAGCGGGAGCCCGACGCGCTGTGGATCGGCACCTTCCACGCGGTGTGCGCCCGGCTGTTGCGGCGCGAGGCGCCGCACATCGGCTTCTCCAGGACGTTCACGATCTACGACGAAGACGACGTGGAGGCCCTGGTCCGCCGCCTCGTCGAAGACCTCGGGCTGCCCGCGAAGCTGTACGCCGCCCGCGGCGTACGGCACGAGATCTCGCGTGCCAAGAACGCGATGATCCCGCCGGATGTGTATAGCGCGCAGGCGGCCGACCCGTATCACAAGAACGTCGGCCGCGTGTACGAGGCGATGGGCGCGGCGCTCCGGCGCGCCAACGCGATGGACTTCGACGACCTGCTGCTGCATCCGCTGGCGCTGTTCGAGGCGCAGCCGGCGGTGCTGGCCCGCTACCGCGAGCGCTTCCGGTTCCTCCTGGTGGACGAGTACCAGGACACCAACCGCGCGCAGTACCTCTTTCTCCACGCGCTCGCGGGCACTGAAGGCAACCTCTTCGTCGTGGGGGACGACGACCAGTCCATCTACGGGTGGCGCGGCGCGGACCTCCGGAACATCCTCGAGTTCCAGCGCGACTTCCCCGGGGCGCGGCTGGTGCGGCTGGAGGAGAACTACCGCTCCACGACCGGCATCCTCGACGCCGCGAACAGCGTGATCGCGCCGAACACCGGCCGTCTGGGCAAGACGCTGTTCACGCGTCGCGAGGGGGGCGAGCCGCTCACCGTGGTGCGCGCCGCCGACGAGCGCGACGAGGCGGAGTGGCTGGTGCGCGAGTTCGTGGGTCGCTCGCGCCGCGGCGAGCACACCTTCGAGGAGATGGTGGTCCTGGTCCGGACCAACGCGCAGACCCGTGCCTTCGAGGAGGAGCTGCGGCGCAGCGGCGTCCCGTACCGGGTGGTGGGCGCGGTGAGCTTCTACGAGCGCCGCGAGGTGAAGGACCTGCTGGCCCACCTGCGCCTGGTGGTGAACCCCGACGACGACGCGGCGTTCCGGCGCGCGATCGCCGCGCCTCGCCGCGGGATCGGCGAACAGAGCCTCGTTGTGCTGGCCCGCTGGGCAACCGAGTGGGGTTGGTCGCTCTCGCGCACCGCCGCCGCGGCCGGGCGTCTCCCCGAGCTCAGGCCCAAGGCGCGCGAGGCGCTGGAACAGTTCGCCGCCGCGCTGGCCGCGACCCGCGCCGAGCTGGCCCAGCTCCAGCCCGCCGAGGCGCTCCGCGCGATCGTCGTACGCACCGGCTTCGAGCAGTTCCTCCTGGAGGAGGACGAGACCGGGCCGGAGCGGCTGGAAAACGTGTTCGAGCTGATCAACGCCGCCGGCGCGTGGACGGAGGAGTTCGGCGCCGTGGTGGACGACGATCCCCAGGCTGCGGAGGAAACGCCGATCGCGCGGTTCGTCGCCCAGGCCGCGCTCACGACCAGCGCCGAGGTGGAGCTGGGCGAGACCGGCGTGACGCTGATGACCCTGCACGCCGCCAAGGGGCTGGAGTTCCCAGTGGTGGCCATCGCGGGGCTCGAGGAAGGACTCTTTCCCCTCTCGCGCGCCGACACGCCCGAGGCGCTGGAGGAGGAGCGCCGCCTCTGCTATGTCGGCATCACCCGCGCAAAGGACAAGGTCTTTCTCTCGCACGCGTCCGCGCGGCGCCGCGGCGGCGACTTGCGGCCGGCGTATCCGTCCCGCTTCCTGGACGACGTTCCGCCCGCGCTGATCGAGCAGCGGGTCACCAGGCCCACGTGGAGCTTCGCGCGCGAGCCGCGCCGCCGGCCGGTGCCGGGCACGCGCTCGCTCGAGCTGGTTGTGGATGAGATGCTGGAGGCCTCCGAGGTCAACGACGACGCGCCGCTGTACCGCGCGGGGGAGCGGGTCCGGCACCGGCGCTTCGGGAGCGGGACGATCCGGCGGGTCGAGGGACGGGGCCGCGAGCTCAAGGTGGCGGTGGAATTCGACGACGCCGCGGTGGGCACGAAGCAGCTGCTGGCCGCGTACGCCGGCCTGGAGCGGGAGTGGGAGGCGAGCAGCCAATGAGCGTGACCCGCAAGGACATCGAAAAGATCGCGGCCCTGGCCGAGCTGGGGGTGGACGACGCGTCCGCGGCGGAGCTGGAGAAGCAGCTGACGCGGATTCTCGACTACGTCGCGCAGCTTGGCGAGGTCACGGACGATGCCACGGCGACGACGGACGAGCGCGTGGCTCGGCTCCGGCGCGACGTCGTGAACCCCGATCCGCTCTCGCGCACGCCCCGGGACATCGCGCCCGCCTTCACGGAAGGCCTCTTCACCGTGCCGCGCCGGACACCCGCCGAAGAGCGAACGACACCTCCGATGCGCCGCCCGCCGGATCCCACCCTTCCAGCGTCGCCACCGCGGCTGGGCGAGCTGGACCGCGGAGACAACGCGCCGTGACCGATTTCGTTCGGGCAGCGAGGGACGCCGCGAAGCGGATCGCGGCGTGCGAAGCCAAGGGCACGCATGCCTTCCTCGCCTGGTCGGAGGCGGCGCTGGTCGAGCAGGCTGAGCAGCTCGCGAAGGCCGGCGCGACTGGGCCATTGGCGGGCGAAGTCGTCGCCGTGAAGGACGTCATCGCCGAGTCGCAGTTCCTCACGACGTGTGGCTCGAAGATCCTCGAGGGGTGGCGCTCGCCGTTCGAAGCGACCGCGGTGCGCCGCCTTCGCGAGGCGGGGGCGATCGTCGCGGGGAAGGCGAACTGCGACGAGTTCGCGATGGGCTCCTCGACGGAGTGGTCGGCATATGGGCCCAGCCGGAACCCGGTGGACCCGACGCGCGTGCCCGGCGGCTCCTCCGGCGGCTCGGCGGCCGCAGTGGCGTCGGGTGCGGTCACGATGGCTCTGGGCTCGGAGACGGGCGGATCGGTGCGCCAGCCCGCGGCGTTCTGCGGCATCGTCGGGATCAAGCCGACGTACGGGCGGGTGAGCCGGTACGGGCTCGTGGCTTTCGGCTCCTCGCTCGACCAGATCGGCACGTTCGGGAAGGACGTGGCGAGTGCGGCGCGGCTGCTGGCGGTGATCAGCGGTCGCGATGACCGGGACGCCACGTCGCTCGATCGCATTCCGCTGAGCGAGCCGGGACCCGCTGCCGCATCGCTCAAGGGCACGGTCATCGGCGTGCCGCGCGAGTACTTCCCGGAGGGGTTGCACCCTGGCATCCGCGTGGCGAGCGATCGGGCGCTCACGCGGCTCCGCGACCTCGGCGCCGAGGTGCGCGACGTCTCGCTCCCGCACACCAGGTACGCAGTGCCCACGTACTACATCGTCGCTCCTGCCGAGGCATCGTCCAACCTGGCGCGCTACGACGGGGTGCGATACGGGCCACGGGCGGACGGCGGCCTCTCCGACGTGCGCGCGGTCTACCGCGCCACGCGCGGCCACGGCTTCGGCCCTGAGGTGCGGCGCCGCATCCTGCTCGGCACGTATGTGCTGAGCGCCGGCTACTACGACGCGTACTACCGCAAGGCGCAGCGGGTGCGCGAAGCGATCCGGGCAGACTTCGCGCGGGTGTTCGCGCAGGGCGTGCACGCGCTCTTCACGCCGACCACGCCGACGCCGGCGTTCAAGTTCGGCGAGAATACCTCCGACCCGCTGGCGATGTACCTCTCGGACGTCTACGTCTGCACCGCGAACCTGGCCTGGGTGCCGGCGCTCTCCCTCCCGATCGGCCGCGACCAGGGGCTCCCCATCGGCGGCCAGCTGATCGGCGCGATGGAAGGGGAGGGGACGATCATCCGCATCGCGCAGGCGCTGGAGCGCGCGGTGGATGCGACGGCGGAGGTCCGGTGAGTTGGGAAACAATCGTCGGCCTCGAGGTACACGTCCAACTCCTCACGGCGAGCAAGATGTTCTGCGCGTGCTCGTCGAAGTTCGGCGACCTGCCGAACACCAACGTCTGCCCGGTCTGTCTCGGCCTGCCGGGGGCGCTGCCGACGCCGAACGAGCAGGCGGTGCGGCTGGCGGTGCGGGCGGCCTTCGCCCTGGGCTGCACGGTGCATGCGCGCAGCATCTTCGCCCGCAAGAATTACTTCTATCCGGACCTGCCGAAGGGGTACCAGATCAGCCAGTTCGAGGAGCCGCTCGCGACGGGAGGCAGGCTGGAGTTCGTCTCGCCCGAGCGCGGCCCGATCGTGGTCCGCATCAAGCGGCTGCATCTGGAGGAGGACGCGGGCAAGTCGTTCCACGACCGGGTGCCCGGGATGACGGCGCTGGACTTCAACCGCTCGGGCGTGCCGCTGATCGAGATCGTGAGCGAGCCGGATCTCCGCTCGCCCGCCGAGGCGCGGGCGTACCTGACGACCCTCAAGCAGGTGCTGAAGTACGTCGAGGTCTCGGACTGCAACATGGAGGAGGGGAGCCTGCGGGTGGACGCCAACCTGTCCATCCGGCCCGCGGGTTCCTCCGAGCTCAGGACGCGCACCGAAGTGAAGAACATGAACTCCTTTTCGGGCGTCGAGCGGGCGCTCACGTCGGAACGCGAGCGGCAGATCGCGGCGACCGAGCGCGGCGAGAAGATCGTGCAGACTACGATGCTCTTCGACGCGGCCTCGGGCGAAGTGCGGCCGATGCGATCCAAGGAGGAAGCCCAAGACTACCGCTACTTCCCGGAGCCGGATCTCCCGCCGCTTCTGCTGTCGGGAAAATGGCTCACAGCGGAGCGGCAGGCGTTGACCGAGCTGCCAGTTGCCAAGCGCGAGCGGTTCGCGAAGCAGTACGCGTTGCCGGCGGCCGACGCCGCCGTGCTCTCCGCATCCCGTGAGCTGGCGGATTACTACGAGCGCGTGGTGAAAGCCGGCGTGGCGCCGAGGGACGCGGCCAACTGGGTAATGAACGATCTGCTGGCCTTGAGCCCCGACGGCGAAAACCTGGCGCCGACACCTGAGCGGCTGGCCGAGGTGATCGGCTTCGTGTCGGGAGGGAAGGTCAGCCGGCAAGCCGCGAAGCGGGTGCTCGCCGAGATGGTGAGCGCGCCGAAGGACGCGGCGCTCGCGGTCGCCGAGCGGCTAGGGCTCTTGCAGGTCTCCGACACCGGCGCGATCGACGGCTGGGTGCGCGAGACGCTGGAGGCGCATCCTGCCGAGGTCTCGCGCTACAAGTCCGGCGAGGCCAAGCTGATGGGCTTCCTGGTGGGGCAGGTGATGAAGCGCTCGAAAGGGAAGGCCGATCCCAAGGCCGTGAGCGCGGCGCTCGCGGCGGCCTTGGCCAAGTAGCCGTCGCGACGTCGTAGGCACTGGATGCCAACGGGGTGCCTCGCGGCGCCCCGTGGTGCATCTGCGGGCCTGCCGGCGATCAGTCCCGCTTCGCGTGTGTAGGCTGCGCCGGCTGATCGCTGGTGCCGATGTCTCTCGAAATCAGCCATTGGCCGCCGGTCTTCCGCCAGGTCGTGACGTAGATGACCGAGAAGGCGGCTGCCTTTGTGCCGGCTGGCGCCTTCGGCCCAGGAGTGAACGTGACGTCGCTGCGGCCGGTCTCGATGGCGATTGGGCCGCTTGCCTCGACCGAGAAGGTCGTCACCCTGTAAGCGAACGAACCGGTGCCCATCCAGGTACGCCACTGGGAGGCGATGGCACCGCGGCCCCGCAGTGCCGTCATGTCCTTCGCGTAGAGGACGGCGTCTTCCACATAGATGGACGCGAGCGAGTCGGGCTCAGCCGCCGCGATGAATCTGACAATGCGTGCGTCCTGTGCCTCAATGGCAAGACGCGCCGTGTCCGACTCGGCCTTCAGCCGGGCTGCGGTCTGTTCGGGTGTCTCGAGCTTGGGGGCGCAGGCGGCCAGCAGGACGGCGGCTGCCGCCAGGAAAGTGATGCGCATGCCACGACCTCCCTAGGGGTAGCCTACGTTGAGGCCCGGCGGGTGGAACCGCCAGGGAACGTGATCAGACAAGTACGACTGTAACTCTCGGCATTGCAGCATCTTGCCGTCCCTTGTCTCATGTCGCACGTTCGGGCGTTCGCCACGCTGCTCATCCGGCGCGGGAGGCCCCACGGACGTGCTGGGCCGTCTTCAAGCCGCTCTCGGCGACACCTACCGCATTGAGCGGGAGTTGGGTGGCGGCGGGATGAGCCACGTCTTCGTGGCTGAGGAGGTGGCCCTCGGCCGCCAGGTCGTTGTGAAGGTCCTGCCGCCCGAGATGGGCGCCGGCGTCAACGCCGAGCGATTCCGGCGCGAGATCCAGCTCGCCGCCTCGCTGCAACATCCGCACATCGTGCCTCTGCTCAGCGCCGGCCATTCTGACGACCTGGTCTGGTACACGATGCCCCTGATCGAAGGGGAGTCGCTGCGCACCCGCCTGGCGCGGGAAGGGGAGCTGCCAGTCCCGGAGGCGGTCCGACTCCTGCGCGACGTCGCGGACGCGCTGGCCTACGCTCATCAGCACGGCGTCGTGCATCGGGACATCAAGCCGGACAACGTGCTGATCAGCGGGCAGCACGCGGTCGTCACGGATTTCGGCGTGTCGAAAGCCATCACGGCCGCGACAGGAGAGTCGTCGCTGACGTCCATCGGGGTGGCGCTTGGGACGCCGGCGTACATGTCGCCCGAGCAGGCGGCGGCCGAGCCTAAGGTGGATCACAGGGCGGATGTGTACGCGCTCGGGGCTATGGCGTACGAGATGTTGACGGGTGCGCCCCCGTTCAGCGGGGACTCGCAGGCCGTGCTGGCGGCGCACGTCACGCGGGCGCCGGAGGCCGTGACCGCGCGGCGCGCGGCGGTGCCGGCGGCGCTGGGTGCCCTGGTGATGCGGTGTCTGGAGAAGAAGGCGGCCGACCGGTGGCAGAGCGCGTCGGAGCTGCACCAGCAGTTGGAGGTGATGGCCACTCCGAGCGGGGGCATGACGCCAACCGGGGCGGTGCCGGCGACCCAAGGGCCCGTCGGATCTCGGCAGGGGATGGTGCGGACGTTCGCCTGGGTCGCTGTCGGCGTGGCGGCCGTCGCCGTCGTGTGGGCGGGTTGGCGATGGCTGCGGCCCGTGGAGCCCGTTTGGGAACTCTCCAACATCCGCCAGGTGACTCACGAGCCCGAGCTCGAGATGTTCCCGGCCTTGTCGCCGGATGGGCGCGAGGTTGCCTATGCCGCTGGCTATGGTGGAGCGACGCACATCTACGTCCGGGACGTCACCGGCGGCCGGGCCCTGCCGCTCACCGACGACCGCGCCGGCGCACAGAGCTTCCCGGTGTGGTCGCCCGACGGCCGGCGGATACTCTTTGCCCAAAACGGAGGCGGCACACCCGCCGGTGAATTCGGCCTGCCACGGATGGGGGGTGTGGCGGCGCCTGTCGTCGTGGCTGGCGTGTACGCGATGCGGGGCGACAGCATGTTGTATCAACGAGGCGAGAGTCTCTTCATCGG
>Ga0326726_10005506_pt1 | contig 11455 bp, 6 predicted proteins | sample MHFenrmetagenome_2_FD_207603 | JGI IMG/M metagenome (GOLD analysis project Ga0326726, IMG submission 207603) | Lab enriched peat soil microbial communities from Michigan Hollow, Ithaca, NY, United States - MHF15MN | ecosystem: Environmental > Terrestrial > Soil > Wetlands > Peat | place: USA...
TAAGGATATGGGAGATCCTTTGCCTGGTATTGCAGAATCGATCGGATTTTTCAGAGGTGTACTGTCCGGACTTCAATGAAAGGTAGAGAAAGGATCCTGACTGCACTGAATCACAAGGAGCCTGATAGGGTGCCATTCGATCTGGCTGGATCAACATGGACAGGAATTACAAATGTAGCATATCAGAAGTTGAGGGTGTTTCTGGGCAAACAACATGAAGATCCTGAATGGTCGGATGTAATTCAGCAGATTGTAATTCCTTCAGAAGAAATACTGGATGTTCTTAATGTGGATACCCGCGGCTTATTTCCTTTGACCAGCCATAATTGGGATATATACCACAAACTCACCCATTCGGGTGACCGTTGGCAATACAATGATGAATGGGGTTTTACTTATGATTTCCCTAAAGTGAACGGGCATTGGTTTTCACTTGTAAAACATCCCATGGAATATATTACCCCTGATATAAGTGAAATTGAAGCATATAACTGGCCTGATCCGTCAGATAAAGAGAGGATTAAAGGATTGAGAGAAAAGGCTCTCAGATTCAGGGAACAGGGAAAACTGGTAATGATTAAAGGTCTTTGCGCCGGGATCTTTGAAATGCATCAGCGATTCCGGGGCATGAGCAACGCACTTGTTGATTCTTTCCTGTACCCTGAATTTTCAGATCGCCTTATAGGAAAGCTGGCTGATCTGAAAATTGAATTCTGGAAAATGGCGCTGGAAGGACTTGCTGATGTTGTTGATGTTATTGCTGAAGCTGACGATTATGGTACGCAGGATTCCCAGCTTATTAGTCCTGATCACTTCAGGCAATATTATAAACCGCATATTAGCAGGATAATAACAGCAATAAAAAAATCAGCTCCCGGGACAAAAGTAATGTTCCATTCCTGCGGAAATGTTCGTACCATTATACCTGATTTCATTGAGATGGGAATAGATATTATAAATCCGGTGCATATTAATGCAGCCGGGATGGAACCTTATCAGCTAAAGAAGGATTATGGAAAAGATATCGTATTCTGGGGTGGAGGTGTTGATACACAAAAAATCCTTGCCCGCGGATCAGTAAACGAAGTCGCTGAAGATGTCAGGAAGAATATCGATGCCCTGGCCCCTGGCGGCGGATTCGTTTTTGCTGCAGTTCATAATATCCAGTCAGAGGTACCTCCAGAGAATATTATGGCGATGTGCGAAGCGATAAAACACTTTTAATCAACGCCCGTTGTCCACCAATAATAAACCCCCCGACCCCCCAAATGGGGGGCTTTAGTGAGGTACTGCCTGTCAAGTCCCCCATATGGGGGATTTAGGGGGTTGAAAAGATGTCGGAGGTTGATCATATATTCTTAAATAAAAAATCAGCGGGTATTCTTATCACCCGCTGACTTTCTACAGATTAAATTAATTTTGATTATTTTTTTGATCTCCGTGTTAATGAGACGGATACCCCGGGTTCTGTGGGAAAGGAGCATTAATATTCAGATCGATCTGATTTTGAGGTATTGGAAACAACACATGATAATCCTGAATATTTAAGCCAGGGTTTTTAGGGTTATTGTTTAATGCCCGGACTCTTTCGACTAGTTTTCCCACCCTGCGTAAGGTAATAAATCTGTTCTCTTCACCGTAAAGTTCCCTGGCACGTTCATCAAGCAAATAATCTATTGTGACATTTGCAGAAGCGACCGGTGTCGCGTTTGCGCGGTTCCTTATCATATTGATATCAGCAGCAGCCAGATCCTTCAACCCTAAGTTGATATATGCTTCAGCTCGTAGCAGAATTGTTTCAGCAAGGCGGATTGAATAACGGTCCTTATGATCGTTTCCTCCTCCCGATCTTGCTGGATCAGTAAAATAGTGGCACGGATCGGCGAATTTCATCCAGTAAGGATATATATATTGGGTGGAATCCCTCATGGCATCCCTTGTACCGGCAGCATATTGTGCAGCATAGTCAACTTTAAGATTGATTTTTTTCTTATTAAATGTTGAAGCCGGATTGTCGTAATAAAAATTCCTTTTGATATTATATTTGGCATTTCTGACATCATTGTTCCAGTCACTTCTCCAGATATCATAGGCCAAATAATTCGTTGGATGTATCCAGGAAACAGGACGTCCCAAGGTATCAGAATACCCGGTGTATGAACCACTATATAATTGACCTCTGAACGCTACTTTTCCATCAGGAGTGTTTCCTATTCTGAAATAAGCAGGTCCAAATGCCCTGTTACCTTCCACTGATCCTCCTCCGGTAGTTGGTGGCGGTTCCACCTGTATTACCCATATAGCTTCCGTATTACTCCCCAGGGTCTGATTTCCGTATGCGAAAAGATCATAATAGGGATCTCCAGCTCCGAAAACAACATTCTGTCTGTCACCAAACCGCGTGGTCATAAGTGCATAGGTATATCCGGTTATAACTTTCGTTGCTGCATCAACAGCGGGCTGGTTTTTGCCCTGGGCAAGATAGCACTCGCTTAGCATATGCCAGGCAGCTCCCTGTGTGATCCTTCCCGGAGCTTCTTCCTTACCTGGTACAGGCAAGTTGGCAGTTCCGAAAATAAGATCGTCTTCCATTTGCTTATAGACCTGAGCTTTTGGTGTTCTTACAAAGTCAGTTTTTGCCTCCTTGATTACTTCAGTTATTAACGGAACATCACCATAAAACGAAACCAGAGTCCGGTATGCATAAGCCCTGAAGAACATCGCTTCAGCAAGATATGCATTTTTCTGGGCGTCATTCGTCCAGATAGTGATATCAGCATTATTTATACCCTCAATAAGGACATTCGCTCTTTGAATAAGTTCAAAATTCCATGTCCAGATATTCCAGTAATCTGTATTTGATGAAGTAATATTAGTTACATAATTGCACAAAAACATATTACTATTCGGATCTTCACCATGATAAGCCACATCAGTTCCAAGGCCTCTCATTACGGCACAGACAGGCTGGTTGGTTCCATAAAACCACCTCTGGCGCACTGAAAAATGCAGCCCTGTAATTCCCTGCTTAATACCCGGAAGAGTTTGATAGGCATTCTCGGGGGCCAGGAAATCAAGAGGTGTTTCTTTAAGTACATCTTCACTGCATGAAGGGAAGATTAAAAGCAGAATTCCTGCATATAATAAGAATTTCTTATTAATCAGATTTAAATATTTTTTCATCGTTTTATAAATTTTCGGTTTCATAATTATTCATCTGTAAATCCTGAAAAATCAATCTAGAATGTAACCCTGAAACCTGCAGTTATATTTCTCATCAGTGGTGAGTTTTGCGAATCACTCCTCCAAACTTCCGGATCCCAGCCTGACCATTTTGTCCAGACATATGGGTTTTTACTGGAAATAAAGAACTGACATGCATCCAGTTTTAATATTTGCAGTAATTGGGGACCAAATCTGTATGCAAGAGATACATCCTGTAACCTCACAAAGCTTCTGCTTTCATAAATCCCGCTCGGTTGCGCAGGCGAGTTGTACACACCTGTTGCATTATTTACACCATTGTCGGGAGTCCAATAAGGACGTACTGCCGAAGCGTTTATCCTTAATACGTTATCTGACCGGAAATCGACATTAACAACAGAAGCATTATTCTCCATATAATACTTTTTACCTCCCTGGATTGAGTTAATAAAGAAGGAGAAAGTAAAGTTCCCGAACGTAAGAGTGTTGTTTATGCTGAACCTGTAGCTTGGGGTACGGTATCCTATAACTTTTCTGTCAAGATTTGGTTCAATGACACCATCTCCGTTCTGATCGACATATTTGTACTGACCGGGATACCAGGCAAGGTATGTTTGTCCGGCATAAAGTTCGGCTTCGGTCCAGAGGCCTCCCATCATCTCAAAATCATAAATAGCGCTGATTGGTTCTCCGACAAACCATGAGTTACCCACGTCTTTATCATTTTTGTCACCATAGAGTTTCGAAATCTTGTCGCGATTGAGGGAAAAGACAAATTTGGTTTCCCAGCCAAATTTGCCCTTTAGATTTATTGAATTCAATTCAAGTTCTATACCCTTGTTGTCAATCGCACCGATATTTGTCCAGACACTCGGATATCCGGTTGTCGGAGGAAGGGCTCTGCTGACAAGTACATCAGTGGTTTTAGCTTTATATAAATCCAGAGAACCCGAAATTCTCCGGTCAAAGAAGCCAAAATCGACTCCGACGTTGAGTGAAGCCGTTTTTTCCCAGGCAAGACTGGCATTCCCAAGAGAACTCGGGTAAACAGCAATTGCTGTTGTCGGTCCATAGACATAGGAATCAGCTGTCATTCTTGAAAAACTTGAATAACGTCCGATCCCCTGGTTTCCGTTTTCTCCATAGGATGTTCTCAGCTTCAGATAGAGCCCTGGAAGACTCTCCATGAATGACTCATCAGAGACTACCCAGCCAAGTGACACGGAAGGGAAATTGGCAAATTTTTTCTCAGGACCAAATCCGGAGAAACCGTCTCGGCGGATAGTTGCAGTTAATAAATAGCGGTTCATAAATGAATAGTTAACACGTGCCATGTAAGAAATACTGTTTTCTTTCCATGCTGATGATCCGACGGTTACTGTAGTTCCAAGACCCACATTATTATACCCGAGAACAGGATTGTCAAATCCCTGGGCATTAAGGGTTGAACTTTCCGCATTCCGGCCTTCCTGACTATAAAGCAAGGTTGCATTAACCTGATGGTTGCCGAATGTCCTTAAATATGTAATAATATTGTTATATATCCAGTTTCTTTCTTCCGATGGATTCTTAATGGCCTGACCTTTGTTACCGGAACCATCCGGGACAGTAACAGGATAAAACCTGTTATATTTCCTGGTATTCAAATTGTTGGAATAGTTAAACTCATAGGTCAATCCTTTTATCCATGGAACTGTAATTTTGGCATTTCCGACAAGCAACAGGTCATTCCTGTTATCTTTATGATCAACATACAGATTATTAAGAGGATACGGCATGTAAGCCTCCCCTGTGAGATACATTTTATAATTTGGCGAGCCAATCAAATTGTTAGCCAGAGGGCTGCAGACCCTTGCATCGCCAAGACTAGCTTCCAGACCCGAATAATCGCGGAAAGAATATGATGAATTCAATCCCACTGTAAGCCAATCGGTAACTTTGCTTTCAACATTGGAGTGAAGAGTAAGCCTTTTGAATTCATCATTCAACTGAATTCCCTGCTCATCGGTATATGAAGCAGAAACATAGTAATTTGACCTGTCGCTTTTCCCTGACATGCTTAAATTATAATTCTGTACAGGGGTGATCCGCAAAACTTCATCAACCCAGTTAATTTCATTGCCTGCAAGATAATTATCCCTTTCCTCCTGGGTCCTCAAGCGTGCAGCAACAATTGTTGGATTGGTAATATCAGGTCTGACAGGTTTGCCTGTGGCACTTGTGGGTTTGGTTTTATACCAGGTATACAGATCCTGCTGATAATAATAGTCAACCAGCCTTACTGCATATTCCTGTGCATTCATAACCCTCATCGGATTATTAGTCATATCCTGATAACCGTAATACATATTGAATGATATGACCGGTTTTTCACTTTTTCCCTTTTTTGTGGTGATAAGCATTACTCCGTTTGCCGATCTTGATCCATAAACAGCAGCAGCACTGGCATCCTTAAGTATATCTACTGACTCAATATCGCTGATATTGATATTTGATATAGATCCATTATAGATTATACCATCAAGAACCACCAGAGGCGCATCGTTTGCAGACAATGAAGTCTTTCCCCTGATTGAAAGGGACGGATCGCTACCGGCCAAACCTGATCCCTGAACATTCACTCCAGCAGTAGTGCCCGACATAGCCTGGGATAGGTTCATGTTTGCAAGAGTTGCTTTTTCGTCCATTGTTACTCTGACCACAGAACCGGTAAGATCGCTTTTCTTCTGAGTACCATAGCCAGTAACAATAACCTCCTGTAGTTCCATTGTTGAAGAGACAAGGGCAACATTAACTGTTGTCCGGCCGGATAGAGGCTGCTCTAATGTGTTATAACCAATAAATGAGAAAATCAGGACGGCATTCCGATCGGAAACAGCCAGTGAAAATTTCCCGTCAATCCCTGTAATGGCACCAAGAACAGTACCTTTGATGATGACATTCACTCCCGGCAGGGGATCGCCTGTGGTTGCATCGGTCACTGTTCCTGAAACGGTTATCTGCTGAAGCTCAAAACCTGATACGGTATTTGAAGCTCCAAACAGTAATACCAGGATCAGAATTTTAAGATCCATAAAGAACTTTTTAAGGTACCTTACAAGCGGCACCTCATGATAAGGATTTTCTTTCATAATAAAATTGATTTGTTAGGTATTTAGAGAATTAATAAGAAGATACAGAAAATACAATAAGGGATTTCGGGATCTTTAATCCCATTAGCAATAGTAAAAAATTTGCATAGGCAGGTTCAATTAGGTTAATATTCAGTTATGGTTAGTAGTATCTGTAAATTTACCATTTTCTTTTAAATATACCCCTCACACTCTTAATAATAATTTTTCAATATTGGCGCTTATCAGGAACACGGGAGTTATAGAACTTAAACCTGACTATTAATAGGGAAAATGAATTTTGCCGGCATCAGATTTGCATTTGCATTTGGCTTGATGATATTGTTCCCTTTCACCGGTTTTGAGCCTGAAGACTACAAAAAGAAAATACAAAAAGAAGCAGATTGAATAATCTTGTTTTCATAAACAGATCTTTTGAGTTAAAAGGATATCTTTTAAAGAGTAAAGAGTTGCCCTCAACCCTTTAAAAGGGAGGGGGTTGTTATTGTTATAATCCCCTCCCCTTCAGGAAGGCTTGAGGGGAATTTTTTGCGGTTAAAGGATTTCACCCGGTAACCAGAAACAAGCACCCTGCGACTTGATTTTTATAAGTTATAATAACTTTCCCACCCCTTACGCGGAGGCCTGTCAGTAAGCAGTGAATTTGCAAACTTATCGTTAACAATTTCTTTGGTTTCGCGGTTAAATATGAGATTCTTGTTACGACGCATTGCAATAATTCCCAATGAAAATATCTGGGCAAGAGGAGCAAATGTCTGGAACGGGGAGCGTGTCTTCTCCTCTCCCATACAGGCTTTAAGGAAATTCACGTAGTGATCTGACGGACTTTTTGGAACGACAGGTAATTTTGGAGCTATTTCCTTAGCTTTTGCATCGGGAATTATCGATAGAGGCGCAGAGTGGGTACCTCCCTTGAACATTAGTTCTTTGCTGAAGATGATCTTGCCTGCCTGAGGTATTTTCTGCTGACTGCCCTTGGGTACAGCGGCCTGCTGAGGTACACCTCCCGGAGGGGGTATTGTATTATCAGTTGCAGCATTTACTGAAAAATACCCATCAGGAACCGGAGGCAAGTTTTGGACACCGTCGTACCATGTTATATCACATGGAGGCATATCCCCGCGGCTTGGAAAACGGAACAGGAGCGTAGTTTCCAGAGGGAAGAAATAGTCGTTAAGGTTTTTGACATGAACTGGTTCAATCTCATAAGGTAATCCAAGATCAAGGAATTCATGGATCGAGTCGAGGATATGAGCGCCCCAATCGCCGAGGGCTCCAAGGCCAAAGTCATACCAGCCGCGCCAGTTGCCCGGGTGATATTTTTCATTGAAGTCATGGTATGCAGCTGTCGTGAGCCATGTATCCCAGTCTTTATCGGTCATCCCTTTCGGAAGCGGTTGTGCCTCGGGGAATCTTGTAATATTGGGATCGTATGGATGCCATCTGCGGCTACCGTTCATAAAAGCAGTTACAGCTGTAACATCCTTGATAATACCTGCCTCTTTCCATGCTTTGAACTGGAAGTAGTTCTCGCCGGAGTGTCCCTGATTGCCTACTTGCGTAACCAGCTTAGGATTCTTTTCAGCCATCTGCGCCATTAGTTCTGCTTCAAAGAATGTGCGGCACATCGGTTTTTCGACATAAACGCTTTTCCCGAGCTGCATTGCTGCCATACACACTGGGAAGTGCGCAAAATCAGGGATAGCGACCTGTACGGCATCAATATCTCCGGCCATCTTATCAAACATAACCCTGAAATCCCTGAATTGTTTGGCTTTCGGGACCAGTTTAATAACCTCCTGACAACCCTGGGAATCCAGATCAACGTCACAAACAGCGACTATATTTGCCAGACCCGAGTTTATAAATTGTCTGGCATCACCGCCCCCCTGGTTAGCAATTCCGATCAGAGCCATGTTTACCTTTTTTGCCGGACCTTTGACCGTACTGACCGGTACAATCTCAGGACCAGTAGTTTTTGCAGCGGCACCCTTACCAAGCATAACGCCTGATGCGGCCAACCCTGCAGTTTTTAAAAAATTGAGCCTTGTTACTTTGTTTGCCATGATATTTACTTTTTAAGAATTAAAACCTATCTGTATCTTCAGGGGAAATCGTTTGCACATCGTGTTCCAATAGTTTTTCAACCAGGATTCGTAATGTTCTAAATTAAAAGATCGAGGCAGTTCTGATTTTTTCCAGTTTGAGAATTAGCTCATTAAGAGAGAGGTAACTTATAGAGATTATTTCATTGTATAGCTCAATCCTTCATTATTGTTAAAAAGGGCATAGCCATTCCCTTCCATATATCCAGGAACATCTTCTTTGTTATTATCAACTGCCTCATCTGAAATTGGAGTAGAGAATGGCATTTTCCCGGATGGATTAAACTTACCTGTTATTACATCCAGGAGAGCGTCAGGGGTGGTCCCGAAAGTGGCTAGAACGCCAATAATATTCTTACTGGTTTTATCATTATATATTTCATCGATCACCCAGGGATTAGTATAATTAATTACCAATATTACTGGTTTCTTTACCGATAGTTTATTGACATAATCTACATCGACCCCGCATTTTGATAATGAGATTGAGATGGGCGCTCCTTGCTGACCGGACAATGCATTACCTGTTGGTTTGACCCATAATAACAATACATTTGCTGCTTCTGGTGAATTTACAAATTCAACAGGGTATTTGTTATCATTAACTGTGTAGATATCTGGAGATAGGGTGGCATCTGTATCCCCTCTCCTGGTGTTTCTCTGAAGGGATTCAAAATAGATCTTGGTCTTTTCCGGAACAGGCAGAGCATTGCTTTCATTCCTTAATAAAACTATTGATTTACGCATTGCCAGTGCAGCTCTCTCTTTAAACTTTTCATTATTTACCAGCTTTTCAGCTGCATCGGGATCGACATATGGATTTTCAAATAATCCGAGATTAAAAATTTCCTTCAGTAGCAGTAATACTGAGTTGTCGATTAAACTCATTTCGACCATTTTAGAGTTAATTACCTCAATAAGGGTAGAGGGATCAGAAATTCCTGAAAAGATATTTGAGCCTGCTTCGATGGCCTTTTTATATCTTTCAGGTAAAGAAAGTGTTTCAACACCCCATGGCATTCTTTCCAGTGGACCTGTGTCGGTATTTATGATCCCCTTAAAGCCCATTTGTGTTCTTAAAAGATCAGTAATAATTCCTTTATTGTAGGCATATCCTACTTCTTCATAATCTGTTCCATATGGAAGAGAATAATACGGCATAATAGCTGATGTTCCGGCATTGATTGCAGCCTGAAATGGTATTAGACTGTTTTTAAACATTCCTCCCGGATAAACTTCTCTTTTACCCCAATCAAAATGAGAATCCTGCCCTTTTTCTCCAGAGCCACCACCCGGAAAATGTTTTGTTGTAAGGGCAACCGATGTTGGATTTAAACTGTCACCCTGAAATCCATGAACTACTTGTGTCATTACCTTAGCAATCCATTCAGCATCCTCTCCAAAAGTTCCGTTAACTCTGGACCATCGTGGTTCTACGGACAGGTCCGCCATATACATATAACCTTTTCTTAAGCCGACGGAAGTCCATTCCTGACGAGCAATATCGGCAAACTCTCTGGTCAGATCGAGGTCATGCATAGCGGATATACCCAACTCCCCAGGCCAGGTTGAAAACACTGTTGTTCCTAAACTGGTTCCAAGCGATACATTAGCAGTTATATGGTTCCGTGGATTTGAGGCCACAATAGCAGGGACACCAAGAGGTTCACTTTCACAAAGAGTCTGAAGTTTATTTGACCATTCAGCCATGGTTGGGGCACTCTCACTTACCCGAAGGATAAAATGGCGCATATGAAATTCTTTAACAGTCTTTGTAGTTCCTGCTCCACCGCCACCCATATTATCAACTTGTTGTCCGATTCTGTCTTGTGGGCTGCCCCTTTGCCCCGAAGGAATGTTTCCCCTGTTTGCGTATTGTCCCTGTGTGGCATTTCCCGGATTCCTGGATCCCCCTTCATCAAGATCACTTGCAACAAGTTTACCTCCTGATGCTTTATCCCTTGAAGTACCAACCATGTTAATAGTATTTATAAGCATAAAGCCGGCTTTTTCTTCGACAGACATTTTGGAAAGCAGATCCTTGCTCCTCTCATCCGCACTCAATCTCCAGTCCTCATACTTATCCAATTTCCCGTTCTTATTTAAATCCTTGAATTTCAGTCCGTGTTTTTCAATAAAATTGACTGATCTATAGCCAAGCAAAGGTTGACGCTTCTTCTCTTTGCCTGTAGAGCAGGATAAAACTCCTGTTATCACAATGAGTGTAATAAAAAATAAATTGATGTTTTTCATAACCAGATCAGGTTTTAAATTACAGACAATTTAGTAATACAATTCCAAACATTTGTTAAAAGTTAAGGATTTTTAACACATTGATAGATAAAACTATAGACTTTATGAAAATTTAGGAGAGAAAATTGAGCCGGAGTAAGAGAGAAAGCGAGCATTCTTACACTTCAGGTAAGCAATTATACAATTCTAATTTAAACTGTTTCGGATACTTCTAAATATGTACTCGAATTGGTCAATTGTCAAGTCTTAGTCAGAAATTTCAGACCCCTTGTTTACCAGGGGACTTCCTGTAACCTGAAAGAAAGGGAAACTCTGGTTTTATTTAAAATAATACATTTATTCATTTTTCTTATATCAAAATATCCCATTTTCATCTAAAACCTGACACCAAACTGGCACATAAAAAAAGAGTCACAATTTTTGAGGTTGTAACTCTCTGAAAATGAAGTGGGCCCAGCTTCGCCCACGCACAGGCAGCTATATGGCTGCTTTTTCCATTTCACGCTGGGATCGAACCAACAACCCCCGGATTATGAGCCAGGTGGCTTGGTCTATAAATATGGTAAATGTTTCCCATATGATTCCCATTACAAAAGTATAAGCCTGTATATTGTTGATATACAGGCTTATACGGTTTTTCTTTGTAATGGAGGGAGGGCTTTATTGAAAGGACATATATTGATGATAATAAAACAAAACAATACCTTTAAAGAATATGGGAAAAACGCTTTCCCGATGGCCTGAATATTGCAAAATGCGTGC
>Ga0326726_10005507_pt1 | contig 11455 bp, 7 predicted proteins | sample MHFenrmetagenome_2_FD_207603 | JGI IMG/M metagenome (GOLD analysis project Ga0326726, IMG submission 207603) | Lab enriched peat soil microbial communities from Michigan Hollow, Ithaca, NY, United States - MHF15MN | ecosystem: Environmental > Terrestrial > Soil > Wetlands > Peat | place: USA...
TATTCACTGGTCCTTTTTGCTTTCTCCCTCGTAATTTTATTTTATTTGTATGCCCTTCGGACCGATACCATAACCTGGTGGGTGATATTCGGGGTTACCTCAGCGATCGCTTTCTGGACACATTACTATGTTTTCGTAGGACTGGGGGTTATTTATCTTCATGCAATAATTACCCGTGCAGGCGATCTGAAAAAGGACATTCGTCAGGCAAAAAATCTTGTAATAGCATGTTGTATAACGTTAATTCTATCCCTCCCCCTCATCTTTATTGTCGGGGAGCGTTTTTTCAGGCTTACCGGTTCTCCTCCGACGTATGGAGTGCTTGGACCAATCCTTATCCAGGAAACGTTTATCCGATTTTCAGGAGGATATTCTTCACTAAACTCAATTATTGCCTTCATCTATCTCGTGCTGATGATAGGGGGATTTTTGTTCCTCTATACGCGGGATAGATCCAAGTTCCTCTTTTCAGCGATGTTTCTTATTCTTCCCATCGTGATCAGTGTGCTGATATCGTCAAAGATGACGATGAATCCCCGGTATCTTATCTATCTCCTTCCCGTTTTTTTTGTGCTCGTTGCCTTGTGTTATCCGATCATATTCCGGTATGTTCCGAACAGAAATTTGCTATACATTACACTGATTCTGATTTTTGCTGTCAATGCCCCCCTTCTCGCGGAGTATTACTCCGGCTATACAAAAGAGGACTGGCGGGGATTTGCGGGAATTGTTCAGTCAATAACCCATAACGGTGATCTGGTCGTTCTTGTTCCCGACTATGTGTCAGTGCCGATGAATTATTATTATTCCAATGTAACTGACAAAACGATTGAATATGGGGCAACTAATCAGACGGAACTCGAAAATATATACCTGACGAAAGGAAACAGCAGCGTATTCTATATCGTTACCGGTGATATTTCAGCAGCCGATCCGCAAGGGGATGCTCTTGCCTGGCTTACTGAAAATGCCCGAATCGAAACGGAGCACACAGGTATTTACCTTCTTACTTCGCGTTAACGGAAAAGGGGATACCTGTCATTTTTACTGCAAGGTGTTCGCCATTACTTTCTGGCGTATACCACGAGTGAAACCCCGACACCCAAATGCTCAAACGTGCGGTCCAATTTTCTCCCGATTTCCAATAACCGGCGACTGTTTGTCAGGGCAAAAAGAGGGGAAACAAAAAAAATCGACTTTATCGTGCATTCCGAGAAAGTGGAAAAATAACTACTCAGGCCGCTTTCTGAGAAAAATCTCAGGTGAGTCTCCCCGTAATTCCTGCCTCTGCCAAACACGTCCCAAAAAAATTCATAGACTCCCCAGACAGATCTGTCGTTCGGAGTGGTGATAACAACCGCACCACCTTGCTTCAGGACTCTGGTAATTTCGCCGATTAGATGATCAGGATTCTTAACGTGTTCTATAATCTCCGCACAGATGATCTTATCCGCACCGGATGCCTTTATGGGAAGGTATTGAGCATCGGCGATAATAAATTCAGTATTCAGGAGGGATTTTTTCCGTGCAAACCGAATCGCGTGGATGTTTACATCAATGCCGATGGCATATGCATATCCGGTTTTTGCGATTTCTTTGAGCTGTACGCCGCTCCCGCATCCTATATCGATGACAACATGATCGGACCTGACCGCTAATGCATTCCGGATAATTTCAGTCTTTCTTCTCTGGAAGTATTGCTGGACCAGTATGTCGGAATTAAAAGCTTTTTCATCGACATCTCCCTCGATAGTATTGTAAAATGATAAAAGGTTCTCGGTTTTCATGGGTTTTACGAGGAGTTTTTTCATGCCAAGAAGATCGACTCCTACCTCGACGAGTCGTGTGATCAGGGCAAAGGATGTTGCGACGGCGGCACCAATGCCCATAGCCGTAAAGACAAAAACAATACCTGCCTCCTGGATACCCCAACCGGCAGGTGTAAGCGGGACGAGAGAGAACAGGGTCAGTAAAGGATTCAGGAGAAGAGCATTGATCGGCGAAAGAAAGATCTCGCGCAGGGAGAGTGCAATCAGAAACCATTGGAGACCACGCAGGATCCACCCGGCAAAGGTGATGGACAGGATGAACGGGGCATATTTCTGAATTGAGCGACTCCTCTCCCCAAAAACAAGGATCTTATTAAGAAATACCTTCTTTTGGAGGAAGGCTTTGATCCTCTGTCCCGGATACATAATGATAAAATATCCAGCGACGACCCCCAGGATAAGGAGGAACGTTACGATGATGGCAAAACTGAGTTGATTGGCAAAAATAAAAGAATAAAGGAAAAATGCTCCAAGGATGGCAACAATCATCTTAAACGTAAGGTCATAGAGGTACGTGCTGGTAATTGTCGCGATTCCCTTTTCCAGAGGTACGTCATTTTCATTCAGTGCGAGAGCTACATACAGATATCCACTACGTGCAGGAGTGAAATCCGAAAGAAGCATACCTGCCATATGAGAGAAGAATACCACTCGTAATCGAAGGTTCTCCCCCATGGCATACAAAATTCTTTTTATCCGGTATGCCATCAGCAGATTGTTAAAAAAATAGCACAGACCCGCAAGAAGTATGTACCGGAAATCAAGATGCGCGAGAAGTGAAAGGGTAAGCCGGGGATCAACGGAACTGATTAGCAGCACCAGTATTGTTATTGCAATAATTCCCTGGACAATGCTGATAATTCTGCTCCGTTTCATTTCATGTCATCCTTTGAATGTTTCTTAATCAAGAGAATTTATCTGAATAAGAAGATCTTCCACGCTCGAATGATATTATCGTTCTTCAATGCAATGAAATTATAATGGAGTATTGAACAGCACTGGACAAGAAAATCATAAATAATTCTTCCTTTCAGCTTGCTTTGGCCGAACTCCCTGTCCTTGAAAACGATGGGAATTTCCTGTACCCGTTTCCAGTGAGCTTTTCCAAGAATTTCAAAACCCATCCGGAAGCCCCGGGGCGAAAGAAGAGTCTCTTCCAGGATACACCGGTTTATCGCAAAAAATCCACTCCCGGAATCTTTAATATGCGGGATGAGAAGACGACCGAGAAGCGCCGCACCCGATGAAAGCATTCTCCTCATCAATGGCCAGTTGATTACTTCACCGCCGGGGACATAGCGACTACCGATAACCATATCGAATCCTTCATTTTTGAGAAGATGGTAGAAAATCGGGATCTTTTCCGGAGGATGCGAAAAATCACAGTCAATGCATTGTATCAAATCCGATCTGGCATGGTTTATTCCATCATAAAGAGATGGGGAGAGTCCAGGATTCCTGGTCCGGATGAGAAGGTGTAGGAACGGATAAACCTCCATGAGTTTTCTCACGATTGTCACTGTGTGGTCATTTGAACTGTCGTCCACCACAAGAATTTCCTCAGCAATTTCATGTGATCTGCAGATCGCGTCCACCGTTACAATCATTCTTTCGATGTTTTCCTCTTCATTAAATGTGGGAATTATCACGGTCAGATCAGAGTGCATTCAAATTACCTGAATTATAATCGTTTTTAAGGAAATTCTGATAGCCCATATTCAAGGTGTATGTTTGTGTCAGATATTTGCCTCATTTTGTATAAATAAGATGGACGTTCACCCCATAAAAACAAAAAAATATACTCATGTGGCATTGGTAATTCGGGAAATTTTTTTAAAAGTCCGTGTCATCAGAACAATAATTGCGTTTTCAAACTGAACAAAAAATGTGAGCGTAATTTTTTTGTAGTGTATAAAATCTCTTATTTTCGGACATCCAATATCATATTCTATGTCCAATCTCACCGTCGCTGTCCTCGCACCATTGGATTATTCCAAAGATCTGGGAAAGAAAGGAACAACCAGCGACATTACATTTTATAATATGAAAAAAGGTGATTCAACAGTCACCCTTATAGAACCCACGAGGTATCCGGAAAAGTTATCCTCGCTTTTTTATGCAATATCCCTTGCGGATCGCATAATTATGGTTGTTGATGAGATCAATGCCTCGTTCGGTGAATCTGTTCTCATGCTCCAGTGTGCTGGAAAAACCGCAGGATTTCTTATTCTTAAAAACTACATCACCCTCGACCAGATTGCACCTCTTATCAAAGGAACGGTTGTCGAGAAGTATGACGTACTTGCTGATGATATGGTCGGGTTGCGGGAAAATATCCTTAATATCGCTGTAGAACTCACCACTCATCATAAGACGAAGACTACAGCCAGCAAAGGTGCAGTCCCCATCGATCATCACTTTAATGTGAAAGGTGTAGGGATCGTCGTGCTTGGCTGTGTGGCACAAGGAGTCATAAAAAAGCACGATACAGTAAAAGTTCTCCCCACAGAAAAAACAGCCCAAATCCGCTCCATCCAGAAACATGACGATGATGCAGAGTATGCAGAAACGGGAGATCGGGTTGGTCTTGCCCTGAAAAATCTGGATGCGGACGAACTGGATCGGGGATATGTTCTGACCAATGATCCTGCAATAAAATTTTCGACAATAATTTCCGGGAAGGCGGAGCTGGTAAAATATTGGCCATCGCCCTTAAAAGAAGGCATGGTGATTTATGCCGGTCACTGGATGCAGTTTATGCCAACCCGTCTCGAAAAAGTATCCTTCGGTAGTGACTGGAGAATCCCGGAGATTACCCTTTCCATGGAAAAAGCGCTCATATATCCTCCGGGCGCCCGGATCGTGCTCCATTATCTCGAAGGTGGCAAACTTCGTGTAGTAGGATCGCTCCTTCTTGCCTGATCCAACTGCTTTTTTCCTTAATTTTGGTTCTGTTGAAACCATAAGATATCAACAAATTGCGAATCACCTGGTATCGGAGGGGACAGTGCCTGTCCCCCCGAACCGCCCCTGCGCTTTTGCGATGGTGCTGTATTACCTTCTCTGGAATTATCGCTTCAGAGGGGATGCCACAGCGGCGGGGGCGGAGGCACTACGTGCCGTAGCCCAAAAAGAGCGTTAAGAAAAATAGTGTGAGGATTTCAACAGGGCCTTAATTTTTCGATAATTCCTGCGCCCCTCCCCAATCAACTTATCTTTTTGAACGATCATCATTACTCTGAGATACAATGCTCGAGACTATCATTGGATGGATCATCCTGGGCGTTATCGTCCTGGTTGTAATCGGACTGGTTTTATGGGCAGTGGGAATGTATAACCGCTTCTATAGCCTTAAAAATTCCTCTGAAGCAACCCTTGGTCAGATCCGTGTCGCGATGAAAAAACGGCTGGATATGATTGACCAGCTGCTCGGTGCGGTGAAAAGTTATGCGAAGTTCGAGAAAGAGACATTCGAACGGGTCACTGCAATGCGGGCGAGTGTGGCAACCGCCTCTCCTGGTGACCTGAACAAGGTTGAGGCCGAGTCCCGTTCGATCTTCGGGCGTCTGTTAGCGGTAGCAGAGAACTATCCCGACCTGAAAACCAACACGACAGTTACCAGCCTTATGGATTCTGTCAAGAGTATCGAAGAGGAGATCGCCCGCCAGCGATATACCTATAACAATATCTCGCAGGAGTTCAACACGATGATGGACACCATCCCCTCAAAATTCATCGGACACCTCGTCGGGCTCGTCAAGCTCGAGTACCTGCAGTTCGAGGAAGCCATCAAAACCCCGCCGAAGATTGAGTTCTAACGGGTAATTACCGTGAGTGAAACAAAACAACTGGCAGTAATCCTCATCGCGAGTCTGGTCTTAGGCGTTACAGGACTTGTTCTGGTCACTCTGGTTCCGCCATTGTTGGTGGGGAACCTCGTGGTAGACTCGTACGATGCGGTACTGTATGAAAATGGGACTCTTACCGAAAGGTACACCTACGATGTCGGGACATCGGGCCAGTACCGCATGCTTTTTCGTTCATGGGAGGCCCCTCTGACCTTTACTCCAGGTTCAGGTCCGTCTGTGCAGTTTGTGTCAGCAGATCCTCCTTATGGGACGATTGGTTATGCCAAGGATGTGGGGGGAAACGTAAATGTTTCCGGCATTCAGGGAAACAATGCCCTAAAACTGACTATTGGAAATCTTGCAGAAAACAACGAAGTCGGAATATTCAAACCAGATTACTTTATGGCGGGTACGTATACCGTCGGGTATACGTATCTCCTTCACCCTCCTGTTGAGTACGACGCCTCTACCTCGCATCTGAACCTGAAATTCGCAGGAGCCGGGCATATTCCCTACAAGGACATCAGAATCACCATCCCGGCCAACCATGTCGAGCAGGTCTTTGCGTATCCCCCTGCTATGAACACCGCGAAGGTTGGCGATACGTATATTATCACCGGCGCTGTTGGAGCCGATGAAAATCTTGCTGTTGAACTTCTCACCACCTCAGATGGACTCCTTGAAATGCCAGGATTCAGGACAGAAGTAACCGATATCAAGGGAAAAACAGTTTCAGCGAATTTCTGGTATGATCTCCCGTATTTTATAGCAAATCTTCTGAACATTCTTGCCAAGATTGCGGTTATCCTGGTTCCTGTGATTTTTATAGTCGTTTATTACTGGTATGGCCGGGAGAAGGCATATACAGTTCCAGAATACCTGAGTACGATCCCCAATCCTGCGCTCAAACCCTGGCAGGTTAACCTGCTTTTCAAGGGCGATGCGCTTGACTTCGATGAAGACGGTTACTATGCAACGTTGCTCGATCTCCATCGGAGAAAAATTATTTCGATCACCGATAAAGGCGAGCCAAAGGGGATCGAAATTCGCCGGCTTTCGGGTGTGACAACCGATCCCTATGAACAACGCGTGCTTGGATTCCTTGAACTCGTATCAGAAAATGGTGTTTTTGATACGGTACAAATAAAAGCGCTCGCACGTAATGCACAAACAAGCAGCACGGCAGAGGAAAAGGCATTGAGGTATCAGCGAACCCTCACTGATATAAATGGGCGGGTGGATAAGTCTCTCTCTCTCCAGTATATGGTTGACGGCCGGGATCACCTCCTACCGCTCCTGCTTACCGGCATCGCGATGTTTGCCGTCAACCTGATCCTTGCTCTTGGACTACCAGCGCAGCTAACCCTTCTCGGTCCTGCAGTTGTGCTCTGGGCAATCGTCATCGTCCAGGTATTGATCCCCATTTCTGCACCGTCTACCCTTTTTGGGCACTGGAAAGACGATCGGTTCAAAGAGAAACTTGAATGGGATGCGTTCACCCGTTTCCTCTCCGATATGGCAATGATGCAGAAATATGCCCCCGAGGATCTTTCAATGTGGGGCGAATGGCTGATATATGGCACAGCACTCGGTGTTGGTGACAAAGTGGAGAAGGCGATGAAGGCGCTCAATATCCGCATTTCTGAAACTGGTGTACCTCTGGGTGTGGTAGGTATGAGTTATGCCTTCATTCCGCTTCTTCATTTCACGCCCCCAAGTCATGGCGGCTCCGGCGGAGGCGGATTCGGTGGAGGGGGTGGCTTTGGAGGAGGAGGCGGATTCGGAGGGGGCGGTGCCGGAGGAAGATGAAGTCTCCCCTCCTGCCCCCCCTGATTTTCGGTCATACGATTTCACCCTGTTCACGCCGGGAATCTCTGTGATTCGGCATGATTATCAGGAACTGTAGAAGATATAAATCCGCACAAATCATATGAATACAAAAAAGGGAAATTGATCTATGCAGTATACGGAAGGCCAGCTCGGCAGGGTCTTTGTCGTGCGGATTGATGATGGCGAGGACATGCTGGTCTCCCTGCGCCAGTTTATCAACGACAAGTCTGTGTATGCCGGTTCGATCCTCTTCCTTGGCGCCCTCATGAAGGGAAGAATGGTTACCGGACCTGAAGAGCCGGTGATTCCGCCGGTTCCTCATTTTGTTATGTTTGAAGGTGGCTGGGAAGTTTTTGGAATAGGCACCATCTATCCGGGTGAAGATGGTCCGCATATTCATTATCATGCCTCGGTGGGCCGTTCCGGTCATGCCCTGACAGGTTGTCTCAGAGAAAAAGCAATTACGTATCTCATTATTGAAGCGGTTGTTTTGGAATTTACCGGTCTTTCTGCACACCGGGAGTTTGACAGGAAGACTCAGGTCCATCTTCCGGTTTTGGGAAAAGATGAGCATCCTCCTGAAGACGTTGAGGAAGGCAAAAATGAGGAGGAACCTGCAGAGAACGAGGAGTCGGAAGAGGTGGATGATCTGCCGGGAGGACTTGCCGATATCATCCGTGATCTGACCCGCAGCCCGTCTTCATAAAGATGGATTCCCGTGAATATTCCAATATTCTCAGAATTCTATGATGGATCAACCTGGATTTCTTCCGCTGTCTCCGGAAGAAAAGGAAAAACTCGGCATTCAGCAACTGGACATCATTCTGGTAACCGGGGATGCATATATCGATCATCCTTCTTTTGGGACTGCTCTGATAGGAAGAGTCCTGTGGGATGCAGGATTCACGGTCGGGATCATAGCGCAGCCAGACTGGAAATCTCCTGTTGATTTCACCAAACTTGGAAAACCACGATTGTTCTTTGGCATCTCCTCCGGAAATGTCGACTCCATGGTGAACAACTTCACTCCCAATCGCAAACGACGGAGTGACGATGTCTATTCTCCGGCAGGGATACCCCGGCGACCGGATCGGGCAACAATAGTCTATACCAATAAAGTGCACGAACTTTTCCCGGACACACCGATTATTATCGGAGGTATCGAGGCGAGCCTGCGAAGGTTCGCCCATTACGATTACTGGCAGGATCGTGTGCGCCAGTCGATCCTTGCAGATGCTCCGGCGGATCTTCTTGTGTTTGGAATGGGGGAGCGCCAGCTGGTTGAGATTGCTCGCCGGCTTGCATCAGCCGAACACATTGCATTGATAGAGGATATCAGGGGAACCGAATTCACTCTTGATTATGTCCGGTGGCGCAGCCACCGGCCGGAAGGAATTGTTGAACTTCCCGGCTTCGCAGAAGTCGCTCAGAACAAAACCGCATATGCCCGTGCCTTTGCAATGCATTATAACGAACAGGATCCCGTCCGGGGCAGGATAGTAGCTCAACCGCACCCGAAGACTATCGTCATCCAGAATACGCCGGCTCCGCCATTGACGACCCGGGAGCTCGACCATATTTACGATCTGCCATTCTCCCGCCGTGCACACCCCTCGTATAAACACACCATTCCTGCGCATGAAACAGTTCAGTTTTCCGTTACAAGCCACCGCGGGTGTTTTGGGGGATGCTCGTTCTGTGCCCTCACTCATCACCAGGGCAGGATCATCCAGAGCCGGAGCAGTGAATCGATCGTCAACGAAGTAGTACGAATGGCGAAGATGCCCGAGTTCAAAGGTATTGTTCAGGACATCGGTGGTCCGACCGCAAACATGTACCGCCTTTCATGCGATCTCTGGGAAAAATCCGGGGCGTGTCGGGACAAACGCTGCAACCCTTCATGTAAAACCCTGAAAACGAGTCATCAGCCCCAGGTGGCCCTTCTCGAAAAACTTCGTGAAATACCGGGTGTGAAAAAGGTCTTTGTCAGTTCCGGCATTCGCTATGATCTCGCACTCGGGGAGGATTCCGGCTATCTTACCCTACTCTGTGATCATCACGTTTCGGGCCATCTCAAGGTAGCACCGGAGCATGTAGTGAAAAAAGTCACCGATTTAATGAACAAACCAGATGCCAAAGTTTTCAATCAGTTCTGCGAATGCTTTGAAACATTGCAGCGAGGCAAAAAGAAACGGCAATACCTCCTGCCGTATTTCATGTCCGGGCACCCTGGATGCTCGGTTAATGATATGATCGAGCTCGCGATTTACATCCGTGACTACCATCTCTACACAGAACAGGTACAGGACTTCACACCGACCCCGATGAGTATCTCGACGTGTATGTACTACACCGGTCTCAATCCATTCACCCTTGAGCCGGTTCATGTACCGAAGGGTCAGGAAAAGATAATCCAGCGTGCGATGATGCAGTATCGGGATCCGCGTAACCGGGGATTGGTTATCGAAGGACTGACTGCCGCCGGAAGAACCGATCTCATCGGCAGCGGCGGAAAATTCCTGGTTCAATCCGGTAAAAGAAAAGAATCACGATATGCGAAAAAGTACGATGCGGTGAAAAGATAGGATGATTGACCAATCGTCACTTTCCGATAATTTTCGTAAACATATAGCGATACACGGTTTATAACCCAAAATTCTGCGTTCTGGCTGAGCTCTTTACCTCATAACTGCATAACGGGGAGAGGGTATGAAATGAATGGAAAAAATAGCCTGAACGTTGAAGTGTCAAAAAGCTGACATTCCCGTCAGTGAGGGCCAGATATTTCCTAAAAAAAATTATTTCCTTCCATAGTCGTCATCGAATCGTATGATGTCATCCTCTTCAAGATATTCGCCGAGCTGGACCTCAATAACTTCAAGGGGGATAACACCCGGGTTCTTCAACCGGTGCCTCGTCCCGCTTCGGACAAACGTACTCTCGCCCTGCCTGAGAAGCCTGATCTCTCCATTAAGTTCGACTTCCGCAGTCCCTCGGACAACAACCCAGTGTTCGCTCCGGTGATGGTGCAGTTGGAGAGAGAGTTTCTGGCCGGGTTTGACACTGACCCGTTTTATTTTGTAGATCCCGGTTTCCTCAAGAATCGTGTACGATCCCCATGGCCGGTGCACCTGCCGGTGGAATTTCGTAACCGGATCTTTTCGTTCATTATACCTGATAACAAGCTGTTTCACCAGCTCCGAGTGCCTTCTGTCGCAGACAAGGAGCGCGTCAGGAGTATCGACAACGATGAGATCATGAACTCCTATCAGTCCGACATGCTTGCCCGGCGCATGCACGAAGTTGTTCTCTGCTGAAAAATACTCTGCCTTGCCGAGGTTTCCCTCATGGTCATGCTGCTCTACCTCATAGAGTGCCTTGAACGTTCCCAGATCGCTCCATTCTGTCTCAAGTGTTACAACAGCAACTTTTTTTGATTGTTCCAGAAGTCCGTAATCGATAGAAATTGATTCAAGGTGTGCATAATCTGGGATGTGTCCCTCCCGAAATTCTTCAAAAAGTTCGGGACGGTATTTTTTCAGTTCTGAAAAGAAAGAACCGACAGACAACAGAAAAATCCCGCTGTTCCAGAGGTACCCGTCCCTGACGTATTCCTGCGCGGTCTTTTCATCCGGTTTCTCCCTGAATTCATCGACCAGTGCACCGTAGGGAAGCTGTCGCCCCGGTTTAATATACCCATATCCTGTATGAGGTGAGTCAGGTTTGATCCCGAATGTAACGATATTTTTTGCCGAAAGTGGTTCTGCGGCCCGGATCTGATCCAGTGCATTGTCTCCCAGAAGGTGATCGCTCGGGAAAACCACAGCAGTTGCAGACGATGAAATTGAACGAATACGCTGCATCGCCCATGTGATGGCAGGTAACGTGTTTTTTCCTTCCGGTTCTGCGAGCAGGTGATCGTCAGAGATGGCAAATCCCATCTCTTCT
>Ga0326726_10005508_pt1 | contig 11454 bp, 9 predicted proteins | sample MHFenrmetagenome_2_FD_207603 | JGI IMG/M metagenome (GOLD analysis project Ga0326726, IMG submission 207603) | Lab enriched peat soil microbial communities from Michigan Hollow, Ithaca, NY, United States - MHF15MN | ecosystem: Environmental > Terrestrial > Soil > Wetlands > Peat | place: USA...
TCCGGCCGTCGGGCCATACCCCAGGCCAGGGCCGTGACCACAGCCATGTAAGCGACTGCGAGGAGAGTGAAAAGACCGGGCTCTTCGACCGGAGCCGGAGGAAATCCCCAGGGGGCGGAGATCCGGTTGAAGAAAGAGACGACGCCGGCGGGGAGGAGGAGGAACAGCAGGCCCACGGCCGCAAAGACGATGGCAAAGCATGTTCCCGCTGTCCGGACGAGCCTAGTGCGCATGGCGCGATCTCCTTTTCCGCTCCGGCGAGCCCCGCTCAAACCGGCGGAAGAACTCGCCGGGAGGCCCGAAGCGCGCTTCGGCGACGACCCGCGCGCTCGTCGCCCGGTCGAGCGGCAAGCCTTGCCCCGCATATTTTTCGAGCAGGCGGAAATGTCCCCGCAGGAAACAGGAGTCCGATGATCGGAAGGCCCCTATCATCTCGGGGATGATGTCCTTCAAGGGCCGTTCGCGGACGTTGCCGAAGGTCATCGGGGCGAAGACGCATGGGCTGACCTCGCCGAAGGCGTCGACGTAGATCATCTTGCGTCCCGCGTTGCAGCCGAAGTGCTCACGGCCCTCGAAGTGCCCTAGATAGTTGACGGTCATGCCGCCGCCGTCGCGGTTGGCCCGGTCCTGGAGCCGGACGAGGGCGAGCCGGTCGGCTTCGGTGATGAGCCGGTCCTCATGCCAGAACGGAGCGGAGGCCGGCTTGATCTCGCTCGTCCAGGCCTCGTGGACGCCGAGGCCCGCCAGGAACTCGAGAAGCCGCCCGACCCCCTCGCCCCGGATCATCTCCCGGGAGAGGACGGCCGAAACGCCGACGTCGAGGCCGGGCGTCGCCAGGAAGACCTCGATGGCCCGGAGGGCTTCGCGAAAGGCGCCGGGGAATCCCCGGCCCGCGTCGTGGATGTCCTCGATCCAGCTGTCGAGGCTGACGGAGACGGAAAAGAGGCCGGCCTGACGGAGCTCTCGAGCTTTTTCCGGAGTGATGCCCATGCCCGTCGTGAACAGCTTGACGGCACAGCCTTCGGCGGCGGACTCGACGATCCGGACCAGGTCCTTTTGAAGGAGAGGCTCGCCTCCCGTCAGGCCCAGCCAGAAGACGCCGGCCTCCCGCAGGTCGCGGATGACCCCGAGGATGGTCGCCGTGTCCATGGGCCGTCCGGCGCGGTCGCGGTTGTAGCAGAAAGCGCACCGCTGGGGACAAGCGCTGGTCACGGCCACCTGCGCGTGCGACGGGCCGTCGATCCGTCCGAGCAGGTGCTCGTCGACAAAGCGCCCGTAGGCCCGGCTGTTGAGAGGCGGGAGGTGGGAATGGATGATGAGATTCCCGCCGACGTTCCGGATCTTGAACTTCCGCATATAGCGGAGAAGGAACATCCCGACAGCCGGTCCGACCCGCAGGAGGCCGGGCCGGGAGACGACCGCACGAAAGATCTCCCGGCGCCGGGCCGGCCGGCCCGTCTTCATCGCGACGGAAGCCCCTTCAGCGCCGTCACGGCCAGGACCGCCGACGCGGCGAGAAAGACCAGGCCGAAGATGATGAACGCGTCCGCCGCCAGGAAAAGCACGGTGTAGCTATAAAGCCAGAAAAAGCCGAAGTAGATCCACCAGCGCTTGCCGAAGGCGAGAAAGCCGACGACAACGAGGGCGAGGGCGGTGAATCCGACAAGGGCCGCGCGCAGGTCGGCCGTCTCCCAGAGGATGGCGGCGGCGGCGAGGGCGGGCAGGACGAGCCAGAGGCCCTTCTTCCTTCGCGAGCCGATGACCAGGGCCGCGGCCAGCGCGGCGGCGGCGAATCCAGCGGTCGCCAGCAGCGTGAGCCATCCGGGAGGTCCCGGCCGGCCTTCGGCCAACCGCTTGATCTCGGTCATCATCTTTTTTTCCATAACGAAGTGGGCCGGGTCGAGCAGCCAGAAGCCGATAAGACGGCCGACGACCCCGGGGATCGGCTCGCCCCGGCCTCGGGCCAGGAACCGCGTCCCGCCCTCTCCGCTCGGCTCGAGGGCGAACGTGCCCCATTTCTTGAGCGTCATGGCCTGGCCCGGGGCGAGGAAGGGCACCCTCCAGCCCGTGTAGCCTTCTTTGTCTTTGAGAAGTCCGAACATGTAGCCGGGCTTGACGCTGCGGACGAAGTCCTTGGCTTTGAGGGACTGCCACTCCGGACGGATCTCGAACGTGTTGCGGATGCCCGCGAGGACGATATTCTCGAGCCACGAGTAGCTGTAGAAGCCGGCCCGGTCCTGCCCGATCTGGACGAGCCAGGGCCAGACCCTTTCCGGCGGCGCGTTGACCGTGACGGCGCGCGTTCCGCTGACGAGGCCTCCGATCCAGGCGTCGTCGCCGAGGAGAGGCCGGGTCTGGTCCTTGCCCGGCGCTCCCCATTGGAGGAACCAGGGACGGACGGCGAAGCTGTAGGCGGCGAAGGCCGCGAGAAGGACGAGGAAGGCGGCGACGGACCCGGAAAGGCCGGGCCTCTGGACCTTGGTCATGCGTTCCTCCGTTCCGGGACGGCGTTCTTGAATTCAGGGTCGCGGACGACGCAGCCGACCCGTCTCTGCCGGCGGAGAAGATGCGAGCACAGCGAACATGTCGTGCAGACCTTGCCGGGATCCAGCCGTCCGCGCTCGAGGAGATCGGCGGCGAAGTCCGGATAGGCCAGCGCGCCGCGGCCGAGCCCGAGGGCGGCGCTCCGGCCGGCGCCGACCAGGGCCGCCGCGACCCCGGGGCCGAAGCCGCGAAGCCACGAATACCCGGCCCCGATGACCGCGGTTCCCGGAGACGAACGCTGGATCTCCGCGGCGACGCGAAGGTGGCGGGCCACGCCCTCGAGCGGATGCTCGCCGGGGACCTCGCCGCCGGGGACGGGCTCGTCGAACGGCCGGCCGACGTACGGCTTCCAGGCCGGGATGCCCAACGACAAGGCCAGGAAGCGCACGCCGCTCTTGGCGAGAAGCCCGACGAGCGCTTTGGGCTCGGTGAGGTCGATCTTTTCCGGTTCGTCAGGGTCCATGCCGAAGCCATAGGGAAAAGGGACCGTGTCCGAGGCCGAAAGCCGGCTGGTCACAAGAAGTCTCGGCGCTTCCTCGCGGATGTGGCGGACGATCTCGAGGAGAAGGCGCGTCCTGTTCTCGAACGGGCCCCCGTAGCGGCTGTCCTCCCGGCTGTGGGCGCCGAGGGTTTCCGAGACGAGGTACCCGTGGCACGCCTTGACATCGACGCCGTCGAATCCGGCCGACGCGGCGAGATCGGCCGCTTCCACGAAGTCGTCCCGGATCTCGGCGAGCTCGTCGTCGGAAACGAGAGGATTGTCGGGAGCAAGGTCGTGAAGGGGATCGAGATGGGGATTGTTCTGGACGATGATCGGCCGCGGCGCCCCTTCGGGCTTCGCGAAGCGGCCCGAATGGGTCAGCTGAAGAACGAGAAGGGGAGAGTGGGCCGGGCCCCGGACCTTTCTGGCCGCGTCGCGGATCTCTTCGACGAGGCGGGCGAACCCGCCGATCGTTCCTTCCGTGAGCATGAGCTGGGCCGGATTCGAGCGTCCGTCCGCTCGAACGGCGGTCGCTTCGCACCAGATGATCCCGGCGCCTCCGGAGGCATAGCGCCGGTACCTCCGCCGCGTCGACTCCGAAGGCCCGCCGGAGGCTTCGGCGTCGGCCCCTTCCATCGGCAGGACGGCCAGCCGGTTGGGGATCACGCGGCCCGCGAACGGCGCCTTCTCCAGGAGCGCCGAGATATCGTCCTGATAGGGGATATCGAGGCCCAGGCGGCGGGCCTCGTCACGGAGGCCGCCGGCCGAGCGGAACCGGAATTTCGAGTGGGGGGCCACCTTCGTTCACTCCGGTCCCGCGTCGAGCATGCGCCGGACGCTCTGGATATCGCGCAAGACCCTCGGCTCGCACGCGGCGGGCCAGCGGTCCCGGGGCAGGACGGCGAGCTTTCCGGCGTCCATGAGGGCCCGGGTCCGGACCGCCAGGCCGAGCAGGCGGACGAGCTCGGGGACGGACAGGTCCGGGAAGCGGGCCAGGAAATCGGGATCGTTGACCGGAATGAGGAAATCGCCGCCGTGGTCCTCGACCGTCAGGGTGATATGGGGGTGGACGGCGGCCAAGGCTTCGATGACGGCGGAAAGGCCGACGACGCCCTTTCCCGCTTCGGCCGTGAACGAAACGAAGCCGTCCGCGGTCAGCATCAGGCCTCCGTCCTTGATATGGGTCGTCACCACCCAGGGCAGGAGACGGCGCGCGGCCATAACGGGCTCCTCGAGCATCGTCAGGAGGTTCATCGTGTCGAGGCAGATGCCCAGGTACTCGCCCGGAACCGCGCCGCACATCTCGAACAGGCGGAGGAGCTCGAACGAGGTGAATTCGAAGTGAGTTTCGATGGCCAGGATGACCCCGAAATCCCGGAGCATGGGCTTCTGTTCTCGGAGGGACGCGGCCATGAGGCCGAGGAATTCCCCGGTCGACGGGCCGTCCTTCTTCCATCGCATCAGCCCCCCCGAGCAGGACCGGACCGTCGACGAGCCCATCTGGAAGGCCTGCTCGGCCGCTCTCCGGTTGACGGCGAAGATGTCCTTCGGCTGGCGCGAGTCGGGGTGGATCGGGATGTGCTCGCCGCCGCCCCACTCGACGTAGAGGCGGTTCTCTTCGGCGAAGCTGCGGAGCTCCTGCAAAAGGGTTTTATCCAGGACCGTTCCCGCCGGGACGTTGACCTCCGAGAACTGGACGCCGTCGGCTCCGTTCATGACCGCCCATTCCAGGAGCTCGAAGGGCGAGAGGTCCAGCGGCTTCAGGCTGTAGCTGTCGACTCCGACCTTGAGGCTTCTCATGGCCCATCCGGCGGTCCCATTTTATCAGATAAATCGGGGACACAATACCCATTTCCGATTTCCAATTCGGAAATGGGTATTGTGTCCCCCTATTCCCGTCTTGAAAAAGCGGGGGCCTTGGGATATCCTAGCGTCCTTATGAAAAGGACGGCTGCGGCGCTCGCGCTTCTCATCGGGATGGCCCCCCTCGCGGCCATGGCCCAGTCGTCCATCGTCAGCCAGATCGCCGGGGACAAGGTCGCCACCGAGGATCTCTACTTCAGCCTGAAGTTCGGCCTCAACGTCGCCCACTTGAGAGGGCCCGCGGCGGCCGCCAGGACCGGGGGTTTCAACGTCGGGATCACGGCGACGATCAAGCTGACCCCGAGACTTTCCCTGGTGCCCGAGATCTCTCCGTTCTCCCGTAAGGGCGCGGAAAAGATCCCCTTCACTCCGACCGGCGACCCGGAGATCGATCTCCGCTTCGCCGATCCGACCTCGTCGGCCCTCGCCCTGAGCTATCTGGACCTGCCCGTCCTCGTCAAGTATCGCCTGGGGCGATTCCACGTGGGAGCCGGCGCGTTCGTGAGCTTCCTGCAGACCGCGACCGAGAGCTTCCGGGCCGAGCTCGCGACGGGCGAGGAGATCAGCTTCAAGCGGACGGTCGACGATCGATACAAGAAGTCGGACTACGGGCTCGTCTTCGAAGCGTCCTGGACGATCACCAAGCCCCGGCGGGGCGTGGGGCTCGTCTTCCACCTGCGCTTCCAGGCCGGGTTTGTCGACGTCCTGAAGGACCCGGCGGCCGCGGGGGCCGTCCGGAACTCCGTCATCCAGGCCTACCTGAGCTTTCCGTTCGTCCACTAAAAGAGGCCGCGAGGCCCGCGTATATTTCTTGAGGAGAGTCGAGATGCTCAAAGAGATGCAAGAAGCCCTCATCGCCGGCAAGAAGGGCGACGTCGAATCGCTCGTCGACCAGGCCCTGGCCGCCGGGATGCCGGCGGGCCAGATCCTGAACGAGGGGCTGATCCCCGGGATGGAACGTCTCGGCGTTCAGTTCAAGAACAACGAGGTCTTTATCCCCGAGGTCCTGGTCGCCGCCCGGGCCATGAACGCCGGGATGTCCAAGCTCGAACCCCATCTGGCCAAGGCCGGGATCAAGCCGCGCGGCATCGTCGTCATCGGGACCGTCAAGGGCGACCTCCACGACATCGGCAAGAACCTCGTGGCCATGATGCTCCGCGGCAACGGCTACAAGATCGTCGACCTCGGCGTCGACGTCCCGGCCGAGAAATACCTCGAGGCGGCCAGGACGAGCGGGGCCAGCGTCATCGCCCTGTCCGCCCTGCTGACGACGACCATGGTCCAGATGAAGGCCGTCATCGACGCCGTCGAGAAGGCCGGACTCGGGATCCCCGTCGTCATCGGCGGAGCCCCCGTCACGCGCGAATACGCCGACCAGATCCGCGCCCGCGGCTATGCTCCCGACGCCGCCTCGGCCGTTGAGGAGATCTGCAAGCTCATCGCCTCGGCATGACCGGGCGGGGGCCTCGTCGTCGATCGCCCGAGATCCCGTTCGCCGTCCGGTATCCCTGGGGACGGGCCGGCCGAAACGGAATGTGCTATAATTTCCTGTGATTTTTCGTTTGGGCCCGCAGAGCCCGAGGAGGTCGGAATGACGCCCAAGAGATTGGCTCCCGCCTTGATCATGGTCTTGCTCGCTGCGCTTTCGATCCCCGCGTTCGCCAAGGACCCGGTCGTCGAGAGCCTCTGGACGGCCGTCCCCTTGACCGTGGACGGCGTGGCCAAGGAATGGGAGAACGCCCCCGCGCTCTTCGACAAGGCATCGGGCGCGCAGTACGCGCTGATGAACGACGGCAAGGACCTTTATGTCATCATGGTCCTGCGCGGCGACATCGGCCGCTCCACGATCGAATATACCGGCATGAAGATCTACCTCGCCCCGGCGGGCGCCAAGACCAGGGACGCGGGCGTGCTGTTCCTCCAGAAGAAGCTCACCCCGGACGAGCTCATCGCCTCGCTCGAGAAAAAGGGCGAAGTCCTGACCGAGGAGAGGAAGACCGAGATCCGCAAGCAGAAGAGCTATGCCGTGTTCCTCGAAGAGGCCATCGTTCCGAAGAAAGGCGCCGCGGCGCCCGAGGCGGCGGCCAAACCGGAGCCGGCCCTGTTCCGCTCCATCCAGAAAGGACAGGTCTCGGTGTATGAGTTCAAGATCCCCCTCAGCCGGATCGGCCAGCCGGGCGAAGCTCAAGCCGGCGGCGCCGTCAAGGTCGGCTTCGAATGGGGCGGCATGACCAAAGAGATCATGAAGAGCATCATGGCCGGGCGGGCCAGCTCGAGCACTCAGGCGAGGGGAGGGGGAGTATCCTCCGACGCCGGTTTCAGGGACGAGGGCGGCGAAGGGGGCGGCGGCCCCGACTTTTCTTCCATCGGCCACGACAAGAAATACTCGAAGCACTCGTTCTCTATCGACGTCAAGCTGGCCGCTTCGGCCAAGTAGACGGCGACGGGGGGCATGTACCTCCGGTACGTTTCCTCTGCTTTTGGGCTCTTCTCCCATCTCCGGATTTCCCTCTCGCGGCGGCGATACCCTAAGCCAAGCCGGAGAAAGGGACCTGGGTTACGGCCTCAGAACGGCATCGAAGCGAGATAGGCCCCGAAGAGGGCCAGAACGACCGCCAATATCTTCCAGCCGGTAAGACGCTCCTTGAGGAATATCGCGGCGATGATGACGATGAAGATCGTGTTGAGCTGATTGAGGACGGCGGCGACCGAGGCCTTGGCGTATTTCATGCCGCCCATCCACAGGACGAGCGAGAGGTAGGAACCGAAGAACGCCGCCAGGACAAGGGCCGGCCAATTCGCGCGGTCGGCCAGAGGAGCCAGGATGGCCCGGCGGTTCCTGAGGAAGGGGACAAGGACCGCCAGCGCGACGGAGCCGCCGACGAGCCGCACGAGGGTCGCCCAGAAGATGGAGACGCCGCCCAGGATGGGCTTGACCATGACGATGCCGAAGGCGACGAAGAACATGGCCAGGATGCCATAGATGACGCCGAGGACAAGATCCCGCCGGTCGAGCTTCTCGGCCTTCCCTTCCTTCGAGAGCGTCAGAACAGCGGAAACGACAAGCGCGGCCCCGGCGAGCTGGACGAGGGTCAGCCGCTCGCCGAGAAGCAGGAACGACAAGCCGATGACGAAGGGGCTGTAGAAGCAGTCGACGATCGCCGTCAAGCTGGCCCCGAGCCGGTTGAGGGCGTAGAAGAAGAGCGTGTCCGAGACGGCGATGCCCAGGAGGCCGCTGAGGAGAAGCAGACCCACGGTCGAGGCGGGAACGGCCGGGAAGAGGGGCTCGCCGAGGACAAGAAGGGTCGGGACCATGATGATGAGGGCCAGCGTGGTTTTGGCCAGATTGAGGCCGACGGGGTGGACCTTGCGGCCGCTGATCCGGAACAGGATGACGGCCACGGCCCAGGCGACCGCCGAGGCCAGGGCGAGGATCTCCCCGAGCGAGCGTGAGGCGGCGACGGGTTCGGACATGGATGTCATCGTATAGCAGAGACCCCCTCAGGCGTCAATGACGGTCGCCGATGGCGCGCGAAAATCACTCGCGGGTCTCGTCTAATGGATTTCTAAGCTCGGGACGTGCTCTCCGTCGGCCGCATGAGGCTCGGAGTCCAGCCTCTCCCTCCTGGGAAAGTTTGAAGACGCCGGTCAGTTCACCGCTCGTTCTGCGATTCATCTGGCGGGCGGCGCGGAGGCGTTTGACCCGTACAATGAGGGCGTGCTATAAACGGGCTTTGAGGAGACGCCCGATGAGAAAGACGAGAACCTGGTCGTTCCTGATCGCCGGTTTTGCCGTCCTGGCCCTGTCCGCGATGTCGGCTTCGCGGATCCCGATGGCCCGGTCGGACGAGCCGCTCGAGTTCGACTCCTGCACGAGCATCCTTGTCGGCCGGCTGGCTTCGGTCGATGGCTCGACGATGACCTCCCATTCCTGCGACTCCGGCACCGACCGGACCTGGATGACCATCGTCCCCAACGCCAGGCACAAGCCCGGCGAGATGGCCAAGGTCTACTACGAGCCCAAGCGGACCAAGGGACCGAACGATCCGGACCGTCTGGAGACGGGGGAGATCCCTCAGGTCGCGGAGACCTTCGCTTACCTCAACACCGCCTACCCGATCATGAACGAGCACCAGCTGGCCATCGGCGAGACGACCATCGGCAGCCGGCGCGAGCTGATGAGCGAGAAGGGCATCATCGACGCGCCCGAGCTCTACCGGCTCGTCCTCGAGCGGGCGAAGACGGCCCGGGAGGCCATCCGCGTCGCCGACGAGCTGACGAAAGCCTACGGCTACAACGATTGGGGCGAGTGCCTCACCTTCGCCGATACGAAAGAGGTCTGGCATTTCGAGATCCACGGCCCGGGCAAAGGCAAGACGGGCGCGGTTTGGGCCGCGGAGCGCGTCCCGGACGATGAGATCGGGGTCTCGGCCAACGCCGGGCGCATCCGGGAGATCGATCTCGCGAAGCCGGACTATTTCATGGCCTCGGCCAACGTCACGGCGCTCGCGGAAGAGATGGGCTACTGGTCGAAGGCGAGCGGCAAGCCCTTCGAGTTCACCTATGCCTATGATCCCGATTCGCGGACGAGCCTCTATTGCCGGAGGCGGGAGTGGCGGGTCCTGAGCCTTCTCGCCCCGTCCCTCAAGCTCAACCCGGAGTCCGAGAACTACCCCTTCTCGGTCAAGCCCGACAAGAAGGTCGGGGTCGCGGATGTCCTGGCCATCTTCCGCGACACCTACGGCGGCACCGAATACGATATGACGCGGACGCTGATGGCGGTCAACCGGAAAGGGGAGCTCGTCAAGAGCCCGGTCGCGACGCCGTTCATGAACGGGGAAACCCTGGCCCTCTTCCGCCTGAAGAGGGAGCGAACGATCTGCTCTCCCGCGGCGACCTACCTCCAGATCACCCAGTCGCGCGATTGGCTGCCCGGGCCGATCGGCGGCGTCGTTTGGCTGGGCTACGACAATCCGGCGACGACGCCGCACCTGCCGTTCTACATCGGCATCTCTCAGATGCCGGCGTCCTACATGGTCGACGGCCGCTGGTCCTTCAACCGCAATTGCGCCTGGTGGGCGTTCCGGACGGTCAGCCGGCTGGCCAACTTCCGCTGGCAGGACATGTCCCAGGACGTCGAGAAGGTCTGGAAGCCCATCGAAGACACGGCCTTTGCCGATCAGGCCAAGTTCGAAGAAGAAGCCCTGGCGGTTTACAGGAAGGACCCGAAGAAGGCCCGGGAGCTCCTGACGACCCATTGCCAAGACCTGGCCAGTCGGACCCTCACCGCCTATTGGAAGCTCGGCGAGGACCTCTGGCTCAAGTACTCCGGCAACTTTTAAAATGGGGGACACAATACCCATTTCCGAATTTTCGCCTTTCTCTTGTCACGGCGGGCCGTGATGATCACGCCAAATTCGGAAATGGGTATTGTGTCCCCGAATTAAGATGACGATCTTCGGCCTGCACGTCCTCGATTTCGCCATCGTCCTCGTCTTCATCCTGATCGTCCTGTGGCTCGGCTGGAGGGCCTCCCGTAAGACGAAGACGACCGAGGACTTCTATATCGCCGGGCGCCGGCTGGGCAAGTTCTACCAGTTCTTCCTCAACCTGGGCACCTCGACCAACGCCGATCAGGCCATCGTCGTCTCGCGCGAAGTCTACCGCCAGGGCATCGGCGGGATGTGGATCCAGTACCTCGTCCTCTTCCTGACCCCGTTCTACTGGTTCACCACGGCCTTCTTCCGCCGGGTCCGGCTGGTGACCATCGGCGACTTCTTCACCGAGCGCTTCAAGAGCCGTTTCCTCGGCGCCGCCTTCGCCGTTTTCACCCTGTTCATGGCCTTCCTGGGCAACGGCGTCGGTTACATGGTCGCGGCCAAGACGATGATGGCCCTGACCCCCAAGCCCGCGGCGAAGTACACCGTCGAGGAGCGCCGGAGCGTCGACCTCTTCAGCGAATACCGGGCCCTTCAGGCCCAGGCTGACAAAGAGGCGCTGGCCCCGGCCGACGAGGCGCGCCTGACGGAGCTCGGGGAGCGGCAGAAGAAGGGCGAGCTGAAGGCCTTCATCTCCTACACCGATTCGGCCGCGATCTACCTCGTCTACACGGTCATCGTCGCCGTTTACACGATGATGGGGGGGTTCCTTGCCGCGGCCATCACCGATGTCATCCAGGGATTCCTGTTGACGGCCTTCTCGCTGATGCTCATCCCCATCGCCCTCCACCGGGTCGGCGGCTTCGCCGGGCTCCACGCCGCGGTCCCGGACTTCATGTTCCGGCTGTTCGGCTCGGCGGCGACGAGCGAGTACGCCTGGTACACGATCCTGGCCATGGTCCTGGCCAACCTGGTTTCGATCATCGCCGTGGCCTCGGGCATGCAGACGGCCGGTTCGGCCAAGAACGAGATGACCGCCCGCGTCGGCATGATCGGGGGCATGTTCTTCAAGCGCTTCATCATGATCTTCTGGGCCCTGACCGGGCTCCTGGCCATCGCCCTCTATTCGGGGAAGCTCCACGACCCCGACCTCATCTGGGGCCACATGACCATGGACCTGCTCTTCCC
>Ga0326726_10005509_pt1 | contig 11454 bp, 7 predicted proteins | sample MHFenrmetagenome_2_FD_207603 | JGI IMG/M metagenome (GOLD analysis project Ga0326726, IMG submission 207603) | Lab enriched peat soil microbial communities from Michigan Hollow, Ithaca, NY, United States - MHF15MN | ecosystem: Environmental > Terrestrial > Soil > Wetlands > Peat | place: USA...
ATTCTTCATCGTTTCACGATTGGCGCGCTCCTCGCGCTCGCCGTGCTCGGCGCCGGCTGCTCCGTGCGCCAGATGGCCGCGAGCTCGATCGGCGACGCGCTCGCCGGCGGCGGCGACGCCTATGCATCCGACGACGACATCGACCTGGTCGGCGCGGCGACGCCTTTCGGCCTGAAGACCATCGAGTCGCTGCTCGGCACGGTACCGGAGCACCGCGGGCTGCTGCTCGCCGCGGCGCGCGGCTTCACGCAGTACAGCTACGTCTGGGTGCAGTCGCCGGCGGAGGAAATGGAAGAGCACAACGTGCACGCCGCCTACGCGCAGTATGCGCGCGCGCGCAAGCTCTACCTCAGGGCGCGCGACTACGGCGTGCGCGGCCTCGGCGTGACACCCGTGGCGATGCGCGCCGACCCCGTGGCGGCGCTGGCGCGTACCACGCGTGACGACGTTCCGCTGCTCTACTGGACCGCGCTCGCCTGGGGCGCGGCGATCGCGCTCAGCAAGGACGACCCGGCGACCATCGCGGGGCTGCCCGCCGTGGATGCACTGGTGCGCCGCGCCGCCGAGCTCGACATCGACTGGGACTACGGCGCGCTGCGCAGTTTCCTCGTCGGTTATGAGGTGAGCCGGCCCAACGCCGCCCCCGACGCGATCGCGCGCGCGCGGCGCCACTTCGAGCGCGCGGTCGAGCTCTCGGGCGGCCAGCAGGCGGCGCCTTACGTGTCGCTCGCCGAGTCGGTGGCGGTGGCACGCCGCGACCGGCGCGAATACGAAGCGCTGCTCAGGCAGGCGCTCGCGGTCGATCCGGAGCGGCGGCCCGAATGGCGTCTCGCCAACCTGGTGATGCAGCGCAGGGCACGCTGGCTTCTCGCGCACGTCGAGCAGCAGATCCCGGAGTGAACGCCATGCGTGCCATCGCCGCTGCTTTCATCGCCCTGCTTGCCGCAGTGCCGGCATATGCCGCGGACCCGGCGCTGGTCAAGATCGCCACCATCGCCCCCAAGGGATCCATCTATCACCGGGTGCTGCAGGAGACCGGAGAGTCCTACCATCGCGCGACCGGCGGCAACGGCAGGCTGGTGGTCTATGCCGACAGCCTGCAAGGCACCGAGACCGATACCGTGCGCCGCATGCGCGTTGGACAGCTCGACGCTTCGATGCTCACCGTGGTGGGCTTGAGCGAGATTGACCCGTCGGTGGCTGCGCTGCAGTTCATGCCGATGATGTTCCGCTCCTGGGACGAGGTGGACCACGTGCGCGAGGCGCTGCGGCCGATGCTCGAGGGCAAGCTTGCCGACAAGGGCTTCGCGGTGCTGTTCTGGGGCGAAGGCGGCTGGGTGCAGTTTTTCTCCAAGGAGCCGATCACGCTTCCTCGGGAGTTCAAGCGCTCCCGCATTTTCGTCTGGGCCGGCGACAGCGCGCAGCTCGCGGTGATGAAGAAGCTGGGCTATCAGCCGGTCGCGCTGCCGATCACCGACATCCTGCCGGCTCTCGAGACTGGCATGGTCGACGTGGTGCCCGTGCCGCCGCTGTGGGCGCTGGTCGGCCAGTTCGATCGCGTGGCGCGCCACCTGTTGCCGATCAACTGGGTGCCCATCGTCGGCGCCACCGTGATCCGGCGCCAGACGCTCGAGGCGATGTCGCCCGCGACGCGCGACGCGGTGCTCTCCGCCGCAAAGACGGCCGGCGACCAGCTGCGCGCGCATCGTGATCTGCAGGACGAGGAGGCGATTCGCGCCATGCAGGCGCGCGGTCTGGTGGTGCACCCGCTCACGCCCGAGATCGAGCACGCCTGGCTGGAGGCGGCGCGCGAAGCCTGGCCGCTGATCCGCGGCTCGATGGTGCCCGCGGAGACCTTCGACCGCGTGCAGGCGGAGCTCGCTGCCTACCGCGCGGGGCGCAAGTGAGCGCCGTGGCCGCTGCTGTGGTCGCCCTACCGACGTTGGTGGCCCTGGAAAACGCGTTGCTGGCGCTCGTCTTCATCGGCGCGGTGGTCACGCCGCTGGCGGAAATTGCACTGCGCGCCGTCGCGGGCATCGGGATCGTGGGAAGCGACGCGATCGTGCAGCACCTGACGCTCGCGGTGGGCATGCTCGGCGCCGCGGTTGCGGCGCGCGAGCAGCGGCTGCTCACGCTGGGCATCACCGGGTTCATCGGTGGTTCCGCGGCACCGGCCGCGCGCTTCCTGGGCGGCGCGGTCGGCGCGGCGGTGGCGTTCCTGCTGCTGCGTTGCGCGCTGCAATTCATCCAAGCCGAGCATGCGACGGGGATTCACCTCCTTGCGCTCGCGCCGCTGCCGGTGGGCTTTGCGCTCATCGCGTCGCGCCTGCTTTGGAACGCCGCCACGGACCTCACCATGCGCGCGGCCGCTGCCGCGCTCGCGGCGGCCCTGTGCGGCTGGCTCATCGCTGCGCCGCCGCATGGATTGTTCCTGGCCGCCGCGCTTGCCGTTCTTGCCGTCGCGACGTTCGCGGGTGCGCCGATCTTCGCCATGCTCGGCGGCAGCGCGCTCCTGCTCCTCCAGGCCGACGGCGTGCCGGCCGCTGCGGTTGCGGTCAATCACTACAGCCTGGTGATCAACCCGTCGCTGCCGGCGATTCCGATGTTCACGCTCGCCGGCTACGTGCTGGCGGAGAGCCGCTCGCCCGCGAGGCTGGTCGAGCTGTTCGACGCGCTGTTCGGCCGGTTGCGCGGCGGCGCAGCGCTGGTGACGGTGCTCGCCTGCACCTTCTTCACCTGCTTCACGGGCGCTTCGGGGGTCACGATCCTCGCCCTTGGCGGGCTGGTGATGCCGCTCCTTGCCTCCGCCGGCTACCGGCCGAGAGACGCATTGGGGCTGGTGACGGGTGCGGGACTGCCGGGAGTGATCCTCATGCCCGCGCTGCCGTTGCTGCTCTACGCAATCGTCGCGCGCGTCGGCATCGAAGACATGTTCATCGGCGGGCTGTTGCCGGCGTTGGTGATGTTTGCCGTGGTGGCCGCCTGGGGCGTTTGGCGCCAGCCGCGCCGGTCGGCTACCGGCACGGCGTTCTCCTGGCAACGCGTGCGCGCGGCGCTGCGCGCCGCCAAGTGGGAGTTGAGCCTGCCGCTTGCCCCGGTCGCGGCGCTCGCAAGCGGCATCGCCACCCCCGTCGAGGCCGCCGCCGTCACCGCACTGTATGCCCTGGTCATCGCGACGCTGGTGCATCGGGACCTGAGCCTCACCCGCGACCTGCCCCGCGTCGTCGCGGAGTGCGGGCTGCTCGTCGGCGGGATCCTGCTGGTGCTCGGCGTGGCGCTGTCGCTCACCAACTACATGGTGGACGCCGAGGTGCCCGACCGGCTGGTGGAGTGGGTGCGCCAGTCGATCCACAGCCGCTGGGCCTTCCTGCTCGCACTCAATGGCGTGCTGCTGCTCGCGGGCTGCGTCATGGACATCTACACCGCCATCGTGGTGCTGGCGCCGCTCGTCACCCCGCTCGGGCTCGCCTACGGCGTGCACCCGGTGCACCTCGGCATCGTGTTCCTCGCCAACCTCGAGCTCGGCTACCTGACCCCCCCGGTAGGCATGAACTTGTTTTTTTCTGCCTACCGGTTCGGACGGCCGATCGGCGAGGTGTTCCGGGCGGTGCTGCCGTTGTTCGCCGCGCTCGCGGGCGCGCTGGTGGTGGTGACCTACTGGCCGTGGCTCAGCACGGGGCTGCCGGCACTTTTCAAGTAACCATGATGCAGACCCTGACATTAACCGTGCAATTTGCGTCATGATGTCCATTCAGGGAGGTGCGCGAACAATGAGTGCCATCGAGCAGTCGAACGGCAGTCCCCGGCCCCTCAGGAAAATCCCCATCGTCGCGGAAGCGCCGCGCGCAGATAGCGTACCGCGCGCTCGCTCGCTCGCGGGCAGGGCGCCAGACCTCCGGAGCGCGACCGCATCCGGCGGTGGGCACTACCGTGCCTACAAGCCGCGGCCCTTCACGCGCGAAGAGCGCGAGCACACCACCATCCTGTTCGGCGGCCTGCACTGGCGTGTCGAGCGCCTGATCCAGGGCGCGATGGAGAACCTCGGCTACCGTGCGCAGATCCTGCCTACCGCCACGCGTGCGGACCTGCTCACCGGGCGCGAGGTCGCCGATATCGGCCAGTGCTGCCCGACCAGCTTTACCACCGGCAACCTGGCCAACCACCTCAAGGAGCAGGCGAAGGCGCTCGGCGTGGAGGAGGTGGCGCATAAGTACGTCTACGTCACCGCAGGTTCCTGCGGTGCCTGCCGCTTCGGCCAGTACCACCAGAGCTACGAGCTCGCGCTGAAAAACGTGGGCTTGGAATCCTTCCGCATGTTCCTCCTCGGGCAGGAAGGCCTGGACCAGGGCGAAGCGGCCGGCGGCGGGTTGGATCTCAACATGCCGTTCACGCTCGGCGCGGTGTGGGCGATTGTGTTGTCGGATGTGATCCAGGACATGGAGTACCGCACGCGCCCCTTCGAGAAGAACCCGGGCGAGACCGAGCGCGTGACGCGCGAGGCGGTCGAGTACCTGTACGAAGTATTCCGCCGGCGCCCGCACCGCGGCCGCAAGTGGGGCTCCATGCTGTGGCATTTCGGCACCGACTACTTCGTCAAGGCGATGCGCGAAGTGCGCCAGCGCTACGACCGCATCGAGCTGGACCGCACGCGCGTGAAGCCGGTCGTGAAGATCACCGGCGAGTTCTACCTGCAGACCGTGGAGGGCGAGCCGAACTACAACATCCACCGCTGGCTCGAATCCGAGGGCGCAGAGGTGTACCCGGCGCCGATCACCGTGTGGCTGGACTACCTGCTGCGCCTTGCCGGGCAGGAGTTCGAGGACCGCATCGGCATCGACAACATGGCGCGCGTCAAGCTCGGCGCGGTGCGCGGCATGCAGGGCCTGCTGCGCTGGACGCACTCGCGCATGCGTCGCGCGCTGAACGGCGTGCCGCACGAGCTGCCGGACCAGTACGAGCTGCGCTCGCTCGCCGCGCCCTACTACCACAGCCGCCTGAACGGCGGCGAGGGCGACATGCTGGTGGGCAAGGCGCTGTGGGCCTACCACCACAAGAAGGCGCACATGACCTGCGAGCTCTCGCCCTATTCGTGCATGCCGAACACCATGAGCGTCGGCGCCATGTCCGCGGTGCAGGGCAGGTACCCCGACCTGCTCTACGCGCCGCTCGAGATCAAGGGCGACGCCGAGGTGCACGCGCTCTCGCGCTGCCAGATGATCCTCACCGAGGCGAAGAAGCGCGCGCAACGCGAGTATGAGGCAACGCTCGAGCGTACCGGCTTCAGCGAGGCCACGCTGCGCGATGCGTACGAGCGGCGTCCGCAGATGCACTCGGCGACGTATCTCGTGCCGCACGGCGACGCCGCGGGCACCGCGGCCAACGTCGCTTTGCACCTCGCCGCCGAGGGGCGCTGATGCTGCTCGTCGGCCTGGACGTCGGCTCCACGACCGTCAAGGCGTCGGTGGTGGAGGACGGCGAAGTGCGCTGGAAGGATTACAAGCGCCACAACACCAAGCAGGCGGAAATGGTGCTCGAGTTCCTCGGCCGCATGCAGGCCGAATGCGGCCTGACGCCCGGCCGCGACCGCATCTTACTCACTGGCTCGGGCGGCGGCATGCTCGCGCCGCACCTGGGCGGCAAGTTCATTCAGGAGGTGGTGGCGGTCTCGGCGGCGGTGGAAAAGCTGCACCCGGGCGTCAACTTCGTCTCCGAGATCGGCGGCGAGGACATGAAGACGCTGTTCTTCACGCCGAGCGGCGACGGCAAGTCCAAGCAGGTCTACATGCAGTCGGCTTGCAGCGGCGGCACCGGCACCTTCATCGAGAAGACCGCGAGGAAGCTGCAGATCGAGCCCGAGCGTCTCGCGCAAATGGACTATGCAGGCCTGGAGCTGCACAAGATCAGCTCCAAGTGCGGCATCTTCGCCGAGGCCGACGCCAACACGCTGGTGAAGGCCGGCGTGCCGGTGGAGGAGATCATCGCCAGCCTCTACGAGGCGGTGGTCTACCAGAACCTCGCCACCCTCACCAAGGGCAATACGCCCACGCCGCAGGTGCTGCTGCTCGGTGGGCCGAACCTCTTTTTCCGTGGCCTGCAGCAGGCGTGGAAGCACCACCTCGGCAAGCTGTGGTCCGAGCGCAAGGTGCAGGCGCCGCCCGGCATCGGCCCGGAGGACATGATCCAGGTGCCGCAGGAGGCGCTGTACTACGCGTGCCTCGGCTGCATCGAGATCGGCGCCGGCGAGGCGCCCGCGATCGGCGTGTACGCCGGCAGCGAAAAGCTGAAGGAATGGATCGAGAAGGGCCAGTGGGAGCAGAAGGCGAAGGAGGGCGGCAAGGGCCTGGTGAAGAATCCCGCGGACTTGAGCGCGTTCATGCAGGAATACGGCGGCGAATGCCGCAGCACGGCTTGCACGGCGGACGAGCGCGCGTGCGAGGAGCCGGTGCTGGTGGGCTGCGACTTCGGCAGCACCACTGCCAAGGCGGTGGTGATGTCGGCGGGGAACGATCTGCTGTTCGGCTGCTACGTGCCTTCCAACGGCAACCCGATCGAGGACGCGAAAGGGCTGTTCCGCCAGGTCCGCGCCGCCGGCTTCGAGAACATCGGCGCGCTCGCCGTCACCGGCTACGGCAAGGACCTGCTGAAGGACATCGTCGGCGCCGACGTGGCGATCGTCGAGACGGTGGCGCACGCCACCGCGGCGCTGCACTACATCCCCGACGCGGACGTGATCTGCGACGTCGGCGGCTGCGACGTGAAGATCATGATCCTGCGCCAGGGCACGGTGGCCGACTTCCGGCTCAACTCGCAGTGCTCCTCGGGCAACGGCGCGTTCCTGCAGGGCGTGGCCGAGCGCTACGACGTGCCGCTGAAGGATTACGCGGACAAGGCGTTCGCCGCGCGCGCCATCCCCGCGCTCGCCATGGGCTGCGGCGTGTTCCTGCAGTCCGACATCGTCAACCAGCAGAGGAAGGGTTGGTCGGCCGAGGAGATCATGGCCTCGCTCGCCGCGGTGCTGCCGCTCAACGTCTGGGTGTACGCGGGCCAGCTGCAGAACCTCGCCGCCGCCGGGCGCAAGTTCGTGCTGCAGGGAGGCACGCACAGGAACCTCGCAGTGGTGAAGGCGCAGGTGGACTTCATCCGCGAGAAGGTGCCCGATGCCGAGGTCGTGGTGCACCCGTACTCCGGCGAGGCGGGCGCCATCGGCGCGGCGCTGTGCGCCGCCGACTGGATGAAGGCCGGCGCGGCGAGCCGCTTCCGCGGCTACGACACCATCGAGGCCCTCGAGTACACCAGCACCACCAACGAGCACACCACCTGCAACTGGTGCCCGGTGAACTGCAAGCGCACCTTCATCGACGTGCGCCTGCCCGACGGCCAGGGCCGCGAGTGGAGCAAGGTGCCGCTGGTGAAGGGCTGGGAGCGCGTGATCAGCGGCAACTCCTGCCCGAAGGGGCTGCTCGAGGACGCGAACGAGATGCGCGTGGTGAAGGCGAAGCTCGAAGAGGTGAAGCGTGTCCATCCCAACATTGGTGAGCTGGTTCGCGAAGGCGCCTTCCGCCAGGCCCGCGTCGAAGTCGACGCCTGAGGCGCCGGCGCCGGCCACCGCGGCGAAGCCGCGCGCGCAGCTGCGCGTGGGCATTCCGCGCGTGCTCAACCTGTGGTCCACGCACCAGTTCTGGATCGGCTTCCTCGGCGCGCTCGGCATCGAGGCGCGCCGCATCCAGTTCTCCTCCGACAGCTCGGAAGACCAGGCGCGCGAGTTCGGCAAGGGGCGCGGCACGGTGGACTGCTGCTACCCGGTCAAGTGCATGTCGGGGCACTACGGCGAGCTGATTGCAAACCAGAAACGCAAGATCGACATCCTGCTCTCGCCGATGATCTACTCGCTGCCCTCGGTGCTGAACGGGCACGTCGCCGTGTCGCTCGCCTGTCCGCGCGTGATGGCGGCGCCGGAGAACATCAAGGCAGGCTTTCTCAAGGAAAAGGACGTCTTCGCGGAGAACGGCATCCGCTACTGCTCGCCCATGGCCTCGCTCGGCGATCCGCCGCTCGTGCCGAAGCAGTTGTTCGAGGGGCTGCGCGACGCGATTCCAGGTCTGACCTTCGAGGAAACGAAGCGTGCAGTGAAGGCGGGCTACGACGCGCTGGAAGCCTTCGGCCGCAGCCTGCGTGCCAAGGGGCGCGAGATCCTCGAGACTTGCGCGCGCGCGGACAAGCCCTGCATCCTCGTGCTCGCGCGTCCCTACCACATGGACCCGGGCATCGGCCACGAGATCGAGGTGGACCTGCAGGCCTACGGCTACCCGGTGCTGTGGGCGCAGTACCTGCCGACCGATCCGGCGCTCCTGCAGTGGATGTTCGGGCCGGACATCGAGGCGGGGCACATCAAGTCGCCGTTCGACATCCACGACGTGTGGCCTTCGTCCTACAGCGCCAACACCAACGAGATTCTGTGGGGCGCCAAGTACGCGGCGCGCCTGCCGTGGGTCGCCTGCGTGGTCCGCCTGTCGTCCTACGAATGCGGCATGGACCAGCCCACCTATTCTCCCGTGCAACAGATCGTAGAGCGCTCGGGCACGCTGTACTTCTCCTTCCAGGACCTCGACTCGACCAAGCCCGCAGGCTCGGTGAAAATCCGCGTCGAAACCATCGCGCACTACCTGCAGAAATACGCGGCGGAGATCATCGAGAAGAAGAAGGCGGCGGGCGGGTCCGCATGCCCGCTCCTCGCGCCCTCCGCCTAGCGCTTCTCGCGCTTCTCGCGGCGGGCCTCGCCTGGCTCGCCGCAGTGCTGCTCGCGCGGCCCGCGCCGGCGCACCCCTTCTTCGCCGCCGAGCGTCCCGACGTGCAGGTCATCGCGCACCGTGGCGGCGCCCGCCTGCGGCCCGAGGAGACGCTGGAAGCGTTCGATCACGCTGCGCGCCTCGGCGCGGACATCCTCGACCTCGATGCGCGCGCGACCGCCGACGGCGCGATCGTCTGCCTGCACGACGCGAGTGTGGACCGCACCACCGACGGCAGCGGCCTGGTCGCGGCGCTCACGCTGGCGGATCTGCGCCGGCTCGACGCGGGCTACCGCTGGACGCAGGACGAGGGCAGGACCTTTCCCTTTCGTGGCAAAGGGCTGCAGGTACCGACGCTGGAGGAAGTGCTCAAGCGGCATGCGCGCTCGCGCATGGTGATCGAGATGAAGGTGCGAACGCCGGATTTCGCGCGTTCCCTGTGCAGCCTCGCGCGCGACGCGGGCATGGCGCAGCGGGTGCTTGTCGCTTCCTTCGATCACGCCACGCTCGACGCATTCCGGCAGGCATGCCCCGAAGTCGCGACCTCGATGAGCCAGCGCGAGGCGCAGGTCTTCTGGCTGCTTGCCCGGCTGCGTCTCACGGCCGCGGCCAGCCCGGATGCGGTTGCGCTCCAGGTTCCAGAGCGCTTCGCCGGCGTCGAGGTCCTGACGCCGGCGCTGATGACGGCGGCTCGCGGCCGAAACCTGCGCGTGCACGCCTGGACCGTCAATGACGATGAGACCATGCGCCGGCTGATCGCCCTCGGCGTGGACGGCATGATGACCGACCGGCCGGACCGGCTGCTGGCGCTGAGCGGTATGGTGAGACTCTCCCGCTAGATATTCCTGGTTGCGAATTGAGCCAGACAACATATTCAGGGGATGTAAACCTGCAACTGGCCTATCTAGAATGCGCCGAGCATCGCGAATGCTAACAAGCTACGACCCTCCGAGAAGGTACGGCCATGCGGATCGATAAGCCGGGAGTTGCTGGCAGACTCTTATTGCTTGTTGCGATGCTCCTGTTGGGTGCTTGTGGGGGCGGGGGCGGCGACGGGGGCCCGCCGCCCGCGAATGCTTGCAGCAATTTGGTCACCATCGCTCCGAACAGCTCTACTGCAGGCGCGCTCGAGGTGGGCGATTGCACGGCGGCTACGCTCGTTCCTGGCAGTGGCGACAACAGCTTGCTCGACCTCTATCAGGTCACCCTGACCTCCGCTGGAACGCTGACACTCACCCTGGACTCAATCGCGTTTGATGCGTTGCTGTTGGTGTTTGCCGACTTACAGCAGGCGCCGTTCGCTTTCGATGATGACGGCGGGGGCGGTGGCAACGCACGTGTAGTCGTGAGTCTTGGCGCGGGCACCTACGTCATCGCGGCCAACTCAGCCTTCCTTACAGCCGACACGGGGCCTTATACGCTTACGGCTGCGTTCCAGCCCCAAGTGTGGCAACCGACATCGTCGACAAACGTGCCTGAGGCAAGAACCGAGCACACCGCGGTGTGGACCGGGGCGGAAATGATCGTCTGGGGCGGCCACGACGGGAACTCGATCGCCAAGAACACCGGCGCGCGTTTCGACCCGGCGACGAACTCGTGGACTTCAATTGCGACTGCCGGCGCGCCCTCGGCGCGTTGGGGGCACGCGGCGATATGGACCGGGACGGAAATGATCATTTGGGGTGGGTACAGCGGCTCCCCGAATTTCCAGGTCGTTGGCGATGGGGCGCGGTACAACCCGCAGACGAACTCCTGGTCGCCGCTGTCCGCGACCGACCAGCCGTCTGGGCGACTACGGCACACGGCAGTCTGGACCGGCTCGGAGATGATCGTGTGGGGAGGTTTCTCGTGCATGGCCTGCGCCTCCCCCGAGCTGGCGACCGGCGCGCGCTACGACCCTGTGCACAACACGTGGACCGCGACGTCGCTCGACCCGTCCGCATCGGCCCGCGGCAACCATACGGCCGTTTGGACAGGCTCGCGAATGATCATCTGGGGTGGCGAGATCGATTCCGGCACCCCCAGCCTGGTCGGTACCGGCGCCATCTACGATCCGGTGGGAGATTCCTGGTCCGCCGTCAGCGCCGCGAACGCGCCGCCGCCCACGCGCTGCCACAGTGCGATTTGGACGGGGAGCGAAATGATCTTGTTCGGCGGTCAAGTCAACATGTCCCTTGGGTGCGATATATCGAGTACGGGTACCGGTGCGCGCTATGACCCCGCGGGCAATACGTGGAGCCCGATGGCGACCGCTCCTGTGTCTTCCACCATTTCGGGAGCTCCTGCGGTGTGGACCGGTACGCGACTGATCACCTGGTTCGAGAGTTCCGGCGCCCGCTACAACGCCACGGCTGACACCTGGAACGGAATTTCATCTACCGGCGCCCCCGACGAGCGGCGCAGACACACCCTCGTGTGGACCGGGTCACGGGTCATCGTGTGGGGCGGCGACTGGGCGGGGCCACTCAACAGTGGCGGCATTTACGATCAGAGCGTGGATACGACGCCGTAATTTCGGCAGACGCAGCGGACTGCCGCATTACGGCGCAGCTGTAAGCAATCTGTAGGTGGCCGTGCCGCCGCGACGGCGGCACGATGCCGCCATGGGTGCCGGGCATGAGAAGATGGTTTCAGGGGGTGCCGCAGACTTGGGCGACCTGAAACCGCA
>Ga0326726_10005510_pt1 | contig 11451 bp, 8 predicted proteins | sample MHFenrmetagenome_2_FD_207603 | JGI IMG/M metagenome (GOLD analysis project Ga0326726, IMG submission 207603) | Lab enriched peat soil microbial communities from Michigan Hollow, Ithaca, NY, United States - MHF15MN | ecosystem: Environmental > Terrestrial > Soil > Wetlands > Peat | place: USA...
CGCGCCGGTTTTTACAGCTATACCTGGCTGGAAAACCTGTTTCGCGCGGAGATGCGAAACACCTACCGCCTGGTCCCAGCCTGGCAGAACAGGAGCGTGGGCGAAGAGTTCTGGATGGCGGCCAAGCATCGCTATGGCGGGCAGGCGCGGATGGTGGTGGCGCGTCTGGAGCCGGCGCGGACACTGGTGCTGGTGACGCCGCAGGACGCCAGATCGGCCATCGAGCGCGGATACGCGCCGAATGGGAACTGGAGTTTTAACCTTCGACCAGCGGGCGCCGGGGCGACCAGGCTGATCATGCGAAGCGTAGACGCGGAAAGCGGCCCGTACATGGGCAGGATCGGCGGATTTGCATTCTTTGAGCCGGCGCATTTCATCATGGAACGCAAGATGATGCTGAGGATCAAGGCGCTGGCGGAGGGAAGGCTTGCAGGATTGAAGATTGAAGATTGAAGAATGCAGATTGGAAGACGTTGAACCACGAAGGACACGAAGGTCGAGGCAACACAGAGATCCCTCGACTCGGGTTTCCCGCGCTGCCAGGCGTTTACTGGGCGCCGGCGAGGTCGTCGGCGGGCAGGAGCACCAGTTTGCAGTCGCCAACACTGGCGCAGGAGAGCGTGCTCCGGCGGAAGAGGCGCGTGGGAGTGCTGTCGGGAAAAGTGAAATTGACTTTGGCGGCGCGGAGAGCGTCGGCAAAGGGCTTGAGCTTGTCACTGCCACTAATGAAGCGCGCCTCTTCGACCTTGGAGCCGGGACCGACGACGAGATAGAAATCGGCCTGGGCGGATTCGTGCAGCAGCGGGCCGAGTCCGATGGTGCGCATGGCGTCGAGTTGGGCGCGTGCCTTCTCGAGCAGGCTTTCAATTTTCAGATCAAGCAACTTGGTTTCGGTCAAGCTATACGCGGGCGAGGGCGCCTCGACGCCATCACGCGCAACGGCGCGTGCTGGGGACCCCGGCACCCGCGCGACATCTTTGCCCGCCGCTTTTTTGATCGCCTTGTCGGCGGCTTTGTCTTTCGGCGCGAGCGCGGCGCCCTGTTTCTCGATGGAAGGCTCCAGCAGCGCGGCAAGCCGTTGGCGGGTTTCCGGCGGCGGCTTGTAAGCGGCGAGAGCCTGAGCGTAAGTCTCGATGGCTTTCTGCTGATCGCCGCGTTTTACGTAGATCTGCGCCAGGTGATCGCCGACCTCGCCATGCTGACCGAGCACCCAGGCGGCACGAATGAACTGCTCGGCCTGGTCGAGATTGCCGCGCTGGAAGTGGACCCAACCGAGGGTGTCCCACTGCGCGGCCAGCGAGATGACGAGCGCCTGCTGCTCGAACTGGAGGGAGTCGGCGCTGAGGTTGCGCAGGGTGGCGGCGGTGGAGGCGACGGCGGATTCGGCGTACTGCTGAGCGAGATCGAGGTGGACGTTCTTGAGGCTGAGCTGGTAGGCGATGTTGTTCCAGACGCCGGGCGCCGGGGCGAGCTTGACGGCGCGGTCCCAGGAGGCAAGCGCTTTTTCGTCGTCGCCGAGGTTGAGCTGCGCCTGGCCCAGGCTGATGAGGGCGGCGGCGTCCTGCTGGTTCAGTGAAACGGCTTTTTCGAGTTCGGGCAGGGCTTCGCGGTCCTTGTGCTGCTCCAGGTACAGGATGCCGAGATTGCGGTGGGCGAACTTGTCGAGCGGACTGACTTCGATCTGCTTCTGAAATGCTTCGACGGCCTTGGGGTAATCGCGCAGCTCCCAGTAGGCGCGGCCAAGGTTGTTGTGGGCGTGCTCGTCGAAGGGATTGATTTCGATCTGCCTCTGAAGCGCCTTGATGGCTTCGTCGGTGCGGCGCTGGGCGAGGTAGGCGTTGCCGAGATCGTTCCAGGCCGACTTGTGCTTGGGCTCGAGCTCGACGACGCGCTTCAGCAGATCCACGGCGCCACGGTAGTTCTGCGCCTGGAGGGCGCTGATGCCGGCTTCGTAGAGTTCGCTGGCTTTGACATTCTCGGGAGGCTTGGGCGTTCCCTGCTCGGTGTTTTCCAACGCCAATTGCTGGCCTTCGTCGGCCACGACAGCGCGGCGGAAGGCGGCATAGTCGCGCAGGCGGGCGGCGGAAATCTCATGCCAGCGCAGGTTGACGGCGCGCTCCGCGATGAAGGTGTGGCCCTGGATGTCGTAAGCGGCGTGGTATTCAGCGTAATCGCGCTTCATGTCAAAGGGCAGCGGGGCGCGCGCGGTGAAGGTGGAGGGCAGTTCGATTTTGAGGCGGACGGTGATGGCGCCGGGCGCGCCGATCTCGATGGGCTCGGCGGAGTTTTCATCGGCATCGGCGAGATCAGGCAGACGGAACTTGGCTAGTGGGAGCTCGATTTGCGATTTGCGATTTGACCAATCGAGAAAGTTGGGCTGGGTGATGTCGAATTCGACGTGGAAGGGCCCGCGGTTGTCGGAGGGATCGTCAACTTTCAGGTTGTTGATGTCGCCGCGAAGGCCTTCCAGTTGCGCCACCGCCTGGGCAAGGTCCTTGTAGCGCGCGTTCGGTATCTGGCGGAAGCCGATGCGGAGCGGCAACTCGCTGTCGCCGCTGAAGCTGAGGCGCACGTGCGCACTGAGCTTGCCGAGTTCGCTGACCCGGCCTTCCAACTCGCTGGTTTGGGCGTTGACGACGGGAGTATCGGCGGGCGTTTCCATCAGCCGCGCGGCGCCGCTGGGCGGAACCACCAGCGCTTTCTTCTGGCGCAGGTTGTAGGTCAACAGGCGGAAGGGCGCGATTTCGGTGGTGGTATCGAGCCAGACCATCTCCTGGCCGACGGGAATGACGCTGATGACGTGGTCGAACTGCGAAGGCGAAGGAACGTCGGGATCAAGTTTGCGGCTGGAGTTGATGAGCGCGGAGGAGGCGTGAATGCCGACCGAGTCGAGCAGTCCTTCCAGCAGCGTGTGCTTGTCCTTGCAGTCGCCGTACTGGTTGGAGAGAACCACGGCGGCGGAGTGTGGCTGGTAACGTCCCAGGCCGAACGAGAGGCTAACGTAGCGGAAGTTGCGGGCGACGTAGTCGTAGATGGCTTGCAACTTCTCCATCTCGGCGCCACGGTCTCTGGCCAGCTCTTCGGCGCGGGCGCGGACTTCGGGCGAGGGCGCGCGCCGATCGCGTTCCAACGAGGCGTACCAGCGTCCGACAGCTTCCCAGGAAGCGAAGGTGGTCATCTGCACGTCGGGCGGCTCGGGCTGGACGCGGCGGCGTTTCTTCTTGTCGGTGTCATCGTCGTCGCGCTGCTTGTGCGAAGTGGCCCAGCGATAGATGCGGCGGCCGGATGCGTCGGTGATATTGGGTTCATGGCCGAGACGGGTCTTCAGCTTGATGGCGCGGTTGCGCGGGATGTTGACCTCGAGTTGGTCGTCGAGAATGATGCCGGCGTCGAAGAAGGAATGCTCCATCCAGAATTCGCCGGCGGCGAGCGCGGTGTCGATGTTGGTGACCACCTGATATTCGAGGACTTCGCCGGGACGCAGCCCAGGCACGGTGACGTGCTTCTGGCGATAGTCGGTGTAGACGGGAGCTTCGCGGGCAACGGGCGCGGTGAGGTCCTGGATGGCGCCGGCGGGAGCGGTGACCACGGCGCCGCCGGACTTGAGGACGCGGACGTAGGGGATCTCGATGGACTCGTTGCTGGAGTTGTAGCCGAAAACAAGCTGGCCCAACTGCTCGACACCGGCCTCGCTCTGGACGCGGATGCGCGCGGTGGTTTCCTTGCGCCCGGTACCGTCGCTTTCAAAGCGATAGAGGGTGCGCTGGAGCTCGATGACGTAAGGCTCCTGGGAGTAATCGGGCGGTTTCGAGGCGCTGGGCGCCGCAGGCAAGGTTTGCGCCAAGACCGTGGACGCGAAAAGGAGGACGGCGGTGAGGAGCTTCATGGGATGGAGCACTTGTATCGCAGTAAACAGCGGAGGGCAACTGCATTGCCGATTGCCGATTGGGCGCGGAGCAACCGGCGCGTCCCCTCACCACCGAGGCACCGAGTACACCGAGGCACGCCGAGAGAATAAATCAATTCTCGGTGTCCTCGGTGCCTCGGTGGTGAGTCGTGGGCACGCGGACTATGTCAGCGTGGCGCGGGCGTTGACCAGGTCGTCCTCCATGTTCACGCTGAGCTGGAAATTGAGGCGCTTGCAAATGGCGCGCATCTCGCGGTTGATGCCCAGCATGGTGGAGACGACGTACTTGAGTTTCTCGTCCCGGGCGATGCCTAAGAGGCGGCTGACGAGTTCGGTGCCCAGGCCGAGGTGCTGATACTCGTCGCGAACCAGGACAGCGATTTCGGCTTCCTGGCGGCCGTGGAGCTGGCTGAGGCGTCCGACGGCGAGAATTTCGCAGCGACCGTCCTCGTGCTTGTGCTCGGCGACCAGCGCCATTTCGCGGTCGTAATCAATGAAGCAGATACGGGTGAGACGCTCGTGAGCCGTGCGCTGCGTCAGCTTCAAGGGCTGGAAGTAACGCAGGTAAACGCTGCGGTCGGAGAGGCGGCTGTGGAAGTCAATCATCAGCGGCTCGTCTTCGGGGCGGATGGGACGGATGGTGACCTGCATGCCATCTTTCATCGTCCACTCATCGACGTACTGCTGCGGGTAGGGACGGACGACGGGACGCGGGAGCTGGTCTTCGCGGGTATCCGCGGGATGGAGTACGACGCGGGCGTCGAGGGCGACGAGGCGGTCGCCGGAGGCCAGCAGCGGGTTGATATCAATTTCCTTGATCCAGGGCTGGTCGACGACGAGGCGGCTGAAATTCACCATCAGCGTTTCCAGGGCGGCCAGGTCCACGCCGGGCAGGCTGCGGAAGCCCTGAAGCGCTTTGTAGATTTTCGTCTGCTCCATCATGCGGCGGGCGAGCGTGGTGTTGAGAGGAGGGAGGGCGAGGGCGTGGTCGGCATCGATTTCCACCAAAAGCCCGCCGCGGCCGAACAGCAGCACGGGGCCGAATTGCGGGTCAATGCTGCTGCCCAGGATGAGCTCGTAACCGCCGCGGCTGATCATGGGCTGCACGGTAACGCCGAGAAAATGCTGGCGCCCGGCCTTGGCGCGAAGGTTTTCCTGGATGGTTTCGATAGCAGCACGAACGGCGTCGGCGTCCTTGAGGTTGAGCTGCACGCCGCCGACCTCGGTCTTATGGGTGATGGTGTGCGAGTGCAGCTTGACCACCACGGGATAGCCCATCGAGTTGGCGTGGGCGACGGCTTCGTCCACAGTGGCGGCCACCTGGGTATCCACCGTGGGGATGAAGTAGGCGGAAAGGATTTGCTTGGATTCGACTTCGGAGAGCAGCGTGCGCCCGGCGTCGCGCGCCGAATGTATCAGCCGGTCGGCGGCAGAGCGGTCGGGCGCGCGCTCGCTCTGGCTGCGCAGCACCGGAGTCTCGTAGAGACCGCGGAGGTTGTAGCTGTACCGCCACATGTAGGTGAAGGCGCGCGTGGCGGTGTCAGGAAACTGGAAAGTCGGAATGCCGGCGCGATTCATGATTTCGTTGGCGGCAACCACTTCCGCGCCGCCCAGAAAACACGCCAAGATGGGCTTGCCGGTCGAGGTGGCGAAGGGTTTGAGCAGCTCGGCGATTTTGGTCGGCTCGGCGAGACCTTGCGGGGCGGTAAGCAAAAGGACGCCGTCGGCATTGGGATCCTTGAGCACGATCGCAAGGGCCTTGCCGTAGCGGTCGGGGCCGGCGTCACCGAGGATGTCAACCGGATTGCCGTGGCTCCAGTGCGGCGGCAGGATCTTGCTGAGCGCCTCGTGGGTTTCCGGCGCAAGCTCGGCGAGTTCTCCGCCCTGGAAGGCGACGGCGTCGGCGGCGAGCACGCCCGGTCCGCCGGCATTGGTCAGAATGGCGAGACGAGGGCCGCGAGGACGCGGCTGCTTGGCGAGGACTTCCGACATGTAAAAGATGTCGGAGATGGCGTTGACGCGCAACACGCCGCTGCGGCGAAAGGCGGCGTCGAGGACAGCGTCGCTGCCGACCATGGTTCCGGTGTGCGAAGCGGCGGCCTTGGCGGCAGCATCGGTGCGCCCGGTCTTGATGACGATGATGGGCTTGTTGAGCGAGACCTCGCGCGCGGCGGAGAGAAAGTGGCGCGCGTCGCCGATGGATTCCATGTAAATGAGGATGGACTGGGTGCGGCTGTCGTTGCCGAGGTAATCAATCAGGTCGCCCCAGCCGACGTCGAGCATGGATCCGACGGAAACGAAGGCGCTGAAGCCGACCAACTCGCGCAGGCTCCAGTCGAGAATCGCGGTGCAGAGGGCGCCGCTCTGGCTGAGGAAGGCGACGTTGCCAGGGCGCGCGATCTGCTGCGAGAAGGTGGCGTTCAGACCGGTCAGCGGATTCATCACGCCAAGACAGTTGGGACCGACGACGCGCAGGCGAGTGCCACGGATGCGCTCCGCGATCTGGCGTTCGAGTTCCAGTCCCTGCTCGCCGTGTTCCTTGAAGCCGGCGGAGATAATGACGGCGCTCTTGACGCCGGCCTGCACACATTCGCCGATGATGCCGGGCACGGTGGCGGCAGGAGTGGCAACCACGGCCATGTCCACCGGTTCAGGGACGGCAGCCACGTTGGGATAGGCCTTGATGCCGAGAGTGCTGGCGCGGTCCTTGCTGACGGGATAGACGGTGCCGCCGAAAGGACTGCTGAGCAGGGCCCACATCACGCGCCGGCCAATGGAGCCGGGACGCTCGGTGGCGCCGATGACGGCAACTGTCTTGGGGTGAAAAAGGGCATCGAGGGGATGGCCGCCTTCGGTGCGCAAGACATCGTGGGCCTTGTCCGTGGTAGAGGAGGACTTCATGGCGGGTTTGGCCACTTGTTCCATAGGTGAACGACTCCGGTCGTGATGAATGATTGAGTTTAATCGTTTCCCGGGATACGCGGGAGCAAAACCGGGCACAGGCGTCGGCGATGGATCAGGGCGTCAGGCTGCAGGCTCCAGCCAGTTAGGCGTGTAAATGCCGAACCGTAAACGGGAAATCAAAAGCGGGAACGATTGTGTGCGGAACGATTTTGTGCTTGGGCAGGAACTCTGCTTCGTCTACAATGCGGCGCACACCAAAAACAAGGGCCGGCTGATCATTCCAGCACTTGGTCCTTCGGTTTACTAAAAAGGAGAGTTTTCGCATGAAGAAGCTTCTTACGCTGTTGTTTGCCGCTGCCCTGGCTTTTTCCATGACCGTGGCCGCCCAGACCGCGAGCACCGACACGAGCAAGGACAAGGACACCAAGAAGACGGACGACAAGGACAAGACGGCAAAGAAGAAGGCCAAGAAGGCCGCCAAGAAGGCAAAAGCAACTGACGCCAAAGACGAGACGAAGAAGGACGACACGAAAAAGAAGGACGACGTGAAGAAGTAATCGTCAACGGCCCAATCGTTCGTAGGACTACCGCCCCGGGGCAGCGAGCCGCGGGGTTTCTTGTTTTCGGAACGAGTCGTGATTTCTGAAATGCGATGCGCAGTGACGTTGGCTCGATACAAGTTCTGACGCCTGGCAAGCGGCGGCGCATCGAAATGCAAAAGTGCCGCGATGGACTTCAGGAAGCTGCCGAAGATCGAGTTGCACTGCCACCTTGACGGATGTGTCCGGCTGGAGACAGCGAAAGAAATCGCGTCGCAGACCGGGGTGGCTATGCCTCCGTCGCTGCGGGAGGCGATGGTCGCACCGGAATGCTGCGCCGACCTGGCGGACTATATCCGGCGGTTCGATTTTGCGCTGGAACTGATGCAGCGCGAGCAAGACCTGTTCCGGATTGCCGAAGAACTGGTGGAATCGTGGGCGGCGGAAAACGTGATCTATGGTGAAACCCGGTTTGCACCTTTCTTACACGGCAGGCGTGGGCTGACCTCGCAGCAAGCCTTGGAGGCGGTGCATGCCGGGTTGAAGGCGGGCGAGCGAAAATTCGGCGTGCGCACGGGGCTGATTGTGTGCTGCCTGCGGCATCACGATCCGGAACATAGCACGGCGGTGGCACGGTTCGCGGCCGGCAACATGGACAAAGTCTGCGCACTCGATATTGCCGGCGACGAACTGCGATTCGGTGCGGCCCCGCACATGCCGGCGTTCGCGCTGGCCGAGCAGGCCGGCTTGCGGCGCACGGTGCACGCCGGAGAGGCCGCGGGAACGCACAGCCTCCGCGAGGCGATTGATTTGCTGCACGCGGAAAGACTGGGGCATGGAGTCAGGGTGGAGCAGCCGCCGCAATTGGTGGACGAGTTGCGCGAGCGGGAAATGCCGCTGGAAATGTGCCCGAGATCGAACGTGCAGACGCGTTGCGTGGAATCGCTGGAGGCACATCCGATTGCACGGCTGCTGCAGCTCGGGTTGAAGGTGACGGTGAGCACCGACGGGCGCACGGTGTCGGACACGTCGGTCACGTCGGAGTTCGAGAGCCTGACACAGCACCAAGGCTGGGGTTGGAAAGAGTTCTGGAGCTGCCAGTTTAATGCGGCCAATGCAGCATTTGTGTCATCGAACCTCAAGAACGAGCTGCTGGCGAGATTGACGGCGGAACGGAAAAGGACGGAGTCCGCGAGACGCGATGCCGGGCAGACCGAAACCGGCTACCAGTAATGTTTTCGGTCCCGGGACAGGTGAAGAGGAGTAGAATCGCTGTATTCATGTGGGGTTGCCCGCGTATTTTTCCTGGCAGCGGCGGGCGCTGGTTCATCTCGATTCTTGATACGGCCTCATAGAGAGGATCCCCGGCCGGACCGGGGAAATCGGCATGGCGTTGGAGGCCAAATGCAGCAGGCACCATCTCCCATCAACCCGCCGGCAACGGCGCCAAAAGCGGAGAGCAATCGGACGTTCTGGATCTACACCGGGTACGCAGCAGCCGCGCTTGGCCTGCTTGCAGTCTTGGCTTATCACTTCTCCGGGTACTTTCTGAAATAGGCTGGAAGGCACGCAAAGCCGCGACGCGCGCGGCTTCGAGCAACCTATATGGTTCCGCCAGCACGCGCAGATGCGGCGCCGGATGGCCCGGCGACCCGGCTGCCTGTTCGTGTGCAATGTTAGAATAGTCTGCTTTGCCCGGCTCCAATTCCCTCTTAACGGACGTTACGCCCTTGCCCGACAACGGTCCTAAGAGCACGACTGTCACCTACGCCGATGCCGGGGTCGACCTGGAACGCGCCAGCCGCGCCAAGCAGCGCATCCGGTACCTGGCCCACAAGACGTTCACCAAGAACGTGCTGAGCGAGATCGGCAGCTTCGGGGGAATGTTTGCGCTGGACACGAATAAGTACAAAGACCCGGTGCTGGTGTCGAGCGTGGATGGCGTGGGCACGAAGCTGAAGGTCGCCTTCGAGATGAACCTGCACCACACCATCGGCAGCGACCTGGTGAACCACTGCGTGAACGATATCGCCGTGCAAGGCGCCACGCCGCTGTTCTTCATGGACTATTTCGCCATGGGCAGGCTCGACCCAGAAGTGGCGGAGCGGGTGGTGGCCGGTGTCGCCGACGCCTGCAAGCACAACGGCTGCGCGTTGATTGGCGGCGAGACAGCGGAGATGCCGGGCTTCTACGAGCAGGGAGAATACGACCTGGCGGGGTTTATTGTCGGCGTCGTGGAACGGGAAAAGGTCCTGACCGGGAAAGATGTGCAAGTGGGCGATGTGCTGGTAGGGCTGCCGTCCAACGGGCTGCACACCAACGGATATTCGTTGGCGCGCAGGTTGCTATTCGAGACCGCTCATTACTCGCCGGAAACTTACGTCAACGAACTGAAAAACAAGGTCGGCAACGAGCTGATGCGCGTCCATAAGACCTACTTCCCGGTGCTGAAGAAACTGCTGGAGGGCGAGGCGGTGTCGGCGATCGCGCACATTACCGGCGGCGGAATCACCGAGAACCTGCCGCGCGTGCTGCCCAAGGGCACGGCGGCAGTGGTCGAGTTGGGCACTTGGCCCGGGCAGCCGATTTTCCAGCACCTGCAACAGCTCGGGACCATCCCGCAGGACGAGATGATGCGCACCTTCAACATGGGGATTGGGATGATCCTGGTAGTGCCCCCGAAGAAATTCAAGAAAGTGCAGACGGTGTTGGAGCGCGCCGGCGAGAAGGGACACACCATCGGCAGGATCGTGAAGGGCGAGCGGAAAGTGCTGTACAGCTAAGTAAGAAGTAAGAAGTCAGAAGTCAGAAGTAGAAGCAGGTCGTCAAAAAGAGTCGAATGCGACGCGGCTCATACGCTGTCTTACCTGAACCGGTTCACGATGAGACTCTTCCCAGGACTTGTGCGCCGACCGCCGATAGCCTGTAGATTTTTAGCTCAATCCGCTACAAAATACGACGCATGAAAAAGCTCGGCATACTTCTATCCGGCCGCGGGACCAACTTCGCGGCCATCGCGGAGTCGGTGAAGCAGGGTCGCATCCAGGCGGAGATTGCGATCGTGATTTCCAATCGCCCGGAGGCGCCGGGGATTGAGCACGCGCGCAAGCTCGGGCTGGACGCGCGCGTCCTCATCAGCAAAGGCCGGCAGCGCGAAGAGCACGACGCCGACATGGTGGCCGCGCTCAACGAAAAGCAGGTGGACCTGGTGTGCATGGCCGGCTACATGAGGCTGCTGTCGCCGCTGTTCATCCGCGCCTTCCCCAACCGCATCGTGAACATTCATCCGTCGCTGCTGCCGGCCTTTCCCGGCCTGGAGGCGCAGAAGCAGGCGTTGGAGTACGGCGTGAAAGTCTCCGGCTGCACCGTGCACTTCGTGGATGAGCACCTGGACCACGGCGCGATCATCGTGCAGCGGGCGGTGCCGGTGCTCGACACGGATGACGATCACTCGCTGGCGGCGCGCATCCTGGAGCAGGAGCACATCGCGTACACCGAGGCGATCAACATCGTGCTGGCGGGGAATTACGAGATCGTGGGCAGGCGCGTAGTGCAAAAGCTGAAGGCGATGGCCGCGGCGGCGCCGATACCCGAGTAGCGCGTTTTCGCTTACATTGTCTCCATGCTCAAAGTGAAGCTGCTGGTGCCCGGGGCGAAGGCGCCCACCGTCGCCCATCCGGGCGAAGACCTCGGTTACGACGTTTACGCGGCGGTCGAGATCACCATCGCCGGGCGCAACCATGGCGTGGTGTCCACCGGGATTGCGATTGAAGTCACCGACGATGACGGGCGCGCGATGGGCGCGCTGCTCCGTGACAAGTCCTCCATGGCAGCCAAGCGTCTGGTGCTAACCGGCGGCGTGATTGACGCCGGCTATCGCGGCGAAGTCCGCGTGCTCCTGGAAAATATGGGCGACGGGCCGGCGACGATTCATGTCGGCGACAAAATCGCCAACCTGATTCCCTACCCCGTGCTGACCGGGGAAGTGCGCGTCGTGCATGAATTGGCGGAGTCAAAGCGGAGAGCGGGCGGATTTGGATCGACCGGAAGAAGCTAACCCGCTGAGATTGACGAATTGTAGAATTTGAGAATTGACGAATT
>Ga0326726_10005511_pt1 | contig 11451 bp, 13 predicted proteins | sample MHFenrmetagenome_2_FD_207603 | JGI IMG/M metagenome (GOLD analysis project Ga0326726, IMG submission 207603) | Lab enriched peat soil microbial communities from Michigan Hollow, Ithaca, NY, United States - MHF15MN | ecosystem: Environmental > Terrestrial > Soil > Wetlands > Peat | place: USA...
ACCCAACATGAATTCGTATCAGATGCGCTCGTCGTTCGGCGCCCACGAGTCACGGCCGGGCCGGATGCTCATCGCGACGGCGATGCCCGAGTGGGTGCGGGCGGATCTCCGGCGCATGGGGTACACGCTGGATTTCGAGGACCGGACGTCCGGGCCGATCAACGCGATCCTGTTCGACCGGAAGCACGGTACCATGTGGGGAGGCTCCAGCAATCATGGAGAAGACTACGGTATCTCCTGGTAGCAGGATGACCGCCGCCGGGGGCCGGCTCCCGCTCCTGGTCCGCCTGCGCGCCGCCGGCACGGTGGCCGCGGCATCGCTCCGGCTCTACTGGGCCGGAGCGCTGGTGGTCGTGGCGCTCGGATTTCTCGGACTCTCGGTGCAGACGCCGATCCGGTCGCTGGGGAAACCCTCGCAGCCAGTCGAGCCCCTGCTCAGGCTGGCGGATATTCCCGCGGCCGATGCCGGGATCACGGTCACGGCCGCATCGCAGGAGCCCGGCGCGGTGCAGGCGGCCGCGGTGCGGCAGCTCTACCAGCTGCTGGCGATCCTGGGCTGGGGTGCGCTGATCATCGCCGGGATCGCGATGCTCACGCGGTTTGCGGCGCAGGCGGAAGGACGGGGGCCCGAGGTGGGCGTCCGGCGCGCGGCGGGTGCGTCGCGACGCGACCTGCTGCTGTCGCTGCTGGTGGAGGGAGGCGTGCTCCTCCTCGCCGTTCTGGCGCTCGGGCTCCCGGCCTCGGCGCTGATCGTGAGGCTCTCGGTGGCCGCCTGGCCCGGTGTGGTGCCCGGCGCCGGACTGCTGCCCCGGGCCGCGGCGTTGCTGCTCGGATCGGTGATCGCCTTCGGCGCGCTGGCCCCCCTCCGATACGGCGGCACCCGCTTCATGCGAGGCGGCGCGGATGGCCGGGTGATGCTGGCTGTGCCGGCGTTCCAGCTCGCGATGAGCCTCGCCATACTGATGGGAAGCGCCGCGCTGCTGCGCCGCGCGCCCCCATCATCCGCGGCGCCGGCCGCCGGCCCCGCCGGGCCCGCGATCCTGCTGTCCCTCGAGACCACCGGGTCTTCGCCGGAGCGCCGATCCAGCAGCATCGCCGCGCTGCTCGACAGCATGGGCCGGATACCCGGTGTTGCCGGGGCCAGCCTGACCAGCCCGGGCACGCTCCTCGGACTCGGCCGGGTGGACAACGTCACCACCGACTGCGGTGCCTGCATGCGGGGTGGCATCTACCAGCGATTCGACCTGCACACCGCCGCGCACTATCTCGTGAGCCCCGACACCTTCGCGCAGCAGGGCATTCGTCTGATCAGCGGACGCGGGTTCACCACCGCCGACCGCTGGGAGGGCCGGCGGGTGGCGGTGGTGAGCCGGCACCTCGCGGTATCCGGCTTCGAGGCGGCCGGTGCGGTGGGGCGAGACGTCTACCTGGGGGACGATTGGCCCAACCGCCCGTACCAGGTGATCGGCGTGGTGGAAGACACCCGACCCGCCGGCGTGGGCGGGGCGTTGGAGCCCCTCGACACCATCTATCTCAGCGTCCTCCAGCACCCGCCCAAACGCGCCGAGCTGCTGGTGCGAGGCGGCCAGGCAGGACTCCGCGACTCGAGCCTCGCAGCGCTGGTCCCAGGCCGGGTCGGCCCGGCGTGGACCGTCCGGCCCCTGGGCTCTCCCACCGAGGCGCTCTCCGGCGCGGTCCGTCCGGTGCGGTGGTTCGGGACCTGGTTCACGGTGGTGGGGCTGGTGGTGCTGGTGGCCGCGCTGGCCGGCACGTTCGGTACCATGCAGATGTGGGTCGCGTCCTGCGCCGCCGAGGTGGCCGCGCGCCGCGCGGTGGGCGCCACGCGAATCCGGATCGTCGGCTGGGTGCTCCGCCATACCGCGGGCACCGGCATCAAGGGCGTTCTGGTGGGGATGTTTGTGTACGTATCGGTCCTTCGGGTATCGCTCACCAACCTGGTGGGGCCGGTGCCGGCCTGGGATCCGGCGCTCTTCGGCGCCCTGGCAGGCCTCTTGCTTGGCGCCGCGGCAATGGGCGCGGTGATCCCCACGCTGGGGCTGCTGCGGAAGCCGATCGCGAGTCTGTTCACCTGAACCGGAAAGCCGAATGACAGCCGAAGAGCTGGAAATGGCGGCGGCGTTTCTCGAGGACTATGCTCTCCGGCCGCCGCGGGCGGAGCCCCATCACCCCGCGGTGGACTCGCCGCGCTGGCGGGAGATTCAGAATCGGCTGCGGGATCTGGCCGCCCGAATCCGCCGAGCGGGGAGGAACGACCCGGGCGTGGAATTCCTCGACACCGACGCCCAGTTTCTCGAAACCCAGTCGGCCCGCCTCTTCCGCATGCATCACTGGATTCTGCGGGGCCCGCCCACGCCGGAGTCCCGGATGATGGCGGAGTCGGCCAAGGCCACGGCGGAACGATTGCCGCGCATCGGGGCGATGATCCGGTCGCGGCGGGTGCGCCGGGCCTAGGGGGGCTACAGCGTCACGAACGCCGCATTCCATTCCGCCAGGTTCTGGTCCTGCCGATAGAACTTGGCGACGTCCACCACGATGTTCCCGCCTTCATGCCGCAGGCCGAGCCGGTCCATGCCCCGGGTGGCCCGGCCCGAGATGAACGTGCCGTCGGGCCGGTAGCGCGAGTGGTGCTTGGGGCACTGGAACTGGGTGTCCTCCGGCTGCCATTTGAGCGCCGTGTTCTGGTGAGGGCAGGAGAGATTGAAGGCGTACACCCTCTGCTGAAACCGCACCAGAATGATCTGCGCGTCGTGGTCGATGCTCACGCCGTCCGCGGCAGGGACCGGATAGGTGTGCTCTTCTCCGGTCCGAGCGAGCGCCCGCACCAGCGTGATCCTCCGGTTTTCCGCCAGCGCCGGGGACGCACCCAGCGCGGCCAGGATGCCGGCCAGGATCAGGGTACCGTCCCGCAGGAACGAGCGCCGCTGGATGAGCGGGCAGTCGTGGCAGGTGCCGGATGCGGCCGGATCGGACGGGGTATGACGGCTCATGGTCACGCGATGGTGGAGAGGAAGGCGCCGGCCATCAGGACGAGGAACCACAACGCCATGCTGGCGCCGGATGTCCGGTGCAAGGTGCGCCACCCGGTGCCGCCCTTCCGGAGCGCCCCTTCGGCGCGCATGCGCAGGTATCCGTTGGAGAGCAGCAGCGCCAGCAGGCCCATCTTGGTCCAGTAGAGCGGCGACGTGATGTAGGTGTGCAGGTCGGCGAACAGCATCAGCACGCCGCTGGCAACCGTGAGCGCGAGGCCGAGGATCACCCAGCGATGGACGGCGTAGAGCCGCGCCAGCTCGCGTTGGACGTCGGGCCAATCCGGCCCCAGCTGAAACGAGGTCCGGTCGGACGCCACCGACAGGCCGCCGCCGAGCAGGATGCCGGCCAGGTGCACGTAGGTCACCGCGGCACTCACCATCTTCCGGTCGCCGTAGAAGTGCGCCCAGCGCTCGACGAGCGCGGGAACTCCCCCGAGTACCGTCATTTCCAGATCAGCATCATGAGGTAGCCCACGGTCGCCGTGCTGAACGAGGCGATGGCGAGTGTGCGGTGGTGGCTCGCGTTGCCCTCCAGGGTCCCGTTGAAGCGCTCCCGGCCACCCGGCGCGCTCGCGGCGGTCCACAGGAGCCCGGCATCCGAGGCGAGCATCAGGGCCGCGTGGATATAGCGCCGGGCCCGGCCGGGCGCCTCCTTGCGCTCCTCCCAGAGGTTCCACACGCCGGTCACCGTATTGACCGCGAACAGGGCGCCGATGCCGAAGGCGAGGATGCTGTGCGCGGAACGGGTGCTGCCGCTGCGGAACGTCGAGGTGTCAGTGAAGAGCTTCTGCCCCACGTAGTACTCCGCGGCGAACAGCGGAAGCGTGGCGTAGCTGGCATAGCGGTGGATGGCGAGCCGGGTGTAATACGCGCTGCTGTACTCGCGCGCCTTCGGTCGCTGGCTCTGCGCGCTGTCGGCGACCGGGAAGCCGAAGGCGCTTCGGGGGAGCTGGAGCGGCACCTCGCCGCGCGGCGACGGACCGAGGCGGGCGTTCCACCCCCAGGCCGGGGCTCCTCCGAGCCTGGCGTACTCGGCCGCGCGGACTATCGAAGTATCCGGAGTCACCGGCGCGGCTGGCTGCTGGAACAGACCACTGGCGGCGATCAAGAGGAGACTGGATTGCATCGGCAACTCGCATCCTCGCAGAGAGTCAGAACGCTCGAACGATTCCATTCCCGACGCTGGGCCCGAAGGCGGGGACGACATGCGGCGTCCCGGGCAGCACATCGCGAACGTCAGGGCTGTTCGGTTGGAGCAATGCTAGCCGGGGGAGATGACAGGCTGGTGACAGGGCGGGAGGATGCGACGACTCAACCATCACAGCTTGCGCCGCGCAACCCGAATCTTCCAGTCGGGAATGATGCGGATCAGCCGATCTGATCGCCGTCCGGGAACCAGCGTCCCGGACGGGCCTCGAGATGGAGCGTCAACCGCGAGCGCGTGAGAGATGCCGGTCTACATTCCCGGTACCGGCAGATCCGAATTGAAGACGTCCACGGCCACTTTCCACGACCCATCCGCCTGCTTGCGCCAGATCGTGGCGTACTTGCCGTGGTCCACGACCGGGGTGCCCTTGGGGTCGTTGAAGTGGAGCTCGTACGATCCGCGGGAATAGGCCAGGTCGCCGGACCGGGCGGCCTCCACGTCGACCGGCGACCACTGGAGCGTCATCGCCGGCATGGCATAGAAGCCCGCGAAGAGGGCGCGAATCGCCTCTGGTCCCGTGGCGATCGGCGCGTTGGGCGCGAGGACCGAGCCGTTGGCCTCCACGGCCGCGACGGCCGCGGTGGTATCGTGGGCGGAAAACGCCTTGGCCCATGCCTGATCCGCGGCGCGCACGGCCTCGACCGCCGCGGCGCTCTGATCGGCGGGGGCGGACGGCTGGCAGCCGCCGAGAAGGACAACGCTACCAACGAAGATCGCAGAACGGCCTGCAGCGAGCATGGGGCCTCCGACGTTGCTTTGAGTGTGGGTGGGTACGCTCCGATAGAATATCACCGAAATGCGGCGCCCGCCCGTTCAACCGGGGCCAGGCGATGCAGGATCGCCAGAACCCGCCTGGCCTTCCGGGCGCGGAGTGCCTTCCAATCGGCGGTCTGCCGGCCATCGGCCCGGTCCGAGAGGAAGGCCCATTCAGGGTTCGGGCGGATGTGACCGGCGCTGGCCTCGAGCCAGGCCGCCGCAAACTCCCGGTGGGTCGGGGCCACCCCCTTGCTCCAGAAGTCCCGGGCCAGGATCCGCGCGACGGCGCCGTTCCTGAAGCGTCCGCCGGTCAGACGTTGGAGCAGGCCGACCATCGCATCGCTCGCCTTGTCGTATTGTCCATAGAACATCCGATCGCTCGGCCGGAGCGTGGCGGGCGGCCGGTCGTGGCGGACGACGCGCGCCGGAAAACAGGTCGGCTCACCAACCTCCCCGGTGTTCAGGTAGTGGCGCACCCGCTCGAGGAGTACCCCTTTCCGATCGCACTGTCCGGTCTGACGACGTTCCCGGTGCGGGGTCTCGATCCAGATGGCGTATGGGATGGACCGGGCCCGGCACCAGGACTTGAGCTCGCCCAGGTTGAGGTAGTTGAGGTCGCTCAGCACCTCGCGCCGCTGTCGGGCGGTCAGGTCGGCGATGGGCGAGGGCATGGCGCGACGGTGGCGGCGCGGGTCAGCGCCGGTCCGGCTTGAGCGATGCGACGATCGGGATGGCGACGAAGGGAATGTGTCCGATGAGCTGGACCCACCAGCGAATGGTGATCGTCGGCGGGCGGTGCAGCAGCAGCGGGATGACCGCCAGTGACATCACCAGCCAGATGAACGGACCGTACAGCGCGGCCACCTTGACCGTTCCGTTCGGCGAGGCCAGGAGCGTGGGGATCCCCGGCAGCCGCATGACGACGAACAGGAAGACCGCGGACCAGCCGAAGGCCACGCCGAAGTGCATGAGCACGCCGATCAGCGCCGGGGAGGCGCCGCCGGTCACTGCCTCGGGGCCGAGCAGCGTACTGGCCACGCGGCGAAACACGCTCGCCGCCGTGGAGTGATAGAAGCCGACACTCAGAACGCTGGAGAAGAGTCCGTCCACGACGCCGGTCAGGAGGCCGGCGCGCACCAGGCGGGAGAGGGAATGCAATCCATCCTCCGGGCAGGCATGAGGTGAGGGTCCAAGCTTAGCGCGGAACCCCGTCCCGCACCAACCCGGGCACCGGCTGATTCCCGCTGGCCAGCCAGTCTCACACCCCGCACCACCGCCGGGCGATCGTTTCGTAGAGCTCCACGGCCGCCTCCAGCCGGTCCAGGCGGAGGTACTCATCGGTCTGGTGGGCGAGCTCCAGTTCTCCGGGGCCCAGGATGATGGTCGGTGCCCCCCCGAAGGCGGGGGTGAGTTCGGATGCATCGGTGAAGTAGGGGGCGGCGCGCACCACCGGCCGGCTTCCGACGGCGGGCGTGGCCAGGTCGAACACCTCCTGCACCCACGGGTGCGCGGGATCGGTCCAGACGCCTTCGACGTCCACGAGCCGCGCGAGGGCAATGTCCTGGCCGAGATAGTGGGCGAGCCGCTCGACTACCGCGCGATGCTTCTGGCCGGGGATGCTCCGGATGTCGATGGTAAACCGGCAGCGGTCGGGCACCGAGTTGAGGTTCATTCCGCCGGTCATGGTGCCGACGTTGAGCGTCGGAGCGCCCAGCACCGGGTGGGACGGAGTGTCAAAGGCAAACTCCTCCAGCCTGGTGACCGCGCGGGCCGCCTTGTAGATGGCGTTGACGCCGCGCTCCGGCATGGAGCCATGCGCGGTCACCCCGCGTGACTCGGCCGCGAGCCAAAGGGCGCCCTTGTGCCCGACCAGCGGATAGTTCCCGGTCGGCTCGGCGACTACCACGGCGCCGGCCTCCCCGAGCGCGCCGGGAACCCGGGCCAGGTAGCGCGCGCCTTCGCAGCCGTTTTCTTCCCCCGCGGAAATCACCAGGACGAGTCCGGGCGTGGACGCCAGCCGATCGGCCAGGCGGCACGCCGCGATCACGAAGGCCGCCACGCCGCCCTTCATGTCGCTGGACCCCCGTCCGTACAGCCGGCCACCATCCACTTCGGCGGCGAACGGGTCGCGGGTCCAGGGCATGGCGCCGAGCGGTACCACGTCGATGTGACCGGAAAAGCAGAGCGGGGGACGACCGGCCGAGCCACCGATGCGGGCCACCAGGCCGGTGCGGCCCGGGGCGAATTCGAAAGACTTCGCCACAAAGCCGGCACTCTCGAGCAGGCCGCCCAGCCGTTCCGCGCAGGCGCGCTCGTTGCCCGGCGGGTTGACCGTGTCGAAGCGCAGCAGCTCGCGGGTGAGGTCGAGGGCGGTGGTGGGGATGCCAATCATGGAGGCTCTCCCGGGCGAGTATACCGCCCTGGCCGGGGTTCGGGAAGAAACTTTCATTAAGACTTGCTGCTGGCTTCACGATACTCGTGTTACTTGGACTCGTGGACCAGACGTCGCTCTGGTTACCCGGAGAAGCCATGTCGGCTAGTTCCACGGGAAATCCAGTTGCTGAACCCGAACCATTACCTACTCCCCGCCGCCGATTCCTGCGGTGGCTGAGCGGGCTGGGCGCCGCGCTGTCGGCGGTCCTGGTCGGCTATCCCTCCATTCGGGCCTTCTTCTGGCCGACCCGTGCCCCTCCCAGCACCGACCACTGGGTCAAGGTGGTGGATGATGTCGCCCTGGTCGACATCGGCACCCCGGTCCGCATCGACTTCGTCGAGCTGGCCAACGATGCCTGGGTAGAGACCCGGGTGCTCAACAGCGTCTGGGTGTACACCGAAGACGGCGAGCATTTCAAAGCCTACAACGGGCACTGCACCCATCTGGGGTGCGGGTTCTTCTACGACAAGGACAAGAAGCACTTCAGCTGCCCCTGCCACCACGGGGCCTTCGATGTGAAGACCGGGGCGGTCCTTGGCGGTCCGCCGCCCCGCCCGCTCGACGAGCTCCAGGTCCAGGTGCGCGACGCCGAAGTGCACGTCAAGTACCAGGACTTCCGGCTCGGCATCGCGGAACGGGTCGAGAGCTAGCGCATGAACCCCGTCACCCGCTGGCTCGATGAGCGTGTGGATCTGGCCGGGCTGCGTCGCGTGCTCCTCGACCGCCCGGTGCCGAGCGGACTCACCTGGTGGCACACGCTCGGCAGCGCCACTCTGGCGGTCTTTCTGGTGCAGGTCGTCACCGGGGTCGTGCTGGCGACCTACTACTCCCCCTCTCCCGATCACGCCTACGACAGTATCCGGTACATCGACAGCCACGTGGCCAGCGGGGCCATGCTCCGGGGGATCCACCACTGGGGCGCCTCGGCCATGGTGGTGCTGGTCCTGGCCCACCTGGTTCGCGTCTTCACCTGGGGAGCGTACAAGTATCCCCGGGAGATCAACTGGACCCTGGGCGTGGGTCTCCTCGCCCTGGTGCTGGCCTTCGGCTTCACCGGCTATCTGCTCCCATGGGACCAGAAGGCCTACTGGGCCACCGAGGTGGGGACCAATATCGCCGGCGTCACCCCGGTCGTGGGAAACGCCCTGGTGCGGCTGCTGCGGGGCGGAAGCCAGCTCGGCGCGGCGACCCTGACGCGATTCTTCGCGCTCCACGTGCTGCTGTTCCCGATCCTGCTCGTGGCGCTGATCTTCCTGCACGTCGCGCTGGTCATCCGGCAAGGCATCGCGGCACGGCCCTGGGCGCTCGAGGCCATGAAGAACCCGGTCACCGGGGAGGTCGAGGACGCGCCAACGCACACCAGCGCCGGAACCTACCGGAAGTTCTATCACGCCGCCTACGACGCGGAGAAGAAGGGCGGGGTGCGTTTCTGGCCCGACATCATCGTCAAGGATGTCGGGGTATCGCTCGTGGTGATCGGGATCATCGTCCTGCTGGCGCTGCGCTTCGGCGCGGGGCTCGAGGCGCCCGCCGATCCCACCGATCGCGCCTACATCCCCCAGCCCGAGTGGTATTTCCTGCCGTTCTACCAGCTGCTCAAGCTGGTCCCCGGGACCTGGGAGAGCGCCATCGCCACCGGCGTGCCGGCGCTCCTGATGGTGGTGCTGCTCGCGCTGCCCTTCGTGGACCGGCGCAGCACCCGCTCGCTTCAACGCCGCCCGGTCGCCCGGCTCTTGCTGGTCGCCCTCCTCGCGGCCTCCGCGATGCTCTTCGGAGCGGCGGTGCAGGACGCGCCCAAGAAGGCGCCGGAAGTCGGCCGGGTGCTGAGCTCGCAGGAGCGGGCCGGCCGGGCGCTCTTCCTGCGCCAGCAGTGCAATACCTGCCACGCGGTGAGCGGTTTGGGCGGCGGCCGGGTGGAAGAGGACGCCCCCGACCTGACCGAGATCGGTCTGCGGCATTCGCCGGCCTGGCTGCACAGCTTCGTGGAGGATCCCAGCCGCTTTCACCTCACGTCCAAGATGCCGCCCTACGGGCCGCCGACGCTTACCCACCAGGAGATCGAGGAGATCGCGCAATACCTCAGCTCGTTGCGCGGTGGACCGGTCGCCGCCACTCCGCCGCGGGTACCGGAGTACCACGACACATTCCCCGCGGTGTCGACCTCCAAGGAGAAGCCATGATCACGCGGTGTTGTCTCCTCGGCCTCCTCTGCCTGTCCGGCGCGGCCACTGTCGCGGCCGCGCAGGCTCCCAACGGCCAGGATCTCTATCAGCTCAGTTGCAAGAAGTGTCACGGGGTCCTGGGTGTTCCTCCCAAGGCCATCCAGAAGAAGATGGAGAAGGTGGTCACCTTCGACTCGACGTTCGCGACGAAGTTCTCCGAGGACTCCATCGTGAAGATTCTGGTGAAGGGCGGCAAGAGCGAGGACATGAAGTCGTTCAAGGACAAGCTGTCTCACGAAGAAATGGTGGCGGTGGCGAAGTACGTGCGCCAGCTCGCCACCCGCCCCAAGGCGGCTCCGGGCGCCACGCCGTAGTCCGCGCGGCGGTCTCCAGCGGGAAGGGGAGGTCGGTCAATGGCATTCTCGGTAGGCTTCGCGTTCGTCGCGCCGGCGCTGCTCGCCCTCGCCGGCCAGGGTCCCGGGCCGGCCCAGACGGGCCAGGGATACGCCGGCAGCAAGGCGTGCATGACGGAGTGCCACATCAAGGAGGGCCGGGCGTTCGCCGAGACCTCCAAGGGGAAGCTCTTCCTCGAACACCCGCGCACCGACCTCGAGCGGAAGGGCTGTGAAGGCTGTCACGGCCCCGGCGCGAAGCACATCGAGTCCGGGGGCGACGACCTGTCGGGGATGACGACTTTCGGCAAGAAATCGAAGACCCCGGTCGCGGAGCGGAACGCGTTCTGCCTCCAGTGCCACGAAAAGACGGCCCGGATGCTGTGGCAGGGCAGCTCGCACGAGTCACGCGACGTGGCGTGCACCAGCTGTCACAGCGTCATGCAGAACGCGTCGGAGACCGGCAGCCTGGCCAAGCCGACCGTGTTGCAGACCTGCGGGCAGTGCCATGCCAAGCAGAAGGCGGCGGCCCTGCGCTCCACCCACATGCCCCTGGGCGAGGTCAAGCTCGAGTGCACCAGCTGCCACAATCCCCACGGCTCGGCCAACCCCAAGCTGCTGCTCGCCAGCTCGACCAACGAGGCCTGTTACACCTGCCATTCCGAGAAGCGCGGCCCGTTCCTCTGGGAGCACGCTCCGGTGGTGGAGAACTGCGCCAATTGCCACGATCCGCACGGCAGCAACCACGAGAAGATGCTGAAGCTGTCGCGGCCGCGCCTGTGCCAGCAGTGCCATCAAGGCACCGGGCATCCGCAGCAACCCCGGGCGACAGTCACGTCGTCCACGGGCGTCGTCTCGGCGCTGCCGGCCGACATCCAGTTCCTGATGAACCGACAGTGCTCCAACTGTCATTTCAACATTCACGGCTCGAATCATCCTTCGGGTCAGGCGTTCACCCGGTAATCGGCCGCGGGACAGGAGACCGACCATGCGAATCCAGACCCTCGCCGTCGCGCTGCTCGCCACCGGAGCGCTGGCGCCCGGATTGCCGCGCCGGGCCGAGGCGCAGGACTCGGTGAAGACCGCGATCATCTGGGCGGCCGAAATCGCAAACCGGGAGTTTCTGCGGGGAGTCGCCCCCCAGGACCGGGCCAAATTCGAGCAGTATCGGGCGGTGCCCACGGGACCGCTGTTCCAGCAGTTCTTCCTGCGATTCACGCCGGCCGACAGCCTCCCGACCCTGCAGCTCTCCGGGCATCGGCTGGGCGAGCTGGACCAGAGTCTCTGGTTCCGCGCCCACCAGCCCGGCCAGCTCGACTTCCAGGTTCGGTGGGACCGGATTCCCCATACCTTCTCGACCACCGCCCGCGCCCTGGGCACCGAGACCCTTCGTGGCGTGTATACCCTGCCGGTGCCTCGTCCCGATACGGCCACGCTCAATTCCTCGGCC
>Ga0326726_10005512_pt1 | contig 11450 bp, 11 predicted proteins | sample MHFenrmetagenome_2_FD_207603 | JGI IMG/M metagenome (GOLD analysis project Ga0326726, IMG submission 207603) | Lab enriched peat soil microbial communities from Michigan Hollow, Ithaca, NY, United States - MHF15MN | ecosystem: Environmental > Terrestrial > Soil > Wetlands > Peat | place: USA...
CCGCCGGCACCAGCCGCACGCCGCCGGTGAAAAGGATGAGCCCGATCCCCATCTGTCCCACGCCGAACAGCACGAGATAGAAGAAATCGGAGGTGTCAGGCGCCGCGAGGTGCGCGAAGGGCAAGGAAAAGAGGGCGGTGAACAGCGTCGCCAGGCAGGTGGCGGGCGCCATGCGCAGGTGCTTGTGCCGCCGCGTCGTCACGATGGCGCCGGCGAATCCGAGCGCGCAGGTGATGGCCAGGAGATCGCCGACGACGTTCCCGGCCTCCAGCGAGCCGCGGGAGATCACGCCGATGCCGGCGAGCGCGGCGCCCGATGCCACCCAGCTGCGCAGCCTCACCCGCTCGCGCATGATCAGCCAGCCCAGCAGCCCCGCGATGAAGGGCGCGCCGGCCTGGACGAACATGATGTTGGCGACCGTCGTGTAGCTGAGGCCGACGATGAAGGCGGTCGAGGCCGTCGCGAAGCAGAGGCCGAGCACCACGCCCGGCCAGCCCAGCTCGCGGAAGGTGGCGACGAGGCGGCCGCGGTTGCGGTACCAGGCATAGGCCAGGAGGAAGACGCAGGCGAACAGCGAACGCCAGAACAGCTTGGTCCAGGGATCGGTCTCGATCATCCGCGCCAGCAGCCCGCCCGCGCTCCAGACGATCGCGGCGCCGGCGACGAGCAGCAGCCCGCGCCGGTGCTGGGCGGCGGCACCGCTCGCCGGGATCGTATGATCGAGAGTGCTCACGGGAATGTTTGGGCCGATGCGCGCAGGCGCACTTCCGCGCCGTCGCCGATGATGTCAGTATAGGTGAAGGTTGGCTATCACGACGCAGTGGTCCTGTCCATGAAGACCGAAAGCGTCCTCGGCCTCGGGCCGCACGGCTTCCATCGCATCGCCTACACCGAGTGGGGAGAGCGGACGGCGCCGCGCACCCTGGTCTGCGTGCATGGCCTCACGCGCAACAGCCGCGATTTCGATCGTCTCGCCGCCGCCCTCGCCGACCGCTGGCGCGTGATCTGCCCGGACGTACCGGGCCGCGGCCGCAGCGACTGGCTGCCGGTCAGCGACTACACCAACGCCCAGTACCTCGCCGACATGAACGCGCTCCTCGCCCGCGTCGGCGCCATGGAGGTCGACTGGCTCGGCACCTCCATGGGCGGCCTCATCGGCATGCAGCTCGCGGCGCAGCCGAACTCGCCCATCCGCCGCCTTGTCCTGAACGACATCGGCCCCTATATCCCGAAGATCGCGCTCGAGCGCATCGCCGAGTATGTCGGCGCCGATCCGCGCTTCGCCTCGCTCGAGGAACTGGAAGCCTATTTGCGCAAGATCCACGCGCCGTTCGGACCGATGAGCGATCAGGATTGGCGCCATCTCGCCCTGCAAGGCTATCGCCGGCTCGAGGGCGGCGGCTTCGGCCTCGCCTATGATCCCGCCATCGGCCAGGCGTTCCGCGCCAACGGCCTCAAGGACGTCGATCTCTGGCCGATGTGGGACGCCATCCGCTGCCCCGTCCTGGTGCTGCACGGCGCCGAGTCCGATCTGCTGCTGCCCGACACGACCGCGGAAATGCAGCGCCACGGACCGGCCGCCAAGGTCGTCGACTTTCCCGGCGTCGGCCACGCCCCGGCGCTGGTGGCGGAGAATACCATTGCGGTGGTGCGCGATTGGCTCTCGGCAACGGCGTAGATCCGGCCGGCACCTATCCGCGTTTCCTGGCGCGCCCGCCCTGGTGGGGCGGCGACCTCCAGACCATCCGCAATTATCTGCGCAAGCCCGCCATCGCGCTCGATCCCTATCCGGCCGAACCGCTCGAGTTCCCGATGGCCGACGGCTCGAACGATGTGCTCGTGGCCACACTCAACCGCCCGCTTTCGACAGACGGCGCGCGCCCGCTCGTCGTCCTCATCCACGGTCTCACGGGCTGCGAGGCCAGTACCTATATGCAGGCGAGCGCGCGTCACCTGCTCGAGCGCGGCCACCCCGTGCTGCGGCTCAACCTGCGTGGCGCCGGCCCGTCGCGCCCGCGCTGCCGTCTGCAGTATCACGCCGGCCGCACCGAGGATCTGCGCAACGTCGTCGGCCGCATGGACGGGCGGCTGGCGGCCAACGGCATCGTCATCGTCGGCTTCTCCCTCGGCGGCAACATGCTGCTGAAATATCTGGGCGAGCAGGGCCGGCGCGCACCGCTCCTGGGCGCCGTCAGCGTATCGGCGCCGATCGACCTGAAGGCAACCCAGTTGCGGCTCATGCAGCGTCGCAACCGCCGCTACCACGATCACCTGCTGGCGCGCATGAAAGAGGAAATCGCTGCCCCCGATTCCCAGCTCAGCGATCTTGAACGCGCCCACCTCGACACCATCTCCAGCGTCTACGAGTTCGACGATCGCGTGGTGGCGCCGCGCAACAATTTTGCGAGTGCCGACGACTACTACGCCCGCTGCTCCGCGAAGAATCTTCTCGGCGAAATCCGCGTGCCCACGCTGCTCATCCACGCCCGCAACGACCCGTGGATCCCGCCCACTGCCTACTTTGCCTTCGACTGGAGTTCCAATCCGCGCCTGACACCCCTATTGCCGAAGGGCGGCGGTCATGTCGGCTTTCATGGGTTCGGCAGCGCCGTGCCCTGGCACGACCGCTGCATCGCGAACTTCCTCGACGGGCTGACGGCCGCGAGAGCGGGGCGACGCTGACGCGGTGTCGACTCAGCCCGCCTTGAGCCGCTTCGCTGCGTCGACGGCGGCGTAGGTGAGGATGCCGTCGGCGCCAGCGCGCTTGAAGGCCAGCAGGCTCTCCATCATCGCCCGTTCGCCGTCGAGCCAGCCATTGCCGGCGGCGGCCTTGATCATCGCGTACTCGCCGCTCACCTGGTAGACGAAGGTCGGCATGCTGAACGCCTCTTTCACGCGCCAGAGCACGTCGAGATAGGGCATTCCCGGCTTCACCATGATCATGTCGGCGCCCTCGGCGATGTCGAGCGCGCATTCTCTGAGCGCCTCGTCGCTGTTGGCGGGATCCATCTGGTAGGTCCGCTTGTCGCCTTTGCCGAGCGCGCTCTTCGAGCCGACGGCATCGCGGAACGGACCGTAGAAGGCCGACGCATATTTCGCGGAGTAGGCGAGAATGCGCACATTCTCATGGCCCGCCGCATCGAGCGCCTCACGCAACCGGCCGACGCGGCCATCCATCATGTCCGACGGCGCAACCACGTCGACGCCGGCCGCCGCCTGCGCGAGGGCCTGCTTGCAGAGGATTGCGACCGTCTCGTCGTTGAGAATGCGGCCGTCGCGCAGCACGCCGTCATGGCCGTGGCTGGTGTAGGGATCGAGGGCAACGTCGCAGATGATGCCGATATCCGGCACCGCCTGCTTGACGGCGCGGACGGCGCGGTTGCAGAGATTGTCGGGATTGCACGATTCCTCCGCCATCTCGCTCTTGCGCGTGACGGGCACGACCGGAAAGAGGGCGAGCGCGGGAATGCCGAGCTCGGCGGCGGTGGCGGCCTCATCGACCAGGGCCGCGATCGACAGGCGTTGAATGCCCGGCATGGACGGAACGTCCTCGCGCCCGTCGGCATCGTGCACGAAGACCGGCCAGATCAGGTCGTCGATCGCGAGACGGTTCTCCGCCACCATCCGCCGCGTCCACTCGTCGCTCCGGTTGCGTCGCATGCGGACGCGCGGAAATTGGGCCTGTGCGGCCGATGTCGATGTCTCGCCGGGCAGATCGGTCTTGGGCGCTTCAAGCGGGCGCAGGAGGTGGGCGTTGCGTGAGGGACTCGTCGGCATGGCCGGGCATCTCTCGTCGGTATTCGTCTGACAAGGGGACCAATTCTAGGCCTCACGCACCGCGATGGTCCAGTTGCGAAATGGTCGCTGTACGACGCGATTTAGGCGCCCGACTTGTTGATGAGGCGCCGCGGCTCGATGCGGTAGGCGCAGCGTCTGGCGCCGGCGAGGATGTGATCCGTTCGCTCGACGGCTGCACCACTCAGCACGGCGCGGAAGATTTCGAGCTCCGAACGGCAGAGACCTTGGCAGGTCTGCGCCGCCGCGCAAACCGGGCAATGGTTCTCGACCAGCAGCATGGCGCCGTCGGGCTTGGCAATGCATTCCGCCATATAGCCTTCCTCGCTGCGCAATGTGGCCAGACGACGTGCGCGTTCGACCAGGCTCCGAGCGCCCCGCATTGCCGCTTTGTAGCGCGCGAGAGTCTCCCGTTCGCGCTGCCGGATGAGTCGATCGAGCCCGCGGACGCCAAAGACGGCCTTCGCCGCGCCCAGGATCTCCACGGTCATCTGGGCGTGGGTATCGGGAAAGTGCGATGCCGCCTTCTCCGTCAGGTGCCAATGGCGCTTGGGGCGCCCGACCCCGTGCCGCTCATCGCCGTGGGTCACCAGGTCGGCCTTGGAGAGACGGGTCAGATGCTGGCGAACGCCCATCGGCGTGATGCGCAAGGCCCTGGCCAACGCCGCGGCCGTCGCCGGCCCACGAGTCTTCAGGAGGAACAGTATCTTGTCGGCGTTGTGCTCGTACATGGAAGGTTACTGTCGCGTATGGTCTGCCGTCGGTCAAGATGATTTAGAAACTAGGTACTTGACATATTGCCATCTCGGCGGACAAATTAGATAGTAATCGATTGCTAAATGAGGCGGCTTCGAATCGCCGTTGCCGAGGGGAGGGAATGCCATGAGCTGGATTTCCGCCATGCCGCTCGAACGGCTGCGCCGTGACGGCAAGGTCGTGGCAAGGCTCGGGAGCAAGCAAATCGTCTTGTTCGCGGCTGGCGATGCGATCTTCGCCTGCAACAACCGCTGTCCGCACGAGGGCTACCCCTTGCGCGAAGGAACGCTCGACGGTGCCTGCGTGCTCACCTGCAACTGGCACGGCTGGAAGTTCGATCTGCGTACGGGCGACAACCTGCTGCAGGGCGACCGTCTGCGTACCTATCCGACGCGAGTCGTCGGCGGCGCCGTATGGGTCGATCTGGCAGATCCGCCGCCGGAGCAACGTCGAGTCCGGGCGCTTGAAAACCTGCGGACGGCCTTTGACGATCACGAGTACGACCGCATTGCTCGCGAGCTGGTGCGGCTGCGGAAAGCGAACGCCGATCCGGTGGAGGCAGTCGCGGTCGCCATCGAGTGGTCACACGACCGCTTGCGCTTCGGTACGACCCATGCGTATCCGGCCGCGGCCGGCTGGCTCGCGCTCTACGACGATACGGCGGACAGCGAGGCGCGTCTCATCTGTCTCGTCGAAGCGATCGGCCATATAGCCTGGGATTGCCTGCGCGAGCCGGTCTATCCATTCAGCCAGGAGAGTGTGCCGTACGATGAGGCGGCGTTTGTGACGGCCATGGAAGCACAGGACGAGACCAAGGCGATCACGCTGTTGCGCGGTGCGCTCGCGGCGGGCCAGCACTTTTCGGGACTTGAGCGGGCGCTCACGGCCACAGCGCTCCATCACTATGCCGACTTCGGGCATTCGCTGATCTATGTGGTTCATACCGGTCGGTTGATCGACCGGCTCGGTCCTCGTGTGGAAACGCCGCTGTTGCTGGCCCTCGTCCGCGCGTTGGTCAACGCCCGGCGCGAGGATCTCATCCCGGAGTTCCGCGGCTATGCGAAGGCGTTGCGGGCGTGGCCGGAGGCGAACGGCAGGTCGACGAGCGCGCGGCCATTGCTCGCGGACATCCTTGACCGCTCTGTCGACGCGACGTTGACGGCTGTCACGCAGCAAGCCGCGCGCGCTTCGGCCGAAGACCTGTATGGCACTCTGCTCGCTGCGTCCGCGATGAACCTGTTGCGTTACGACATGCGCCATCAGGAGCGCACGGACAACAGCGTTGCGGACAACGTCGACTGGCTCGACTTCACCCATGGCATCACGTTCGGCAATGCCGTCCGCCTGCAGTGCCGGAAGTTTCCGGAGTTGTGGCCGCAGGGCCTGCTGCAGATGGCCTGCTTCGTCGGCCGCAATAGCGGCTTCGTCGACAAGAGAATCGCGCTTGGCGACTGGCGCTCGCGCGATCGCAACTCGTTCGAGCAGGCTTGCCTGACCCACCTCGTGGACCACGGCGAGCCCGAGTACATCCATTCGGCGCACCTCGTGAAGACCTTCCTCGCCGCTCGGGAGGAAGTCGAAACCGACATGCCGGAGGACACGGCGGAAATCGTGATGGCGGCGGTGAGGCGCTATTTCGCCGAGCCGCTGAAGCGGAAGCACGCAAAGCGCACTGCCCATCAAGCTCTCGACTTCGTGGCGCTGGAAGACTGAAGCGGCCCGTGGCCAACATACTGATCTTTGGCGGTAGCCGAGGCCTTGGAGCGGCCTTGAGTTTGGGTGTCCCGGTTCGCGGCGACGCGGTGTGGCTAGTCTCCCGTAGCCGGCCTGATTTGGACGGCCGCGACGGCGTGCAACGCGTCTGGATCGAGGCCGACCTCTCCGCGCGCGCGGCAGGCCCGGTCGTCGCTGCCGCCGTGGGAGATAGGCCCCTCGACATTGTCATCTACAACGCCGGAATCTGGGAACACAGCGCCTTCCACGACTCATACGACTTCATAGAGGTGGACGACGCAGAAACAGAGCGCATCATCGCAGTCAACCTGACGTCGGCGATTACCTGCATCCGGGCGTTGCTGACCAATCTGCGCAAGTCGGCGGGAGCGAAGCTCGTCTTCATCGGCTCCACCTCCGGCCTCGACAATTCGAGCGGCCGCGAGGTGGCGTATGCCGCCTCGAAGTTCGGCCTGCGGGGCGCCACCCACGCACTGCGGGAGAATCTGCGCGCTGACGGCGTCGCCGTCACTTGCCTCAATCCCGGCAACATCGGCACGATCAGGGTCGAGCGGGGCGTGGTCTCGGCCAGTCCGCATGAAAGCCGCGCGATGATCCCGCCGCAGGACCTGATCGCCATCGTCAAATGCGTGGTCGGCCTCTCCAACGCCAGTTGTGTCAAAGAGATCGACGTCATGGCCATGACCGACCGCGTGTGACCGTGACATGATCGAAGAGCCGTCATTGGTTCTGCCAAGGCGGCGAGCCACTCTGCTGCCGCTCATACTTCTTGTCATTCTCGGCACGAGCTGGGGCTTGCATTTCCCGATCCTGAAATTCGCCGCCCGCTCGGGTCTTCCCTATAGCGGGATCGCCGCGGCGACCATCTGCGGCGTCGCCCTGGCGCTGCTCGTCATCAGCCTCGCGCGCGGCCGGCTGCCGGTCTTCCGGCCGCGCACTATCCGGTTCTATTTTGTCTGTGCATTCCTCGGCTATCTCGTGCCCTACTTTCTCGCGCTCTTCGCTACCGGCCGCATCGATGCCGATATTGTGACGCTGATCACGTCGACCTCGCCGATCATCACGCTGTGCCTCGCCGTCCTTGTGGGCATCGAGCGCGTGTCCGCAATCCGTGTCCTTGGCATCGGACTCGGACTCGTATCGGTCCTGTTTCTGATCGTGCCGCAAGTCGACCGTACCGACGCGGCCGCACTCACTGCCATGATTCTCGCCTTCGGCGTGCCGGTTTCCTACAGCAGCTACCACGTTTATCTCTCGAAGCGATGGCCGCCGGGCTTCGATTCCTTCCAGGTCGCTTGCGGCGAGGCCCTCGTTGCACTCGGCCTGCTGCTCCCGGTGTTCCTGGCGACCGGGGGCACACAAGTGCTGCACAGCGGTTGGACGGCCGGCCACTGGGCGATCCTGGCCATGGTGGTCATTACGACGATCGATTGTTATCTCTACTTCGAGATCGTGCGCCTGGCCGGTCCGGTCTTCGTCTCGCAGGCGAATTTCATCACCGTCACCGCCGGCGTCTTTTGGGCGATGCTCCTGCACGGCGAACGGCCGAGCCCTTGGCTATGGGTGAGTCTCGCTTTCCTCGTGGCCTCGCTGTCTGCGTTGGTGATTGGCCGCAGGACTGGAGCGCCCGCTCAGCCACCCGTCAGCGCTTGAAATACGAACACTTCATCGCCGTCGCCGACGGCATCGGCCAGGCGTACGGGATCGGAGATGCGGGCGTCGTTCACGTAGATGTGCACGTGTCGGCGCAGGCGGCCCTGGTCGTCGAGAATGTAGGAGCGCAGCCGTGGGTTCGCCGCGAACACATTGTCGAGCACGGCGCGGACGCTGGCGCCCGCCGCTTCCTGAACCGGACAAGCGACGTGCCGTTGTAGGTTCGCGGTGAAGGCGATGCGGGCCACGGCGGAGGTTCCTGCTGCAGGATGGCCCGATGATGCCAATCGGGCCCTATCCGTGCAAGATGAGGTCCGGCGGTCGGTCGTCATCGAATCTCTGTCTCTCGGTTGTCTGTGTTTCGCAAGCGTCGCGATCAAGCCGCGGTCTTGGCGCGTTCGCGCGGCAACGCGTACTCGGTCTTCACGGGCGTGACGTTGCGCAGGATATCGAGCACGGGGCAGTGGCGATCGACGGTCGCCTTCAGCCGCTCGATGTCGTCGGCGCTTGCGGGGCTGTCGATGGTCACCTTGGCATGGATATCCTTGAAGCCGGGGCGGACACCCTCGTCGGCGGCAAAGAATCCGCGCAGATCGAGCCGGCCCGCGAGTGTCACGGAAATGCTGTTCACGGGTATGCCCAGGGCATCGGCGTAGAGCCGGTAGGTGATCTCCTGGCAAGCGCCGAGCGCGGCGAGTATGAGCTCGACGGGATTGGGCCCGCAGTCGGTGCCGCCGAGCGTTGCCGGCTCATCGATCCTGATCTTGAAGTCGCGGATGTCGGCTTCGCTCAACAGGCCATCGAGCTGGCGCGTGTTGGCGTCGAACACGACGGTTGCCGCGCCCGGATTGTCGCGCAGGTTCGTCTGTATCGCGATGAAATCGTCCTTGAAATTCTTGGCCATCGTTAGGGCCTCCTCGCAAGCGGTGGTGGGGCCCACAGATCCGTGGCGCTTTAGCGTTTGGTGTCGCGGCGCAAGCTGCCCCATCAAATTGCCATGGGTCCGTCCGGCGCAGGGCCGCGACGGACCGGTCCGATCAAAGAGCTTGCGAACAAAAAAACCGCCGCAGCGTCGGCTGGGCGGTTCATCCCAACGCTTTAGCTGCACTTGTAACGCGCCCGCAAGCTGTAGCTCAAATCGGCGCGGGCCCATTGAGCGGATCGGGAATGATTCTGTCAAGCAGGAATCTGCGCCGGGCCTCCCGCAGGCGATGACAGCATGTGCGATCCGCGATATGACGGAACGATCATGGACGTCCGGTTCGACCGCCAAGGTTCGCTTGCCATCGTCACGCTCGACCGGCCGCGGGCGCTCAACGCGCTGACGCTGGAAATGGCGGCGGCGCTCGATGACCGGCTGGCGGCGTGGGCCAGGGATGGCGGCGTTGCCGCGATCGTCATCCGCAGCGCGGGCGGGCGCGCGTTCTGCGCCGGCGGCGATATCCGAGCGCTCCATGATGCAAGCAGGCGACGCGATCCGTACGTCCGCGATTTCTATCGGACGGAATATCGCCTCAATCACCGCATCAAGACCTGCGGCAAACCCTATATCGCGCTGATCGATGGCATCGTCATGGGCGGCGGGGTCGGGCTGTCTGTGCACGGATCGCACCGCGTCGCCAGCGAACGCTGCCAGTTCGCCATGCCGGAAACGGGCATCGGCTTCTTTCCGGATGTCGGCGGCAGCTGGTTCCTGCCGCGCTGCCCCGGCCAGCTCGGCACCTATCTCGGATTGACGGGCACGCGCATCGGCGCCGCCGACATGCTCTATTGCGGCCTGGCGACGCACTACGTGGCGAGCGATGATCTTGCGCGCGTCGCTGGAGCGCTGGAACAGGTGTCCTGGACAGGCGATCATGGCGTCCTCGTCACCGCTCTGCTCGATCGCATGGCGGGAGATGCCGGAGTGCCGCCGCTGGCTCGGCATCGTGAGGCGATCGATCGCTGCTTTGCCGGCGACACGATCGAGGAGATCCTGTCGCGGCTCGCGCTCGAGGAGACTCCTTGGGCCGACCAGACGACAGCCGTTCTTCAGCGCAAGTCGCCGACGAGTCTCAAGGTGACGTTGCGTCAGCTGCGTCTTGGCGCCGGGTTGAGCGACTTCGCGGCGGCCATGCGCATGGAATTCGCTTTGGCCCTGCACATGGTTGCGGCGGACGACTTCCATGAAGGCGTGCGCGCGGCAGTGATCGACAAGGATCAGGCGCCACAGTGGCGACCGGCGACGCTGGCTGACGTATCCGAAGAGCTGGTCGGGCGCTATTTCGAGGCTGCGAGCGGTTCCGACCTCGAACTCACGGCAGACTCCGAGAACGCGAGGGCGTGACATGGCGAGAATCGGATTTATCGGATTAGGAAACATGGGCCTGCCGATGGCGCGCAACTTGGTCTCGGCCGGCCACGAGGTGCGCGCGTTCGATACCCAGGCGCCCGCCGTGGCGAAAGCCGTGGCGGCCGGTGCGGTTGCCGCCGCCGATCTCGGCGCCGTCGTGGCTGGAGCCGCCGCGGTCGTCACGATGCTGCCGGCCGGCCAGCAGGTGCGGGAGGTGTATCTCGGGCGCGACGGCATCATCGGGCGGGCCGGGCAGGGAACGCTTCTCATCGACAGTTCGACCATCGATGTCGAGACGGCGCGGGCGGTCCATGCGGCCGCCGCCACGGCCGGATTCAACATGCTGGATGCGCCGGTGTCCGGCGGGGTGGCGGGGGCCGAGGCGGCGACGCTGACCTTCATGGTGGGTGGGAGCGACAGGGCCTTCGCTGCCGCACGGCCCGTCCTCGAGAAGATGGGCAAGGCGGTGATCCATGCCGGCGGGCCGGGCAACGGGCAGGCGGCGAAGATCTGCAACAACCTGATACTCGGGATTTCCATGATCGGCGTATGCGAGGCGTTCGCCCTGGCCGAGCGGCTCGGGCTGCCGGCGCAGACGTTGTTCGACATCAGCAGCAAGTCGTCCGGCCAGTGCTGGTCGATGACCTCCTATTGCCCGGTGCCTGGGCCGGTGCCGGCCTCGCCGGCCAATCGCGACTATCGGCCCGGCTTCGCCGCCGCGATGATGCTCAAGGACCTCCGGCTGGCGGAAGCGGCCGCCGAGTCGGCCGGAGCCGCCATCCCGCTCGGCCGCGAGGCGGCCAGCCTTTACCATAAGTTCGTCGGCAGCGGTCACGGGAACCTCGATTTTTCCAGCATAATCAAGCTAGTTCAGGGAATCCCCGATGCCGGCGCGGAAAAATTCTTACCACCGTCAACGGAAAATTAAGAATACAGAGGTTAACGTGACTAAATTGCATCGCTTTCAGCGGGAGTTCTGCTGTGAAAAAGGACTATCTTGAGACTATCGCGTTGGTGGAACGGCTGCACCGCGAGTGCCTTGAAGTCATTCGGGCCGACCTCGATCGGTTGGGCATCCGCGATTTGAATAACGTTCAAGCGCTTATTCTTTTCAACATTGGCGCCGACGAGCTGACGGTCGGCGAATTGACCAACCGGGGCTACTACCTCGGCTCCAACG
>Ga0326726_10005513_pt1 | contig 11449 bp, 11 predicted proteins | sample MHFenrmetagenome_2_FD_207603 | JGI IMG/M metagenome (GOLD analysis project Ga0326726, IMG submission 207603) | Lab enriched peat soil microbial communities from Michigan Hollow, Ithaca, NY, United States - MHF15MN | ecosystem: Environmental > Terrestrial > Soil > Wetlands > Peat | place: USA...
CGTGAAAACTCGCCCCGTCCCTTTTGGGGCGGCGAGTCGGCATACGAGCCGCTGAGGCGAGAGGCGCTCGCCGCCCTCGGGTTGCGGCCGGAAGTCGCTCCGATAGTGCGTAAGATCGCGCGATGACACGGGCGCCGGCGTTGTTGCTCGACCTTGCGATATCGACATATCGTTGCGGCCGAGCGCCTAGCCGGCGCCGCGTTCCGGCCGCAACGCGCACCCGCGCAACCTGTTCAGAGCTTCCCTAGACTGCGCCAAATAGTTCTTCCGCTCGCAGTCACGCTCGCGGTCCAGACGCTGGTCGCGTTCGCCATCTATAGCGCGCCCGTGATGGCGCCCGTGGCGGGTCCGGCGCTCGGCGTGTCGCCAGCCGCAGTCGGCTACTACATCGCCATTGCGTACCTCGGCAGCATGCTCGGCTCCGCGGCCGCGGGCGGCTGGGTGGCGCGCTTCGGGCCGATTCGCGTCAGCCAGGTCGGGTTGCTGCTGTGCCTCGCGGGCCTCGCGCTTGCCGCGTCGGGCGTGCCGCCGCTGGTGCTCGCCGGCGCGTTCGTGGTCGGGCTCGGCTACGGACCGACCACCCCTGCGAGCTCGGTGATCCTGGTGCGCGCGGCGCCGCCTGCGCTGTTTTCGCTCACCTTCTCCATCAAGCAGACCGGCGTGCCGGCGGGCGGAGTGCTTGCCGGCGCGATCGTGCCGGCGCTCATTCTCACCGTAGGCTGGCAGTGGGGCGCCGTCGCGATCGGCCTGTGCTGCCTCGCGCTCGCCATGCTGATCGCGCCGGTGCGCGCGCGCTACGACACCGATCTCAATCCGCACGCACCGATCTCCATCGCCGCGGCATTCGCGCCGGTCGGGCTGGTGGCGCGCACGCCGCGCCTGCGCGAGATGGCGGTGACCGGCCTGGTCTACGGCGGGGTGCAGATCACGCTGGTCACCTACCTCGTGACCTTCCTCACCGACGATTTCGCGCTGACGCTGGTGTTCGCGGGCTTCGTGATGGCGGTCTCGCAGGTGGCGAGCGTCGCCGGCCGGATCGTCTGGGGCGCGCTCGCCGACCGCGCGCTCGCGCGCCGCACGATGCTCGGCTTGCTCGGCCTGGGAATGGGCGCCTCGGCGCTCGCCACGCTGGCAGCGGGACCGGGCTGGCCGGGATGGCTGCTCCTGCTCTTTGCCTCGCTGTTCGGCGCTACGGCGGTGGGCTGGAACGGCGTGTTCCTCGCCGAAGTGGCGCGCATCGCGCCGCAGGGGCAGGTAAGCCAGGCGACCGGCGGGTGCCTGTTCTTCACCTTCCTCGGTGTCGTGGTGACGCCGTTGCTGTTCAACCTCGTGCTGCATCTGGGCGGCGGCTACTCGCTCGCCTATGCGCTCCTCGGCGTACCGGGTCTCGCGGTGGGCGCGCGCCTGCTCCTCGGGGCGCGCAAGATAAAATCGGCGCGATGAGCGCAGTCCCCGCTGGATACAAGCCGCTGCCCGCGGCGAGCCCGTTCAACGACCTGGTCGGGCCGCTGCACGAGAAGCGCGGCGAGGGCGCCACCTCGCTCGGCTTGCGCGTAGAGAAGAAACACTCCAACTCGCGCGGCATCTGCCACGGCGGCGTGCTCGCGACGCTCGCCGACCTCGCGCTCGGGTACGGCATGATGGCGAAGACCGGCGGCCGCGGCGGCTTCGTCACCGCGCACCTGGACATCGACTACGCGGGCGCGGCCGCGATTGGCGACTGGATCCACTCCGAGGTGGAGGTGCAAAGGGTCGGCTCGCGCCTCGCGTTCGCTACCGGCTATCTCTGCGTGGGCGCGCACCGCATCGTGCGCATGAGCGGCATCTTCGCGCTCCCCGGCCGGACCGCCGCCTGAGCGCCTTGCGCGACGTCATCCTCGTCCACGGGCTGTGGGTGCCGGCGCTGGTGATGACGCCGCTCGCCGCGCGGCTGCAGAAGGCCGGGTTTCGCTGCCACCTGTTCGAGTATCCGGGCCGCGACCGGCCGCTGGAAGCGCACGCCGAGCGGCTGACGCGCTTTGCTCAAGGCGTCGGTCCAGCGCATTTCGCCGGCCATAGCCTGGGCGGCTTGGTGGTGCTCGACACGCTGGAGCGCCGGCGCGAGGTTCCGGCCGGGAACGTGCTGCTGCTCGGTGCGCCGGTGCGCGGCAATTTCGCCGGCCGGCGCCTGGCGCGGCACGGCTGGGGCCGCTGGTTCCTCGGGGCGAGCGAGCCCCTGTGGCGCGAAGGCCGCGGCGCGCACTGGACGCGGCCCGAGCCGCTCGGCGTTCTCGCCGGGTCGTTGCCCCTGGGCCTGGGGCGCCTGTTCGGCCCGCTGCCGGGGGCGAGCGACGGCGTGGTGCGCGTCGAGGAGACCGAGGTGGCGGGCATGCGCGAGCGCATCGTGCTGCCGGTGAGCCACAGCGCGATGCTCGTGTCGGCCCGCGTGGCGGCGCAGGCGATATCGTTCCTCGGCGATGCGCGCTTTCTTTCTCGCGCTTAGCGCGTTGCTGCTTGCGGGCTGCGAGTCGCTCGCCTACTACGGGCAGGCGGTGGGCGGTCAACTGTCGCTGATGAGCCGCGCGCGACCCGTCGAGCAGGTGCTCGCGGACCCTGCGGCGGATCGCGTGCTGAAGGAACGGCTCGGGCTGGCGCGCCAGCTGCGCGACTTCGCTTCGCGCGAGCTGCACCTGCCCGACAACGGCTCCTATCGGTCCTACGCCGAGCTCGGCCGCCCGTACGCGCTGTGGAACGTGGTGGCGGCGCCGGAATTCTCGCTCGCGCCGGTGCTGTCCTGCTTTCCGGTCGCGGGCTGCGTCTCCTACCGCGGCTACTACGACAGGGCGGCGGCGGAGCGGCATGCGTCCGGATTGCGCGCGGCGGGCGACGACGTCGTGGTGTTCGGCGTGCCCGCTTATTCGACGCTCGGCTGGTTCGACGATCCGCTGCTGTCCACCTTCATCCGCTATCCGGAGGCGGAACTCGCGCGCCTGATTTTCCACGAGCTCGCGCACCAGCTGATCTACGCGAAGGACGACTCCACCTTCAACGAGTCCTTCGCCGTGGCGGTGGAGCGCGAGGGGTCGCGGCGCTGGCTGGCGCAGCAGGGGCGCGCGGCGGCGCCGGCGCGCAAGGACGAGTTCGCGGCGCTGATCGAGGAAACGCGCAAGATGCTGGAAGCGCTCTACCGCGCGCGCCTCGCGCCCGAGGCGATGCGCGAGAGAAAGCGCGCGGCGCTGGAGCGCTTGCGGCCGTGGCTCGCCGAAATCAAGGGGCTTGAGGGGCAGGAGCCGAACAATGCATTGCTCGCTGCCTACGCCACCTACGCGGATCTGCTGCCGGCCTTCGAGAAAATGCTGGCCGAGGCGGGCGACGATCTCCCTGCGTTCTACGCACGCGTCAAAATGCTCGCGGCGCTTGAGCCGGCGCAGCGCAAGGCCGCGCTCGCGCACTATCAGGCTAGCGCGCCGTCCACCCCAAGTCCATCGTCAGCGCCGCGCCGGTGATGGTGCCGGCCGGTTCGCTGCACAGGTAGGCGACGAAGTCCGCCACTTCGCGCGGCTCGATCAGCCGTTTCACCGCGGCCGGCGCGAGCATGATCTTCTCGATGACCTCGCCGGGCGACATGTTGTTGGCTTTCGCCTGGTCGGCGATCTGGTTGTCCACGAGCGGCGTGCGCACATAGGCCGGGCAGATGGCGTTCACCGTGATGCCGTGCTCGCCGCCCTCGAGCGCCGCGGTGCGCGTGAGGCCGACGAGGCCGTGCTTGGCGGAGATGTAGCCGACCTTGAACGGCGAGGCGACGAGCGCGTGGATCGAGCCGATGTTCACGACGCGGCCCCACTTCTGCTTCTTCATCGCCGGCCAGCAGTAGCGCGTGAGGAGGAAGGGCGCAGTGAGCATCAGCGCGATCATGCGCTCCCACTGGTCCTCGGGAAAATCCTCGATCGGTGCGACGTGCTGGTAGCCGGCGTTGTTGACCAGCACGTGCACGGTGCCGTGGGCCTGGACCGCGCGCTCGACGAGGTTCCGGCACCCGGCGCGGGAGGTCAGGTCGGCGGCGACAAAGGTGCCGCCAAGGCGCCGTGCGTGCTCGCTGCCCGCCTTTTCGTTCACGTCCGCGAGCACTACCTTCAGGCCGTCGGCAGCGAGCCGCTCGGCGCAGGCAAGGCCGATGCCGCTCGCGGCGCCGGTCACGATCGCGACCTTGCTCACGTGAGCGGCAGGTCCACGTGCTTCACAAACGCCGGGCGCTGGCGCAGCCGCTCGAACCAGGCCTCCACGCCGGGAAATGGCGGCCGCTCGATCGGCACGCGCATGTAGCGCTGGACCTCGCAGCCGATCGGGATGTCGCCCATGGTGAATTCGCGCCCGGCGACGTAAGGCTGGCGCGCGAGCGTCTGCTCGAGGATGGGGAGCAGCGCGATGCTTTTCTTCCTGCCTTCCTCGATGGCGCCGGCGTCGCGTTTCTCGGGCGGCGTGCGGATCAGGCCCCAGAACACGTTGCGCATCGCGCTCTGGAAGGCGAAAGCCCAGTCCATCCAGCGCTCGGCGTCCGCGCGCGCCTTGAGGTCCGTGGGCCAGAGCCTGCCCGCACTGTGCTTGGCGCAGAGATACCGGACGATGGTGTGCGACTCCCACAGCGTGAAGCCGTCGTCGTCGATCGTCGGCACCAGGCCCGTCGGGTTGATCTTCCGGTACTCGGGGGTATTCACCACGCCGTACTGCATCCCTGCGTCCATGCGCTCGTGCGCGAGCCCAAGCTCCGCCACGCACCACATCGCCTTCTTCACGTTGACCGAGTTGGTTCGGCCCCAAATTCTCAGCATCCTGTCCCCCAAAAATCGGGGTCAGGGCCGAATTTTTCTTGCGAGATGAAATTCGGCCCTGACCCCATTTCAGAACCCTACCGCCTGGCCGTCCCGGCGCGGGTCGCTGGCGGCGATGTAGCCGCCCTCGGTCTTCCAGATCATCTGCGCGCTGCCGAACTGGTTGTAGTCGTCCACGTTGACGATGCGGTGGCCACGCTTTTGCAGCTCCTCCAGCGTCGCGGCCGGGAAGCCGCCTTCCTCCACACTCACGTCCATGCCCTGCACGAAGCGGAAGCGCGGGCCGTCGCAGGCGGCCTGCGGGTGCTGGCCGTAGTCGGCGATCCGCACGATCACTTGCGCGTGGCCCTGCGGCTGCATGGTGCCGCCCATCACGCCAAAGCTCATCACCGGCTTGCCGTCCTTGGTGAGGAATCCCGGGATGATGGTCTGGTAGGGGCGCTTTTTCGGCCCCACGCGGTTGGGATGCCCTTCCTTGAGCGAGAAGGTGCCGCCGCGGTTCTGCAGCGAGATGCCCGTGCCCGGCACCACCACGCCCGAGCCGAAGCCCATGTAATTCGACTGGATGTAGGACACCATCATCCCCGAGGCATCTGCCGCGGTGAGATAAACGGTGCCGCCCTTGGGCGGCTTGCCGTGGCCGAAGTCCTGCGCCTTCTTCGTGTCGACCAGCTTCGCACGCTCCTTGAGGTATTCCGGATCGAGGAGTTGCGGCGGCTTGACCTCGGTCATGTGGTCGAGGTCGGCGACGAAGCGCCAGGCGTCCGCGAACGCGAGCTTCTGCGCCTCGATCTGCAGGTGCACGCTGTCGGGGCCGTCCACCGGGTGGCTCTTCATGTCGAAGTGCGAAAGGATCCCCAGCGCGATCAGCGCCACGATGCCCTGGCCATTCGGCGGCAGCTCGTGCAGCGTGTAGCCGCGGTAGTTGATCTGCAAGGGGGCGATCCAGTCCGACTTGTGCGCGGCCATGTCGGAGACGCGCATCACGCCGCCGTTCTGGCGCGAATGCGACTCCAGCCGCTCGGCGAGCGGCCCGTTGTAGAACGCCTCGCCCTTGGTCCTGGCGATGGCTTCGAGCGTCGCCGCGTGGTCTGGAAAGCGGAACATCTCCCCCGGCTGCGGCGCGCGGCCGTTGGGCAGGAACGCCTCGGCAAACCCCGGCTGGACCTTCAGTTCCGGCACCTGCTTCGCCCATTGCGAGGCGATGGTGGGCGAGACGAGAAAACCCTCGCGGCCGTAGCCGATCGCGGCCTCGAACAGCTTGTCGAAGGGGAGTTTGCCGAACTTTTCCGACAGCATCTTCCAGGCGGAAACGCAGCCCGGCACGGTCACCGAGTTCCAGCCGCGCTGCGTCATCGCCGCCTGGCCCTTGAAGAACTCGGGGGTCCAACCCTCGGGCGAGCGGCCCGAAGCGTTCAGGCCGTGCAATTCCTTCCCGTCCCAGACGATGGCGTAGGCATCCGAGCCGATGCCGTTGGAGACGGGCTCGACGAGCGTGAGCGTGATGGCGGTGGCAAGGATCGCGTCCACCGCGTTGCCGCCCGCGGCGAGCATCTGCAGGCCCGCTTGTGCTGCGAGCGGCTGGGAGGTGGCGACGACGTTTTTCGCGAGGACCGGCCTTCTCGGCCACGCATAGGGATTGGTCCAGCTGAACGGCGTCACGCCGTCTCTCTTTCCATGTCCAGCACCACGCGGCCGAGGATCTTGCCGGCCTTCAGCTCCTCCAGCGTGCGGTTCACCTCGTCCGGCGCGCGCAGTGCCACCGGCGTTGGCTTGATCTTGTGCTTCTTCGCGAGCGCCACTACTTCTCTCAGCTCCTGGAGGTTGCCGACGTAGGAGCCGACGATGCCGATGGCGCGCTGCGCGATCGGGGGCAGCGGATGCACGAGCTCGCCGCCGTAGAGGCCGCAGAGCACGTAGCGTCCGCCTTTCCTGAGCGCCCCGGTGCCGAGCATGGCGGTGGCGGGCATGCCGACGAAGTCGATGGCGCCGGCGAGGTTGCCCATGGCGAGTGCGCCGAGCTTTTGCGCCGCATCCGGCGCGCGCGTGTCGAGCACGAGCTTCGCGCCCTGCTTTTGCGCCGCCGCGAGCTTCGCCTCGTCCACGTCGCAGCCGATGATGTTCTTCACGCCCTTCGCCTTCAGGATCGAGATGGCGACGAGGCCGAGGCCCCCGCAGCCGATCACCGCCACCCAGTCCTTCGGCCCGAACTTGGGGAACTTGTTGATGCCGCTGTAGGCGGTGATGGCCGAGCAGCCCAGTGTCGCGGCGAAACCTTCGTCGATGCCCGCGGCGTCCACCAGGTATTTCGGGTGCGGCACCAGCACGTGCGACGAATACGCGCCCGGTTTCATCACGCCGAGGAACTGCGCCTTCATGCAGTAGTTGTCTTGCCCCGCCTTGCACACCGGGCATTTGCCGCAGCCGATCCAGGGATAGACGATGCGCTTCTGCCCGACTTTCACCCCCTTGGCGCGCGGCCCCACTGCCTCCACCACGCCGAAGGGCTCGTGGCCGAGCGTGAAGGGCGGCACGCAGCCGCGGTCCTTCACGTAGAAGCGCTTGCCCCCGCCCCAGTCGAAATAGCCGTCCCAGATGTGCACGTCCGAATGGCACACGCCCGCGCGCGTGACCCGCACCAGCACTTCGGTACCCGCGGGCTTGGGCGTCTCGTGCATCACCTTCTGCAGCGGCTTGCCGTGCTCGATGATTTGGTAGCTGATCATGCTCGTCCCGTCTCCCTGTTTGCCTGGTTCCTGAACGCCCGCTGCCGGCGCAATTGCCTGGCCTGCGGGCTTGTCCCGTTTGCGAATACGCCTCGCCGCTAAGCCTTCGCCGCCTGCGCGAGCGCCTGGTCGATGTCCCAAAGGATGTCATCGAGCGTCTCGATGCCCACCGACATGCGGATCATGTCGGGGGTGACGCCGGCCTTCAGCTGCTCCGCGTCGCTCATCTGGCGGTGCGTGGTCGAGGCCGGGTGGATGATGAGCGTCTTCGCGTCGCCGATGTTGGCGAGGTGGCTCATGAACTGCGCGGCCTCGATGAAGCGCTCGCCCGCTCTTGCGCCGCCCTTGACGCCGAAGTTCAGGAGGCCCGAGGCGCCTTGCGGCAGGTATTTCTGCGCGAGCGCGTAGTACTTGTTGCCTGGCAGGCCCGGGTAGTTCACCCAGGCCACCTGCTTGTGGCCCTGCAGGAATTTCGCCACCGCGAGCGCATTCTCGCAGTGGCGGTCCATGCGTACGCCGAGCGTCTCCAGGCCCTGCAGCAGCAGCCACGCGTTGATCGGCGCCAGCGTCGGCCCGAAGGTGCGCATGATCTCCATGCGCGCCTTCATGGTGAAGCCGAAGTCGCCGAAGGTCTCGTGGAAGATGACGCCGTGGTAGCCGGGCGAGGGCGTGGTGAACTCGGGAAACTTGCCGTTGCCCCAGGGAAACTTCCCCGACTCGACGATCACGCCGCCCATGGTGGTGCCGTGGCCGCCGATGTACTTGGTGGCGGAATGCACCACGAGGTCCGCGCCGTGCTCGATCGGCCGGCACAGGTACGGCGAGGGCACGGTGTTGTCCACGAGGAACGGCACACCCGCGTCCTTGGCGATCGCCGCCACCGCCGCGATGTCCACGATATTGATGAGCGGGTTGCCGAGCGTCTCGGCGTAGAGCAGCTTGGTGCCGGGCTTGAGCGCTTTCCTGAAGTTTTCCGGGTCGTCGGGATTGACGAACGTGGACTCGATGCCGAGCTTCTTCAGGTTCACGCCGAGCAGTGTGTGCGTGCCGCCATAGAGCGTCGAGGCCGAGACAATGTGGTCGCCCGCCTTGCACAGCGTGAGAATCGCTGTGGCTTCAGCCGCTTGCCCGGTGGCGCAGGCGAGCGCCGCGCGCCCGCCTTCCAGCGCGGCCACGCGCTCCTCGAGCACAGCCACCGTAGGGTTGGAGATGCGCGAGTAGACGTTGCCGAAGGTCTGCAGGTTGAACAGGCTCGCGGCGTGCTCGGCCGAGTCGAAGACGAACGAAGTGGTCTGGTAGATCGGTGCCGCGCGCGCCCCGGTGGCGGGATCGGGGATCTGGCCGGCGTGCAGCGACAATGTCTCGAACCCGAACTTGCGATCGGCCATGCCGCGATTCTAGCGGCTCAGTCCGCGGGCCGGGGCAAGCGCATGCGGCGGCTAGCGCACCGCGTCGCCCATGCGATATTCGTGCGAGAGCTCGTCGAGCTTCGCCTTGAGCGCTGGGTCGAGCTTGAGCTCCGCCGCAGCGATGTTCGCCTTGAGCTGCTCGGGCCTGCTCGCGCCGATGAGCGGGGCGGTGATCGCCGGGTTGGCGAGCACCCAGGCCACCGCGAGCGTGGCGGGCTCGAGCCCCGATTCCTTCGCGAGCTTCACAAAGGCGTCCACGGTGTCGAACTCGCGCTCCTGCCAGTAGCGCTCGGTGTAGGTCTTGGCGGCGGCGCCAAGCGTGAAGCGCGTGCCCTCGGGCGGCGGCGCCGCGCGCCGGTGCTTGCCGGTGAGCAGACCCCCCGCGAGCGGGTTGTAGGGGATTACCGCAAGGCCCTCCTCGGCGCAAAAGGGGAGCAGCTCGCGCTCGATCTGCCGGAACAGGAGGTTGTAGCGTGGCTGCACCGAGACGAGCTGCGCGAGGCCCAGCGCCTCGCTCCTGCCCAGCGCCCTCGCCACGCGGTAGGCGTGATAGTTGGAGACGCCGACGTAGCGTGCCTTGCCCGCCTTCACCACCGCGTCGAACGCTTCCACGGTCTCGTCCACCCGGGTGTTGGCGTCGAAGTGGTGCACCTGGTACAGGTCCACGTAATCGGTGCCCAGGCGCCTGAGCGAGTCGTCGATCGCACGCATCACGTGCTTGCGCGAGGTGCCCTGGTTCCAGGCCGCGGGACCGACCTTGCCGCTGCACTTGGTCGCCACGACGAACTGCTCGCGCCGGCCTCTGAGCCACTTGCCGAGGATCTCCTCGGTGCGGCCCATGTTCTCGAGCTTGTCGCCGAGCGGATAGGCGTCCGCGGTGTCCAGGAACGTGATGCCGTGGCTGGCGGCGGCGTCGAGAATGGCGAACGAGGTCTTTTCGTCGCACTGCAGGCCGAACGTCATGGTGCCCAGGCACAGGCGCGACACCTGCAGGCCGGTACGGCCGAAGCGGACGTGCTGCATGGGCGACTCCCCTTATTGCGCCGGCGCGACCGGCGCGTTCTTCATTCCCGCATTATCAAGCGCGCGGCGCACGGTGCCGTCGCGTTTCGCCTCCTCGATGAAGCGCGTCGCGTAGGCGAGCGCCGCAGGCTTGCCCTTGGGCACGGCGACCGCGGTACCGGCCGCATGGAAGTGGCCATCGAGGATCTTGGAGCCCGGGATCTGCGGCTGCAGGCCCTGCAGCGATTCGCGGCCGAGCGCGATGGCATCGATCTCGCCCGCTTTCATCTTCGCCACCAGCTCATCCACGGTGCGAAAGGATTGCAGCTTCGTGTTCTTCAGCGTGCTCATCGCGGTGCGCGCGGTGGTGGTGTTGGCGATCCCCGCGGCGCGCACGCCTGGCCGGTCCACCTCGGCAAGCGAGTCGATGCCCGAGCCTTCCCTGACGAGGAACGTGCTGGTGGAGAGATAGTAGGCCGGGCCGAAGTCCACGAGCTTGCGGCGCTCCGCGTCCTCGGGCATGAACGCGACATCCCATTCGCCTTTCGGCCCGGCGGCGACCACTTCTCCCGAATTGGCGTACACCACGAGCTCGAGCGGCGCCTCGAGCCTGCGCGCGAGCGCATAGGCGAGGTCCACGGTGACCCCCCGCGGCAAGCCGGTGCTCGGATCGCGCACCGCCCAGAACGCGGAGGTCGAGGCGCCGACGCCGATGCCGACGCGAAGCTTCCCGGTGGTCAGCAGTTCCCTGCGTGCCTCCTCGCTCGGCACCATCGAGGCGCAGGCGACGACGACGGCGGCGGCGACCAGCGCGCAGACCCGCAGGGCGACTCTCATTGCTTGCCCTGCTTCAGCCAGAACACCCCCGCCTGGTCGATGCGCATGATCTCCTCCTCGATGCCGTGGCGCTGCCGGTAATCGTGCACCGCCTGGCGGCACGCCGGCACGTCGCCATAGTCGTCCACGATCACATAGCCGCCGCGCGACACCTTGGGGTAGAGGGCAGTAAGCGCGTCCAAGGTGGATTCATAGAGGTCGCCGTCCAGGCGCAGCACCGCGAGGCGCTCGACAGGCGCGCCGGGCAGCGTGTCGCGGAACCAGCCCTTCAGGAACTTCACCTGCTCGTCCAGCAGGTTGTAGCGCCGGAAATTCGTCTGCACCTCCTCCAGAGACACGGCGAGTTCCTTGAACTGGTTGAGCGTGAGATTGGCATCGTGCGGGTACTTGGCCGGATCGGGCGGCGGCAATCCTTCGAACGAATCCGCGCACCAGACGCGCCGGTCGGTGACGCCATTCACCTTGAGGATGGCGCGCATCAGGATCGCCGCCCCGCCGCGCCAGACGCCGGTTTCCATCAGGTCGCCCGGCACTGCGCGCGAGAGCACGTCCTCGACGCAAAAGTGCAGGTTGTCCAGCCGGTGGATGCCGATCATGGTGTGCGCATTCGCGGGCCAGTCGCGCCCTTCGACGCGCATGCGCAGGTCGAACGGTTCGACCTTGCCGA
>Ga0326726_10005514_pt1 | contig 11449 bp, 7 predicted proteins | sample MHFenrmetagenome_2_FD_207603 | JGI IMG/M metagenome (GOLD analysis project Ga0326726, IMG submission 207603) | Lab enriched peat soil microbial communities from Michigan Hollow, Ithaca, NY, United States - MHF15MN | ecosystem: Environmental > Terrestrial > Soil > Wetlands > Peat | place: USA...
AAGGAGCTCGGCCGCTTCCGGGCCAACGTCTTCATGCAGAAGGGCTCCGTGGCCGGGGCCTTCCGGCGCTTCCTGCCGTCGATGTGGAGCTTCGCCCAGCTGGGCATCCCCCAGCGCATCCAGCAGCTCTGCTACCTGCCGCGGGGCCTCATCCTCGTCACCGGGCCGACCGGCTGCGGCAAATCGACGACCCTGGCCTGCATGATCGAGCACATCAACAGCGAGCGGCCGGTCCACATCGTCACCATCGAGGACCCGATCGAGTACTACCTGACGCCGCGCAAGGCCATCATCAACCAGCGCGAGCTGTTCGCCGACACGCAGTCCTACGGGAACGCCCTCCGGTCGGTCCTGCGCGAGGACCCGGACGTCGTGCTCGTCGGCGAGATGCGCGACTTCGAGACGGTCGAGGCCTGCATGCGGGTCGCCGAAACGGGCCACCTGACCTTTTCCACGCTGCACACGAATTCGGCCGTCGAATCGATCAGCCGCATCATCGACATCTTCCCCAGCCAGTATCAGGCCCAGATCCGGATCACGCTGTCGATGTCGCTCGAGGCCGTCATGACCCAGGCCCTGCTGCCGCGGGCCGACGGCAAGGGCCGGGTCCTGGCCATGGAGATCCTCATCCCCAACCCGGCCATCCGCAACCTCATCCGCGAGAACAAGATCCACCAGATCTATTCATCCATGCAGATGGGCCAGGAGAAGTTCGGGATGCAGACCTTCAACCAGTCCCTGGCCAACCTGTATTTCCGCAAGCTGGTCACCCTGGACACCGTCATGTCCATGACTTCCTTCCCCGAAGAGCTGACCGACATCATCCAGCGCCGGGAAGGTGTGAAGATCGCATCGGGAGGCGCCGCCGGGGCGCAAAAACGATAGGGGCCGTCCCCAACGAGAGAGGTGAACGATGCCGACTTACGCATGGAAAGGCAAGAACCGCTACGGCGACACGGTCGGGGGCGAGCGCGTCGCTGCGAACAAGGAAGAGCTGTCCCGGCTGCTCCAGAAGGACCAGATCCAGGTCCTGAGCGTCGGGGCGGCCAAGGGCGGCTTCAAGATCCCGTTCCTCAAGCGGGAGAAGGTCAAGCTCAAGGACCTGGCCGTCTACAGCCGCCAGCTCTCGGTCTTGATCGACGCCGAGCTGCCCCTGATCCAGAGCCTGGGCATCCTCGAGGAGCAGCAGAAGAACATCTACTTCCGGAACGTCATCAAGACCGTCAAGGAGGACGTCGAGGCCGGCTCGACCCTGAACCAGGCCAAGCGGAAGCACCCCAAGGCCTTCGACGACCTCTACTGCAACCTGATCGCCTCGGGCGAGCAGTCCGGCTCTCTCGACGTCATGCTCCGGCGCCTGTCGGAGTTCATCGAGAAGAACGCCCGCCTGCGGGCCAAGGTTAAGCAGGCCATGATCTACCCGGTGGCCATCTCCATCTTCGCCGTCGTCGTGACCCTCTTCATGCTTTGGAAGGTCATCCCCATCTTTGCCAACATCTTCCGCGACCTGGGGGCCGAGCTGCCTTGGCTGACGGCCGCCGTCGTATCCATGAGCGACTTCATCCAGAAGTACATCTTGGTCATCGTCGCGGGCATGGTCGGCCTGGTCCTGGCCTTCCGGTTCTACCGGAGCACGACGGCCGGGCGGTGGTCGACCGACAAACTCCTCCTGAAGTTGCCGCTGTTCGGCAAGCTCTTGCATAAGGTGTCCATGACGCGGGTGACCCGGACCCTCGCGACCCTGATCTCGGGCGGCGTCCCGATGCTGGAGGCCCTGAAGATCACCTCGACGACAGCCGGCAACGTCGTCATCGAGAAGGAGATCATCGAGGCCCGGAAGCTCGTGTCCGAGGGCAAGACCCTGAACGAGTCGTTCAAGCAGGCCGGGAAGTTCCCGACCATGATGCTCCAGATGATCAACGTCGGCGAGGCGACCGGCACGCTCGACGAGATGCTTTCGAAGCTGGCCGCTTTTTATGACGAAGAAGTCGACAACTCCGTGGCCGCCCTCCTCACCGTCCTGGAGCCCATCATGATGGTCGGCATCGGCGGCATCGTCGGCGGCCTGGTCGTTTCGATGTACCTGCCGATCTTCAGCCTCATGAAGGCGCTCTAGGCCAGGGATCTGCGGCGAGGCGGCCATGAGCGCAGGACGGGCCCGGGCCGAGGGCGGAGTGGAGAGGCGGAATGTCCTCTTCTACAACGTCTACCGGCTCGTCGTCCTGACCTCGCTCCTCATCGCGGCGCTGATCATCCAGCTGTCGTCGTCCGACGCCGGGCCCAACCTGCCTTTTTATTACGTCCTGATCGCGGCCTACGCGTTTTCGGCCCTTTTTTTCGGGCTCTATGCCTGGAGCTCCCGGCTGATCGCCCAGGCCTACGTCCAGGTGGTCTTCGACCTGCTCCTGATCACCGCGTTCGTCTATATCTCCGGCGGGCTGGACTCGTCGATGTATTTCCTCTATGTCTTCCCGATCATCGCGGCCAGCCTGGTGATCTCCGGGCGGGCCGGCTTCCTGGCCGCGGCCATGTCGGCCGTCCTGTTCGGGGTCCTGGCGGACGGCCTCTATTTCGGCTTCTTCCCGGCTTACCGCCCGGAGCAGGCCGTCAAGGCCCCTCTGGGCGCCATGCTGGTGACCATCTTCATCGCCTGGGGCGTCTTCTTCGTCATCGCCGCCATGATGAGCTATCTCTCGGGCAATCTGCGGAAGACGCGCGAGGCGCTGCGGGCGGCCGAACGCGAGATCCTCGTCAGGGAGCGCTTGGCCGAGGCCGGCCGGGTCTCTGCCAGCCTGGCCCACGAGATCCGCAACCCGCTGGCCGCGATCTCGGGTTCGGTCCAGGTGCTGAAGAAGGACCTCGCGCTGAGCGCCGAACAGCGCGAGCTCATGACCATCGTCCTCAAGGAATCCGAGCGGGTGTCCCAAAGCCTGGAGCAGTTCCTCGATTTCGCCTTGCCGGCCAAGCGGGTCTTCGCCCCGATCAACCTGGGCGCGATCATGGATGAGACGGTCAAGATGCTCCAGGGCGGCGGCGAGCTCAACGGCCGGATCGCACTCGAAGGCAACTACGCGACGGCCGATGTGCCTTTTTTCGGCAATGCCGGCCAATTCAAGCAGGTCTTCTGGAACCTCATCAAGAACGCGGTCAAGGCCATGCCGGCCGGCGGCCTGTTGCGGCTCGAGTTCCCGGAGTCCCGGAAAAAAGAGGTCCGGGTGGTCGTCGCCGACACCGGCCGGGGCATGACGGACGAGGATAAGTCCCACCTCTTCGAGCCCTTTTATTCGGGCTTCGAGGACGGCCGGGGGCTGGGCCTGTCGATCGTCCGCAAGATCATCGACGATTACGACGGCCGCATCGCCGTCCGTTCCGAGCCGAACCAGGGGACAGAGGTCCTGATCACGCTGCCGCAGCGCAAGGCGGCCGGGGGGTAGGGGAGAGGGGCGAACCATGGATACGATCCTGATCATCGACGACGAAAAGAGCCTGCTCGACCTCCTCCGGGTCGTCTTCAAGAAGGAAGGCTACGAGGTCAAGACGGCCGCCTCGGCGGCCGGCGGCTTCGAGATCCTGGCTAAAGAGGAGATCGACCTGGTCGTCACCGATATCAAGATGCCCGGCGCGGACGGCATGGACATCCTCCGCTATGCCCGCGAGAACCTGCCCGACCTGCCGGTCATCCTGATCACCGCGTATGGGAGCATCGCCCAGGCCGTCGAGGCCCTCAAGGCCGGGGCCCTCGACTACGTGGTCAAGCCCTTCGACGTCGAGGAGCTGAAGATCATCGTCGGCCGGGGGCTGGCCTCGCGGCGGCTCAAGCAGGAGAACCTGCTCCTCAAGCGCGATCTCAAGGAGCGCTACAGCTTCGAGCAGATGATCGGCAAGAGCCGGCCGATGCAGGACATCTACACCCTGATCGAGAAGATCGCCTCGACCGATTCGACGGTCCTGATCACCGGAGAGAGTGGGACCGGCAAGGAGATGGCCGCCCGGGCCGTCCATCTCCAGGGCGCCCGGCGCGACCATCCGTTCGTCTCGATCAACTGCGCGGCCCTGCCCGAGAACCTGCTCGAGAGCGAGCTCTTCGGCCACGTCCGCGGCTCGTTCACGGGCGCGGTGTCCGACAAGAAGGGCATGTTCGAGCTGGCCCAGCGGGGCACGCTCTTTCTCGACGAGGTCGGGGAAATGTCGCCCTGGACCCAGGTCAAGCTGCTGCGGGCCTTGCAGGAGCGCAAAGTGCGCCGGGTCGGGGGCTCGGACGAGGTCCCGGTCGACGTCCGCATCATCGCCGCGACCAACCAGGACCTGAAGAAAAGGATCCAAGAAGCGAAGTTCCGCGAGGAGCTGTTCTATCGCCTCAACGTCATCTCCGTCGACATGCCGCCCCTCCGGAAGAGGGTCGAGGACATCCCCATCCTGATCTCGCATTTCCTGCAGAAATATTGCGACAAGATGGGCAAGAAGCCGAAGCGGTTCACGCCCGAGGTCGTCGGCCTGCTCGAGAGCTATCCTTGGCCCGGCAATATCCGGGAGCTCGAGAACGTCGTCGAGCGCATCGTGGCCATCGAGGACCGGGAGACCGTCACGGCCAGCTGCCTGCCGCAGGAGATCCTCTCGCCCCAGAAAAAGAGGCTGGAGACCCAGGAGCTGTTCGCCCCCGGGTTCAGCCTGACCCAATATCTCGACGAGATCACCAAGAAGTACATCCAGGAGGCGCTGACCCTCAGCGGCGGGAGCCTGCAGAAGGCCGCCCCCATCCTGGGCCTGAGCTACCGGACCATCCGCTATCTCATCGGCAAGTACGATCTGAACCAGGTCCGCAAAGCGGAGAAGCGGAACGGCAACGGCGACCGGAACCCTGTCTGAAGGACAAAAAGTGTCGATAATGACAAAAGTTGGCGTCAATTATTCTGTAAGCCTCAGGACAATGTTTGTATTTAGTTTATAATAAACTATTTACAAAGGCTATTAACTTGGCACGCTTATTGCTATAATGAGGGTGCCAACTAAGAGTGGCAAGAACAACCCGGCTGAGGAGATCAGCCAGGGAATTTCAAGGAGGTTCAAATGTTTAAAAAGATGAGAGGATTCACCCTCATCGAGCTGCTGATCGTCGTCGCGATCATCGGCATCCTGGCTGCTCTGCTCATCCCGAACGCTCTGGCCGCCATGCAGAAGGCCAAGCAGAAATCGTGCATGAAGGAGATCATGACGATTTCGACCGGCTCCGCGGACTACATCACCGACCACGGTGACTTCACCAACGCGGCTATTGGCGGGCCCGTCACCCAGGGCTGCGCGTTTGTTACGGCCCTCTCGCCGTTCTATGTCAAGTCCTTCCCGATCAACGATCCCTGGAACACGCCTTATCAGATCTCGACGGGAAATGCGGACACCCTCGCCTATCTTGACGGCGTCTCGGCGGCGACCCTCGGCAACGATGACTTCATCATCGCTTCCTATGGCCGCAACAACCAGAAGGGCGCTTTGACCTATGATTCGACGAATCCTGAAGCCAGCCGCTACAACGTCAGCAGCATGGCCGACTTCGATCAGGACCTCGTGGCCTGGTCTGGCAACTGGATCATCGCTCCGGCGACCTCTCTCGTCGGCAGCACGGCTCCTTGACCTTAGCCGAGACAATCTGACGTCTCAAGGGGCGGCTTCGGCCGCCCCTTTTTTTTGTCTTGATCCGGCCGGTTCGGGGAATGGGCGAGAGGACGTTCTCGAGAGGGTTTGATCGGGTCAAAGAAGAATTTAAAAGGGACTGACCCCGAGCGGGGACTGTCCCTCCTATTTCGGCCCTGAGAGCGGGCCTTTTGGTGCTCTCAGGAAAGAAAATTCGGGATCGAGGGCGAAATCGGTCCGGAATTGATCGATCGACTCTCCGCTCACGGCGATATCCTGGCGCCGGAGGGAGCCCAGTTTGAGCTTCTGGGCCATGATCATATACTCGACAAGCCCTGGTTCGACGCCCATGACACGGGCGGCCGTAGCGTCCACGGCCAGCGCGTTGTCCCCCATGACCAGGACCCCGGCTTTCTTTGCGCTGCCGAGTAGAGGTCCGTAGCCCTCCATGCCGACGACGCCGTCGACAATGGAGAAGTGGGATTTGATCGCCCCATTGATCTCGCAGATGCTCAAGGGGATGCCGTTCCAATGCAGGATGTTTTTCGGCCAGCCGTACACCATCCCTGGCAGGATCCCGAACATGTTCTTCAAGCTCAAGGTCACCCCAGCATACCTGTGCGTTTTGAGCTTGGGCACGGATATGATGACATCGGCCGCAAGGACGGCCTCGGCCAGACTGAGGTCCTTAAGGAGGCCAGCCCGGGGATTCGGGTTCCTGATCGGCCGGAGATCGTCATAGTTCAAGTCGATCAGCGACAAACCCTGACGCTCGGCCAAAGCCTCATAGCCGGTCTGGCGGAAGAGCAGCTCGGTGTCCCGATTATGGGGCGGGCCATCCCCGACGGTGATCTTTCCGGCGCCCATTTCCTTGAGATGGGCCACGAGCGCCTCGACGAGCCTGGCGTCCGTATGGATCGGTCGTTCCGGAGAAAAATCGGCGATATTCGGCTTGATGACAATTCTCTTGCCGCGCACGTCCGGAGGGCGGGTCAGACGCCATCCCGCCCGAATGGCCTCGAGGAGATTCGCCCGGCTGTAATCGGCGCACCTGATGAGGCCGACGGGGAAAGGCTCTCCCGCTTCAGCCGAGGCCGCCTTCTGCCCCCCGCGCAACGGGAGGGCGGAAGCCGGGAGCGCCGCGATGGCCGAGGCCCCAAAAATACGCATAAGCTCTCTCCGGGTCATCGGCTTCTCATTTCTCGATCCGACCGGCGGGGCGAATGATCGGGGAGATGTCCCGGAGGGCGAGGTAGGCCAAACCGGATTCGAAGAGATTTCCCCGGAAGCTGCCGTCGGTCTTCCGGAGCCCGGCCAAGCGCTTGGCCACCCGGGGGAGGAGCTCGTCATGAGGGCCATAGGCGTTGAGCGCGATCAGCGTCCAGGCGAGCGAGACCGTGCTGACATCTCCGGCCAGAGATTTCTGAAGGAAACGGATCCCCGACGCGACTGCCGGATCAGCTGCGGAGTGACCTACGGCGGCTAGGGCGATCAGGGCCAGCGAGGTGGACAGCGGCGCCGCTTCAAGCTCATAGGATTTGCTGTAGGGATTCCCAAAATTCCAGCCACCCGACATGACCTTTCGATCGAGGATGAGCCTGACGCCTGCCAGGATCCTTTCGTTGGTCAAAGGGACCCCGGCCCGGGCCAGGGCGATAATGAAGAGAGCGGTGGGTTCGACCCACGCCGTCGTGCCGGCGGTCCAAGGCCAGCCGGGGATCGACGCATCAAAACGGTAGGTCTCCCGGATGGCCTTGACATCGTTGGGCCTAAAACGGCGTGAGCCGTCCTCCACGCTCAAGATCCAGGGGATAAGACGCTTTTCTTCAGCGGCCGCGCCGAACGCATGATAAGCCAGGAGGCCGGCATAAGCCATCCAGCTCTCCGGGCTGCCTTTTGGAGAGGCGCCCACCGCGCCGGAGACGTTTTGACAGGCCTTGAGAAACGCAAGGCCGTTTGCGGCTGCCGCCGTGTCCCCGGCCGATCTCAGGGCCAAGACACAAAACGAGGTGGGTTCGACATAGCTCGCGCCGCCCGGCCGATAGCCCCAGCCGCCATCGGGGTTGGGATGGGTCTTGATGAAATCGAGGGTTTCGTAAAGCGAGTCGGCAGGCCACATCTCTTTGGCCTATTATATCGACCGCGGCCCGGCTTGTACAGCCGCGCTAGCGGGCCGTCAATTCGGCTCCATAGTGTTCACGGAGCCGGCGCGCCAGATCCTCGGCGACACTCGGATGGGCCTCCGAAACGTCCGATCGACATCCCGGATCTTGGTGGATATCGAACAGGGACGTTTTCCAGCTCTCCCGGTCTTTGCGGACAAGGGTGTCATAAGTCAATAGCCAGTCCGCGGTCAGAATGGCCCGGTTCCGCCGGCGGATCAGGATATCGTGGTAGTCATCACGGACCGTGATGAGGCCGTTCCGGTCGAACTCGTAGAACTTGCTGCCCTGCGCGATCAAGGACTGGAGCGATTGCCCGACGCCGCCGGGCGTCTCCAGAGAAAATTCCGTCTCCATGATCACGGCATCGGGACCCTTGGTGTTGGCGTTCACCGTACCGCCCAGCCAGGGCTTCAAGCTCATGCCGTCAAAAGCAAAGCGGCGATCATCCTCCCCCAGAAGGTCGAGGATGGTCGGAGCGATGTCGATCGTCCGGCTCAAGATCCCCACGTCCCGGTGGATCGAGGGACCCGCAGGCTTCCAAGCCAAGAGAATACGATTCTGGGCCAGATCTCGGAGTTCCGATCCGTGACCCTCCGCCGATTCGCCGTGATCCGAGAGAACGGCGATGATGGAATCTTCATAAAGCCCGTCGGCTTTGAGGGCCGCGATGATCCGCTGGAACTGATCGTCGACCTTGGAGACCGCGGCATCATAAAGAGCCATCCGCGGATCGACACCACGGCTTCGGCTGAAATCGCGGGGTGAGGCATGGATATAAGGCCAGTGGGCCAAGCAAAGGTGGACAGCCAGGAAGAAACGCTCTTCGTGCTTCAGGCGATCGATCGCCGAGACCAGGTCGTTGATGAAGAACCGGCCGTCGTACGTTTGGGCGACCGCCCGGTTCACGTCCGCGAACGGGAACAGCCGGTAGCCGAGCGGGTTGTTGAAGAAGACGTTGGTCAGACTGAAATCATGCAGGCTCCCGAACAGGAAGTCCTCGACGCCCATGGGCGGGTGGCGCATCCGGTCGAAGCCGTCCTCGGGCATGAGGTTGCTGAACCGGACCTCGTCCGTGAAGTGGACGGTCGCGTAGCCTTTGACCTTCAGGAGGGAGCCGAGCGTCTGATGGACGGACTTGATATGTTCGCGCTTGATGAGATTGAACCGAACGCCGTTCGTTCTCGGGTATTGGCCCGTCAGGATCGAGTACCAGGACGGGAACGTCCGGGCGATCGGCGTGTAGCTGTTGCGGAAGACGACGGCCTCCTTCATGAAGGCGTCGAGGTGCGGCGTGAGCGGCAGGGGATAGCCGAAATAGCCCATATGCTGGGGGTTCAGGGAGTCGAGCCCGATCAGGATGACGTTGGGTCCCGCGTTGGCCGCGGCCTTGCCGTGAGCGACGAGCCGCCGGACGTGATAGGCCGGGTCCAGCCCCGGGAGGAGGATCGCCGCCCAGACGGCCAGCACCAAGACCGGCGCTGCCTTCCGGCGGACGCGAAGGTTCAAGAGGACGAAGCCGAGCAAGAACGAGCCCAGAAGGATGACCGACCCCGCTCGCATAACGGCCGCGGAGAACGTGCCGGTCAGGAAGCCTCGCAGGATGGCCAGATCCGAATAAGGATAGAAGGCGGTGTTAAGGATGTAGACGATGGCCAGGAACGCGCCGTGGACAGCCGAGAAGATCAGGGCCGGACCGTTAGACCCGAGGCGGGGGCGGCGGCGGGCCAGGGCCTCCGAGGCCAGGACGATATAGCGGCCGTTCAGCCAGCCGAACAGGGCATAGATGAGGAGGAGGGTCAGGACATAACGGAGGGCGTCGCCCCCGAACAGCCTCAGGGCCTGGCCGATCTTCGCGGCCAGCGAGGACTGAACGACGTCCGCGGAATAGAGCCCGCGGATGGCCAGGAACTTGGCGCCCGACTCGGCCAGCCACAGAACGAGATAGAGACCGATCGAGAATCCATAGATCTTCCGCGGCGAGAACCTCGGCTCCGGATTCATGGCCCGCATTATATCGTGAAGGCTTGACTTTCTTCAAATGCCGGGACTATCCTCAATCGAAATGGCGGACGGGACTCGTAACGATGACCGGTTCCCCTCCCGCACGGCCGGAACGACGTCGAATCCGGCGGCCCTGGTCTGGCTCGGCCTGATCATCGTTCTCTGCCTGGGCCTGAAATTCCGGCAGAACGCCGTTCCTTTTTTTACCGGGGTGGACGGCGGCCTCTACACGAACATTGCCGAACATGTCCGGGACGGCCGGGGCCTGGTGACGGACATATCCCCGTACCATCATGGTTACGAGACCTTTCCGCATGCCACGGCCATATATCCGCTGTGGCCTCTCATTTACGGGTACGCCTCCCGACTGGTCCCCGTAAGGATCGCGGGAGTTTGGATCCCGACGCTGGGCTATCTGCTAGCGTTGATCTTTGCTTATCTATGGGCCTCCCGATCGGGCTCGCTGGGCCTGGATAGGCAGGGGGGCGGTCCGCAGACATGGCCGCTAAATAGCCCGGCCCTCCCTGAGGCGAGACGAGGACCGTCGGCAAGTCCGTTCTTCAAAAAGCTGGCGACGGGTCTCAACCCGGGTCACGCCCTGGTGCTGTTCCTGGGCTTGAACGGCATGTTCTTCACCTATACCTCCCTGCCCTATACAGAGGGCCTCGCTTATGCGCTTCTCTTCGCCTGTCTCTGGCGCTTTCATAAGATCGGCTTGACCGGCTCGCTGGCCAGCGCCGGCGAGATGGGGGTCTGGCTGGCGCTCCTGATGCTCGTCCGCAGCCAGTTCCTCGTCGTGGCTTTGGCCGCGTTCCTGGCGCTGGCCCTGGAGGCCGGTAGGCGGCGGAGCTCGAGGGACTGGGGAAAGCTCAGCCTCGCGATCGGCGTCTTTGCGGCTCTGATGCTTCCTTGGCTGATCCACGTGTCCCGCATTGTCTCCGGGAACCCCCTGAGCTCCCTGCTGAGATATGATCAGGCCCGGGCCAGCAACCTCCTGGGCCCTCTCGAGATGCTGGTCTCTCCAGCGACTCTTGCCGGCCGGTGGAAGAGCCTTCTCTTGGGACTGAAGGTCGCGTTCTCTCCAAATGGAGAATCCAGCTATTTTTCGAACTTCCATGGTCTGGTCTTCGCTTTGCCCGCGTTCCTGATCCTTCTCTTGATCGGCGCCAAGGCCTGGGCCCGTTCGCGGAAGGCCGCCGGCGGCAACGTGCCCGATAACGCCCCTCGGTTCGAGGGCCCGTTCCTTGTCCTTCTGTCGGCCGGGGCTTTCGCCTCCCTTCAGCTGATGCAGGTCGACCTTGATCTGCCATGGCTCTTCAATCAGCGGCATGCCACGATCCTTCTGGTCCCTCTGTTCCTGATGTGGCAGGCAGCGGCGGTTTCCCGGAAGCGTGTCGTGCCGATCATCGCCATCCTGGTGGCCTTCGGCACCATCATCCCCGGGGCCCTGGACTGCTGGAACGCCAAGACCGATGTGGCGATGGCAGCCGCGCGTCTTAAGCCCCTGGAGCGCTGGCTTGTCAGTTATGAGCAGGGTCGGAGCCCCGCGGTGGTGGCTGCCGCCGACTCCCTGCCCCAACTCCTTTCGCCAATGGTTCCGGGCGTCGGGTTCCACGGCGTCTACAGAGGAACGGCGCAGCAGGACCTGCTGACCC
>Ga0326726_10005515_pt1 | contig 11448 bp, 9 predicted proteins | sample MHFenrmetagenome_2_FD_207603 | JGI IMG/M metagenome (GOLD analysis project Ga0326726, IMG submission 207603) | Lab enriched peat soil microbial communities from Michigan Hollow, Ithaca, NY, United States - MHF15MN | ecosystem: Environmental > Terrestrial > Soil > Wetlands > Peat | place: USA...
TGGCCGGCCGCCTCCTGTTAGATCCACGATCGACATGATTGCAGAAACCAGCCGCGTCCGATACCAGGACCCGCCGATGGTATCGGCGCGATGGCCGATTTCGGTCGCGCCCATGATGGACTGGACCGACCGGCATTGCCGGTACTTCCTGCGGCAGTTCTCGCCGCGGGTGCTGCTGTACACGGAAATGATCGTTGCCAATGCCGTGCTGCGCGGCGATCGCGAGCGGCTGCTCGCCTGCGACCCCGCCGAACATCCGGTGGCGCTCCAGCTCGGCGGGAGCGATCCGGGGCAGCTCGCCCGCGCGGCTGCGATCGGCGCCTCCTTCGGCTACGACGAGGTCAACCTGAACGTCGGTTGTCCGAGCGATCGCGTGCAGAGTGCGACCTTCGGCGCCTGCCTGATGGAGAAGCCGCGGCTGGTCGGCGATTGCCTGCGCGCCATGCGCGGCGCCGTCGGCGTGCCGGTCACCGTCAAGTGCCGGATCGGGATCGACGAGCACGATGATTATGAATTCCTCGAGAGGTTTGTCGCCGAAATTGCGGCGGCCGGCTGCACGACGGTGATCGTGCATGCGCGCAAGGCGGTGCTGAAGGGCCTGAGCCCGAAGGAGAACCGCGAGGTGCCGCCGCTCATTTACGAGCGGGCGTGGAGGATCAAACGCGACTTCGCGGCACTGACGGTGATCGTGAACGGTGGGCTGCGCACGGTGCCGCAGGTGACGGAGCAACTCGCGCAGGTGGATGGCGTGATGCTGGGCCGCGAGGCCTACCACAATCCCTACCTGCTGCCGGCGTTGCATCGCGCCGTGCATGACGACGGATTCCAGACGCCGGAGCCCGCCGCGATCGTCGCGGCGATGCGCGATTACGCAGGGCGCGAGGTCGCGAACGGCACGCCGCTCAGGGCCATCACGCGCCACATGATGGGACTTCTCGCGGGGCGTGGCGGTGCGCGCGCCTGGCGTCGGGCCTTGAGCGAAGGCGCAAGCCGCCCTGGTGCAGGGCCCGAGCTGCTGGAAGCGGCCCTGTCTGCGGCTATTCGCCATCCATGAAGCGGCGCAGGCGCGTGGCACCCATGCCGTCCCGCGGACCCAGCAGGTCGTAGAGCGTCAGGAGATCCATCCACGGCGGCGCGGGCCGCAGGTCCAGCGATTCGCGCGCGCTCGAGAACGGCCATTCGGCCGCATGGCGGCACAATCCCGCGCGCACCGGGCCGAGCAGCACGTGCCTGACGACTTCGAGCAGGTACAGGTCGGGATTGACGATCGTGGACAGCCAGTGGCCGTATCGCAGCCGCGAGCCGATCAGCTCGTGGGTGGCGAGCGTGATCGATGCCGGCATGCCACGCAGCACGACATGCAAGCGCCGGTCGGTGACGCACCAGACCAGGCACTTCAGGCGGTGGCGAATGCAGCTCTGGGCGAGCTGCCTGGCGGCCGCACTGCGTCGCGCATTGCCGCCAAAAAGCGCATGGCGGCCGCGACTCTGCGCGACGACGTGCCGCAGCGATTCCAACGTCGCGGTCTCGACGCTGAGCGCCATGTCCTGGCCTCCCTGCCGGTGACGCCCGAAGGATGTCAGCGCCGGGGGCTGCCTGCTGTATCCGTAACTGTCGTGGTCGCGGAAAAATGCCCGCAGGGGCGCGGGATGCCACGGCGTGACATAACGCCTATAATCAATGTCCTAGCCTCAGGCGATCCCTCTGAACGGACATGGGCAAGGACAAGGAACTCGTCATTCTCTTTGCCGACGTCGTCGGCAGCACTCGGCTGTTCGAGGTGCTGGGTGACCTGACTGCGCGCGACAAGGTGGCGACCTGTGTCGACATCATGCGCGGCGCGACCGAGCAGCGCGGCGGCTCGGTCGTGAAGACCATGGGCGACGAGATCCTGGCGACCTTCGAGGATTGCGACAAGGCGATGGACGCCGCCGTCCAGATGCAGGTCGCGATCGAGGCGCATCCCGACCTCGAAGTCGACGGCCAGCACATCGCGATCCGCATCGGCTGTCATTTCGGTCCGGTCGTGCTCGAGACGCGCGACGTCTTCGGCGCGGCCGTGCACACCGCCAATCGCATGACCAGCCAGGCCAAGGCCGGGCAGATCATCATCACGGATTCGATCTACGCCCGCCTGTCGGACGATTGGCGCGCGATCGCGCGCCAGGTGGACGTGGCCGTGCCGCGCGGCCAGCAGGGCGAGGTCACGATCTTCGAGGTGTTGTGGCAGCACGGCGATACGACCAGCATGCTGCCGATGATCGCGACGATCACCGAGCAGCACCGGCCATTCCGCATCCGCCTCAACTACCTCGGCCAGGAACTGGTGCTCGACGACCGCGAGCGCGCATCCGCGACGCTCGGTCGCGGCCAGGAAAACGACCTGGTGATCAAGGGCAACCTGGTGTCGCGCCTGCACGCACGCATCGAGGCCGGCAAGAACCGGTTCATGCTGATCGACGAGAGCACGAATGGCTCTTTCGTGCAGGGCCAGAACGGCGACGACGCGTTCGTGCGCCGCGACGCGATCCCGCTGAAAGGCAAGGGCGTCATCGGGCTCGGGCGGGTGCCGGAGCCGCAGTCGTATCACACGGTCGAATTCACCTGCGAAGAAGGGACCGACACGGTCCCGAGTCCTTCCGAAGCAGGCTGAGGCGCCGGCTAGCCGAGGCGCGCGCGCAACTGCGCGAGCTCGACGCGCAATTCTTCCGGCAGCCGCGAGCCGAAACTCTCCAGGTAGCTGCCGATCTCAGCGGCTTCCTTGCGCCATTGCGCGACGTCCACGGACAGGAGTTCGGCGACGGTCGCGTCCGCCAGGCCGAGTCCGGCGAGATTGAGGGCGTCCTTGCGCGGCACGGCGCCGATGGGCGTCTCGTCGGCCGCCGCATGGCCCTTGCAGCGTTCGATGATCCACGCGAGCACGCGGAGATTCTCGCCGTAGCCGGGCCACAGGAAGCGGCCGCCGGCATCGCGCCGGAACCAGTTGACCTGGAATATCCCGGGCAGGCGCGGCACGCGATTCGCCATGGACAGCCAGTGCCGCCAGTAGTCGCCGAAGTTGTAGCCTGCAAAGGGCTTCATGGCCATGGGATCCCTGCGCACGACGCCCACGTCGCCGGTCGCCGCGGCGGTCGTCTCCGAAGCCATCGCCGCGCCGACCAGCACGCCGTGGCGCCAGTCGCGCGCCTGGAATACGAGCGGGGCGAGCGCCCTGCGGCGACCGCCGAAGACGAGCGCTGAAATCGGGACTCCTTCCGGTGCGTCCGCCTTCGGCGAGTAGCTGGGATTCTGGCGAGCGGACACCGTGAATCGCGAATTGGGATGGGCCGCCGGGCCCATCGCCGGGTCATAGGGCCGGCCCTGCCAGTCGGTGACCGGCGTGCCTTCCTCCAGTCCCTCCCACCAGGGCTGGTTGTCGGCCGTCAGGCCGACATTGGTGAAGATCGTATCGTGGCGGATCATCTCGTAGGCATGACGGTTGGTCTTCGCATTGGTGCCGGGCACGACGCCGAAATAGCCGTCTTCCGGATTGATCGCCCAGAGCCTGCCATCCGGCCCCGGGTGCAGCCAGCCGATGTCGTCGCCAATCGTCCAGACCTTCCAGCCGGGCATGCTCGCCGGCGGGATCAGCATTGCGAGATTGGTCTTTCCGCAGGCGGAGGGGAAAGCGCAGGCGATGTAATGCACTTCGCCGGCCGGGTTCTCGACGCCGACGATCATCATGTGCTCGGCGAGCCAGCCCTCGCGCCGCGCCTGCCAGCTCGCGATGCGCAGCGCGTGGCATTTCTTGCCGAGCAGCGCATTGCCGCCGTAGCCGGAACCGAAACTCTGGATCTCGAGCGACTCCGGGAAGTGCATGATGAAGCGGCGCTCGGGATCGAGTTCGCCGATCGAGTGCAGGCCCTTCACGAAGTTCGGGTCGCGTGCAATGCGCGCGAGGGCCCCGGCACCCATGCGCGTCATCAGCTTCATGTTGGCGGCGACGTAGGCGCTGTCGGTGATCTCGACCCCGCAGCGCGAGTACGGCGAATCGATCGGGCCCATGCAATAGGGGACCACGTACATCGTGCGGCCGCGCATGCAGCCGTCGAAGAGCGCATCCATCTTCCGGCGCGCTTCGGCAGGCGCCATCCAGTTGTTGTTGGGCCCGGCGTCCTCCTGCTGTTCGGAGCAAACGAATGTCAGGTGCTCAACGCGCGCGACGTCCGAGGGATGAGAGCGATGCAGGTAGCAGCCGGGATGCGTCGCGGGATTCAGTTCGTGCAGGTCCTTCGACGCCAGCATCTGGCGGATCAGCAGGCGATATTCGGCACTCGAGCCGTCGCACCAGTGGATTCGCCCGGGCCGGGTGCGCATTGCTGCCTGCTCGACCCAGCGCCGCAGCTCAGGCGGGGCCTGCCGGGGGATTGCCTGCGAATCGACCGCTGTCGCCATGCCATCCTCGTTCGAGGGAAGTCCGGATTATAAGCAAGGCCGCAGTCGAAACGCGTTGATCTCGGGTGGGAATGCCTTGAGACTGCCCGGATGGCCGGATCCAGAACCTATTCCAGTTTGCTCGGGCCCGATGGACCGCTTGCGCGCGTGATCGAGGGATTCGAATCGCGCCGTGAACAGCAGTTGATGGCCGACTGGGTCGGCGAGACGCTGGAGAGCCGCGGGATGCTGGCGATCGAGGCCGGCACGGGCACCGGCAAGACCTACGCCTATCTCGTGCCGGCGCTGCTGTCCGGCAGGCAAGTCATCATTTCGACCGGGACCCGCACCCTGCAGGACCAGCTGTTTCACCGCGACCTGCCGACGGTGTCGAAAGCGCTCGGCCGGCCGGTGCGGGTCGCGCTGCTGAAGGGCCGCGCCAACTACCTGTGCCTTCATCGTCTCAACCTGGCGGACCAGATGCAGTCGTTGCCGGGCATGGAACTGCCGGAACGCAAGATGGTGGCCCGGATTCGCAAGTGGTCGCGCAGCACGACGACGGGCGACCTGGCCGAGGTCAAGAGCCTGCGGGATTCGGACCCGGCCTGGAGCGCCGTGACATCGACGCGCGAGAACTGCCTCGGCGCCGAGTGCCCGGAGTACTCGCGCTGCCATGTCGTGCTCGCGCGGCGCGAGGCGCAGGCGGCCGACATCGTCGTCGTCAACCATCACCTGCTGCTGGCGGACCTGGCGCTGAAGGACGAGGGTTTCGGCGAATTGCTGCCGGGCACCGAGGCGGTCGTGCTGGATGAGGCGCACCAGGTGCCGGAGATCGCCGCGCAGTTCTTCGGCTTGTCGCTGGCCGGCCGACAATGCACGGCCTTCGCGCGCGATGCGCTCGCGGAACTGGCGCGGGCCGGGCTCGCCCAGTCGGCGGCGCGCGAACGGCTGACGAGCCTCGAGAGCGCGATGGCTCAGGCCCTCGGGGCGATCAGCGGCCGCGGCGAGCGCATCGAATGGGAGGCGCTGCCCGACGAATTCCGCGCGGCCCTCGAGGCCGCGGGCGAATGCCTCGCGCGCATCGCGGAAGACCTTGCGGAAACCGAGAGCGAGGACCAGGGCCTGCGCCAGTGCAGGCGGCGCGCGGTCAAGCTCGTCGAGACGCTGCGGCAGTTGCTCGATGCGGAGGCGGAGACCGGGCTGCGCTGGGTCGAGGTCGGCGCCCGCGGATTCACGTTGTCCTTCACGCCATTCGAGGTGGCGACGCGCCTCGGCGAGCTGATGCGTGCCCAGGGCGGTGCCTGGATATTCACTTCTGCGACGCTCGCCGTCGGCGACGACTTTTCGCATTTCCTGGGGCGCATCGGCGCGACCAGCGCGGCATCCGTGCGCATCGAGAGCCCCTTCGATTTCGAGCGCCAGGTCCTGCTGCACCTGCCGGCAGGCATGCCGGACCCGGCGAGTCCGGGATACACGGGGCGCGTGCTCGACGAGGCACTGCCGCTGGTCGAGGCTGCCGGAGGCCGGAGTTTCCTGCTGTTCACGAGCCATCGCGCGCTGCGCGAAGCCGCGCGCCGGCTCGAGGCCCTGCCGATGTTCAAGAACGGCTATCCGCTACTGGTGCAGGGCGAGGCGCCGCGCGAAACGCTGCTCGCGAGATTCCGGGAGCTGGGCAACGCCGTGCTGCTCGGTACCGCGAGTTTCTGGGAGGGCGTGGACGTGCGCGGTCATGCGCTCGCGCTCGTGGTCATCGACAAGCTGCCGTTCGCCGCGCCCGAGGACCCGCTGCTGAAAGCGCGTCTCGAAGGCATCCGGCGCCGCGGCGGCAATCCGTTTCGCGATTTCCAGTTGCCGCAGGCCGTGCTGGCGCTCAAGCAGGGCTTCGGGCGCCTGATCCGCGATCGCGAGGATTTCGGCGTCGTGGTCATCTGCGATCCGCGCCTGCGCAGCCGCGGCTACGGGCCGAAGTTCATTGCGGCGCTGCCGCCGGCAAGGATTGCCGCCGATCGCGCGGAAGCCGCGGCATTCCTGCGCCGCCGGCTCGCGGAGGCCGGATTGCGGGTGCCCGAGGCGCGCCAGGCATGAAACTGCTGGCGATCGACTCGGCGACCGAGGCCTGCTCAGCGGCACTTCTGCATGACGGTGGGCTGATCGAGCGCTACGAGCTGCTCGGTCGCGGCCACGCCGAGCGGCTGCTGCCGATGGTGGATGAATTGCTGGCGGAGGCGGGCATCGGCCTCGCCGCTCTCGACGCGATCGCCTTCGGGCGCGGTCCCGGCGGCTTCACGGGACTTCGCATCGCCGCCGGCATCACTCAGGGGCTCGCAGCCGGCGCGCGGCTGCCGGTGCTGCCGGTCAGCGATCTGGCGGCGGTTGCGGCCGCAGGCGCGCGCCTGTCCGGTGCCCACCGATTGCTGGTTTGCATGGATGCCCGCATGGGACAGGTTTACTGGGCCGCCTTCGATTGCAGCGCGGCACAGCCGCTTGCGCTGACACCGGAGGCTGTCGCCGATCCGGCGGATGTGATGCCGCCGGAGGGCGGCCCCTGGTTTGGCGCAGGACGCGGGTTTGCCGCATATCCGGCACTCACGACGCGCCTTGGTTCGCGGCTCAATGGCGTGGCTCCAGAGCTGTTGCCGCGAGCCGCCGACATCGCGCGCATCGCGGCAGGTGATTTCGCGGCGTGCAGGGGCGTCGGGGCCGCGAATGCGCTCCCGGTCTACTTGAGAAACGAAGTGGTCCATCGCCGCTGAGAGCCCGGGTGTCATAATTCTCAAACAATGAATCGGCAGACTGCCCGGCTGCGTAAGGAGGAAACCTTGATCCTGGTGGTCGAGGACGAGCAGCCCATTCGCGACCTGATCGCCTTCGGCCTGCGCAGGGCCGGATTCCAGGTGGCGCTCGCGGAGGACAGCAAGGCGGCGCGGGCGAGCATCGTCGATCGCCGGCCCGACCTGCTGCTCGTCGACTGGATGCTGCCGGACACGAGCGGACTCGAATTGACGCGCCAGCTCCGGAAGGACCCGAACACGCGCGATATCCCGATCATCATGCTGACGGCGCGGGCCGACGAATCGGACAAGGTGGCCGGACTCGAAGGCGGCGCGGACGACTACATGACGAAGCCCTTCTCGGCGCGCGAACTGGTCGCCCGCATCCAGGCATTGCTGCGGCGCATGTCGCCGTCGGGCGACCAGGAGCGGGTCGAATTTGCGGGGCTGGTGCTGGACCAGGCCGGGCACCGGGTACTCGCCGCCGGGCAACCGGTGGGGCTCGGGCCGACGGAATATCGACTGCTCAAGTTCCTGATGACGCACCCCGACCGGGTCTACGCGCGCAGCCAGCTGCTCGACCGCGTGTGGGGCGGGAATGTCTACGTGGAAGAGCGCACCGTGGACGTGCACGTGCGGCGGCTGCGCAAGGCGCTCGAGCCGAGCGGCTTCGACCGCTTCGTGCAGACCGTGCGCGGGGCGGGCTACCGTTTCTCGATGCAGGAAGGCTGAATCTTGTCGCAAGCCTGGTCCTTTGCGCTCGGCAGGCTCGCCGCTGCGATCGCCATCGCGGTCGGCATGGGACTGATTTTCGGCCGGATCGGCCTGTGGCTGACGATCGTGCTCGGCGGACTGCTGACCTTGCAGCTCGTGAACCTGTTCCGCGTGCAGCGATGGCTGCAGCACCGGTCGCACGAGGATCCCCCTGATCTCGGCGGCGTCTGGGGCGATGTCGTGGCCCTGATCGGCCGCATTTACCGGCGCAAGCAGTTCCACAAGCACCGCGTGACCCAGTTGTTCCGGGAGTTCAGGCGCCTCACCGCGGCGTTGCCGGATGGCGTCGTGCTGCTTTCGCCCGGCCGCGAAATCCTCTGGTTCAATCGGTCGGCAGCGCTGCTGCTCGGCCTGCGGCGCTCCGCCGATCGCGGCATGCCGATCGAAAACCTGGTCCGGCAGCCGGAATTTGCTTCCTACCTGCAGGGCCCCCTTGGTGGCGCGGGGATCGTCGTGCGCATGCAGGGTGGCGAAAAGTCGCTGCTGCTGATCGTGATCCCGGCCGGCGGGCAGTTGCTGATGCTGGTGCGCGACGTCACGCGCGAGGCGCGACTCGAGCAGATGCGCAAGGATTTCGTCGCCAACGCCTCGCACGAGCTGCGCTCGCCGCTGACGGTCATCGCCGGCTATCTCGACCAGCTTGGCGACGAGGCCGGGCTTGGCCAGGAATGGCGGGAGCCGGTCGCCGACATGCGTCTCCAGGCGGAGCGCATGCGCGAAATCGTGGATGACCTGCTGGAGCTTTCGCGCATGGAGTCGAGCATCGACGAGGCGCCGATGCTGCCCCTCGACGTGTCCGATCTGCTCGAGCGCCTGGTTCGCGAGGCGCGGGCGTCGGCCGCGACAGCGCCGCGGTTCGAGCTGGAGATCAGATCGCAAAGGGGCCTGCTGGGCAGTGAGCGCGAGTTGCACTCGATTGCCTCGAATCTGATTTCGAATGCCGTCAAGTACACGCCCGCGGACGGCACGATCACCGTGCGCTGGGCCTGCGACGATTCGGGCGGGCATCTTTCGGTGATCGACACCGGCATCGGCATCGCGCCCGAGCACTTGCCCCGGCTGACCGAGCGCTTCTACCGGGTCGACAAGGCGCGTGCGCGCGCCAACGGCGGTTCGGGGCTTGGCCTTTCAATCGTCAAGCACGGCCTCCAGCGACACGGCGGGCGGCTGGAAATTGCGAGTGAGGAAGGCCATGGCTCGACCTTTACCGCCCATTTCCCGTCGCGACGCATAGCCCCGCCCGCCGGCATTCCAGGCCGCGCCCGCGGCTGACGCATTTCTGTAACAAACGCGAACTACAGTACCGGCCCACGCTGAGGCCCCGGGGTTTCGGGCCGGCGTGAACTGCCCGATGGCCAGCACTGGAGGAAGCAACGTGTACAGGAAAGTGTTCGTAGCGGCGGTTGCCGCGGTTCTCGCCGCCCCGGCGGCCATCGCGCAGTCTGCGCGCGATTACATCAGCATCGTCGGTTCCTCGACGGTCTTTCCGTTCACATCGGCGGTCGCCGAGCAATTTGGTCGTGCCGGTCAGTTCAAGACGCCCAAGGTGGAAAGCACGGGCACCGGCGGCGGCATGAAGCTCTTCTGCGCCGGTGTCGGCGTGCAGTTCCCGGATGCCACCAATGCGTCGCGCCGAATCAAGCAGGGCGAACTCGATACCTGCAGGAAGAATGGCGTCAATGACATCGTCGAAATCGCCGTCGGCTTTGACGGCATCGCGATCGCGAATGCCAAGTCGGCTCCGCTGCTCAAGCTGACGCGCAAGGACCTCTACCTCGCGCTCGCCAAGCAGGTTCCGGACGAAACCGGCCAGAACCTGGTGGCCAACCCATACCACACCTGGAAAGAAGTGAATCCTTCGCTGCCTGCCACCAAGATCGAGGTGCTGGGCCCGCCGCCGACTTCCGGGACGCGCGACTCGTTCGTCGAACTCGCGATGGAGAAGGGCTGCGAAACGTATGCGTGGATCAAGGAACTGAAGAATATCGACGAAGGGCGCTACAAGAGGGTGTGCGACACGATGCGCGAGGATGGCGGCTACATCGAGGCCGGCGAGAATGACAACCTGATCGTGCAGAAGCTCGGCGCGAACCCGGGGGCGATCGGCATCTTCGGCTACAGCTACCTCGAGGAGAACCTCAACACTTTGCATGGCTCCATGATCGAGGGCGTCGCGCCGGACTACGACACGATTTCCTCCGGCAAGTACCCGATCTCGCGCTCCCTGTACATCTACGTCAAGAAGGCGCACGTGGGCGTCATTCCCGGGATCAAGGAATTCCTCGCCGAGTACACCAGCGACAAGGCGATGGGCGAGGAGGGCTACCTCGCCGACAAGGGCCTGGTGGCCTCGCCGCCGGCGCTGCGTGCCAAGTCGCGCCAGGATGCGACTGCCCTCAATACGCTGAAGAGCCTGTAATCCGGACGCCATAACCAAGAAGGACATGATCATGCGTAATCTAGTAACCGCCAGCGCACTCGGCCTCGTCATGGCGGCCCCGCTGGCGGCCCACGCCCAGCAGAACACCAATTCGGAGCTCGAGGCCCTGAAGCAGCAGCTGCAGGTGCTTACGCAAAAGGTGCAGGAACTCGAGGCCAGGCAGGCGGAGACTGCGCAGAAGACCGACAAGGTCGAAGCGCGGGTCGCAGGCGTCGAGACGACCAACGACAACCAGACCGACCAGCTGGCCAAGACCGGGGCGAAGGTCACGTCTGCCGACTGGGCCTCAAAGGTCAAGCTGAAGGGCGACTTCCGCTACCGCCATGAAGGCATCGACCAGGAGGCCGCCCCGCAGCGCGACCGCGAGCGCCTGCGCGTGCGGTTGGGACTCGACGCGAAGATCAACGATACCGTGAATGCCGGTTTCCAGCTGGCTTCCGGCGACGACGCTGACCCGCGTTCGACCAATGCGACCCTGACGGACGCCAACCAGCGCAAGAGCATGCGTCTCGACCTGGCCTATGTCGACTGGAAGGCGTTCAACAATGCAGTGGTCACGCTCGGCAAGCAGAAGTACCCGTGGGTACGACCGGGCCTCAGCCTGTTTTACGACGGCGACATCAATCCCGAAGGTGCTTCGTTCAAGTACGGCGCAAAGACCGGCCTGTTCGTGAATGCCTGGGGCTTCTGGCTCTCCGAAGTGAACACCAGCAGGGCGGGCGTGGCAGGCGCTGACGCGAACGTGTTCGGCGCGCAGCTCGGCTACAAGTGGGCGGCGCCGTGGGGCACCCTGACAGCGTATGCGATGTACAACGATTTCGGCGCGGTCCAGAACTCGACCGTCAATTTCGTCGACTATCCGGCCGGCAACTCGACCTATGCAGCCACTTCCGAGTGCCTGCTGCCGGCGCCGGCGGTCGGGGCGACGCAGTGCCTGCTGTTCGACTACAACATCTTCGAAGTGGGCGCCCAGGTGGACATGAAAGTCGGAAGCATGCCGCTGATGCTGTTTGCGAACTACGCCGAAAACGAGGATCCGAGCGACCTGAA
>Ga0326726_10005516_pt1 | contig 11447 bp, 11 predicted proteins | sample MHFenrmetagenome_2_FD_207603 | JGI IMG/M metagenome (GOLD analysis project Ga0326726, IMG submission 207603) | Lab enriched peat soil microbial communities from Michigan Hollow, Ithaca, NY, United States - MHF15MN | ecosystem: Environmental > Terrestrial > Soil > Wetlands > Peat | place: USA...
TGGGGGTTACGGTCACCTGGGTTGCGGGAATTGTCGTCGGCGTACTGGTATGATAAAGCGGGTTCAGATCCTGATTAAGCAGACTGATCTGGCGGGTTGTGGTTTTTCCAACCTCACCATATCGATCATTCATGAAATTTACGTTGCATTCAGCCCATAGGGTATAGGTCCCTGTCGGGTAGACAGCAACCCTGCCCGTATCCCAGATTGAGCCGGTAAAATACGGAGTTGAGGTAACGGGAATGTCAACCGTAGATGTACTTATCCCAGCACTGTTGACAAGGGAGGTATAAACTGCCCCATCGGGTGACTGAACTTTAATCGTGACAGGAGTTGATGTAACACCCGGTCTCTGGGAAATCGAAATCAGGTTTGTTTCGATCCTGAAACGGATGGAATCTCCCGTTGGTACCCATTTGTCGGTTACGTCAACATCTACAGTCGTGTCTTCAACTTTGAGATCAAGACGGGGATCCACAACGGTAAATGCTGCACCATTTACATTTCCAGAAGAGTTCAGGCGGTACCATGCTCCCGTGTGGGATCCAAAGTCTGTCGGAGAGACATAAAAATTTGCAGGGTTTGGAACGGGAATCGAATAATCGGGAGAGCTTGATGTAATTGATGCTCCGGATGCCCACCAGCCGATCCGGGAATCCCCACCCATTGCTCCGGTAATATCCAGTCCATCCTCACCAATGAATACCGTTGCACCTGTTGTTATCATATTGATCGCTGCAGTAACAGGCAAAATAAGAAAAAGTGACGCAAATACCAGTAAAACTATACCGGTTTTTACCATGTGGTTCGCCATAACCACGTATTTTCTGTCTCACTATATAAGATTATATAAAAGGACAAAATCAGGACGCATATTCGTGAAAAATTCCTGGAAAACCGGATGGAAAGAATTCAGGAATTAATCAAGATCATTACACCGAGAATTATTCAACCCACATACCGCAATGACGGGATATCCGGTCAAAATTTTCAAAAATACGTTTTCCTTCGAAGGTGTGACTGACTTCAGGATGCCACTGGAGCCCATACATATATTTTTCCGGAAGTGCTATCGCCTCTGCAGTACATATGGCTGAATATGCAAGACAGGTAAACCCGTCAGGTATTTTTAAGACTTCATCGGCATGTGAAGACCAGACATTGATCTTTTCCGGATACCCTGAAAGAATATCATCATGTTCACAGATCTCCACCTCGATGGGTCCGTATCCCCCCCGGGCACCCTGGTGAACAACGCCGCCGAATTTTGCCGCGATGATATGAAGTCCAAGGCATATTCCGAGCACAGGCAGTCCAAGATCGAGGTACTTGCTGCTATTCCCCGCACGTTCTATCGAAGGTCCACCCCCGAGAATGATCCCCCTGCACCCTTCTGACACCTGTTTCGGGGGGGTTGTGTTGGGAACCAATACAGCATCAATGTTCAGGTCCCTCAGTGACCGATAAATAAGGTGATTGAACTGCCCGAAATTATTGACTACGTAGATTGGAAGCATTGCTCTGATATTTGTTCTGAAATCCTATAAGACTGTTCAACTATAGGCGCGTATCGCAGTGAGAATTGTTTTTCTAATCTCATCCGTTGAATGCCCAAGAAGACAGGCAAGAAACATCGCCCCGCCGGCACCCATTCCTTCCTTTACTTCACCGATACAGTAGCGTGCAAGTCCTGCATGACCGATATTTCCAAAACCTGGATCCACAAAGAAAATTTTAAGACCAATCTGTTCTGCAATGTGCCGGACATTAGCTGAGGGATCGTCCCTCACATACGATGTAGTGACAACATATGGCAGGGATCTTCCTTCCTCTTTCAGTATCGCACTTACAGCGAGCATCTGGGTTCCACCGGCAAGGACAAGTTCTCCGGAATAGGTCCTGGCAATACCAACGGCAACTGCCATCATGGGATCTCCGGCATACCGAATAATATCAGGAGGTGACGTGATAGTCCCTGCTTTGATTCTTCCAAGCGTCAGCCGGCAGATGTCTTCTTTGATGGTTACAGGATTGTTCACGAAACTGCTGCTCACCGAGGCTTCATATCCCAGTGCCCGCATTACACACAGGGCAGTAGTGGTACCACCGGGAACGCATTCTCCAAGGACAAGCAGGTCGCTGCTTTTTGAGAGAAATTTCCCGATGACTTCACCTTTCCGGATCAGGTCTTTTACATGAGGAACCGCATCGCGAAACCGCGGATCATCCCCAATTATGCCATATACATCAAGACAGGGCACAGTTGGCGTGTGACGGAGACCGGCATTAATAAATAACGGCTGGATGCCGCAGAGGTCCATCATTGCCCGTGTGATCGAGGCGGGAGTCGGGCAGCCGGTCGGGGTATCCGGTCGTACCGGATAACTCGTAATTGCACCCCATGTAATCAGCTCCGCATCAAGTACCGGCGTGAGAAGCGTTTTTTCCGGAGTCGCCCCCGCACCGGAAACGCCCGGAACAGTGGATAGGATGGTATTTCCCAAAATACCACAAAAAAGGGGATTTTTAAAGGTGAGATCCGGTATTTCCGAGATGAATTCCATAACAATCAGCAGATATATTTTCTCTTCTTATAAGTTTGAAGATATCGGTTGTAAAAAAATTCCACAATGATATAATAGTCCTTTTACCAGAACACCTAGTTACATGTTTGAAATTGAACAACGACTGCTCGATAAAGGTATTATGCTTGATGATATTGTCGATGCGGCTATGGGATTGTATGTTTCCCATGGGATGCCGGAGGATCAGGCAGCTGGGGAAATCAAGCGGAAAATAAAAAAATACCTGGCCGATCCCAATGTATCCTCTTTAGTTCTCGGGGCGATACTGCTCGAAGACGAACTTTACAATAAACGGGAAAATTCGGAAATTGCCGATGACCCGGTTTTTCTGTTGAGTGATGAAATAATAGGTATGGCGATTGCGGAATGCATCGGGGGAACCTATGCCCGGTTTGAGTTTACCAGGTATGATCAGAAAAAGCCCGGTATCTTAGCAAAACTCGGGCCTTTTCTCGATGACGCCGTCGCAGGACTGATTGCCGGCTGCACCTCACGCCTCTACAGTGAATGTGTATGAAAGCCCTCATCTCCCTGCTCCAATTTACCACAATACTTCCTCTCGGTAAACCGCTGGATCTCGTGAACTTTGCCCGACATTCCTACCTCTACCCTTGTGCCGGCTATATTATAGGCGGGTTGGTTGCCCTCCCGGTTTTTTTCATTCGAGAGCGTACCATAGCTGCTGCTGTTGCAGTAGCTCTATTTCTTCTGATCTCTGGAGCCCATCATTTTGATGGATTACTTGATCTCGGTGACGGTATGATGGCCCACGGGAATCGTGAGAGAAGAATCAGTGCGCTTACCGATCGTAATGTTGGAGCGGGGGGGGTTGCTGCCGGGATTGCAGTCACCCTTCTGTTATTTGCAGGACTGCTGGCGTCATCTCCTGTCATGTATGCCATAATTATTGGTGAAGTCTGCGCCAAATTTTCCATGGCACTTCTCACCGCGTACGGCACACCCTGTAAGGAAGGAATGCATAGTTATCTCCATCAGTACTCTCGTCCCGCCTTCCCGTTCATCGCTGCGGTATTCTGTATTCCGCTGGTTTTTCTTCCGGTATCGCCCTTAAAGTTTGCCGGGGCTGCTATCGTGATGGTAGCATGCCCGGTAATTCTCTTTCTCGTTTCCAAGAGATTGTTTGGGGGAGTAAACGGGGATGTGGTTGGAGCCTCAAACGAGATTACCCGGGCGTGCGTGATACTTGCCCTGGCACTCATTTGACATTCCTGTCACAACATCATCTTTAATAAACAAATTCCTCTCATTACTGTTTGATGCGCACGACTTTTGGCGTCCATATGAAAGGCGGTGTGATAACAGAAAGGGATCCGGATTTGTGTACAGTCCGTATAAGGGCAGCTGCCGGCGTTATGTCAGTTGCTCAGGTGCGTGGGATTGCCGCGATAGCAAAAAAATACGGGTCGGGGCTTGTTCACTGCACCACACGCCAGACGATCGAAATTCCCCACGTAAACCCAAAGTCACTTAAAAAAATTGAAAAATTCTTGGAGAAGAACGGTACACCCATTGGTTCAGAAAGGGATGAAGTCGTCAATATTATCGCCTGCCCCGGAGTTGAACGATGCAAATTTGCCAATATCGATACCATAAGCCTTGCAAAAAAGATCGATGAGAAATTGTTCGGTAAGGAGATGCCGGTTAAAATGCGGATATCTTTATCGGGATGTCCCAATGCCTGTACAAGCCCCATGCTCAACGAAATTGGAATTATCGGGCGAATCCGCCCATTGAGGACGGCGGGCCTCTGTACCGGTTGTGGGACATGTGTTGAATACTGTAAGGAAAGAGCTATTATCATAAAAAACGGTATTTCAGTTCTTGATCCGGCCAAATGCGTTCAATGCGGGGTGTGCGTCCGATCATGTCCGTTTGATCTCCTCAAAGCAGATGACAGCCACTACCTCGTTCTTGTGGGGGGCAGAAGAGGGCGCCATCCTCGTATAGGAAGAGAACTGCTGACATTAGAAAATGAAGATCTTGTCATCTATGTAATTGAAAGAATCGTACATTGGGTATATCGCCGCGCATGGAGTGGCAGATTGCTTTCTGAACAGCTTGATGATCTCCAGTTTGAAAAATTCCGTCAGGATATTTTACATGAGATCGCAGAAAAATGTTAAAGGCAGATTCTTCTGGTCCTTAAAATTAAAATTTAATTGTAATGAAAACATTCAAATTTATACGAAAGGACTGGAGCACTCCGAATTTGCGTAACATCTATCTTCATCACCTTTTTTTTCAGGTATCGAATTCCAGGTCTTTTTCGTTTGAAAAAAAAGAAGAGTAGGCTCCAGGCATCTGGTCATCGATCATATCACTCAGGAAAATCCGTTGATGGGACCCCATCATTTCGGATTTTTTTAAAAAAATAACGTAAATCCGGAAAATTTCGAGGCCTTGACAAACGACAGGGTAAATTTTCATTTTTCTTATCGACGCAGAAAACCTTGGTTTTCGTTGTCATCACATTCCAGTGATAATCCATCCCTGATAAGAGTGTTAAACATCATCGCTGCATTCATCAGCGTATCATCGCCAGTAGCACCTTGCCTGAGATCGGTTAGTGCCTGAACCTGGGGAGAGGAGACGAGACGTTTGCCCACCCATATTCCTTTGCAATGCCGGCAGTATCCACAATGGCTGTAAACTGAAATTTCGCCGTCGGCGCACGTCACCGTTACCCGGTTCTTTTTTTCATCACGTTGAAAAGGTAATGTCTTCATGATGAAAAGATATTCAAGCATCTGATATGATAGTGTCGATGCAAATTTTCATCGTAAAAACCAGTTCTGCGAATCGAAATATTTTATATAGATGGGTCTCATATATGTAATACTCGCATAAACTGACTGTAAGCGGACAGTCCCACAACATTTGGAGGAACAAAATGGCATCTGAAAAGCCCCATATGAATCTGGCTGTTATCGGACATATTGACCACGGCAAGTCAACTACCGTAGGAAGAATGATGTTCGAGACCGGTGCAGTACCTGCACACATCATTGAAGGTTACCGGAAGGAGGCTGAGTCAAAGGGAAAGGCAACCTTTGAATTCGCCTGGGTTATGGACAACCTGAAAGAAGAACGCGAACGTGGTATCACCATTGATATTGCCCACAAACGATTTGATACCCCAAAATTCTATTTTACCGTCGTGGATTGTCCGGGACACAGGGATTTTGTCAAAAACATGATCACCGGCGCTTCACAGGCTGATGCTGCAATTCTTGTTGTAGCAGCTCCGGATGGTGTAATGGAGCAGACAAAGGAACATGTGTTCCTCGCCAGGACCCTTGGAATTTCCCAGATTATTATTGCAATCAATAAGATGGATGCAGTAAAATTTGATGAGAAACGCTTTAATGAAGTCAAGAAAGATCTTTCGGATCTCATCAAAATGGTCGGTTACAAACCGGAAGAGACTCTTTTTATACCCATCAGCGCACTTGGTGGCCAGAATATCAAGGTAAACAGTCCGGAAATGTCCTGGTACAAAGGTCTTCCCCTTATTACTGCTCTCGACACCTTCAAGACACCCGATAAACCAACCGACAAACCACTCCGTCTCCCAATCCAGGATGTATACAGCATCAGCGGCATCGGCACTGTGCCAGTCGGCCGTGTTGAAACAGGAATCATGAAGAAAGGAATGAAGGTTTCATTCATGCCTGCCAACAAAGATGGAGAAATCAAATCCATCGAGATGCACCACGAAGAGATCCCCCAGGCAGTACCGGGCGATAACGTCGGTTTCAACGTCCGTGGGATCGGTAAAGGTGATATCCGCCGTGGCGATGTCTGTGGTCCTGCAGATTCACCGCCCACAGTTGCAGATGAATTCACTGCACAGATTGTGGTGCTCCAGCACCCGAGTGCACTTACCGTAGGGTATACACCGGTTTTCCACTGTCACACTGCACAGACAGCGTGTACATTCGTGGAACTTAAAAAGAAACTTGATCCTCGTTCGGGTCAGACCAAAGAGGAAAACCCAACGTTCCTCAAAACCGGCGATGCAGCAATTGTTGTCATCAAACCGACAAAACCTATGGTAATCGAGACCGTAAAAGAACTCCCACAACTCGGCAGGTTTGCCGTCCGTGATATGGGTTCAACGATTGCTGCCGGTATGTGTATCGCCATCCAGCCAAAACAAATGAGATAAAATTTTTGTGGTGATATCATGCAGAAAGCCAGAATTCGCCTGACAGGAACTGATTTTGATAAAGTAGAGATGGTCTGTGACAGAATCCGCGAGATTGCAGAACGCACAGGTGTAAATCTGGCCGGTCCTATTCCTCTCCCGACCAAACGACTGATTGTCCCGATCCGCAAAAGCCCTGATGGAGAGGGAACTGCCACATGGGACCGCTGGCAGATGCGTGTTCACAAACGCCTCATCGATATTGATGCGGATGAACGGGCACTTCGTCAGCTCATGCGTATCCAAGTGCCAAAAGATATCGGTATTGAAATTGTATTAGAGAGTTAAAGGTGCGGCGTGCAGCAGGCCGCTGAGTTTTCCCAAAAAATCAAACATTTTTTTTCCTTTGAAAGAATTTTTATTTTAATTTTTATTATTGCTCTCTTTGTACGGTTCTGGCACCTGGATCTCAAGTTGCTGCATCATGATGAAGCAATTCATGCATGGTTTTCCTATGAACTGCTGACCAGAGGGGCATGGGTGTATGATCCGAGTTATCACGGCCCATTTCTCTATTATGTTACCGCTGGAATGTTCTCCGTCTTCGGAGATTCAGATCTCGTCGCCCGTTTACTCCCGGCTCTTTTTGGAACGCTGCTTATCCCTCTCGTATATTGTATCTACCGCATCGGATATATCAACAAAAACCAGACTCTTCTGGCCGCTCTTTTCCTTGCACTTTCTCCGGAGATGGTTTACTTCTCCCGCTTCCTCCGGCATGATATTTTCATGCTTTTCTTTACACTCCTCCTCCTTGTCGCCATCCTGTATTATTTCGAATACGGGCAAACGAGATATGCGATCATTGCTGCACTAGCAACGGGAGGATCCCTCTGCTGCAAGGAAGAGATGCCCGTTATCCTGCTTATCTTTGCATCATTTTTTATCTATGAGGTTTACCGAGGAAAATTCACTCTGCCTCATGACTGGAAGTATGATCTTATTCTCGGAGCATTCATCGTCCTGATGATTATGAGTGCCCTGTATTCGGCATTCGGTGCCCATATCGACACTCTGGTTGGTCAGAATTTTGCATTAAACACGACCGGCTGGTACAAGGCTGTTGAACACTGGATCGCAATGCATAACCAGCAACGACTGGGCGGACCCCTGTACTTTTACATTCCATTTTATCTTTTGTATGAGGTGCCGATATTTATTCTTGCAATTATCGGAACACTTCAGCTCCTGGGTAAGGAACTCAATCCCTCCCTGTTCATCAGACGACTGAAAAACCGGATAAAATACTTCAGGTCCGGAGTCCCCACCGCTGAACTCGCTGCAATCAGTCTGTCGCAGTTAAAAAATCAGGATGCCGTGCATTCCAAATCTGACGAGTTTTTCAGGTTCTGTGTCTACTGGATGATCCTCGTTATGGTATTTTATGCATTTGTCGGTGAGAAAGTGCCATGGCTGATCATCCCGCAGCTACTCCCGATGTGCTTTGTAGCAGTGTATAAGCTGAACTGGCAGAAGATGGTGTTTGCCATCGTGGGATGCCTTTTCCTCGCTGTCATGACATGGCATGTTGCATTCATTCCCGCCGATATCAACGAGCCGATAGTCCAGGTGCAAAATTCTGAAGATTTACGTGAAGTCATGCAGCTTATCGATGCATCCGACCATGTCGTAGTTGCATCAAAGAATTACTGGCCTCTTCCCTGGTATTACCGGGGGGAACGCTGGAATAAAATCAAATTTTATGGTGATATTGTTGATGAAGATACCCTTACGCAGGATAATCCCGGAGTCATCATACTTTATGATGCCGCAAGCTATCCATCTATTGAGGGATACGACAAGAAAACCTTCAAACTGGGTTATTGGTTCTCGTATTATGACAACGAGAACCGGCTGATCGATTATTATTTCCATCGTGACGGCAGGATGGGAAGTATCAATATCGATGTTTTTACCACCCATACAGTGCCCTGAAAAATATTTTTTTAATATCTTCTCTTTTTTTAGTGAGAAAATCCCTCCCCTCTGATTTACCTGAGAATCTGGCAGGAGCAACCACCAGTCGTGTTGATCCAGATATATATCTCATGACTTCTTGCGATTTACGTCCGTTACAGATAGGGTAAGGAAAAGACCAGACTGAGGGTGACAATTTTAATGGAAAAAATCTTCATCATACCTTTTTACTTTGTGGGCCCGCATACACCCACCTCTTTTTCCCGCTACTATCGAAGCAACACCCTCACCCGATCCAGCAGATCTTCTGTTTGAAAGAGACCGGTATCTGAAATACCACAGTTTCCTGACTAAATGCGGTTTCACAGAATGTTATTTTGGGTTTTGTCAATCCTGCAGTATTTTCCATCAAGAGACCGGCAGGATTCCCAGAAGCTGGTTCGTAATGCCTGCAAAAAAAACGAAGTTGGAAGAGTTTAAAACGAATTAACCGAGTTCATCCCATTGAGAACGTTTCCGGTAGATAATGACACCCACCACAATCAGGACAACTGCAATAATACCCAGGATAATAAATGCACTTCCTCCGATATTTGGTAGAGAAGGGATAATTCCCGATGAGAGCTGTTTCTGGCGTGCGAGGGCTTCTGTGTAGGATTCATTCCCTTTGGAGAACGCGTCCTGTGCCTTCACGCGGGCCTGCGCATAATTACCACTGGCAATATCATCATTTGCATTGGAGAGATAACTCACTGCAACTTCTCGTTTGGTGATAATGGTTGGCAACTGGTTGTCATTTGCGGTGCTGGAATTGCCTTTAAACCAGCCAATAATGGCATCTACATTGTTGATCGGAACCTGTGCAGATGCAACTTCATTTTCTGCCCATGCCTTGTCAAGGGCCTTTTCCCCGTCAGATATTGCAGCTGTTGAATCGTTGAGATCCTGCAGTGCAGCAGCATACTCATTTGAGGGACGTGAACGCGCTGAGTCCAGTTTCTGATTGGCCTCGTTGTATTTTACTTCAGCTGCAGACGTATCGATACCGAGGGCAGCTTTTTCATCGATATGCTCCCTGTACACCTGAAGATCGGCATCACGGGATGCTATGACCGAAGCAACTTCCCCGGTGTTGATGACAAGTGCCGTTTTTTCAACCTGAGTACTGGTCAGAGCTTTACCGTTAGAATCAAATTCTGTGACCCTAACTATGGTTTTATTGGACGTCTGGGTCACTGCAGGGGCAACACCTTCCAGAGTAACCCGTACCGATACCTCATCAGAGGTCTTGTAGTTGAGCTCAAATCCACTTATTGCAAGGGTACGCCCTCCCATGACAGGTCGTAAATTTTCAATGCCATTCACAATAATGGTGTAGGTCCATTTTGGTTTATCGAGTTCGGTGAACATCTGGATCTCGCCATCGGAAGGAAATACTCCGGAATTTTCAATCTTGAATGACACCGTTACCGGGGTAGATGGAGTCAGGGACCCTGAAGGATCAATCGTTATCGATGCTACAGAGATTGCAGACACAGTCTGAATGCACACAATGAAAAATAGTATAAGAACAGTCCATTTCATTAAACCCTTCATGGTAAACCTCATTCGAATAAAGGATCTATGCCCTCTTCAAACATAGTTGATTTTTTCTCCTTCGATTTTATAACATCTTCCTTTGTCTCTTTTGCGATGTCAAGAAGTTCTTTTATTCTGGGCGCATTTCCAACGGTCGCCAGCATGACTACTGCTGCAACATACTCGCTGCTGACCGGGTAGTCACCACCCCGCACTTCGACACCGGCAATGTTCTCTTCAACCCAGCTTTTCGCTTTTTCAACACCTTTACGATCCATTTCATCCGGCGGACCCGCGAGCAGTACCAGGGCCCGCTCCGCAGTTGAGTAGTCACAGGGAAGGGTGAGCCTGCCCAGCATTGCCCTGCGTACAAGAGAAACGATTTTTGCAGTTTTATCCTCACCGAGCAGGACTTCTTCATTTGCTTCCCGCTTGCCGACAAACTTGTCCTTCAGACCCCTTATAAGTCCTCGTTTCTTCTTTGTCTGCTTACTCATCACCTCGCTGATTGCATATCCCACAGAAGTGATACCTCCACCCCGGAGCGTGTTGATAATCTCACTTGAGTCAACAACCATCTCACCAACGCCCATTTTACTTACTTCGCCAGCCCGGAAAAGCACGCCAAACCTCCGGACCACTTCGTTATTCAGGCGCTGGAATGCACTTTTTACGCTTTCGCCCTCATTTTTCCAGGCACTGTTGTCAAAAATAAACGTGTTATCGCACTCATTCACCAGCGTGGTCAGGCTTCGGGCTGCATTATAGGAATAAAGCCGTCCTTCTTCTGGTGAGGGGATAATTCCCAGTGCGTAAACCGGCTCGCGATAAATGCGTTTAAGATGCCGTGCAAGTACTGGTGAACCGCCGGATCCGGTACCTCCTCCCAGACCTGCAACGATGACAAAAGCATCAACATCATGGGTCCCCCGGGTGTCAATAGCACTGATAATACTGTCAATTTCATCTGCCGTAACACGTGCCCCGGTTACATTATCAGTACCAACCCCGTGACCTTTAAGCATGGTCTGCCCTATAAGTATCCTGTCCTTCATCTCAATATTTTTTAAACCCATCAGGTCCGTTCGCGCTGTGTTGACGGCAATTCCCCTGAAACTGGTTGTTCCGAGCTTCCTGTC